>Ga0307292_10000111_pt1 | contig 25434 bp, 27 predicted proteins | sample ER_DNA_149_FD_194471 | JGI IMG/M metagenome (GOLD analysis project Ga0307292, IMG submission 194471) | Bulk soil microbial communities from the East River watershed near Crested Butte, Colorado, United States - ER_DNA_149 | ecosystem: Environmental > Terrestrial > Soil > Floodplain | place...
CTGCCGTTGCGCCCGAACGGCTTCGGCCAGGTGCTGCCGACCCCGGCGGCGCTCCGGACCCGGCGGCTCCCCACCGTCGACCGGCTGCCTCCGCCGCCCGGGGGCCGGTTCCGCTCGGCCATCCGGCCGATCGGCCCGGCCGTCCGGGCCCGCATGGGGGCGACCTGGAAGCCCGGCTGCCCGGTCGGCCTGGCCGACCTGCGCGATGTCACCGTCAGCTTCCGCGGCTTCGACGGCCGCCCCCACACCGGCGAGCTGGTCGTCCATCGGCGGGTCGCCGCCGAGGTCGTCTCGGTGTTCGCCCGCCTCTACCGGGCCCGCTTCCCGATCGAGGAGATGCGGCTGGTCACCACCGCCGACCTGGAGGCCCACCCCACCGGCGACGGCAACAACACGGCCGCCTTCGTGTGCCGCGCCGCCCGCAAGCAGGCCCGCTGGTCGGCCCATGCCTACGGCCTGGCCGTGGACGTCGACCCCTTCCAGAACCCCTACCGGCGCGGCGACCTCGTCCTGCCCGAGCTGGCCAGCAGCTACCTCGACCGGGCCAGGGCCCGCCCCGGCATGATCCGCCAGGGCGACGTCGTGACCGCCGCCTTCGCCGCCATCGGCTGGACCTGGGGCGGCACCTGGCAGTCGCCGAAGGACCTGATGCACTTCTCCGCAACCGGCGGCTAGGTCGTCCCCAGACGGGGCGTACCCTGTCCGGCGATGGCGGACTGGGTGACGATCTCCTCGCTGGCCACCGCAGGGGGCACCCTGGTGCTGGCCGCGGCCACCTTCGCCTCGGTGCGGTCGGCCAACCGGTCCGCCCGCGTCGCCGAGCAGGCCCTCCAGGTCGGGCTGCGGCCGCTGCTGATGCCCTCGCGGCTGGAGGACCCGCTGATCAAGGTCCTGTGGGTGGACGGCCACTACTCGCGCCTGGAGGGCGGCCGGGCCGCCGTCGAGGTCAAGGACGGGGTCGTCTACCTGGCCGTGTCGCTGCGGAACGTGGGCAGCGGCATGGCCGTGCTGCACGGCTGGCACCCGTCGCCCGAGCGGCTCCGCGGCGACGAGCCGCACGCCGACCCCGACCGGTTCCGCCGCCACACCCGCGACCTGTACGTTCCCGCGGGCGACGTCGGCTTCTGGCAGGGGGCGTTCCGGGACCCGAACGAGCCCGGCTACGACGCGATCTGCCAGGCCGTCCAGACCAGCCGCCAGCTCACCGTCGAGCTGCTGTACGGCGACCACGAGGGCGGCCAGCGGATGGTCAGCCGCTTCGCCCTCACCTCCGGCGACGGCACCACCTGGCTGGCCTCGGTCGGCCGCCACTGGAACCTGGACCGGCCCGACCCGCGCTAGCGGAACCGAAGCCGGTGTCGGGCGGGGTCGACCGCCGCGGCGCGATATTGTCGGAGCATGCAGCCGCCGTCCGAACGCCTGGAGCAGCCCGACGCCTGGGGGACCAGCCGGGTGTCGCGGCTGTTCCCCGGGTGGTGGCTGGCCCATGCCGACCTCCACAACCACACCTGGCTGTCGGACGGGGCCGGCGACCCGCGGCTGGCCTTCGGCGCCATGCGGGCGGCCGGGCTGGACGTGGCCGCCCTGACCGACCACAGCCGCTGGGCGTCGGTGTTCCTGGACCTGCGCAAGGCGCCCGGCTGGACCGGGATCGACGGCCGGGCCTGGCGCCAGACCATCGCCCTGGCCGAGGCGGCCAACGCCGACGGCGAGTTCGTGGCCCTGCACGGGTTCGAGTGGTCGCATGCCGCCTTCGGCCACATGAACGTCTGGGACAGCGAGCGCTTCACCGACCCGCTGCGCTCGGCCCCCACCATGGGCCGGTTCTGGCGCTGGCTGGAGCGCACCGGCAGCGACGGCCTGGCCGGGTTCAACCACCCGGGCACCGGCCGGCTGCGCTTCGCCAACTTCGGCTACCGGCCGGCCATGGCCCAGCGCCTGGTCAGCCTGGAGCTGTTCAACAAGCTCGAGGACTACCTGCTCAAGGACTCCGACCGCGGCGGGCAGTCGCCGCTCAACCAGTGCCTCAACGCCGGCTGGCGGGTCGGGCTGCTGGGGGTGACCGACGAGCACGGCCCCGACTGGGGCCAGCCCGAGGGCAAGGGCCGGGCCGGGCTGTGGGTGCGCGAGCTGACCCGGGCCGGGGTGCTGGAGGCCCTGGCGGCGCGGCGGTTCTTCGCCAGCCGGGTCAAGGGCCTGCGCCTGGACGCCGCCCTGACCTCGCTGGCCGGCGGCGGGTCGGGGGAGCGGGCCCGCATGGGCACCGCCCTCGTCCACCCCGGCGGCCCGGCCCGCCTCGAGGTCGACCTGGACCGCGGCGAGGCCTGGCGGGGCCGGCGGCTGCTGCTCCAGGTGCTGCGGCCCGGGGACCGGCTGCCGACCCTGGCCGCGACCCTGGAGGTCGACCTGGCCGGCCCGGGCGGGCCGGTGGCCGCCCTGGAGCTCGACCTGGACCCGGCCGACGGCAACTGGGTGGTGGTGCGGGTCACCGACCCGGCCGAGCCGGCCGATCCCCGGGCCACCGGCGACTGGGCCCGCCAGGGCCGGGCGATCGCCTACACCAGCCCCTTCTGGCTCGAGCCGCGTCCCTGATCGGGGACCTCGTCGACCAGGTCGGCCACCGATGCTGGCTGTTCCTCGCCGCCGTCTATGCCCCGGGATGCTGGATCGGGCGGGCCAGCCGCTTGATGTTGAGCAGGTTGGTGTAGGTCACGTTGTCGGTGGTGGAGTTGCCGCCGAAGGTGCCGCAGCCCAGCGTCAGCGACGGGACCAGGCCGTTGCCGACGCCGATGCAGCCCTGGGTGGCCGGGCCGTTGACCAGGATGCGGCTGGCCGGGACCTCATCGGCGAACCGCTCCTGGAGGGCCTCGTCGTCGGTGTGGATCACCGCGGTGTGGCCGGCGCCCTGGTTGGCCAGCAGCCGCTTGCAGACCTCGAAGCCCTGCTCGGTCCCGGCCACGCTGACCAGCGACAGCAGCGGGGCCAGCTTCTCCCGGCCGAGGGGCCCGTCGACCTGGTCCAGCCCGACGGGCAGGACCAGCACCCGGATGGGCCGGTCGCGCCGGACCCCGGCCGCCTCGGCGATCGCCTGGGCCGACTGGCCGAGGACCTCGCGGCGCAGGTGCCCGTCGCCCTGGTCGAAGGCGTGGGCGGCGACCCTGGCCGCCTCCTCGGGCGAGCACACGGCCGCCCCGGCCGCCTCCAGCGCGGCCCGGAACGGCCCCCCGATCGCCGCGTCGACGACCAGGTTGTCCTCGGAGCCGCAGATGATGCCGTGGTCGAAGGCCTTGCTCTCGACCACGGCGGCGGCGGCCGCCGCCGGGTCGACGTCGGCGCAGACCAGGGCGGGCACGTTGCCCGAGCCGACGCCGATGGCCGGGGTGCCCGAGCTGTAGGCGGCCCGGACCATGGCCGTGCCCCCGGTGGCCAGGATCAGCGACACCTCCGGGTGGCGCATGAACATCGCCGTCCTGGTGCGGCTGGCCCGCTCGACCGACTGGAGCAGCGCCGCCGGCGCCCCGTGCTCGGCCAGGACGCCCGAGATCAGGGCCACGGTGCGCTCCCCGACGGCGACGGCGGCCGGATGGTGGCTGACGATCAGGGCGTTGCGGGCCTTGAGGCAGATCAGGGTCTTGAACACCAGGGTGGCCACCGGGTTGGTCATGGGGATCAGCCCCAGCACCACCCCGACAGGGCTGGCGATCTCGGTGACCCCGCGGTCGTCGGGCGTGCGGGGGCCGATCCCCGGCCGGCCCTGCAGGTTCCGGTTCACCTCCAGGCTGGCGAAGCGGTTCTTGAAGGTCTTGTCGGCGACGTTGCCGATCCCGGTCTCGGCCACGGTGGCCGCGGCCAGCTCCTCGGCGTGGTCGGCCACGGCCTGGGCGATCGCGTCCAGCAGCGCCTCCACCCGGGCCTCGGGCCATCCGGCCAGCTCGGCCTGGGCGGCCGCGGCCCTGGCCACCACCTCGTCGACCGCCGGGTCGATCTCGGCCGCGAAGACGTACTCCTCCAGGTGGCGGCGGGTCTCTCTGGCCTTGGCGGCGGCGTCTCCGCCCAGCGACCGCAGCACGGCCAGCCCGGTCGGGGGGTCGTCGCGGCACAGCCGGGCCAGGCCGTCCTCGGACAGGGCGAGGGCGGTCACCTCGGTGTGGGCGTAGGCGCTGGCCGAGCGGGGCCGGCCGTCCAGCAGGCTGAACTCGCCGCACAGCATGCCCGGCCCCAGGTAGGCGATGACCCCGTCAGAGTCGAAGTCGGGCCGCTCCACCTCCAGGCGGACCTCGCCGTCGGTGATCAGGTAGCACTCGGTGCCGCCGGTCCCCTGGGCCAGGATGCGCTCGCCCCGGGCGTAGCGGCGGCGCTCCAGGTACGGGTCGAGCAGCGTGGGGTCGGTGACGCCGAGCGCGGCGAGCGATGGCCGGACCTGCATGCCCACCTCCTTGCCGGAACAGGTCGAGCTTGTGCCGACGACCCGGGAGAGGCAAGCCCCAGGAGTCATGGCGACGCAGCGGGCAGTGCCGAACGTCACAGGCGACCGGTGACGGGCGGCATCGCCCCGACGGGCCCGGCCCCCGCATCCTGAGCTCGCATCTCAGGGCAGCGTCCCGACCGAGGAGATCACCATGCGCCACGCCCTCGTCACCACCCACCTCCTGACCCAGGCCCGCGCCGCCGCCATCGCCGAGGCCGACGAGCTGCAGGAGCATCAGGCTCGGGCTCGTTCCAGGTCCCGCCGCCAGCGCGCCCGCCGCGTTCGGGTCGCCACCCTGACCCGCCGCACCCGGGTCGCCACCCCGGCCCACCGCGCCCGCGCCTGAACCCGGGCCCACGCCTGAACCCTCGGCGTCCGGGCCGAGTCCCCGGTGGGAGAGCGTAGCCCAACGGCTTGAGGGGGGCTCCGGTTCGTCCACTTCGCGGACGGCTCGAACCGGCTCCAGCTCGTCGAGCCTGCCGCCACCGGTCGGTATTGAGGCTGCGCGGCTCGGCTCGGCCGTGCCAGGCTGGGGTCATGCTCGCTGCTCGGAACCTCACCATGGTCCGCGGCGCCCAGGTCGTGCTCGATGGCGTCGACCTGGTCGTCGACGGGACCAGCCGTATCGGCGTGCTCGGCCGCAACGGGGCCGGCAAGTCGACCCTGCTGCGGGCCCTGGCCGGGCTGGAGGCGCCCACCGCCGGCACGGTGGAGCGGTCGCCGCCGGGCCTCAACGCCGGGTATCTGGCCCAGGAGCCCGATCCCCTTGCGGGCGAGACGACCGCCGTCTACCTGCGCCGGCGCACCGGCCTGGCGGTGGCCGAGGAGGCCATGCAGGCCGCCCTGCGGGCCGTCGGCGACCAACCGGGCCGGCGCGAGCTGGAGGCCTACGACGACGCCCTGGCCCGCTTCCTGGCCCTCGGCGGCGACGACCATGACGCCCGCGCCCCCCGGGTCCTGGCCGACGTCGGCCTGGACCCCGGGGTCCTCGAGGTCCCCCTGGCCCGGCTGTCGGGCGGCCAGCGGGTCAAGGCCGGCCTGGCCGCCATCCTGCTCGCCCGCTTCGACGTGCTGCTGCTGGACGAGCCGACCAACAACCTCGACTTCGACGGCCTGGCCCGCCTGGAGCGGTTCCTGGCCACCGAGGAGCGGCCGGTGGTGCTGGTCAGCCACGACCGGGCGTTCCTGTCGGCCACCACCACCCGCATCGCCGAGCTCGACCTGCACAGCCGCCGGCTCAGCGAGTACGGCGGCGGCTACGACGCCTATGTCGAGGAGCGTCGCCGCCGGCGCGAGCAGGCCTACGCCGACTTCGAGGAGTCCCGGGCCGAGCGGGCCCGGCTGGAGGAGGCGGCCCGCCAGAAGCGCGAGTGGGCGGTCAGCCGCCGGGGCGAGCGGCGCACCGACAACGACAAGGCGCTGGCCGGCCGGCGCAAGGAGCGGGCCACCGCCGGGGCGACCAAGGCCAAGGCGATCGAGCGCCGCCTGGAGCGCCTCGGCGGCCCCGAGAAGCCGTGGGAGGGCTGGGACCTGCGCCTGTCGCTGCAGGCCGGCCGGCGCAGCGGCCAGGTCGTGGCCAGCCTGGCCGGGGCGGAGGTCGACCGCGGCCGCTTCCGGCTCGGCCCGGTCGACCTGGAGCTGCGCTGGCGCGACCGCCTGGCCCTGACCGGGCCCAACGGGGCCGGCAAGTCGACCCTGCTCGGCCTGCTGACCGGCGAGCTGCGCCCGACCGCGGGCACGGTCCGGCTCGGGGCGGGGGTGGTCGTCGGCCACCTCGGCCAGGACCGCACCCCGGGGACGGGCACCCTGCTGGAGGCGGTCAGGGAGCGCACCGAGCTCTCGGTCGAGGAGGCCCGCTCGCTGCTGGCCAAGTTCGACCTGGGCGCCGAGCACCTGGCCAGGGCCGAGGCCGACCTGTCGCCGGGCGAGCGGTCCCGGGCCGGCCTGGCCGTGCTGGTCGCCAGGGGCACCAACCTCCTGCTGCTCGACGAGCCCACCAACCACCTGGACCTGGACGCCATCGAGGAGCTGGAACGGGCCCTGGCCGGCTACGACGGCACCCTGGTGGTGGTCAGCCACGACCGGCGCCTGCTGGCCAACCTGCGCCTCGGGCGGCGCCTGGAGGTGGTCGCCGGCCGGGTCGCCGAGGCGCCCCTGCCCGTCGCCACACCCCGATAGACTGAGCGGAATGAACCTCTACCGTGAGCAGGGCGTGGTGCTGCGCACCTGGAAGCTCGGCGAGGCCGACCGCATCGTCGTGCTCCTCACCCAGGGCGAGGGCAAGGTCCGGGCGGTGGCCAAGGGGGTGCGCAAGACCAAGTCCCGCTTCGGCGGCCGCCTGGAGCCGTTCAGCCACGTCGACCTGTCGCTGTACCGGGGCCGCGAGCTCGACATCGTCACCCAGGCCGAGGTCATCAACCCGTTCCGGGCCCTGCGCGAGGACTACGACCGGGTGCTCGCCGGCGCGGCCATGCTCGAGGCGGTCGACCAGGTCGCCCAGGAGCGCGAGGCCGCCATCCGCCTCTACCTGCTGCTGGTCCGGGCCCTGCGGGCCCTGGACGGCGGCCCCCGCGACCCCTCGGTGGTGCTCGACGCCTTCCTGCTCAAGCTCATGGCCCTGGAGGGCTACCGGCCGGCGGTGACCGAGTGCGCCGGCTGCGGGGCCACCGGGCCGCCGCGCTGCTTCTCGATCGCCCGCGGCGGCGGCCTGTGCGAGCGCTGCCGCACCGGCCAGGAGTCGACCCTGGACGACGCCACCATGCCCCTGCTGGCCGCCCTGCTCGGCGACGACCTGGACACCACCGCCGCCGCCGACGACCCGGCCCCGGTCTCCCGCCGCGAGGCCGGTGCCCTGGTCAAGGGCTACGTCGAGTACCACCTGGACCGCCGCCTGCGCGCCTACCCCCTGGTGGCCCGCTGATGCCGAGCCGCAACCCGCGGGCCCTGCCGCCCGACCTCGACCCCAAGGCCGTGCCCGACCACGTGGCCATCGTCATGGACGGCAACGGCCGCTGGGCCGGGGCCAAGGGGCTGCCCCGCAACAAGGGCCACGAGGCGGGAGAGGCGGCCCTGTTCGACACCGTCGAGGGGGCCCTGGACGCCGGGCTGTCCTGGCTGACCGTGTACGCCTTCTCCACCGAGAACTGGCGCCGGCCGGCCTCCGAGGTCCGCTTCCTGATGAACTTCAACGAGCGGCTGCTGGTGCGGCGCTCCCACGAGCTGCACGAGCGCGGGGTGCGCATCCGCTTCATCGGCCGCCGCGACCGCATCCCCCCGCACGTCCGCCGGCGCATCCAGGAGGCCGAGGCCCTGACCGCCGCCGACGCCCGGATGACCCTGGCCGTGGCCCTCGACTACGGCGGCCGCGACGAGCTGACCAGGGCGGTGCGGGCCCTGACGGCCGAGGTCCGCGAGGGCCGCGGCCCCCGCCGCATCGACGAGCGGGCCATCGCCAGGCACCTCTACGCGGCCGACATGCCCGACGTCGACCTGCTCATCCGCACCTCCAACGAGTTCCGGATCTCCAACTTCCTGCTCTGGCAGATCGCCTACGCCGAGCTCCACTTCACCCCGGTGCTGTGGCCCGACTTCAACCGCCAGGAGCTGTTCGACGCCCTGCGCGTCTACCAGGGCCGCCACCGCCGCTTCGGCGCCGTCGCCGACCCGGTACCCGAGCCCGTCCGCGCCGCGCCGCGACCCGCCGGCGCCGGGTCCTCCGGTGGGGGAGCGTAGCCCATTGCCGGGGAAGGGTGGCCGGGTCGTCCACAGCCCCCGGCGGCCCGCGATCCGGCCGGCGCGACCCGGCGACCTGGCCCGGCTCGGGCCGGTGTACGAGCGGTCGGGGTTCGGGGCCCGGCTGGCCGGGGTGGTCGGGTTCGCCAGGGCCCGGCTGGACGGCGAGGTGGTGGTGGCCGAGGCCGGCGGCGACCTGGTCGGGGTGGCCGCCGGGGCGGTGTTCGGGGCCACCGGCTGGGTCGGGGGCGTGGCCGTGGTCCCCGGGCACCGGCGGGCCGGGCTCGGCGGCGCCCTCACCGAGGCGATCCTCCAGCTCCTGGAGGGCCGGGGCGTGGCCACCGCCCTGCTGCACGCCACCGCCCTCGGCCGCCCGGTGTACGAGCGCCTCGGCTTCGTCCCCGAGACCGCCTACCTGACCCTCGCCGGCCCCACCCGGCCCCGGCCGCCCGGGACCCCGCCGGTGCGGCCGGGCCGCCAGGCCGACCTGGAGGCGGTGCTGGCCCTCGACCTGGCCGCCACCGGCGAGGACCGGCGGCGCCTGCTCACCGCCCTGTGGCCCACCGGCGGCCTGGTCGCCGGCGACGGCCGGGCCCTCGGCTACCACCTGGCCTCGCCCTGGCGCTCGGGCGGGGCTGTCGTCGCCGCCGACCCCCGGGCCGGGCTGGCCCTGCTGGACGCGGTCCGCGCCGCCCCCGGCGACGAGGTCGCCGTCTCGGTGCCCGCGGCCAACGCCCCGGCCGTGCGCTCCCTCCAGTCGGCCGGCTTCTCCGAGCGCTCCCGCACCGTCAGGATGCACCGCGGGCCCCGCGTCCCCTGGAACCCGGCCGCCCTGTTCGGCGCCCATAACCTGTTCTGGGGCTGACCCGGACGGGCCGGGGCCGGACCTGGCCCGCGTCTCGCCTAGTGGTGGAGTCGACGCCGACGGTGATCAGCACGACATGAGCCGTCAGACCGGCCCTAGAAGTCGAGCTTCATCGGGATCCTGAAGCTGACCGAGCGCTCGGCCAGGCGGCGCAGCACGGCCAGGCCGCCGCCGGCGGCGGCCGAGAGCGACTGGCCGTCGGCCGACGGCTCCGGTGGCTGGCCGTCCAGGTGGTAGCGGGCCGACAGCAGCTCGAGCTGGTCGAGCAGGGCGACGCTGGAGCCGAGCTCGACCTCCGCGCCGGTGATGTCCTGGGTGTGGACGGTGAACTCGAAGCGGCAGGGGAGCCACAGCTCCGGGGTCAGCAGCTGGCGGTAGCGGGACCCGGCTCCCGGGGCCGAGGCGGCCTGGTAGGCGGGGTCGTCGGGCCAGTCGGCGGAGACGACCTCGGGCGGCGGCAGCTCCGGGTGCTCGTCGTGGGCGGCCAGCAGCAGGGTGCCGCCGTAACCGTCCCAGCCCGGCTTGTCGGTGAAGCAGGGCGCCGGGCCGGACTCGTCCCAGTTCAGCGGCCCGGCCAGCCGGTCGCCGAGCCAGCGGCTCAGCCCCTGGCGCCAGTGCACCACCGCGGCCCTGATGACCTCCTCGGCCTCCAGGCCGTCGCCGACCGGCTGCTCCTGGTGGCGGGCGATCCGCTCCACGACGTCGGCCGGCCCCTCGACGTAGTACCGGGTCAGGGGACCAACATAGACGTCAAGGCCCAAGCCGCCTCCCTTGTCAGCGGACGTCGACCGCGACCCTGGTCGGGCCGCGGAGCTCGGAGACCCGGAAGCCGTCCCGCCCGGCCAGGCCGAGCCCGAAGGTGACCTGGCCCTCGAAGTCCCCGCCGAAGCGCACCTGGCGCAGGACCGGGGAGCCCGGGGTCAGGGTGGCGGTCGAGACGGTCGGCTCGCCGCCCGGGTCGTGGGCCCGGGCCGGGTCGAAGGTGACGGCCAGGAACGCCTTCCCGCGCAGCGGCAGCGGCCGGCCTCCCTGGTCGGCGACCTCGGGCACGTAGCGGACCTGGTAGCCAGGCATGGCGCCCTGGAAGGTGAACAGCACCCGGTCGTACCCCTCCCGTTCCACGGCCTGGACCGAGACCAGCTCGGGCGCCGGCCGGGTCAGCCGGCTGCGCTCGACCGGCTCGGTCCGGAACGGCGCCGGCGAGCCCGGCCGGCGCTCCTGCCCGTGCCTCGTGTCCCAGACCCCGGCGAAGAAGGCCACGACCAGCACCAGGACGCCCACCCTGGCCATGGTCCGCATCCCCGGGTCTCCTCCTCAACGAGTCAGTCTCTGCCCCGTAGGTCACGAGATGGTGACATGGTGGTCTCGGCCCGTCTCGTCATTCTCGCGCCTGTGGACAGCTTCGACAGCTTCTCCGGCGGCGGGCCCGCCCGACCCGGCCGCTACAATGAGGCGACCATGGCCACCACGCCCGTTCGGCTCCCCGAGGCCGGCAGCGGCTTCCTCCAGCAGGTCGCCCTGGGCCCGCTGCTCAGCCGCTTCGCCGTCGACCAGGTGGGCGCCGAGGAGCGGGCCGCCGCCCTGGCCAAGCGCAGCATCAAGAAGGACTCCAAGGTGGCCGCCCTGCGCCTGGCCGTGGCCGTGATGGACCTGACCACCCTGGAGGGGGCGGACACGGTCGGCAAGGTCGAGGCCCTCTGCTCCAAGGCCCGCCGCCCCGACCCGGGCGACCCCGAGGTCCCGCCGGTGGCCGCCGTCTGCGTCTACCCCTCGCTGGTCGCCACGGCCAGGCGGGCCCTGGCCGGGTCCGGGGTCAAGGTGGCCTCGGTGGCCACCGCCTTCCCCAGCGGCCAGGCGTCGCTGGCCGTGCGCCTGGGCGACGTCGCCGAGGCCGTGGAGGCCGGCGCCGACGAGATCGACATGGTGATCAACCGCGGCGCCTTCCTGGCCGGCCGCCACCAGGAGGTGTTCGAGGAGATCGTGGTCGTCAAGGAGGCCTGCGGCACGGCCCGGCTGAAGGTGATCCTGGAGACGGGCGAGCTCGGCACCCTCGACAACGTCCGCCGGGCCAGCGTCCTGGCCATGGCCGCCGGGGCCGACTTCATCAAGACCTCCACCGGCAAGATCCAGCCGGCCGCCACCATCCCGGTGGCCCTGGTCATGCTGGAGGCGATCCGCGACTTCTGTGACCGCACCGGCCGCATGGTCGGCATGAAGCCGGCCGGCGGCGTCCGCACGGCCAAGCAGGCCATCCAGCACCTGGTCGTGGTCAACGAGACCCTGGGCCCCGACTGGCTCACCCCCGAGTGGTTCCGCCTGGGCGCCTCCAGCCTCCTCAACGACTGCCTGATGCAGCTGGCCAAGGAGCGCACCGGCCGCTACCAGTCGGGCGACTACTTCACCAAGGACTAGGACGGGACGGCCATGGCAGAGCAGCTGGAGCGGCGGACCGAGCGGGCCCCGGCGCGGTTCGGGGGGCTCGACTACGCGCCCGCGCCCGAGGCGACCGACCACGTGCAGCTGCGGGCCGACCACGGGCTGCTGATCGGGGGGCGCTGGGTCGAGCCGGCCTCCGAGCGGCGCTTCAAGACCATCAGCCCGGCCACCGAGGAGGTCCTGGCCGAGGTGGCCGAGGCCGGCGAGGAGGACGTGGACGCGGCCGTCAAGGCCGCCCGGGCCGCCTACACCAAGGTGTGGTCGCGGATGTCGGGGGCCGAGCGGGCCAAGTACCTGTACCGGATCGCCCGCACCCTGCAGGAACGGGCCCGGGAGTTCGCGGTCCTGGAGACGATGAACGGCGGCAAGCCGATCAAGGAGTCCCGCGACGTCGACGTGCCCCTGGCCGCGGCCCACTTCTTCTACCACGCCGGCTGGGCCGACAAGCTCGACTACGCCTTCCCCGGGCGCCGCCCCGCCCCCCTGGGGGTGGCCGCCCAGGTGATCCCATGGAACTTCCCGCTGCTGATGGCCGCCTGGAAGCTGGCCCCGGCCCTGGCCGCCGGCAACACCGTGGTCCTCAAGCCGGCCGAGACGACCCCGCTCACCGCCCTGCGCCTGGGCGAGGTCATCCAGGAGGCCGAGCTGCCCGAGGGCGTGGTCAACATCCTCACCGGCGCCGGCGCCACCGGGGCGGCCCTGGTCGGCCACCCGGGGGTGGACAAGGTCGCCTTCACCGGCTCCACCGAGGTCGGCAAGGCGATCCAGCGCACCCTGGCCGGGTCGGGCAGGAAGCTCACCCTGGAGCTGGGCGGCAAGGCGGCCAACATCGTGTTCGAGGACGCCCCCCTGGACCAGGCGGTCGAGGGGATCGTCAACGGCATCTACTTCAACCAGGGCCACGTCTGCTGCGCCGGGTCGCGGCTGCTGGTCCAGGAGTCGATCGCCGAGCCGCTGGTCGACAAGCTCAAGCGGCGCATGGCGACCCTGCGGGTCGGCGACCCGCTGGACAAGAACACCGACGTGGGGGCGATCAACTCCCGGGCCCAGCTGGACAAGATCACCGAGCTGGTCGCCTCCGGCGAGGCCGACGGCGCCCAGGCCTGGCAGGCGCCCTGCGAGCTGCCCGCCCGGGGCTTCTGGTTCCGGCCCACGGTGTTCACCCACGTCGCCCAGTCCCACCGGATCGCCCAGGAGGAGATCTTCGGGCCGGTCCTGTCGGTGCTGACCTTCCGCACCCCCGACGAGGCGGTGGAGAAGGCCAACAACACCCCCTACGGGCTGTCGGCCGGGGTCTGGACCGACAAGGGCAGCCGCATCCTCGACCTGGCCAGCCGCATGCAGGCCGGGGTGGTGTGGGCCAACACCTTCAACCGCTTCGACCCCACCTCGCCCTTCGGCGGCTACAAGGAGTCCGGCTTCGGCCGTGAGGGCGGCCGCCACGGCCTGGCCGCCTACCTCGACCTCTCCTAGCGCTCTAGCCGTCGCGGTAGGTCCAGCGGTCGAATCGCAGGACCCGGAAGCGCGCCGCCGGCGCCCCGGGGAGCAGCCTCCGGACCAGCGGGCGGAGCAGCCGCCGGGCCTGCCGGCTCATCCGCCGGGGGCCTGGCGGGTCGCCCGGTGCAGCGGCACCGGGTCGGCCACGCCCTTGAGCGGCACCGGGCCGATCGGCTCGAAGGCGACCGGGCCGTCGCCGCACTCGGCCACCACCTGGTCGGAGACCAGCACCTGGCCGGGGCCGGCGTGGCCGGCGATCCGGGCGGCCAGGTTGACGGTGCGGCCGAAGTAGTCGCCGTCCTGGAACACCACCGGCCCGGCGTGCAGGCCGACGTGGGCCGGCGGCAGCCCGGCCTGGGCCGTGCGCTCCACCATCTCCAGCGCCGCCACCACCGCCTGGCCGGGACGCTTGAAGTGGAACATGACCCCGTCGCCGAGCCACTTGACCGGCTGGCCGCCGTGGGGCAGCGACACCTGCTCGACCAGGTCGGCCAGGCTGGTGGCCAGGGCGGCGGCCGCCCGGTCGCCGCGCTCCTCGGTGAGCCGGGTGTAGCCGGCCAGGTCGAGGAAGCACATGGCCGGCGGCCGCTGCGGGCGCCGCTCGGTGACCACGGCCTCGATGTGCTGGACCAGGTGGTCGATGGTGTAGCGCTCCTGGTGGCGGGCGTAGAGGGCCAGCAGCAACCGCTGCACCACCTCGGCCAGCGAGTCGCTCAGCTGGGAGGCGGCCTCCCGCATCTGCCGCTCGTCCATGCCCGAGGCCAGCAGCGGCCCCTCGACGTGGTCGTGGTAGAACTCCGGCTCCGCCTGGGCGATGCGGCGCACGTTCTCCCCGTACACCCGGGCGATCCGGATCAGGACGCCGTCGTCCAGCCCCAGCATCCGGCCCAGCTGGGCCGCGCCCAGCAGGTCCCGGTCCAGCGGGTGGATCGGATCGTCGGGCTGCGGCCGCCCCAGGCCCGAGGCCTCGTGGACCCGCCGCACCAGCTCCATGGGCAGCCCCTGCTCGCCGCAGAGCTGGGTGTAGGTCGTGTCGGTCAGCGGCCGCCCGGCGATCCCCACCAGGTCGAGGAAGGCCAGCGACAGCCGCCCCTCGGCGATGGCCGCCCCGACGCCCTCCAGCGGCAGCCCGGCCTGGGCGCAGGCGTCGACCAGCCGCACCCGGCGCACGTCGCCCAGCCCGTAGGGCGCCGCCCCGTCCCCGGGCCGCAGGATCCCCAGCTCGACCAGCCGTCCCACCAGCTCCGGGGCCACCCGCGCCCGCGCCGCCAGCTCCGCCCCGGTGAAGGAGCGCTCCTCCATCGCCATCCCCTCGAGCCGCCACCGTCCCGGAGAGTCTAGGCCGGCCAGGATTGGCGGGGCCGCTCGCGGCTACGATGGGAGCATGGCCGGCAGGGAACGCTACGGCGCCGGAAGGATCGTGGTCGCAGACCACGACCCGGCCTGGGTGGCCATGTTCGAGCGCGAGCGGGCCCGGGTCCTGGACGCCCTGGGCCCGATCGTGGTCACCGTCGAGCACGTGGGCAGCACCGCCGTGCCCGGCCTGGCCGCCAAGCCGATCATCGACCTGCTGGTCGGGGTGCGGAGCCTGCCCGAGGCGCGGACCTGCTGCGTCGAGCCCCTGGAGGCGCTGCGCTACCGGTACATGGCCGAGTACGAGGCCTGGCTGCCGAACGAGATGCTGTTCCGCAAGGGCCCACCCGGGCCCTGGACCCACCACGTCCACCTGATGGAGCCGACCTGCCCCCGCTGGGAGGAGTTCACCCTGGTCCGCGACTACCTGCGCCGCCACCGCGAGGTGGCGAGCGCGTACGCTGACCTCAAGCGGGCGCTGGCACTGGTGTTCGAGGACGACATCGCCGGCTACCGCACCGCCAAGGCGCCCTTCATCGAGGCCGTGATCAAACGGGCGCGGGCGGAGCGATGACCAGACGGTCGGGATGAGCGAGCCGGTGGAGGCTGCAGTGGGCGAGGGCGAGCGGCTGGACGTGCGCAAGACCTACAAGCTGTACATCGGGGGGAAGTTCCCGCGCACCGAGTCGGGGCGCTCCTACCTGGTCAGCGACCACAAGGGCAGGCCCTGGGCCAACGCCTGCCGGGGGTCGCGCAAGGACGTGCGCGACGCCGTCCAGGCGGCCCGCAAGGCGGTCCCGGGCTGGAGCGGGGCCACCGCCTACAACCGCGGCCAGGTCCTGTACCGGGTGGCCGAGATGCTGGAGGGGCGGCGCGAGCAGTTCGTCGACCAGGTGGCCCGGGCCGAGGGGGCGACCAGGCGGGCCGCCACCGAGGCGGTCGACAAGGCGGTCGACCGCTGGGTGTGGTACGCCGGCTGGGCCGACAAGCTGGCCCAGGTGTTCGGGTCGGCCAACCCCGTCGCCGGGCCCTACTTCAACTTCTCGGTGCCCGAGCCGACCGGGGTGGTCGGGGTGGTCGCGCCGGCCGGGTCGTCGCTGCTCGGGCTGGTATCGCGGCTGGCCCCGGTGATCGTGTCCGGCAACGCCGCCGTGGTCGTCGCCTCCGAGGCCCGGCCCCTGCCCGCCATCACCCTGAGCGAGGTCCTGGCCACCAGCGACCTCCCGGGCGGGGTGGTGAACCTGCTCACCGGGTTCGCGGCCGAGCTGGTCGGCCCCCTGGCCTCGCACATGGACGTCGACGCCCTCGACCTGGCCGGCCTCGACCTGGCCCTGTACCGCGAGGCCGAGCTGGCCGCGGCCGAGAACGTCAAGCGGGTCGTCCCCCCGGTCAAGCTGTCGGTCCGCGACTGGCTGTCGGACGCCAAGGGCCAGGACCCCTACTGGATCGCCGCCTTCCTGGAGACCAAGACGGTCTGGCACCCGGTCGGGGTGTGAGGAATCGGGGCGATCGTCTGCATCGCCTCGGGTAGCATTGCCCGATACCGGCACCCAACGGACCGCCGGCGAAGCCATCGCCGGCGGCAGACAGGGAGGCTCACGCAGTGCCCAGCGACCCGATGGACGCGATCGTCAACCTGGCCAAACGCCGCGGCTTCGCCTTCCAGTCGAGCGAGATCTACGGCGGGATCCGTTCGAGCTACGACTACGGTCCGCTCGGGGTCGAGCTGAAGAACAACATCAAGCGGGCCTGGTGGCGCTCGATCGTGCAGCTGCGCGACGACGTGGTCGGCCAGGACGCGGCCATCATCATGGCCCCGCGGGTCTGGGAGGCCTCGGGCCATCTCGAGTCGTTCTCGGACCCGCTGGTCGAGTGCACCAACTGCCACCAGCGCTTCCGTGAGGACCACCTGGTCGAGGCGTTCGAGGCCAAGCACGGCCGCGCGCCCGCCGCCGGCGAGCTGCGCTGCCCCAACTGCGGCGGCGGGCCGTTCACCGACCCGCGCAACTTCAACTTGATGTTCAAGACCTTCATGGGGCCGGTCGAGGACGCCTCGGCCGTGGTCTGGCTGCGCCCGGAGACGGCCCAGGGGATCTTCGTCGACTTCCCGATCATCCAGCAGGTCAGCCGCAAGAAGATCCCGTTCGGGATCGCCCAGATCGGCAAGGCGTTCCGCAACGAGATCACCCCGGGGAACTTCATCTTCCGGACCCGCGAGTTCGAGCAGATGGAGCTGGAGTTCTTCGTCGAGCCGGGCCAGGACCAGGAGTGGCACCAGCGCTGGATCGATATGCGCCGCGACTGGTACCTGGACCTGGGGCTGCGCGAGGAGAACGTGCGCCTGCGCGAGCACGGCCCCGAGGAGCTGGCCCACTACGCCAAGCGGGCGGTCGACATCGAGTACAAGTTCCCGTTCGGCTGGTCGGAGCTGGAGGGGATCGCCAACCGGGCCGACTTCGACCTGTCACAGCACCAGAAGTTCTCCGGCCAGGACCTCAGCTACCACGACCAGGAGACCGACACCCGCTACATCCCGTACGTGGTCGAGCCGTCGGCCGGCGCCGACCGCTCGGCCCTGGCCTTCCTGGTCGACGCCCACCGGGAGGAGGAGGCCCCGACCGCCTCGGGCGGGACCGAGAAGCGCACCGTGCTGCGCTTCGACCCCCGCCTGGCCCCGATCAAGGCGGCGGTGCTGCCGCTGTCGCGCAACGAGCAGCTCAACCCGATGGCCCGCGAGGTGGCGGGGTCGCTGCGCGAGCTCTGGATGATCGACTACGACGACGCCCGCTCGATCGGGCGCCGCTACCGCCGCCAGGACGAGATCGGCACGCCGTTCTGCGTCACCGTCGACTTCGACTCGCTCCAGGACCGGGCGGTCACCGTCCGCGACCGCGACACCATGACCCAGGACCGGGTCGGGGTCGACCGCCTCGTCGGCTACCTGGAGGAGCGCCTCCCCAGGTAGCCGAAGGTGGCCGTCCTCGCCGTCCTGGCCCTCGACCCGGGGGTGGTCGCCGGCGCCCGGCTCGCCCTCGACCCGCTCGACCTGGCCCTGCTCAGGGGCGAAGCGGTGTTCGAGGCCATGCGGGCCTACGGCGGCCGGCCGTTCCGGCTCCAGGCCCACCTGGACCGCCTGGCCGCCTCGGCCGCCGCCATCGACCTGGTGCTCCCGGACGGCCTGGAGGACCTGGCCGGCCGGGCCGTGGCGGCCGGCGGCGGCGGCGACGCCGTCCTGCGCCTGATCTGCACCAAGGGTCCGGAGGGGCCCGGCCGGAGGGGCTCGGAGGACGGGGGGCCGGTGGCGTTCGCCATCTGCACCGACATCCCCGGGTCGTTCGAGGAGGAGCGGCGCCGCGGGCTCCGGCTGGTCCTGCTCACCACCGCGGCCGACCCGCTGCTCAGGGCGGCCTCGCCGTGGCTGCTGCCCGGGGCCAAGACCATCAGCTACGCCCTCAACATGGCCGCCCAGCAGGCGGCCAGGGCCCGCGGCGCCGACGACGCCGTCCTGGTCGGGCTGGCCGGCGAGCTGCTGGAGGCGCCGACCGCCAACCTCTGGTGGCGGACCGGCCACACCCTCCACACCCCGTCCCTCGACCTGGGCATCCTGGCCGGCATCACCCGGGCCGTCGTGGCCGACCTGGCCCCCGGCCTCGGCCTCAAGGTCCTGGACGGCGTGTTCACCGCCGAGGACCTGACCGCCGCCGACGAGGCCTTCCTCTCCAGCTCGACCCGGGAGCTCATGCCGGTGGTCGAGGTCGACGGCGCCCCCATCGCCGACGGCCGCCCCGGCCCGACCGCCGCCGCCCTCCAGGCCGCCCTCCGCCACCTGGCCACCACCGCCCCGGCCTGAGCGGTACCGTCAGCGGAAGGCCAGCACCTTCACGCCCAGGTCGAGGGTCGCCCAGGCGCGATCGTCGGTGACCACCGGCAGGTCGAGGCGGATCGCGGTGGCCAGGCAGCACCGGTCGGCGAGGGACAGGACCCGGCGGCGGTCGCGAGCGAAGATGTCGGTGGCCAGCAACGCGTCCTCGGCGGTGAACGGCTCCACCTCCAGGCCCAGGTGCCCCAGCCTCCTCGGCAGTGCGGCCACGTTCCGCCCCAGACTCCAGCCCCGGTACAGGACCTCCGACAAGTTCACCGCCGAGACCACCGACCTCGGCAGGTACCCGCCGACCACCTCGGCCCCCCGTTCCTGCGCCAGCCAGGCCAGCAGCGCCGACGCATCCAGGACCACCCAGGCCCGGCCGGCCCGCCCTGGCCGCCGTCCCCGCCGCGTGGACCCGGAGCTGGCGGGTCCCATCAGCCGTCGAGCGCCATCAGGCGGCCATCAGTCGCGGGACCGGGCGGCGTGCTTGACCCGGTCGGCCTCGAGCTGCTCGGCCTCGCGGGCGGCCGCGGCCCGGCGCTCGGCCCGGAGGTCGTCGACCAGGCTGGTCTCGCCGGCCACCCCGGCCCACTCCTCGAGCAGCGCCCGCTGGATCGCCTCCGGCGACTCGATCACCAGGCGGCCCTCTCCCTCGACGTGGGCGACGACGGTGCCGCCCTCGACGAACCCCAGCGCCGTGCGCAGGTCCGCGGGCAGCACGACCCGACCCTGCGCGCCGATCCGGAGCGTCGCATGCCGTTCCATGTCCTCCATGGTCGTACTGTGGCACGTCCCACAGCTCCGTGCCACGGCGAATCTCCCGTGGCAGCAGCCTGCCAGGAGCGGCCGGCCGGCTCAAGGCCGCGACCGCGGATTGTGGACAACGGGCGAACCGGCGGAATCCGCAGGCCGGTCGTACCGTGGGGGCATGCGGTTGGGGTGGGAAGGGTCGCCGTCGGGGTGGCGCTGGCTGGTGCTGGGCGGGGCGGTGGCCGTGCTGGTGGCGCTGCCCGGGCTGGTGGCGGCGGTGCCGGCCAGGGACCGGGCGGTGCCGGCCGAGGAGCTGCTGGGCCGCGTGCTGGCGTCGGGCCGGGTCGCCTACCAGGGGTACGCCGAGGCGCGGGCCGGGCTGGGCCTGCCCGACGTGCCCCGGGCGGGGCGGGTGGTGGCGCTGCTGGGGGAGACGACCCGGATGCGGGCGTTCGTGGCCGGGCCCGAGACCTGGCGGGTGGACGAGCTGACCCCGATCGGCGAGCGCGACCTGTACGCCGGCGACGGCGGGACGCTGCTGTGGGACTCGGGGGAGCGGCGGGCGGTCGTCACCGACGGCGAGCCGCCGGTCCGGTTCGCGCGGCCGGCCGACCTGCTCCCGCCGGAGCTGGGGCGGCGGGTCGCGGCCGCCGCCGGGGCCGGCGAGGTGAGCCGGCTGGGGGCGCGCCGGGTCGCCGGGGTGCAGGCGCTCGGCCTGCGGCTCGTGCCCCGCTCGGCCGGCACCACGGTGGCCCGGGTCGACCTGTGGGCCGACCCGGCGAGCGGGCTGCCGGTACGGGTCGAGCTGACCGCCAGGGGCGGCACCAGGCCGATCGTGACCACGGCCTTCCTCGACCTGCGGCTGGGGGCGCCCGACCCGGCCCGGGTCCGCTTCGCCGTGCCCGACGACGCCGACGTCGAGAGCGACCAGGCACCCGACCTGGCCAGGGCGGTCGACCGGTTCTCGCCCTTCGTGCTCCCCGACCCGCTGGCCGGCGAGCCGCGCCGGACCAGCGTCGGCAGCGCCGGCTCAACCTATGGTAGAGGGTTCGACCTGGTGGCCGTGCTGGCCTTCCCGGCCAGCTTCTCGTCCCGGACCCGCGCCTTCCTGGACGAGGTGCCGACCCGCAAGGGGCCATGGGGCGAGGCCAGCGTGCTGGCGACCCCGCTGCTCAACGGCATGGTGTTCGAGCGCGACGGGGTGGCCTACGCGCTCGCCGGGACGGTGACCCAGCCGGTCCTGGACCGGGTGGCGGCCTCCCTGGCCCGCGACGGGGTGGGGCTGCGGTGATCCGCACTGAGGGCCTGACCAAGCGCTTCGGCCGGCTGACGGCCGTGGACGGCCTCGACCTGGACGTGGGCGAGGGCGACCTGTTCGGCTTCCTCGGGCCCAACGGGTCGGGCAAGACGACCACCGTGCGCATGCTGCTCGGCCTGGTCTTCGCGACCTCGGGGGGGATCGAGGTGCTCGGCCGGCCCATGCCGGGCGCCGCCCGCGAGGTCCTGGCCCAGGTCGGGTCGCTGGTCGAGGGCCCGGCGTTCTACCCCCACCTGTCGGGCCGGGCCAACCTGACCCTGTTCGACGCCGCCGGCCCGGGGTCGCGGCGGGACCGGCGGCGGCGGGTCGAGGACGCGCTGGCCCGGGTCGGGCTGGACGGGGTGGGGCGCCGGCCGGTCAAGGCCTGGTCGACCGGGATGCGCCAGCGCCTGGGGCTGGCCGCGGCCCTGCTGCGGGCGCCGCGGCTGCTGGTCCTGGACGAGCCGACCAACGGGCTCGACCCCCACGGCACGCGCGAGGTCCGCGACCTGCTGGTCGAGCTGGTCAAGGGCGGGACCACGGTGTTCCTGTCCAGCCACCTGCTGGCCGAGGTCGAGCTGGTCTGCACCAGGGCGGCGATCGTGGACCGGGGCCGGCTGGTCGCCCAGGACCGGGTGGACGCGCTGCTCGGGCCGACCGGGCGGGTGCTGGTCACCACCCCCGACGTCGGCGCCGCGGCCGACCTGGCGGCGGGCCTGCCCGGGGTGCGGCTGGGGGAGCGCCGCCCCGACCGGCTGGCCGTCCACCTGGACGGCACCGCCCCCGAGGCGCTCAACCGGCGGCTGGTCGACGGCGGGGTCCGGGTCCGCGAGCTGGTCGTGGAGCGTCCCACCCTGGAGGACGTGTTCCTGCGCCTGACCGGCGGCCTCGGCGGCCGCCCGGCCCCGGACCCCGGAGAGGACCGCCGTGTTCCTGGTTGAGCTGCGCAAGCTGGTCGGGCGGCCCCGGACCTGGGTGACCATCGCCCTGCTGGCCGGGCTGCCCACCCTGGTCGCGGTGCTGCTCCGGGTCACCGGGGTGGGGCCGAGGCCCGGGCAGGGACCGGCCTTCCTGGCCCAGGTGCTCAACAACGGCGCCCTGTTCCCGGCGGCCGCGCTCGCCCTGGTCCTGCCGGTGTTCCTGCCGGTGGCCGTGGCCGTGCTGGCCGGCGACACGGTGGCCGGCGAGGCCAGCGCCGGCACCCTGCGCTACCTGCTGGTCCGGCCCGTCGGGCGGACCCGGCTGCTGGTGGCCAAGCTGGCCGTCACGGTCATCTTCGTGTTCCTGGCCGTGCTGGTCGTGGCCGCGGTGGCGTTCGCGGTCGGGGCCTGGCTGTTCGGGGTCAAGCCCCTGCCGTCGGTGTCGGGCCAGACCATCGCCGCCCAGGACGCGACCTGGCGGACCGCCGTCACCGTCGGCTATGTCGCCTGGTCGATGCTGGGGGTGGCGGCGGTGGCCCTGTTCGCCTCCACCGTCACCGACTCGCCCCTGGCCGCCGCCCTCGGCGCCCTGGCCGCGCTGGTCACCTCCCAGGTCCTCGACCTGCTGGACGCGGCCGCGGCGCTCAAGCCGTATCTGCCCACCCACTACTGGCTGGCCTTCGTGGACCTGTTCCGCACCCCGCTGCTGTGGCACAACGTCAGCCGCGGCTTCGCCATCCAGGCGGTCTACATCGCGGTGTTCCTGGGCGCCGCCTGGGCCAACTTCGCCACCAAGGACATCAAGAGCTGAGCGTCCCCGCCAAGGCCAGGGCCTGGCGGGCGGTCTCCTCGGGGAACGGCGCCGCCCGGACCGCCTCGGCGGCGGCCAGCTCGCCGGCCGCGACCCGGCGGCACAGCGCGGCCATGGCGGCCAGCTCGTCGCGCTGGCCGGCCACGAACCCGTGGCCGACCAGGTCGCCGTGGCCGGGCACGACCGTGGGCGGGGCCAGGGCCAGCAGCCGGTCCAGGGCGGCCGGCCACTGCAGCGGGAACGCGTCGGTGCCGTAGACCGGCGGGGCGCCCTGCTCGACCAGGTCGCCGGCGAACACCACCCCGGCGTCGGGCACGACCACCACCAGGTCGTGGTCGGTGTGCCCGCGGCCGCAGAAGCGCAGCTGGACCCGCCGCCCGCCCACCCGGAGGTCGGCCCCGTCGTCGCCCACGGTCCGGTCGGGCGGGTCGAGCTCCAGCCCCTCCAGCTCGCCGGCCGCCTCGGGCAGCCAGCGCAGCAGGTGCTCACGCTCGGTCGCCGCCCGGGTGCGCAGGTGGGCCGCGCAGCGCTGGTGGCCCCAGATGGCGGCCGGGCGCAGGGTGGCGTTGCCGAAGCAGTGGTCGAAGTGGGCGTGGGTGTTGACCACCTGGCGGCACGGCAGCGGGGTCAGGGCACGCAGGTCGGCCAGGAGCCGGGCCGCCTCGGCGGCGAAGCTGCGGGTGTCGACCACCAGCACCTCGTCGTCGCCCACGACCGCGCCCACGTTCAGGTCGAGGCTGCGGTAGCGCCGGCGGTAGACGCGGTCGCCGACCTCCTGCCAGCCGCCCGGTCGGGCCGGGCCCGTCAACGCGGCGGCTGCCCGTCCTCGTGCTGGCGGGCCCGCTCGGGGGCCAGCAGGTAGTCGGTGAGGCCGACCACGTTGCCCCAGGGGTCGGCGACCTCGACCAGCCAGCCGGTGCGCAGCTCGCGGGGCTCGCCGAGCAGGGCCACCCCGGCGTCGGCCAGGGCCTTGCCGGCCGCCCTGGCGTCCGGCACCTCCAGCCACAGCCGCGGCGACGACCGGGGCGGGCCCGGGGGCACGTCCCCGGCCCGCACGACCAGGCCGGCCTCCTCGTCGCCCAGCCGGAAGCCGACCACCCCGGCGTCGGGGAAGTCGAACTTCACCCCTAGGCCGAGCCGGCCGCCGTAGAACCCCTTGGCGACCTCCAGGTCGCCAACGTCCAGCAGCACGTTGTCCAGGCCGAGCACGGTGATGTCGCTCACAGCACGACATCAAAGCGGTGGCCGTGGTGGCCCGTCAAGGCGGGCCAATTTGACAATCCACACCCGGAGCAGGCATCAAGGACGCGAACTCGCGGCCTTCCCCCCCGGCCGCACAAGGAGGTCGGTACCGGTGCCACCTGACCCCTACGAGCGCCTCCAGGCGGCCAGGACGGCCGTCAAGGCGTTGAAGGACGAGCGGTCCACGCTGGTCCTGCGCCTGGCCGAGCTGGCCAAGGGCAGCGACGAGGAAGCCCTGGTCGAGGCCTCGATGCGGCTGGACGTGCTGCCCATCGAGCTGCTCCGGGCCGAGCTCAAGCTGGCCCGGGCCGACCGGCAGGCGGCCCGGGCCACCCTCCAGGCGGCCGAGGCCAGCCTGGCCAGGGCGCTGGCCAACGTCCGCGACGTGCAGCCGCTGCCCGACGCCACCGTGAAGGAGAAGCTGGAGCGGGCGGCCGAGGACGACTCCGAGGCGCCCGACGGCGACCAGGACGGCGCGGAGGAGGGCGAGCCGGCCCCCGGGGAGACGCCCGGCCTGGCCGACGCCGCCAAGGCCCGCCGGGGAGCCGACGAGCAGTGGGTGCGTGAGTGCCGGCTGGCCGTGGAGCGGGCCGAGCAGCGGGTCCGGGCGCTGGAGGCGGCCGTGGCCGAGGCGGGCCGCCCCGAGCCCGACGAGCCGGCCCACCGGGCCTTCGCCAAGCGCACCAGCGAGGCCAGGGGGGCCATCGAGCAGGCCCGGACCGCCAACGGCCAGGCCGAGCTGGACCTGATGCACGCCACCGAGCTGGCCAAGGTCGCCCTGGACGGGCTGCTGGCGGCGCGGGCCGGGGCCGACTGGCGGACCCTGGAGCACGCCCGCCAGGCCCGCGCCGACGCGGCCGCCGGGGTCGGCCCGGCCTGGGAGGCCCTGCGCTGCGCCGGCCTGCGCATCGCCCGGGCCGAGTACGAGCTCGACCGCCTGGTCGAGGAGTGGCTCGCCGCCCGCCCCTGACCCCGCCCAGATCGGCCCTGTGGACAACCCCGGGCACCCTCGGTCCCGGTCGGCTACGCTCCCCCACCGGGGGACCCGGCACCGGCGGGTGGGGCTGGCGCACGCCCAAAGGTGGCCCCGGTGGCGCGGAGGGCGGCGCAGTCGGCGGGGCCGGGTGGGTCGGGGAGGGTGCCGTCCAGGGCCTCCACGACCAGGCCCAGGGCCAGCGGGCTGGTGACCAGGTCGCCGTGGCCGAGGCGGGCCGAGGGGCAGACGTCCTGGACCCGGAGGTTGGCCGCGCCCTCCAGGGTGGCCGTGGCCGGCGGGATCACGGTCTGGTCCTGGGCGGTCCAGATGCTGAAGAACTTCGGCCCGGGCGGCGTCTCGTCGCCCCGGTTGAGCTCGGCCAGCAGCCCCGACCCGGGGGCCAGCTGGCAGATGCTGGCGCACAGGCCCGGGCCGAGGGCGGCCGCCGCCCCCCCGGCCAGCTCGGTGCCGTGGTTGGGCGTGCCCAGCAGCACCACCCGGCGGGCCCGCAGCGCCCGGGCCGGGTCGGCCAGCCACAACCGGATCACGACCCCGCCGGCCGAGTAGCCGACCAGGTCGACCCGGGCCGCCCCGGTCCGGTCGACCGCCGCCGCCAGCGCCGTGGCCGAGGCGCGCAGGTCGCCGGTGGCCCGGTCGGGCAGGTCGACCACCACCACCGGCCGGCCGGCCGACCGCAGCCGCGCCGCCAGCGTGCCCACCGACTCCGGCGAGCCGTTGTAGCCGGGCACCACCAGCACCGGCGTCCCGCCCGGGGCGACCGGCCCGAGCCCGGCCCCTGGCCCCCGGGCCACCCCGACCGCCAGGGCCGCCACCGCGCCCAGGACCACGGCCACGGCCAGCGCGGCCACCAGCGCCCGCCGCCTCGGGCTCACCGATCCCGCCTCATGCATTCATTGTGCGGCCCGATCCAGCTACCCTGTGCCCAACCGCGTGAGGAGGCTGCGCCGCCATGGCTGAGAAGTTTGTGTATGACTTTGAAGAGGGCAACAGGGATATGAAGGACTTGCTTGGTGGGAAGGGGGCCAACCTGGCCGAGATGACCAGGATGGGCCTGCCCGTCCCGCACGGGTTCACGGTCACCTGTGAGGCCTGCAACGCCTACCGCGCGGCCGGACGGGAGTTCCCCTCCGGCATGCTGGAGGAGGTCGCCGCCCACCTGGAGCAGCTGGAGGGGGGCATGGGCCGGCGCCTGGGCGACCCC
>Ga0307292_10000115_pt1 | contig 25079 bp, 23 predicted proteins | sample ER_DNA_149_FD_194471 | JGI IMG/M metagenome (GOLD analysis project Ga0307292, IMG submission 194471) | Bulk soil microbial communities from the East River watershed near Crested Butte, Colorado, United States - ER_DNA_149 | ecosystem: Environmental > Terrestrial > Soil > Floodplain | place...
TGGTTCCGCTCCCAGTCCGGCCAGCCCCCGGGCGGCGACCAGGTGTAGTGGATCATCACGTTCTCGATCCCGTCCTCCTGGTCGACCCACTCCCTGCGCAGATACCACGTCACGGTGCAGCCACCTTCTATGCGTTCATCCAGTCCAGGACCTCGGACGCGCCCCCGCCGGCCAGCGACTTGACCACCTCGTAGGTCCGGATGCTCGGGGTCCCCATGAGCAGCGGCGGCAGCAGCCCGTAGAACGCCCTGGTCTCGTCGAGCTCCAGGTACCGCTGCATGTCCTCGCCGGTCCTCCAGCAGGAGATGCCGAGGATCTGGTCGCCGCTCCTGAGCACCTGCACGAAGGCGACCCCCCTGGTCCCGCCGACGGCCTCGGCCTGCGTCTCGAACATCCTGGCGATCTCGTCCACCTTGCCCGGACGGGCACGACCCTCGAGGATCCTGAAGACGGCCATGCGCATCCCTTCCGCCGTTGACGACCGAGCCCCGATGGTAGCGATCGCGCCCAGCTGTCTCTTGAGGTGCGCCGCTCCGCCAACTAGATTCCCAGGCAGCAGGCTGGGCAAGCCGGACAAAGGGAGGACGCGGTGGGCTGGATGCGCTGCAAGGGTGCCGTGGGCCAGCTCGGTGTGATCATGCTCGTGGTGGCGGTCCTGGCGGTGGCCGCCCCCGCCGGAGCGACGGACCGCTTCACCCCCGGTTCGCCGGGGCTCGGCGACCCCTTCTTCCCGCTGGCCGGCAACGGCGGCTACGACGTCGCCCACTACGCCCTGCGGCTCCGCTACGACCCCGCGACCCGGCACCTGGACGGCTCGGCGACCATCCGCGCCGTCGCCACCCAGGACCTGTCGCGGTTCGACCTGGATCTGCGTGGCTTCCGCATCTCGCGGCTCTCGGTCAACGGGCGGGCGGCCTCGTTCACCCGGCAGGGGCAGGAGCTGGTGATCACCCCGGCGCGGGGCCTGCGCGCGGGGCACAGGTTCACGGTCAGGGTGCGCTACGCCGGCGTGCCGACCGTGGTCACCGACCCCGACGAGTCGATCGAGGGCTGGGTCCCGACCGACGACGGGGCCTTCGTGGTCAACGAGCCGCAGGGGTCACCCGGGTGGTATCCGGTCAACGACAACCCGCAGGACAAGGCGACCTACACCTTCAGGGTCACCGTCCCCAAGGGCCTCACGGTGATGGCCAACGGCGTGCTGGTGTCGCGGACCTCGGCCCGTGGCCGGACGACCTTCGTGTGGCGCGAGCGCCTGCCGATGGCGCCGTACCTGGCCACCTCGACCCTGGGCCGCTTCGACCTCACCCAGTACCGGCTCGCCAACGGCCTTCCTGTCTACATCGCCGTGGACCCGACGCTCCCGGCCGTCCCGGTGCTGCGCAAGCTGCCGGCGATCGTCCGCTTCTACAGCTCGATCTACGGGCCGTACCCGTTCGACGCGGTGGGCGCCGTGGTCGACGACGCCGAGAACGTCGGCTACTCGCTGGAGACACAGACCAAGCCGATGTTCGACCAGCCGCCCGACGAGGCGACCCTGGCCCACGAGCTGTCGCACATGTGGTACGGCGACTCGGTGACGCTGCGGCGGTGGCCGGACATCTGGCTGCACGAGGGGTTCGCCACCTGGTCGGAGTGGATCTGGAGCGAGCACCAGGGTCGCAAGTCGGCCCACCAGATCTTCAGCGACCTCTACGACACCCCGGCGACGGACACCGAGTTCTGGACGCCGCCGCCCGCCAGGCCGGGATCGCCGGTCAACCTGTTCGACGGGACGGTCTACGACCGGGGCGGCATGACCCTCCAGGCCCTGCGCGAGAAGGTGGGCGACAGGGCGTTCTTCCACATCCTGCGCGCCTGGGCGGCCGAGCACCGCTACGGGAACGTGACCACGGCCCAGTTCATCGCCCTCGCCGAGCGAGTCAGCGGCAGGGATCTGCGGCATTTCTTCAGCGTGTGGCTCTACCGGCCGGAGAAGCCGACGTCCTGGTAGGGCCGTCGGCGCATCATGCGCTCCTCTCCCTGCCGTCGTAGGCGTCGGGTGGGGTGTCCCAGTCGATGCCCGGGCGCCGGTAGATCGCCGACCACCAGTGGGCCCCCCGGCCCGCCGGCCGCCAACCCTCGGCGACCAGCTGCCGGTGCAGCTCTTCGAGACGCTCCCGCTGGGTCTGCACCCAGGCGCCCTGAGCTCCGACGTCCTCCAGCGACGGCCGGGTGGCCGGGAAGGTCGCCCCGGCCATGGCGTAGGTCGGCCAGCGCGGGTCGGCGCTGCGGGCCCGAGCCACGAACCGGAAGTAGCCGTTGCCGTACTGGCTGGACAGGGTGGTCAGCAGGCTGGCCGCCAACGAGACGCCCCCGACGTCCTCGGCCTCGACCTCCAGCACGTCCTCCTGGCCGATGGTGCGGAACCATCGGCCCTGCTCGTCATCCCACCACCAGCGGCCATCCTCGGCGTAGTGGCCGGGGCCACGAGGTGGCCCGGTCTCGAGGTACCTGCCGCGCCAGGTCGTCATCAGCTTCCCTCACCGGTCGAGACGGCACATCACCTTGCTCCCCCAGGGTCCTGCGGACGGCGGGGTGGCGGCAGCGGCGAACGACCCGGGACCGGCGGGCCAAGCGGCCCTGGTCCCCGGGCGTCTCAGGTCCTACGTTGGGCGCGACGGCGGAGGAGGTGCCATGGCCGAGCCCGCGGCTGTCGAGGTGGTCCCGCAGCCCATCGGGGTGGGTGGGGAGATGGAGGCGCTTCGGCGCTTCTTTCCCGCGGTCGTCACGTGGGAGGGCACCATCCACGAGGGCGGGATGGGGTCGGGCACGCCGGCGATGCGCGGGATCGGCCGGGGCACGGCCACGGTCATCCAGGAGGGGCGCTGGATCGCCGGCGACTACGAGCAGGACCAGCTCCTGGACGACGGCACCTTCGTGCTGAGGTGGCAGCTCCACTGGGTGGCGGGCTGGGCTCCCCAGCACCGGGAGTACCGGGCGTCGATGGTCGACAACTACGGCAACGCCGAGGTGTACCGGGGACACCTCGACGGTGACCGCCTCGTGTTCGAGTCGATCGCCGACACCGGGGCCCGCCTCCGCCTCACCTGGGACGCCTCCGACCCGGCCGTCATCAGGTGGCGGAACGAGGTGACCACCGGCGACGGGTCGTGGTTCGTCATCGAGGAGTACCCCATCGTGCCGGGGTAGGCGGCGAAACTGGCGTTCCAGGCAACACGGCTCATTACGACGATCGTGCGATTCTCAGTGGTCACCTGGGCTCGCTACGGTAGCCCCTCGTGTCGTCGTGCCGGGGGTGATGGCCGCGCCTCCGCCGGAGGTGCGCCATGACCGAGCCGACCCGACGCCTCGTCATCGTCCTGCTCGTGGGTGCGCTGGTGCTGGCCGCCCGGCCGGCGGCCGCGGCGCCGCGGCCGCCGGCGCCGCCCGGTCGGGCCAGGCAGCTCGAGCGGGCCGCCCTCGACCTCGCCGTCCGGCTGCGCGCCGTTCCCGTCCGCGACGGCGGCTTCGCCGATCCGGGACGGTACTGCCCGGCCGGGCGGCTGGCCGTCTCCTTCACCCCACCGGCGGGTGCGTTCCGGTTCGGCGCCTACATCCCGCCGCTGGGGCCGGCCCCGGGGGCGGCCACCACGCGGGTCAACGGGGTGGTCACCTGCCGCGGCGCGACCTATGCCTACATGGGCTTCGAGGCCCGCTGGACCGGCGGGGGCTGGCAGGTCGTCGACGTGCCGGCGCTGGACGAGCCCGCCGACGCAGCGGCGTCCAGGCGCCCGGCCAGGTCGGCCGCGGCCACCGCGCTGGCGCCCCCCCTGCCGGTCGTCGGGACGGGGCCGCTCGACGACCTCGCGCCCTACCAGCCGCAGGCCACCTGCACCCCCTGGGCCAAGGCCGGCGTGGTCGGGTTCCAGAGGATCGTCCTGGCCTCGTTCCCGAAGACCGGCAACTCCGGCATCCCGCGGGCCTGCTCGATCGGCGGCCCCAGCGAGCACAAGGAGGGCCGGGCCTGGGACTGGACCGTCTCGGTCGCCCGCCCCTACGACGTCGCCGCCGCCCGCAAGGTGTTCACCTGGCTGCTCCGCGCCGACGCGAGCGGGCGCCGCTGGGCGATGGCCCGGCGTCTGGGCGTGATGTACATCATCCACAACCGTCGCATCTGGGGTTCCTACCGGGCGGACGAAGGCTGGCGGCCCTACGTCGGCACCAACCCCCATACCGACCACGTCCACTTCAGCTTCAGCTGGGCTGGCGCGCGCAAGCAGACCAGCTACTGGGACGGCTCGCCGGTCACCTACCGCAGCCCCACCTGACGGCCCCTTCAGCAGCCCAACCGGGCATTGTCGGCTAGGATGTCCGGTTACGCCTGGCGTTAGCCTTGGCAAGGGGAGAGGGAGCATGGCTGCAGACCAGGACAACGACCGCGCTCGCCAGCTCGAGGCGCTGCGACAGCACATGGTCCATCCCGACACCCGGTGGGAACCCCCCACCGGGGTTGGCCTCTCGGGGGACCACGCCACGGCCCCGGCCACCGGGCCACGCCGGCCGCCCCTGTCCTGGCTGCTGGTCACCGGGCTGCTGGTCGCCGTGGCGCTGGTCGGCGGCGTCTTCGTCGGCGCGGCCGCCTGGTCCGACGACCGGCCGGCCCGCGCCGACACCGGGGTCGCCGGCACCGGGCCGGCGACCCGGAGCCCCGATGGCGCCGCCGTCACCCCGACGGCCACCCTGCAGTGCAAGACGGCGGTCGACCGGGCCAACGCGATGCTGGCCAGCGCGGTCAGGCTGCGGGGGGCGCTGGCCGAGCAGGACAAGGTCCTGAACGACCCGGCCAACCGCGACCTCACCGTCGCCGAGGTGCAGAGGAAGCTCGCGGTGACCGAGCAGGCCGGGTCCAGCGAGTCGGCCAGGTTCGACCGCGCCCTGGACGACTACCTCAAGGTCGTGGACCAGTGCGACCTGCGAGCCCCCTGAGCCCGCTGGGGTGCGGTTACGGCCTGAGCGTGGCGAAGACGATGATGTTGGACCGGTAGTGGCCGGCGGTCGCGTCGAACTCCCCGCCGCAGGTCACCAGCCGCAGCGCCGGGGTCAGGGTCGGGTAGTACACCTCGTCGGTCGGGAACCGCCGCTTGTCGTACTGCTCGGTCCGCTGGACGGCGAACCGGGCCGTCGAGCCGTCGGCCCGGGCGACCTCGACCAGGTCGCCGCGGCGCAGCTCGCGCAGCCGGTAGAACACCGCCGGCCCCGACCTGGAGTCGACGTGGCCGAGGATGACCGCCGAGCCGGGGTCGCCGGGCCGGGTGCCGGCGGCGTACCAGCCGGCCACCTCCCACCGGGACGGCACCTGGACCGTCTTGTCCGCCGCCCGGCCGAGCCGGTCCAGGGAGCTGATGACGCCGATGGCCGGGATCTCGATCCGCACCGGGACCGGCGTCGCCCGGTAGCCGCGGGTCGAGTGGAAGCCGCGGGCGGCGTCGACGCCGGCGGCGGTCGAGCCGGTCGTCTGGGCGGCGGCCGCCGGGGGCGGCTCTGCACCCCGCCCCCGTGCGGCGGCGCAGCCGGCCGCCAGCAGCAACGCGGCGACGCCAACGGCCAGCCGAGCCTTCCCGACGGTCATCGCCGCCGGTGCGCAGTGCCACCCCCGCCGGTCTGCGAGCCTCCGACCGGCAGCTGAGGCTGCAACGTCCGCTGGATCGCGCCCAGGATGGTGCCCGCGAGCCCGAGCATCTGCCCGTACCCGTCCAGCTCCATCTCCTGGGCCACGTCGTACCGCTTGGCGGCATAGGCGTTGATCTGGTCGACCAGGTGCTGGTCGTGCGCCCCCCAGGCCTCGGTGAGGGGCTTCAGGGGCAGCTCGTTGCGGACGATGTCGCTGAGGTAGAGCGCCAGCCTGGACCCGTAGCCGCGCATCTCCTCCCGGGCCGCCGTCTTCTCGGCCTGGTCGTTGCTGGCCAGGGCGGTGGAGTACTCCAGCAGCCCCTCGACGTGCTCGGCCCAGACCTCCTGGAACTCCTCGGCCTTCCTGGGGCCGACGATCGCGCCCATCCCCTTGGTGAGCGCGGCGCTGTTGGCGTTGACCTGGGCGGCGGCCGCCTTGAACTGCGGCGCCCCGTCGAAGGTGGCCCGCTGGGTGTCGATGATGAGCTGCATGTGCTCGCCGAGCAGCATGGCGAAGGCCGCCCGCAGCTTCTCCACCGGCGTGTCCAGGGTGGCCGCGGCCTTGGGCGCGAGACTCGCCCTGGTCAGGTCGGTGCCGGCCGCGAACATGTGCTCGTAGCCTTGGCGCTCGACCCGGTAGGCCCGGTCGTAGTCGTGGGCGGCGTAGGCGTCGGCCTGCTCCATGAGCTGCTCGACGTGGGTCCGCATGGCCGCCGCCGCCTCGCTCGCCCGGGCCCGGCCCTTGCTCGCCCCGGCGAGCCAGTCGCCGTAGGCGTCGGCGTCGGCCAGCAGGTCGGACCGCGCCTGCTGCCTGGCCGCGGCGTCGTTGCCGGCAACGGCCTCCGCGTAGGCGGAGAAGTGGGCGATGCCCTGCTTCCAGAGCTGCTCGAAGCGCTCGCCCTGGGCGTCACCGAACTTGGCGGCGACGATCTGGGCGAGCTCCTCGGTGTACTCCTCCAGCTCGGCGTCGGCGGCCTGCCGGTAGGCGGGCGTCGCGGTCAGCACGCTGCGCATCTGCCGCATGGCGAGCAGCGTGTGCTGGGCGTAGTACTGCTGGAGCTGCCCGGCCAGCGCCGTCGGCGACTTGGCCGCCTCGACCTCGTGCTCTTCCTGGTGCCCCGCCTGGTGCTCGGCGGGGTGGCCGCTCACCTGGGTCGTCGGGGGCGGGCCGGAACGGTCGGGAGGGCTGGAGTCGCAGGCGGCCACGGCCGCGAGGATGGACATGGCGAGGATGACAGGACCGGTTCGCGAACGCACGATGCCTCCTAGCTGGCGATGCCCAGGTGCCAGGATGGGCGCCAGACCAGACCTGGCATGCTATGTGCTGGGGCGCGCGACGTACAGACCCCTCACCCGCCCCGCTCGACCGGGACCAGGTAGAGCAGCGACCCGGCCTCGCCCGGGGCCGCGGCCTCCATGGGCAGGAACAGGGTCACCATGATCGCGTCGCGGCCCGCCGGGTCGCGCAGCGAGGTCGCCGTCGGGTTGGCGAACGCCGTGCTGCCCTTGTGGGTGACGATGTCGAGCCGCTCGGTGGTCCCGGCGGCCCGGTCGTGGAGGTAGACCCGCCAGGTGGCGAAGTCGCCCCGGCGTCCCTGGGCCTCGATCAGGTCGTAGTCGCGGCCGCGGTGGCGCAGGTGGTCGCGGTCGCCGATGTTGCCGCCGATGCGCTCGCCGGCCGCGGCGGCGGCCCGCTCCACGGCCGCGTCCAGTTGCGGGTCGGTGGCCGCGGTCCAGGTCCGGAAGCCGGTCAGGGTGCCGCGGGCCTGCCGGTCGACCTGGCAGGCCCGGTGGTAGTGGAAGCCGAGCTCGATCCTGGAGTCGTCCAGGCCGCCGTCGAGGCTGGCCTGGCGGATGCTCGGGGTGCCCTCGTTGCAGGCGCTCAGGGTCCGGGGGGCCAGGAGCTCGCGGGCCGGGCGGCCGGCCAGCAGCGCGTCCAGGGTCGCCCAGTGGCGGATGCGGAGCCGCCCGCCGTGGCCGTCGTTGAACTCGGCCGCCGTCAACAGGCCGCCGTCGCCGGTGGCGGCGATCGTGGGCTGGGTCGCCGGCTCGTCCACAACCGCCCGGTGGGTCCACTCCATCAGGTCGGTGGAGGTGGCCAGGTGGCACACCTCGCCGCTGTGGTACACGGCCAGGTAGCCGCCGGCCGGGCCGGGGATCACCTTGGCGGTGTCCATCCGGTTCCCGGCCGAGTCCCTGGCGTCGTAGCGGAAGGCGGTGGCGGCGCGCACGTCGCCGAGCAGCGCGGCCAGCGGCGTGGTCACCGGTCGAGCCACTCGGCGGCGAGGCGCCTGGGGGCGCGGGCCAGCCACGCCTCGACCAGCAGCGCCTCCTTGGCCCCCAGGTCGGGCACCCGGGCGGCCAGGACCGGCCCCTGGGGCGCGGCCTCGCCGAGGGCCTCCAGGTCACCTCGGCGCAGCGGCCGCTCCCAGGCAAAGGTCTTGCTCTTGACGCTCCAGTTGAGGAAGCCTTCCCGTGACGATCCTTCGACCGTCTGCGGCAGCGCCAGCGCCAGTCGGCGCACGTCATCCCAGGTGGCCATGTGCGACACCATAACGCGTCTTCCGGCGGCCGGAGCATGCTGACCGTCGAGCTGCTCCCAGCCGAGCACGGCGACTGCCTCTGGGTGCAGTACGGGGACCCGGGGCGGCCGTCGGTGCTCCTCATCGACGGGGGGACGGGCGCGGCCGCCACCACCAGGCTCCTCGGCCAGCGGATCACCGACCGGCTCGGCCGCGACCACCCGGCCGCGCTGCTGGTGGTGACCCACGTCGACGCCGACCACATCACCGGCGTCCTGGACCTGCTCGAAGCCCCGGGCGGGGACCCACCCTTCGCCGAGGTGTGGTTCAACGGCTGGGAGCACCTGGCCCCGGGCGTCCGCGGCCCGGTGCAGGGCGAGCGGCTCGGCGCCGCCATCCGCCGCCGGCGGCTGCCCTGGAACGCCGCCTTCGACGGCAAGGCCGTGGTGGTACCCGAGGACGGCCCCCTTCCCGTGGTCGACCTGCCCGGCGGCCTGCGCCTGACCCTGCTGTCGCCCTCCCCCACCCAGCTGGCCGCGCTCCAGCCGGTGTGGGAGCGGGAGGTCCGCGACGCCGGGCTGGTGCCCGGGGCACCGCCACGATCCGCGCCGGCCGCCCCGGAGGTCCGCGAGGGCCCGCTGGACCCCGAGAGGCTGGCCGCCAGGCGGTTCAGCGAGGACGCCTCCGAGGCCAACGGCTCCAGCATCGCCTTCCTGGCCGAGCACGACGGCGCCTCGGTCCTGTTCACCGGGGACGCCTTCGCCGGGGTGCTGGCCCGGAGCCTGCGGCGGCTGGCGGCCGAGCGGGGCACCCGCCGCGTGCCCGTGGACGCGCTCAAGCTCCCCCACCACGGCAGCCGCCACAACCTGAGCCCGGAGCTGCTCGAGCTGCTCGACTGCCCCCGGTTCCTGTTCTCGACCAACGGCCGGCGGTACCGCCACCCGGATGCCGTGGCCGTCTCGCGCATCGTCGTCGGCACCTCCGGCGCCGAGCTGCTGTTCAACTACCGCACCCGCTACACCGAGCCGTGGGAGGCGGAGCCGCTCCGCCGCCGCTTCGGCTACCGGACCCGCTACCCTGCCGGCGCCACGAGCGGGCTGACGCTGGAGCTCTAGGGGTGACCGTGGCTGGAGGGGCGGCTGTTCGCTATCTCGCCGGGGCCTGACCGCAGGTGATGTTGGCCGCGGCCGCGGTCACCGCGCCGGCGTGGTCGGAGGCCATGAAGGCGGCCACGTCCCCGACCTCGGCCAGCGACGTCAGCCGGTCCAGCATGGTGCTGCGCCGCAGCCAGGCGAACAGCTCCTCGCGGGTCATGCCGTCCTCGGCCCCGGTGCCGTAGCCGGGGAGGATCTCGTCGGTGACGGCCTCGGGCAGGCCGGTGGTCTGCAGCCAGATGACCCGGACGCCGTACCTGCCCAGCTCGCAGGCCCACTGCCGGCACAGGCTCTCGATGGCGTCGAAGGTCACCCCGGTGCCGCCGACCTCGGGGATGGCCAGCCGGGCGGTGGTGGCGGTGATGGCCATGATCACCCCCGACCCCTGCCTGGTCATGTGCCGGGCCACCGCCCTGGTGGTCAGGAACTGGGCCCGCATGGCGGTGGCGATGGGGCGGGCGAAGTCCTCGAACGGCATCTCGAGCAGCGGGGCGCCGTGGACGTCGCCGTGGCTGACGGCGTTGAAGGACACGTCGATGCCGCCGGCCCGGGCGGCGACGGCGTCGGCGTGGCCGTCGACGGCCGCCTCGTCGAGCGCGTCGACCTGGGCCGTCTCGACCGCCCCACCCTCCTCGGCGATCCCCCGGGCCACCTCGTCCAGGGTGGCCAGGGTGCGGCCGGCGAGGAAGACCCTCGCCCCCTCGCGGGCGAAGGCCCGGGCCACGGCCCCACCCACCGACCCGGCCCCGCCGTAGACCACCGCGTTCTTGCCCTCCAGCAGCACTTCATCCTCCTTCATGGCGAGTACTCGATCGCGCAACGGCAGCATAGAGTGCAGCAGATGACCGACCTGCCCACCGGGACCGTGACGTTCCTGTTCACCGACGTCGAGGGATCCACCCGCCTGCTCCAGACCCTCGGCGACCGGTACGCGGCGGTCCACGACCAGCACGCGGCCATCATCCGCCGGGCCGTCGCCGAGGCCGGCGGGGTCGAGGTCAGCACCCACGGGGACGCCTTCTTCGTCGCCTTCCGCAGCCCGGCGGGGGCGGTCGGGGCGGCCGTGGCCGCCCAGCGGGGCCTGGCCGCCCACGACTGGTCCCCCGGCCCGGCCGTGCGGGTCCGCATGGGCGTCCACACCGGGGAGGGGACCCGGGGCGGGGACGACTACGTCGGCATCGACGTGCACCGGGCGGCCCGGATCGCCGACGCCGCCCACGGGGGCCAGGTCATCGTCTCCGACGCCACCCGCGGGCTCGTCCAGCACGCCCTCCCCGCCGGCGTCTCCCTCCGCGACCTGGGCCCGCACCACCTGCGCGGCATCGAGGACCCCGAGGGCCTCCACCAGCTGGTCGTCGACGGCCTCCCGGCCGACTTCCCGCCGCCCCGGACCCTGGACGCCAGGCCGAGCAACCTGCCGCCGCAGCTCACCTCGTTCGTCGGCCGGGAGGAGGCGATCGCCGAGGTGGAGCGGCTGCTGGACCACACCCGCCTGCTCACCCTCACCGGGCCCGGAGGCTCGGGCAAGTCGCGGCTGGCCCTGCGGGTCGCCGCCGACCTGCTCACCCGCTACCAGGACGGCTCCTGCTTCGTTGACCTCTCCCCGGTGACCGACCCCGACCTGGTCCCGGCGGCGGTGGCCAAGGCCCTGGGGGTCCCGGAGGCGGCCGGGCGCCCCATCCTGGAGGAGGTCAAGGAGCACCTCCGCCACCGCGAGCTGCTCCAGGTGGTCGACAACTTCGAGCAGGTGGCCGAGGCCGGGCACGTGATCGAGGAGCTGCTGGTGGCCGCGCCCAGGCTGCGGACGATGGTCACCTCCAGGGTGGTGCTGTCGCTCCAGGGCGAGCAGGAGTACCCGGTCCCGCCGCTGCAGGTGCCCGACGCCGGACGGCTCCCGCGCGACCCGGCCGCCCTGGGCGCCGTCGAGGCGGTGCGGCTGTTCACCGAGCGGGCCCTGGCCGCCAGCCCGCGGTTCGCCCTGACCGAGGAGAACGCCCCGGTGGTGGCCGAGATCACCGCCCGGCTGGACGGCCTGCCGCTGGCCATCGAGCTGGCCGCCACCCGGACCAAGGTGCTCACGCCCGAGCAGATCCTGTCCCGGCTCAAGCGGCGGCTGTCGCTCCTCACCTCCGGCCCCCGCAGCCTGCCCGAGCGCCAGCGGACCCTCCGGGCCACGATCGCCTGGAGCTACGACCTGCTCGACCCGGTCGAGCAACGCCTGTTCGCGCGGCTGTCGGTGTTCACCGGCGGCTGGACCCTCGAGTCGGCCGAGGCGGTGTGCGACCCGGAGGAGCTGGGGCTGGACACCCTGGACGGGCTGGCCTCGCTGGTCGACAAGTCGCTGATCCGGCGGGTGGAGCCGCCCGGGCGGCCGTCCCGGTTCTCGATGCTGGAGACGATCCGCGAGTTCGCCCAGGAGCGGCTGGAGGCCTCCGGCGACCTGGAGCCGGTCCGGCGGCGCCACGCCCAGCACTTCCTGCGCCTGGCCGGGGAGGCCGAGCCCCACCTGACCGGCGCCGACCAGGGCGAGTGGCTGGACCGCTGCGACACCGAGCACGCCAACATCCGCGCCGCCCTCCGCTGGGCCATCGACCGCGGGGACGCCGGCCCGGCCCAGGCGGCCGCCGGCGCGCTGTGGCGGTTCTGGCAGCAGCGCGGGCACCTGGCCGAGGGCCGCCGCTGGCTCCAGGAGGTCCTGGCCATGCCGTCCGGGCAGGGGCGGACCGCCGCCCGGGCCAAGGCCCTGGCCGGCGCGGGCGGGATGGCCTGGTGGAGCGACCGGGAGGCGTCCCGGGCCCCGTACGGGGAGGCCCTGGCCATCGAACGGGAGCTCGGCGACCCGGCCCGCCTGGCCGTGGCCCTGTACAACCAGGCGTTCGTCGTCGCCGCCGACCACGACCAGGGGTCCGCGGCCCGGCTGCTGGAGGAGAGCCTGGAGCTGTTCCGCCGGGTCGGGGACGAGCCCGGGGCCGCCGGGGTCCTGGCCATGCAGGTGGTCCCGGACGCGATGGCCGGCGCCTGGGACCGGGTGGTGGCCAGGATGGAGGCGGTGGCGGCGATCTGGCGCCGGCTGGGCGACCGCCTCAGCCTGGCCTTCGGCCTGATCTGGCTGGCGTTCGCCTACGGCCGGGCCGGCCGCCCGGCCGACGCCCGCGCCACCGCCCTGGAGGCCCTGGAGCTGTTCCGGGAGGCCGACAACCCCACCGGGACCGCCCTGGCCTTCCTGGACCTGGCGTTCCTGCTGACCTGGGAGGGCCGCCACGCCGACGCCATCCGGATGGCCGGGGTCTCGGAGTCGGTCCGGGAGCGCGCCGGCGGCGGCCCCACCCCCGGGTTCGGGGGCATGCTCGAGGGCGACCCGGTCGCCGAGGCCCGCGCCCACCTCACCCAGGAGGCGGCCGAGCAGGCCTGGCAGGAGGGCCTGGCGATGCGCGTCCCCGACGCGGCCACCCTGGCCCGGGACGGCCCGGCGGCCTGACGCGGCCGGCTTGCCCAGGGCGCGCCGCACCACCTCGGACCCGGCGGGCGGCCGGGTCGGTCATGGGGGCCCGGCGGGCCGGTCCCCGGCCGGGGGGTCGTCGAGGACCTGCTGGGCGACCCTGAAGGCGCGGTTGGCCGCGGGCACGCCGGCGTAGATGGCCACCTGGAGCAGCACCTCCTTGATCTCCTCGGGACTGAGGCCGATCCCGAGGGCCGCCCGCACGTGCATGGCCAGCTCCTCCTCGTGCGACAGCGCGGCCAGCATGGCCAGGGTGATGCAGGAGCGGGTGCGGCGGTCCAGGCCCGGCCGGCTCCAGATCTCCCCCCAGGCATACCGGGTGATGAGGTCCTGGAAGTCGGCGGTGAGCTCGGTGGTGGCCGCCGCCGCCCGGTCGACGTGGGGGTCGCCGAGCACGGCCCGCCGGACGGACATGCCCTGGTCGTGTCGGCGCTGGTCGTCCATGCCGTCACCGTCAGATGGCAAGGAAAGGGGTCTCCTGGGCGCCCTGCAGGCAGATGTCGAAGCGCAGCCGGTCGTCCCCGTCGGGGACGGCGACCAGCCGGGCCCGGGCCGCCGGGTCCTGGATCGAGCACAGCAGGGGGTCGGCGGCGTTGGCGTCGGGCTCGTCGGGGAAGTAGATGCGGGTCACCAGCCGGTGCAGCAGGCCGCGGGCGAACACCGAGACGTCGAGGTGGGGGGCCTCGGTGCCGCCGTCGGGAGCGGGGAGCGGGCCCGGCTTGACCGTGCGGACGGCCCAGCGGCCCTGGTCGTCGGTCGGGCAGCGCCCGAACCCCCGGAAGCCTGACCCCGGTCCACCGGGGGACCACCCCGGCGGTCCCCCGGACCCCCCCGACCCTCCGGGGGACCACCCCGCAGGCCCGCGGGGGTCGTCGGGGTGGGCGAACCGGCCCTGGCTGTCGGCCTGCCAGGTCTCGACCAGGGCATCGGGGACCGGGTCGCCGGCGCCGTCGAGCACCCGGCCGCCGATCCAGCGGGCGCCGGGGGTGACCTCGCCGACCACGTCGGGGCCGTCGGGCCAGCAGATCCCGACCGCGAAGAACGGCCCGATGGTCTGGGAGGGGGTCGGCGGGTGGGTCACGCGTCGTCCTCCTCGTCCTCGAGCGGGGTCGCCTGGCGGCCCCGCAGGACGATATCCCAGCGATAGCCGAGCGCCCACTCCGGCGTGGTCAGGTCCATGTCCAGGCGCGAGACGAGCCGGTCGCGGGCCGCCTCGGGCACCGACCCGAGGATCGGGTCGAACGGGAACAGCGGGTCGCCGGGGAAGTACATCTGGGTGATGAGCCGCTGGGTGAAGGCCCGCCCGAACAGCGAGAAGTGGATGTGGGCGGGCCGCCAGGCGTTGGGGTGGTTCTTCCAGGGGTAGGCGCCCGGCTTGACCGTGACGAACCTGAAGCGGCCCTCGGCGTCGGTGAGGCAGCGGCCGGCGCCGCTGAAGTTGGGGTCCAGGGGGGCCGGGTGGCGGTCGCCGTCGTGGCGGTAGCGGCCGCCGGCGTTGGCCTGCCAGACCTCGACCAGGGTGCCGGGGATGGATCGGCCGTCGCCGTCCAGCACCCGCCCGGCGACGATGATCCGCTCCCCCAGCGGCTCCCCTGGGTGCTGGGCGGTCAGGTCGTGGTCGGCCTCGCCGACCCGACCCTCGCCCAGCAGCGGCCCGGTGACCTCGGTGAGCCGCTGGGGCAGGGGCACCAGCGGCTGGCGGGGGTGGCGCAGCCGGGTCGAGCGGTAGTCCGGGTAGTCCAGCGGCGGGTGGGTTCCGGGCTCCTCGGGGCGATAGCCGGGCAGGCGGCCCTTCAAGGTGTCCGACATGGCGCCGCTCCTTCTCAGGCTTCCAGGACGACGGCCAGGCCTTGGCCGACGCCGATGCAGATGGCGGCCAGCCCCCAGCCGCCGCGGCGATGGAGCTCCCGGGCCAGGGTGCCCAGGATCCGCGCCCCCGAGCAGCCGATCGGATGGCCGAGGGCGACCGCCCCGCCGTTGGGGTTGACCAGCTCCGGGTCCAGCTCGGGCCAGGCGTCCAGGCAGGCGAGGGCCTGGGCGGCGAAGGCCTCGTTCAGCTCCACCACGGCGAGGTCGGCCCAGCCGATCCCGGCCCGGGCCAGGGCCTTGTTGGCCGCCTCGACCGGGGCGATGCCGTACAGCTGGGGCTCGACGGCGTGCACGGCCGAGGCGGCGACCCGGGCCAGCGGCCGCCCACCCAGCCGGTCGGCGGCGGCCCGGTCGCCGACCAGCACCGCGGCGGCGCCGTCGCTGAGCTGGGAGGCGTTCCCGGCGGTGACCGTGCCGCCCTCCCGGAAGGCCGGCCGCAGCCCGGCCAGCCGCTCCACCGTCGTGTCGGGACGGATGCCCTCGTCGCGCTCCAGCCCGGTCCCGGGGACCGGGACCACCTCCTCGGCGAACACCCCCCGCTCCCAGGCCGCATGGGCCAGGCGATGGCTGCGGACCGCGAAGGCGTCCTGGCGGTCGCGGTCGATGCCGAACTTGTCGGCCAGGATCTCGGCGCCCTCGCCCAGCGACACCGTCCACTCGGCCGGCATGGCCGGGTTGACCAGCCGCCAGCCCAGGGTGGTGGAGGCCAGCTGGGCGTCGCCCCTGGCATAGGGCCGCTCCGGCTTCGGCAGCACCCAGGGGGCCCGGCTCATCGACTCGACCCCGCCGGCCAGCACCAGCGACGCCTCGCCCAGGGCGACGGCCCGGCCGGCCTGGATGACCGCCTCCAGGCCCGACCCGCACAGCCGGTTGACCGTCACCCCGGGCACGCCGGTGGGCAGCCCGGCCAGCAGGGCCGCCATCCGGGCCACGTCCCGGTTCTCCTCCCCGGCGCCGTTGCCGTTGCCGAAGACCACGTCGTCGACCGCGGCCGGGTCCAGGGCCGGGTGGCGGGCCAGCAGCGCCCGCAGGACGTGGGCGGCCAGGTCGTCGGGACGGGTGCCGGCCAGGGCGCCGCCGTGGCGGCCCACCGGCGTGCGGACGGTGTCGAGGATGAGCACCTCAGCACTCACGCCTTGCTCCCTTGCAGTCGACGGAGGGTGTCAGGGTCAGCGTCTGCCAGCCCGCCGCCGAGGACAAGGCCGGGACCCGTGGGCGGGCCGAGCGCCGGGCCCGCCGGCCGGTCAGCGCTTCCTTGCCCAATCGAAGGACAATGGGCACATGACCGACCACAAGCCATCCGGGATCGGCTTCGGGACCTGGGTCGAACGCCAGATCCGGGAGGCGACCGAGCGGGGCGAGCTCGACAACCTCCCGGGGGCCGGCAAGCCCATCGCCGACCTGGACAAGCCGCACGACGAGCTGTGGTGGGTCAAGCAGAAGCTGCGCCGCGAGCACCTGTCCTGGCTGCCGCCGACGATCGCCCTGCGCAAGGAGGCCGAGGAGGCGCTCCTGGCCGCGGCCCGGGCCGGCTCCGAGGACCAGGTGCGGCGGATCGTAGCCGACAGCAACCGCAAGATCCTGGAGGGCAACCGCAAGGCGGCCTCCGGTCCCCCGCTGAACCTGATGCCCTTCGACGTCGAACGTGTCGTCCGCACCTGGCGTGAGCGGCGGGCCTCGCCCTAGCCGGCCAGCAGGCCGAGCTCGCTGGCCCGGCGGGCGGCGTCGGCCCGGGAGCGGCAGTCGAGCTTGGCCAGGATGCTGCCGACGTGCATCTCGACGGTGCGGGGGCTGAGGAACAGCTCGCGGGCGATCTCCCGGTTGGTGTGGCCCATGGCGACCAGCCGGACGACCTCGACCTCGCGGCGGGTCAGGCCGCCGTTGGCCGCCTGGGCGACCGCCCGCCGGCCCAGGCGCCGGTCGGCCCGCTCGCCGAGGGCGGCGAGGCTGCCGGTCACCCGCTCCGCCAGTGGCCGGGCGCCCAGCCGGCGGGCCGTGCGGTGGGCGGCGACCAGGTGCTCCACGGCCTCCTCGCGCCGGCCGATGCCGGCCAGGGCGGCCGCGGCCCGGCGTTCGGTCTCGGCGCGGTCGAAGGGCACCTCCAGGCCCTGGAGCAGCACCAGGGCCCGGGCGAAGTGGTCGGCCGCCTGCTCGGCGCTCCCGTCCAGCAGCGCCGTCTCGCCCAGGGCGTGCGACAGCGCCGACATGGCCTCGTCCTGGCCGGTGTCGGCGGCGATCTGGGCCAGCGCGGCCGCGCAGGTCCGTGTCCCGGGGCCGTCCCCCGACTCGGCGAAGAAGGTGGTCGCCCAGCGCAGCGGCGCGACCGCGTAGTGCCGGTCCTCGGTCTGCCGCCAGCGCTCGACCATCGACCAGCAGTGCCCGGCCGCCGACCCGGTCGCGCCCTCGGTCTGGTCGACGATGGCCAGCCCCCAGGTCGAGTTCAGCTCCATGGCGGCCAGCTCGATCCGGCGGGCCAGGGTGAGCGACTCCAGCAGCGGCGGACGGGCCCGCCGGGTCTGGCCGCGGAGGCCGAGGATCGAGCCGAGCATGCCGGTGGCCACGGCTCGGGCGTGCAGGGTGGCGTCCGAGGAGTCGATGACCTGCCGGCAGAGGGCGACCGCGCGCTCCCAGTCGCCGGTCTGGCGCAGCACGGCGGTCAGGCAGGCCAGGCACAGCTGGGCGGTGGGCTCCAGGGCGTTGGCCGTGCAGAAGCCGAACGCCTCGTCGTAGGTCTCCTTGGCGGCCGTGTAGTCGCCGGTGTGCTCGAGCGCGTCGGCCAGCCGCTGGTAGATCTCGGCCGCCGGCCCGGCCAGGCCGTGCTCCAGGGCCATGGCCAGGCCGGCCCGGACCTGCTCGACGGCGGCCTGCCCCTCGCCCATGCGCGCCCGGGCGTTGCCCTGGTGGCCGAGGATCCGCGCCTGGAGGTCGACCCGCCCGGCCGCCCGGGCCTGCCGCCCGGCCGTCTCCAGCAGGCCGACGGCCGCCCGGAAGCTCCCGGCCGACCGGAGGTGGGCCGCCGAGGCGAGCCGTTCGGCGGCGGCCTCGGCCGGGAACCCGCCGGCGGTGAAGGCGACGGCGGCCTGCTCCCGGCTGGCCAGCGCCTCCTGCCAGCGGCCCTGGAGCTCCAGGACGGCGGCCAGCCGGCGCTGAGCCGCCCCGAGCGGGAACGGGTCGCCCTCCCGCCGGCGCCCGTCGGCGACCTCGCGCCAGATCGTGGCCGCCTCGGCCAGGTCGCCGGCCAGCTCGGCGCAGCCGGCGAGGCGCCCGAGCACGTCCAGGCGGGCGCCCTCCTCGGCCTCGTCGCGCTCCTCCGGCCACAGCTCCAGGGCCCGGCGGGTGGTCCGCTCGGCGTCCCGGTAGGCGTGCACGGAGCAGAAGGCCTCGGCCGCCACCAGCAGCGACGCCCGGGCCTGCTCGGGCCGCCGGCCCAGCGCCCAGTGCTCGGCCACCACCACCGGGGCGGCGTGGGTGGCCTCCAGCCGCTGGGCCACCGCCCGGTGCAGGGCCACCCGCCGGGTCCAGGGGACCTCGCCGTAGAAGGCGTCGCGGACCAGGGCGTGCCGGAAGGCCATGCGCCCTGGGGCGGCCTCGGCCACGATGCCGTGGCGCAGCAGCTCATCCGGCCATTCGGCCAGCCCGGCCACGGCCGTGACCAGCTCGGGGTCGAAGGTCTGGCCGGCCACGGCCGCCGCCAGGACCGCGGCCCGGGCGTCGCCGGACAGGCCGGCCGCCCGCAGCAGCACGGCGTCGCGGACGCTGTCGGGGAGCGGGACGTCCTCGCCCTCCAGCAGCTCCAGCCCGGACGGGCCGGCCTCGAGCCGGCCGCTGGCGGCCAGGGCCGAGCCGAGCTCGTTGACGAAGAAGGGGACGCCATCGGTGCGGTCGAACAGGGCCCGGCGCAGCGACGGCCCGGCCGCCCCCAGGGTCCGCTCCAGCAGGGCGGCGGTGGCCTCGGCCCCCAGGGGCTCGACGGTCACCTGCCGCAGCCGGCCGGCGCGGCGCAGCTCGCTGCGCAGGCGCCGGATCGGGTGGCCCCTCGGCAGCTCGTCGCTGCGGAAGGCCCCCAGGACCAGCAGGGGCTGGGTGTCGAGGGAGCGGGCCAGGGCGGCCAGCAGCTCCAGGGTGGCGTCGTCGGCCCACTGGAGGTCGTCCAGGAACAGCGCCACCGGACGGCGGGCCGCGATCGCGGCCAGGGCCAGGCGGATGGCCTCGAACAGGGTGGCCCGGTCGCCCTCGGGGGCCGGTGGGCCGAGCTCGGGCAGCAGCAGGGCCAGGTGGGCGGCCAGCGGCCCCTCGACCAGCGGCCCGCCCCCCGCCGAGCGCAGATGGGCGCGGAGCACCTCGACCACCGGCCCGAACGCGGAGGTGCCGCCCTGGACGCCCACGCCCTCCAAGATCTCGAGCCCGGACCCGGCCAGGGCCCGCCGGGCCAGGGAGGTCTTGCCCACCCCGGCCTCCCCGGCCAGCAGGACCAGCGACCCGCGACCGGCCAGGGCCTCGGCCACCCACGCCTGCAGCTGCGCCTGCTCGCGCTCCCGGCCGATGAGGATGAGCTGGTCGTCCACGCCTTATTCTGCGGCGCGGCGCAGGATCGCCGCCACCGAGCGGTCCACGTCGGCCTCGTCGGTCGACCAGTTCGACACCGAGATGCGCATGGCCGCCCTGCCCTGCCAGGTGGTGCCGCTCATCCAGCAGGTGCCGTCCTGCTGCACCCGCTCCACCACCCGGCGGGTGTGGGCGTCGTGGTCGCCGTCGGCGGACAGGAAGCGCACCAGCACCTGGTTGAGGACCACGTGGTTGAGCACCTCGACGCCGTCGCCGGCGGCCAGCCGCTCGGCGAAGCGGGTGGCCAGCGCACAGCAGCGCTCGACCAGCTCGGCCACGCCCCGGCGGCCCAGGGCCCGGATGGCCGCATACACCGCGAACCCGCGGGCGCGCCGGGAGTGGTCGGGGTTGTAGTCGAGCGGGTCGCGCTGGCCGCCGTCGCCGTGGATCAGGTAGCCGGCCCGGATCCCCATGGCGGCCCGGTGGGCCTCGGGGTGGGCGCAGAAGACCAGGCCGGAGTCGTAGGGGACGTTGAGCCACTTGTGGGCGTCGGTGGCCCAGGAGTCGGCCTGCTCCACCCCGGCGACCAGCGGCCGCAGCCGCGGGCTGGCCGCCGCCCACATCCCGAAGGCGCCGTCGACGTGCACCCAGGCGCCATGCTCGTGGGCGAGCCGGCAGATCTCCCCCACCGGGTCCATGGCCCCGGAGTTGACGTTGCCGAGCTGGGCGCACACGATCGCCGGCCCGCTCCCCCGCCCCAGCGCCGATGCCAGCGCCGCCGGCCGCATGCGGCCCTGGTCGTCGGCGTCGACCACCTCGACGGCGGCGGTGCCGACGCCCAGGAACCGCAGCGCCCGGTCGATGGTGCCGTGGCGTTCCTGGCCGGCCAGCACCCGCACCCGTGGCGCCCCCCACAGCCCGTCGGACTCCAGGTCCCAGCCGGCCCGGGCCAGCATCTCGCGCAGGGCGATGGCCAGCCCGGTGAAGTTGGCCATCTGCGCGCCGGTGACCATGCCCATCGACACCCCGGCGGGCAGGCCGAGCAGCTCGGCCAGCCAGGCCCCGGCCACCTCCTCGACGACGCTGGCCGCCGGCCCGAGCACGTACAGGCCGGCGTTCTGGTCCCAGGCCGAGGTGAGCCAGTCGGCGGCCAGGGCCGCCGGGGTGGCGCCGCCGACCACGAACCCGAAGTAGCGGCCGCTGGAGGAGGCGACCACGCCCGGCTCGGCGGCCGTGGCCAGCTCCGCCACCACCTCGCCTGGGTCCAGCGGCCGCTCCGGCAGCGGCCCACCGAGCGTGGCCCGCAGCTCGGCCAGGCCGGCCCGGCCGGCCACCGGCCGCGCCGGCAGGCCCTCCAGGTAGGCCAGGGCCTGATCGAAGGCCTCGCCCAGCGGCCGCTTCCAGTCGGGCTCGTTCACCGCAGTCGGCTCCTTCGTGCTAGGGCCTGGAGGGCCGGATGTTCTGGTTGACCCGGAAGAGGTTGTCGGGGTCCCACTTGTCCTTCAGCGCCACGAGCCTTGCGTACTTCTCGGCCCCGTAGCCGGCGCGTACCCGCTCTTCGCCCTCGTCAGGCTCGAAGTTCAGGTAGACCCCTCCAGAGGTGAACGGGGCCATCGCGTCTGAGAATCTCCGGACCCAGTCCAGGTGCAGCTCGGTCTGGGCCGGGTCCTACCAGGCCGCGATGGGGTGGGCCATGTAGGCGGCGTCGCGATGGCCTGCGGCGGTCGCGTCGTCGGCGGTCCGGCTCACGGCGCCGCCGTGTCGGAACAGGATGGCCTGGGTCGTCGGGCTCGACACCAGGGCGATCTCGGCTCCGAGGTCCACGTAGGCGTCGATGGCCTCGTCCGGGAGGGCGCTGAGATGGATGCCGCGGTGGTAGTTCAGCATCCCCCGGGGGGCGAACGGGTCGACCATCGCCTGGAACGCCGTGTAGGGCATCGGCGCCACCAGGTCGACCGCCGGTGGTCCGAGCTCCTTGAGGGGAGCGACGACGGCCCCACCCTCGTCGGGCTGGCCGATGTAGAGGACGAACAACCCGAGCACGGGCTTGCCGTGAAGGTGCGGGGGGATGAACTCCGCCGGCGGTGCCTGGAGGATCCCGGTCGCGGTGACCAACTCCTCGGGCGCTGACTCCACATAGTCGCGGCTGGCCCGGATCAGGCTCTTCGCCTCCTCGATCGGATGGATGAGGAGTCCCGCCAGCACCGTCGGGCCGAGGGGGTGGAGGCGGAACTCGTAGGAGGTCACCACCCCGAAGTTGCCACTGCCCCCACGCAGGCCCCACAACAGGTCGTCGTTCTCGCCCTCGCTGGCGGTGACGAGCCGGCCGTCGGCGGTCACCACATCCGCCGAGAGCAGGTTGTCGCAGGCCAGCCCGAACTTGGGCGAGAGCCATCCGTAGCCGCCGCCAAGGGTGAAACCGCCCACACCGGTCGTCGTCACCCGGCCGCTGGGGGTGGCGAGACCGAACTGCTGGGTTTCCCGGTCCAGCTCGCCCACGAGCACGCCGCCGTTGACCCGAGCGGTGCGAGCCTCCGGGTCGACGTGCACCCCCTTCAGACTGGAGAGATCGACCAGGACGCCGCCGTCGACGGTGCCGTTGCCGGCGACGCTGTGCCCGCCGCAGCGGACGGCGAGTGGCAGGCCCTCCGCTCGGGCGTAGTTGACCGCGTCGATGACGTCGGCGGCCCCCACGGGTCGGACGATGAGCGCCGGCCGCTTGTCGATCGACCCGTTCCACACCGCCCGTGCGTCGTCGTAGCCGAGATCGCCCGGAGCGATCACCTCACCCTTGAAGCCCTCCCCGAGCTGGGGGACCGCCTCGATGGTCGCCTGCTCTGTCATTCTCCATCCTCCTCCGTGCCTCGGATGTCGAGGACACTAGGAGCAGGGGCAGCGGCCAGCATCCGGGAAACCACGGGGTTTCCGGCCACCGGGCCGACCCCGTAGCCGCCGTCGGCCGGGAGCTAGCCGGGCAGGCATTCGCGCGGGAGCACGAACCAGCGCAGCGCCTCGAAGTCGGCCGACAGCCCGGGCAGGGCGCGGCCGTCGGCCTCGGGGGCGGGGGGCGCGCGGCGGGCCGCCAGGAGCCGGCGGGCCTCCTCGAGGTAGCCGGCCAGGGCGGCGTCCTCGGCCTGGGCGTGGGAGGAGGCGAAGCGGAGCCGCCCGCCGTCGTCGTAGCGCAGCCCGTCCAGGCGCAGCGGCGGCTCGACCGGCCCCCGCCGGTGCCGCCACAGCCCCCGGGCCGGGTCGAAGCGGTAGTCGCCCAGCAGCTTGCGGCCCTGGTCGGCGACCAGCTGGACGGCGTCCAGGAGGTACTGGAACACGGCCTCGGAGATGAAGTAGTTGAAGTTGACCCGGACCCAGCCCGGCTTGATGCCCTCGCAGCCGCGGGCGATCTCCCGCTCGAACTCGTGCGACCGGTCGATGTCGATGCCGAGCAGCCGGTGCCCGTAGGGGCCGGCGCAGGAGCAGCCGCCCCGCGACTGGATGCCGAACAGGTCGTTGAGCACGGCCACGACGAAGTTGTGGTGCAGGTACCGGGGGCCGTCGCGGACGACGAAGGACACGATCGACAGCCGCTCGGCCTCAAGGTTGCCGAGCAGCTCGATGTTGGGGTTGGCGCTCCAGGAGGCGATGGCCCGGTCGATGAAGGACCGCTCCCGGGCCTGGATGGTGTCGGCCCCGACCGCCTGCTTGAGCTGGAACACCAGGCCGGCCCGGATCGACTCGACGATCGCCGGGGTGCCGCCCTCCTCGCGCTCGACCGGGTCCTCGAGGTAGCGGTGCTCGCTGGGGTTGACGTAGGCCACGGTGCCGCCGCCCGGGACCGTCGGGACCCGGTTGCGCAGCAGCTCGCGCCGCACCACCAGCACCCCCGGGGTGCCGGGGCCGCCGATGAACTTGTGCGGCGACAGGAAGATCGCGTCCTTGTAGGAGCGCGGGTCGCCCTCGGCCGGCCCCATGTCGATCTGGACATAGGGGCCGGCGGCGGCGAAGTCCCAGAACGACAGGGCGCCGTGGCGGTGCAGCAGGCCGGCGATGGCCCGGGTGTCGGAGACGATGCCGGTCACGTTCGAGGCGGCCGAGAAGCTCCCGATGCGCAGCGGGCGGTCGGCGTGGCGGACCAGCTCCTGCTCGAGCTGCCGCTGGTCGATGTGGCCGTCGGCGTCCTCGTGGATCACCACCACGTCGGCGATCGACTCCCGCCAGGGCAGCTCGTTGGAGTGGTGCTCGAACGGCCCGGTGAAGACCACCGGCCGCTCGGAGGGCGGGATCCGGGCCGACAGGCCGTAGCGGGCGTCCAGGTCGGCCGGGATGCGCAGGTTGAGGATGCCGATGAGCTTGTCGACCGCCCCGGTGCTGCCCGACCCGCAGAACAGCACCGCCACCTCGTCGTCGCCGCCCACGGCGTCGCGGATGATCCGCCGCGCGTCCTCTCGGAGCCTGGTCGTCTGCAGGCCCGTGCCCGAGCTCTCGGTGTGGGTGTTGGCGTAGCGGGGCAGGACCTCGGCGCGGATGAAGTCCTCGATGAACGAGAGCGCCCGCCCGGAGGCGGTGTAGTCGGCGTAGATGATCCGCCGGGGCCCGTACGGCCCGTCCATCACCTCGCCGTCGCCGATGACCGACGCCCGGATCCTGTCGACCAGCGGTGACGCCCCTGCTTGGGTGTCCACAGGCATCACCTCCAGGCTCGCCCACGCTCCTACGATATCCCCGTCGCGGCGACCAGGGAGGCGAGCATGCAGGTGACAGGGATCGGCTGGGCCGGCACCCGGACCGACGGCTACGGGGCCATGGTGGCGTTCTGCACCGGCGTCCTCGGCCTGACCCGGGAGTACGAGCAGCGGGACTTCGCCGTGCTCGGCCTGCCCTCGGGCGACACCTTCGAGGTGTTCGGCCCCAGCGATCAGGGCCACCGGTACTTCACCACCGGCCCGGTGGTCGGCTTCACCGTCGAGGACCTCCCGGCGGCCGTGGCCGAGCTGGAGCGGGCCGGGGTGGAGTTGCTCGGCGGCCAGGTCGACGAGCAGGGCGAGGGCTGGCGCCACTTCCGCGCCCCCGACGGCAACGTCTACGAGCTCACCAGCGGCTGACCCTCGACCCGCTCGAACACCGGCTTGAGGGCGAAGTAGAGGTCGCGGTAGCGGGCGTAGGCCTCGGTGTAGCGCTGGTGGCGTTCGGGGTCGGGGAGGTGCTCGTCGGGCTGGTAGGCGACGAAGGCGGAAACGGCCTCGGCCACGCTGGCGTGCACGCCCGAGCCGACCGCGGCCAGGATGGCGGCCCCGGTGGCGGTGGTCTCGACGCTGGTCGGGACGCGGACCGGGAGGCCGGTGACGTCGGCCTTGATCTGGCGCCACAGGGCGCCCTTGGCCCCGCCGCCGACCAGGGTGAGCCGCCGGACCTCGAGGCCGGCGCCGCCCATGCCCTCCAGGATGTCGCGGAGGGCGTAGGCGCTGCCCTCCAGCAGCGCCCTGGTCATGTGGGCCCTGGTGTGGGCCAGGGTGAGCCCGTAGAAGACCCCGCGGGCGGCCCCGTTCCACTCGGGGGCCATGGCCCCCTGCATGCAGGGCAGGAACACCAGCCCCTCGGCCCCCGGGGGCACCTCGGCCGCCGGGCCGGTCAGCAGGTCGTAGGCGTCGCCCTGGCCGCGGGCCTCGGCGGCCCGCTCGTCGGGCGCGAACTGGTCCCGCCACCAGCGCAGGTTGCCCCCGGAGACGAACCCGGGGTTCTCCAGCAGCCAGACGTCGGGGTCGGCGTGGGGGTGGCACTCGACCAGCATGGTCGGGTCCTCGCCGGGCTGGGCGGCGGCGGCGCACACCGGCTCGGCGGTGCCGA
>Ga0307292_10000119_pt1 | contig 24892 bp, 24 predicted proteins | sample ER_DNA_149_FD_194471 | JGI IMG/M metagenome (GOLD analysis project Ga0307292, IMG submission 194471) | Bulk soil microbial communities from the East River watershed near Crested Butte, Colorado, United States - ER_DNA_149 | ecosystem: Environmental > Terrestrial > Soil > Floodplain | place...
CGAGGTGGAGGGGAGCGACATGATCGTCGCGCACGGCCCGCAGGCGGCCGTCGGACACAACCAGGGCTCCGGCCAGATCCTGCCGAACGAGCCGATCGTCTTCGACCTCTTCCCGAAGGACAAGGCAACCGGGTGCTACGCAGACATGACCCGCACCTACGTCGTCGGCGAGCCGACCGACGAGGTCAAGGAGTGGTACCGGCTGGTGAAGGAGGCGCTCGACTCCTCGACGGCCGGCGTCAAACCCGGTGTGAACGGCCGCTCGCTCTACGAGGGAGTCTGCGAGATCTTCCACGGCGCGGGCTACAAGACGCAGCTCAACAAGGACCCCGGCGAGGTGCTCGAGGACGGGTTCTTCCACGGTCTCGGCCACGGCGTCGGACTCGAGGTGCACGAGCTGCCGTCGATGGGCCGGACAGGCCAGGATCTCGTTCCCGGCGACGTGATCACGATCGAGCCCGGGCTCTACCGCTCCGGGTACGGCGGCCTTCGTCTCGAGGACCTCGTCCTCGTCACGAAGGACGGCTACGAGGTGATCACGGATTACCCGTACGACCTCGCTCCGTGACTAACAACACGATCGACACGATGCTCCTCGAGGAGCGTCGGTACGAACCGGATCCCGAGTTCGCGCGCCAGGCGAACGCCCAGCCCGGCATCTACGAGCGCGACTGGGAGGAGTTCTGGGAGACGGAGGGCCGTGCGCGCGTCACCTGGTTCGAGTCTTTCTCCAAGCTCTACGAGTGGGAGCCGCCCTACGCCAAGTGGTACCTCGGCGGCAAGCTGAACGTCTGCTTCAACTGCGTCGACAGACATGTCGACGCTGGCAAGGGCGACAAGGTCGCGTACTACTGGGAAGGCGAGCCCGAGGACGAGCGGCGCACGATCACGTTCGCCGACCTACAGCGCGACGTCGTCCGCTTCGCGAACGGGCTCAAGGAGCTAGGCGTGAAGAAAGGCACGCCGGTCGGGATCTACATGAGCATGGTCCCGGAGCTCCCGGTCGCCATGCTGGCGTGCGCGCGGCTTGGCGCGCCGCACACGGTCGTGTTCGGCGGTTTCTCCTCCGAGGCGCTGTCGGACCGGCTCAACGACATGGAGTGCGAGGTGCTGATCACGCAGGACGAGGGTTGGCGCGCCGGCAAGAAGGTGCCGCTCAAACGCAACGCGGACGAAGCCGTCGCTCAGTCACCCAGGGTGCGGAAGGTTGTCGTGCACCGCCGCACCGGCGACGAGGTCGCGTTCGAAGAAACGCGCGATGTCTGGTGGCACGAGCTCACGGAGGGCAAGAGCGACGACCCGGCCTCCGCTCCGTGTGAGCCGATGGACGCGGAGGATCTCCTGTACCTGCTCTACACGTCAGGGACGACCGCGAAGCCCAAGGGAATCGTGCACACGACCGCGGGCTACCTCGTGGGTGTCGCGACGACGCACGACTACATCTTCGACATCAAGCCCGACTCGGTGTACTGGTGTGCGGCCGACGTCGGCTGGGTCACGGGCCACAGCTACATCGTCTACGGCCCACTGGCGAATGCGACGACCAGCGTGATCTTCGAGGGCGTTCCGAACTATCCGAATGCAGAGCGCTGGTGGGAGATCATCGAGCGCTACAAGGTCGACATCCTCTACACCGCGCCGACGGCGATCCGTTCGCACATGAAGTGGGGGCCGGAACATGCCGCGCGGCACGACCTGTCGTCGCTGCGCCTCCTCGGCAGCGTCGGCGAGCCGATCAATCCCGAAGCCTGGATCTGGTACCGCGAGCACATCGGCGGGAACCGCACGCCGATCGTCGACACCTGGTGGCAGACGGAAACGGGCATGATCATGATCACGCCGCTTCCCGGTGTCACGACGACGAAGCCCGGCTCGGCGACGAAGCCGTTCCCCGGTGTCGCAGCGGCGGTCTTCAGCGAGAGCGGCGAGGAGGTCGGCCCGGGCGGCGGCGGTTACCTCGTGCTGAAGCGTCCGTGGCCGGCGATGCTGCGCGGAATCTACAAGGACGACCAGCGCTTTCGCGACACGTACTGGTCGAAGTACGAGAACGTCTACTTCGCCGGCGACGGTGCGCGCATCGACGAGGACGGCGACTACTGGCTCCTCGGGCGAGTCGATGACGTCATGAACATCTCCGGGCATCGCATCTCGACGATCGAGGTCGAGAGCGCGCTCGTCGATCACCAGAAGGTCGCCGAAGCCGCTGTGTGCGGCCGGGCCGACGAGCGAACGGGGCAGGCGATCGTCGCCTACGTCACCCTGAAGGGCGGCGAAGAGGGCTCACTGGAGATGCTGGAGGAGCTGCGAAACCACGTCGGCAAGAAGATCGGGCCGATCGCAAAGCCCGCGAACATCGTGTTCACGCCCGAATTGCCGAAGACGCGCAGCGGCAAGATCATGCGGCGCCTGCTGCGTGACGTCGCCGAAAAGCGGACCCTCGGCGACACGACCACTCTCGCCGATCCCGCGGTGGTCGAGGAGATCAGGGATCGCGCGGCCACCGACAGCCGCGAAGACTGACCGCTAGGCGAGCAGCTTCTCGAAGCGCGCGGGATCGTCGAACGGCCCGATCACCGCGAGATTCACACCCTGCTTCCCGATCACGTCCTGCGCGACGCGATTGACGTCCTCGGCGGTCACCTTGCTGATCGCCTCGAGGATCTCCTCCGGGTCGGGCGTCCTGTGCTCCAAAACTTCGCGGCGCAGGCCGAACATGACCAGTCCCTGGGACGTCTCGAGCTGCAGGACGAACCGTCCCTTCGCGAAGCTCTTCGCTTTCTCGAGCTCGTCGGAGGGGACCGGCTCGGTTGCGATCTTCTGCAACTCACCTGCCACGGTGGACACCGCGTCGTCGATGCGGTTGATGTCCACTCCCGCCTGCGCGTAGAGAGATCCTGCGTCGGTGTAGCTGTGGTTGAGGCCGTAGACGTAATACGCGAGGCCGCGGCGCTCGCGAACCTCGGTGAACAACCGTGATGACATGCCGCCGCCGAGCACGGTGGAGAGCACCTGCAGCACGTAGCGGTCCGGATGCTCGAGCGGGTAGCTGTGGACGCCGAGGCAGATGTGCGCCTGGTCCGAGGCCTTCGTGTGCACCTTGACCTGCGGCCGGCCGTCTGGTTCCACCTTGACCGGATCCGGCCGGCCGGTCTCGGCCTCCGCCATGTCGCCGAGCAGCTCCTGCGCGCGTTCGTGCAGGTCGTCACCGATCTTCCCGCCGACGCCGAGGACCATGCGGGACGGCCTGTACCAGTGGTCGACGTAGCCGTTGAACGTGTCGCGGCTCGCGTTCCGAATTGTCTCCTTGCGGCCGATGATGTCCCAGCCGAGCGGCTGGTCGCCGTAGAGGAGCTCCTCGTACACACCGCCGATGAAGTCGCGCGGCGTGTCGTAGTACATGTTCATCTCCTCGATGATCACGCCCTTCTCGCGCTCGATCTCGTCGGGGTCGAACTTGGAGTGCCGGAGCATGTCGACGAGGACGTCGAGTGCGACATCGCGCGACTCCGCGGCGCACTTGACGTAGTAGCCCGTGTACTCCTTGCCCGTGAACGCGTTGAATTCGCCGCCGATCGCGTCGATCTCCATGGAGATGTCGCGCGCCGTCGGGCGCCGCTCCGTCCCCTTGAAGAACATGTGCTCCGCGAAGTGCGCGATGCCGTTCGTGTCGGGGGTCTCGTAGCGCGACCCGGCCGCGAGCATGATTGCGCACGTCACCGACTGCGCCGAGTCCATCGGGGCGGTCAGGATCCGCAGTCCATTGTCGAGCCGCTCGAGGTTGAAGGCGCTCATCGCCGCGATGCTACCGAGGGGGATCATCCCTGCGACGTTCCTCAGAAACGTTGCAACGCGCTCGAGACCGCCTCGGTCCCGAACTCGATTGCCGCCGCAGGCACGCGCTCGTCGGCGGCGTGGACGATCTCGAGGACCGGGAACTCCTCCGGGAGTCGCATCGGCATGAAGCCGTACGTCTGGATGCCGAGCTGCGAGAAGAAGCGGCCGTCGGTCACGCCGCCCTGGAGCAGCGGCATCGGAATCCCTTCGGGATCGAGCTCCCGCAACACGCTGCCGAGCATCTCGAAGAGCCCGAGGTCGGGCTCGGCGGGACCGGGGTCGTGCCGGACGAGCTCGACCTCGATGTCGTCGCCGATGATCCCGTGGAGCTCCGCGATCAGCTGATGGGGCGTGAAGCCGGGAAGCAGGCGGCCGTCGAGCTCGAGCTCGATCTCTGCCGGGATGACGTTCACTTTCCCCCCGCCGCGGACGATCGTAGCGTTGACGGTGTTGCGGAGCAGCGTCTCGATCGGGCGGAGCTTCGGCCCGAGGCGGGGGAGCACACGACCGGCGACTCCCGGCTTGAGCAGAGTCAGCATGAGGTCTCGCTTCGGCCGCGGCAGCTCCGCGGCAATCGCCTCGATCATGTCGCGAACGATCGGCGTGACGTGGATCGGGAGCGGCTTGCGGTCGAGGTCACGCAGCATCTGTGCGAGACGAGCCATCGTCCCGTCACGGTGGATCATGGCCCCGTGGCCTCCGCGGCCGCGCACCGTCGCCTTCAGCCAGCAGATCTGCTTCTCGCCGAGCTGGATCGGGTAGAAGCGCTTGCCCGCGATCACCTGGGAGATCCCACCCGCCTCCCCAAGGGCATGCCGGATACCGGTGAAGAGCTCGGGATGCTCCTCGACGAGGAACTTCGCGCCGTAGTCGCCGCCGTTCTCCTCGTCGCTGAGGACGACGAGGACCACGTCTCCCGGCAGCTCGAGCTCGCCCCGCGCCGCCCGCAGGAACGCCGAGACGTACATCGCGACGGCGCCTTTCATGTCGACGGCGCCACGTCCCCAAACCTCGCCGTCCACCAGGTCACCGCCGAACGGCGGTCGTGCCCAGGCCTGGCCCGTGGTCGTGACGACGTCGACGTGCCCCTGGAGGAGGAGCGGCCGACTCTGTCCCTTGCCGCTCAGGCGTGCGACGAGATTCGGGCGAGCCGGATCTTTTGCATAGAGCCGGCTCTCGACCCCCGCTTCGTCGAGCAGGCCGCGCACGAACTCGACGCACTCGGCTTCGTTCCCGGGCGGGTTCGTCGTGTCGAACCGGATGAGGTGCTGGAGGAGCTCGACGGGGGTCAATGGGGTTAAGTGGCGGTAAAGATTCGGAGCGGGGGCTTGTGACAGCGGGAACCCTGTCGATACCTTCGATTCAACGAAAGGTTGTAACAGATGCTCACCGCCCTCACCATCCTCTTCCTGTTCGCGGCCGCCTGGGCCGTGTCGCGCCTGAGCGCCCTCATCGCCCGCAGGGGGCTGACCTGGTACGACCGGAGGCACCACGCTCCCAGCGGCGACCTCCGGGCCAAGATCATCGAGCTGAAGCGCCGCGAGACGACCGTGGGGGTCATCCGGACGGGCATCGCCTACATCGCCTTTGCGCTGGCCGTCGTCTTCGCCGCCGCCCAGCTGACCGGAGGGCTCGACCGGCTGAGCACGATCGCCGGCGCATCGTTCGTGCTGATCCTCGTCGCGTTCTCGGCCCAGCGCGTGCTCGTCGACATCATCGCCGGCTTCAGCATGTTCACGGAGAAGTGGTACTCCGTCGGCGACACGATCGCGATCCCGACGATGGAGCTGCAGGGCATCGTCGAGGAGGTCTCGCTCCGCCGGACGAAGCTCCGCTCACTCGACGGCGAGGTGATCAACATCCACAACTCGCAGATCCCCGCGGTTCGGGTGCTGCCCGGCGGGCTCAAGGAGTTCGACGTCGAGCTGGTGGCCAGCAGCCGCGAGGCGGCCGAGGTGCTCATCGAGCACGTGTCCTCGATCCTGCCGGTCGGCCCGACGACGTTCGTCCAGCGCCCCGTCATCCACGAGGTCGATGAGCTCGCACCCGGGCTCGTGCGGCTGCGCATGCGCGCCGCGGTTGCGCCTGGGCGCGAGTGGCTCGTGCACGGCTTCTACACCGATCTGCTCAAGGAGCGTGCCGACAAGCACCTGATAATCCACGGCCCGATCGTGCTGACGGTGGACGAGCGGGCGGCACGCAGCTTCGCGCGGGCCAGCGCAGAGTCGCGCTGGGCCGGCGCCCGCTAGAGCGCGGAGACCGCGGCCAGCAGGCCGTCGACTTCGTCGGCTGTGTTGTAGTGCACGATGCCGGCTCGAACGGCTCCGCCGCTGTCTTCGAGGCCGAGGCGCTTCATCACCTCGACCGCGTAGTAGTTCCCCTGCCACACCGCGAAGCCGGCGTCGCCTAGTCGCGTCGCGGCCTCGCGCGTCGGCACGCCGTCGACGTTGAAGGCGAAGGTGGCAACCCGGCCTTCCATCGTCGGGAGCCCGTAGAGCGTGACTTTGTCCGGGAGACCGGCGAGAAAGCGCTCGCCGAGCGTGCGCTCGTGCGTCTGGATCGACTCCCAGCCGATCGACTCGATGTACTCCACGGCGGCGACGAAGCCCGCGAGCAGCTCGTGCGGGAGCGTTCCCGTCTCGAAGCGGTGGCCGAGCGGCGTGTCGGACGCCGGCCGCACCTTGTATGGACGCCAGCTCTCGAGCAGCTCCGCCCGCCCGAAGGCGACGCCCAGGTGCGGGCCGAAGAACTTGTAGGGCGAGCAGATCAAGACGTCGACGCCCCAGTCCCCGACGTCGATCGGCCCATGCGGCCCGTAGTGGACGGCGTCGGCCCACGCAAGCGCGCCGGCATCGTGCGCGAGCTCGACGATGCGGCGGACGTCGGAGAGCGTCCCGACTGCGTTCGACGCGACGGGGAAAGCGACGACTCGCGTGCGGTCGCTCAGCTGCCGCTCAAGATGTGCGAGATCGAGTGTCGTGTCGTCGTTGATGTCGACGAAGCGGACCTCGAGCTGCTTGTCGTGCGCCAGCTCGAGCCAGGGCGACACGTTCGCATCGTGGTCGAGCTTGGTGACGATGATCTCGTCGCCTGCGCGCCACTCGCGCCCGGCAGTGCGCGTGAGTGCGAACGCGAGCGTCGTCATGTTCGCGCCGAAGATGGCCTCGTCCGGGCTGCACCCGAGGAACTCTCCGGCGGTCAGACGCGCCTGGGTCACGAGCGCCTCCGTGCGGCGGCTCGTCTCGTACGGGCCGCTCACGTTGGCATTCGACTCGCGGTAGTAGCGCGAAACCGCCTCGATCACGTCGTCCGGCACCTGGGTGCCGCCGGGGCCGTCGAAGAAGGCGAGCGGCTGGCGCAGTGCCGAGTACCGCGCGCGGACGGCCTCGACGTCGAAGGTGACGGTGGACACTGTTCGAGACGTTACTACGATTGGCGTAATGGCCCCGGCGACCAAAGAGCGCATCGACCAGGGAACGGGCACCGGTCTCGGCGCGCCGTGGAACGTCATCGTGTTGAACGACAACCACAACACCTTTCAGGGAGTCGCCAGCGCGCTCGCGTCGACGCTGCCCGAGGTGTCGTACGACCAGGGCCTGCGGTTTGCCGACCGGATCCACTCGAGCGGCCGCGCGATCGTGTGGTCAGGGCACAAGGAAGTCGCCGAGCACTACTGGCAGCAGCTCCGCGACTACGGTCTGACCATGTCACCGCTCGAGCGAAGCTAGAACGCGGTTCCATTCACGCGCCAGCGGTAGCGCGGTGAGGGCTTCAGCGAGGCGCCGACGAAGCAGTCCCGCTCGGCCTTGGCCAGCAACGCGGCGAGCTCGTCGCCCGGCGGCATCGGCTCGAGCTCGAGATCGAGCTGGACGTCGAGGTCGACGAATGCATAACGCCCGTCTTCGGGACGCCTCGTAACCAGCCCTGAGACGGCTGCGCTGGCGACGAAGTCGATCCCCTCGCGCTCGGAGTGGAACCGCAGGCTCTGGAGAGTGCAGCGCACGAGGCCGGCGAGAACCAGGTGCTCCGGCGTCCACGCCGGGTCGAGGTCGAGCGACGCGTGTCCGTCGGCGGTGACCCGGCCCGCGCGATCGAGCGCGACGGCGTAGCGGAATTCCTTCGCCCCGGTTGGCACAGTTCCTATCCTGCCCGGGGATGCGGAGGAACCGTCCGGACGGCGGCGTACTGTTCGCCCATGCGAAGACTGCGGCCGCTCAGCGAGGCGGAATGTTATGCCCGGTGTTATGGCGGTTGGGACGAGACCGTCCGGCTCGTCAGACTCGAGCCTCGCCGTGCGCGACGCGAGCTGGGGATCGAAGGCGAGGCCTTGCGGGTCCGCTTCGAGGAATTCCTCGAAGCGCGTGACCCCGCCGAGCTCGCCGAGCCCGAAGCAGCCTGAGTCGGCCATCCCCGACGTTGTGGCGCCCGAGCTGCGGGTGCTCTTCTGCGGCATCAATCCCGGCCGCGTCTCCGCAGCTGCGGCGGCGCACTTCGCCAATCCGCGGAACGACTTCTGGCGGCTCTTGCACGCTGCCGGGTTCACGCCGCGCCTGCTCGAGCCTGCCGAGCAGTTCCAGCTCCCCGCGTACGGCGTCGGCGTCACGAACGCCGCGTCCCGCACCACGCCGGGCTCGGGGGATCTGCGCAAGGCGGACTTCGAGGGAGCAGCCGACCGGCTGGCGGGAATCGCAGACGAGCTACGGCCGTCGTGGATCGGCTTCGTCGGCAAAGAGGCGTACCGCGGTGCGTTCGGCGAGCGGCCCGAGCTCGGCGTGCAGGAGCGCAAGCTCGGCGACACGCAGCTCTTCGTGCTGCCGTCGACCTCGCCGGCGAACGCTGCGGTGCCCTGGGACGAGCGCCTGCGCTGGTTTCGTCAGCTCGCCGCCGCGTCTAGCCGCGCCAGCGGTTCGTGATCGGCGTTCGCCGGTCGCGGCCGAATGCCTTCGGGTGGATCTTCACGCCCGGCGGCGCCTGACGGCGCTTGTACTCCGCCCGGTCGACCATCGAGACCGCGCGCTCGACGACGTCGCGGTCGAAGCCGTCCGCGGAGAGCTCCTCGAGCGTGCGATCGTGTTCGACGTATTGCTCGAGCACTTCGTCGAGCTTCGGGTACGGCGGGAGTGAGTGCTCGTCGAGCTGGTTGTCACGTAGCTCGGCGCTCGGGGCGCGCTCGATGATCGACGTCGGGATGAGCTCGCGCCCGGCCCGTTCGTTGAGGTAACGCGCGAGGCGGAAGACGTCCGTCTTGTACACGTCCTTCAGCAGCGCGAAGCCGCCCGCCATGTCGCCGTAGAGCGTCGCGTAGCCGACCGAGAGCTCGGACTTGTTGCCCGTTGCAACGAGCATCCAGCCGAACTTGTTCGAGAGAGCCATGAGCAGGACGCCGCGCGCGCGCGCCTGGATGTTCTCCTCTGCAAGATCGGGCTCGCGTCCCTCGAAAGCATCGGCGAGTGCCTCGCCGAATCCGTCGACAATCGCGCCGATCGGAATCTCTCTGAACGGACAGCCGAGGCTCTCGGCGAGCCGTCGCGCGTCGGACCGCGTCTCTTCCGACGAATACCGCGAAGGCATCGACACGCAATGCACGCGGTCCGGCCCGAGCGCCTCCGCAGCGAGTGCGGCGGTCACGGCGGAATCGATTCCGCCGGAGACGCCGACGACGACCTCGCGAAAGCCGTTCTTCCTCACGTAGTCGCGAAGCCCGAGCTCGAGGGCGCCCCGCATCTGCTCCAGCTCGTCGACGAACGGCGCGACTTCGACGGTGACCTTGCTCCCGTTCTGCGAAAGGCCGCGCGAGCCGACGTGGATGATGTCCACCGGCGGGACCGTCTCGCGCTCGCGCGCGAGCGCGCGACGCCGAACGTCACGCAAGCGCCGCCCGATCACTTCCTGCGGCTCGATGTCGGCGAACAGCAGCGCCTCTTCGAATCCGGGTGCGCGTGCGATCACCTTGCCCTCGTCGTCGAGGACGACAGAGTGCCCGTCGAAGATCAGCTCGTCCTGTCCGCCCACGGCGTTGCAGAACGCAACGAAGCACGAGTTGTCGCGCGCGCGCGTGACGAACATTTCCTCTCGCTCGCGGTCGCGCCCGACGTAGAACGGCGAGGCGGAGATGTTGACGAGCAGCTCCGCACCGGCGAGCGCAAGATCCGTCGCGGGTGGCCCCGGCTGCCACATGTCCTCGCAGACGGTCGGGCCGATGAGCGTCTTGCCGTGCTCGAGGAGGACGAGGTCTCGACCGGGTGCGAAGTACCGGTCTTCGTCGAAGACGCCGTAATTCGGGAGGAAGCGCTTCCTGTAGATCGCCTTGACCTCACCGCCCGAGAGGACGTAGCACGCGTTGTAGAGATCCCGGTCGAAGTGGGGCCCCCCGACGAGGACTGTCGTACCCCGCGTCTCGAGTGCGATCTGCTCGACCGATTCCTCGGCGGCACGGATGAACCCGGGGCGGAGCAAGAGGTCCTCCGGCGGGTAGCCGGTGACGGCCAGCTCCGGGAAGACGACGACGTCGGCGGAATTCGACCGGGCCTCCGAGAGCCGCTCGAGGATCAGCTCCCGGTTCCCTTCGAGATCTCCGACGACCGGGTTGATCTGGGCCAATGCCAGCCGCACAGGCTCATTCTAGCTGTTTGCGACTCTGAGGCGAAAACTTAGCGGCGACGGCCGAGCTGCAGCACCCAGAGGGCCACACCGTCCCGCCCGAACATGTGGCCGCGCTCGTAGGCGATCCCCAGATCGCGCCAGCTGCTCCCGAGGAGGTTCTTGCGATGCGGTGGCGAGTTCAGCCACAGCTGCAGGGTGTGCACCGGCGAGCCGAGCTCTCCTTGACCCCACGCCAGGTTCTCGCCGAACGCCCGGGCGGGGAGATATCCGGCCTTCTGAAACGTTCGTGTGAACGACATGCCGCAGGGCGTGTGCGAGAAGCCGCAGCGTCGAACTGCGTCGGCCTTGAGAATCGACGACCGGTTCAGGGGCTTATTGCCTCTGACGATATGCAACCCGTAGTTCCGGCGCACGACGTTGATGCCGCAGTACATCGCCTCGAGCCGCGAGTGCTCGTCTCCGGCGGCAGTCGTTGCGCCGGCACACGCTGATGCTACGGCTGCCAACGCTGCGGAATCGGAGCCTTGTCGAACGGCTCCCGCTGGCGCGGCCAAGCCGAGCACGATCGCGGTGAGGGATACGGCGACTCCCATACCGGGTCGACCAACTAGATGCCCGTTTGGCGGAAATCATGCGCGTTCCTCCGCCAAATTTACATTCACCTTCGTATTTCGTACGCGTATTCGCCGAAAAGTATAAAACTAGGCCCGGCCGGCTGCCTCGCCGATCTCGTCGAGAGCCTCCGGGTTCTCCAGCGAGGAGAGATCTCCCTGCTCCTTGCCCAAAACCCGGGCCCGCACGGCCCTGCGCACGATCTTGGCGCTCCTGGTCTTCGGGAGGGCGGACACGAACACGATCCGCTCGGGCCTGAACGCTTTTCCGAGCTCGTCGGTGACCGCACTCGAGATCTCGAGCGCACAGGCCGGGGTCGCTTCGTTGCCTGGCTTCAGCACGCAGAAGATCCAGGCGACCTCGCCTTTCACTTCGTGCGGGACGCCGATCGCGGCAGCTTCGGCGACGGCGCCGTGACCCACGGCCGCCGACTCGAGCTCAGCCGGGCCGATTCGCTTGCCGGCGATGTTCAGCGTGTCGTCGGAACGTCCGTGCAGGTACCAGTAACCGTCCTCGTCGATCGATGCCCAGTCGCCGTGCGTCCAGACTCCGGGGAAGCGCCGCCAGTACGCGTCGAGGTAACGCTCATCGTCACCCCAGATGCCGCGCGTCATTCCCGGCCACGGGCGTTTGCAGACGAGCTCGCCCACCTCGCCACGAACGGGCGTGCCGTCCGGTCCGTACACCTCCATGTCCTGGCCGAGCGCCGGAAAGCCGAGCGCGACCGGCTTGATCGGCTCGGTGACGCACGTCGTGAGGAAGCAGGCGCCGACCTCGGTGCCGCCGGAGCAGTTCACGATCGGCGTCGTGCCGCCCCCGACCTTGTCGAAGAGCCAGCGGTAGGGATCCTTGTTCCACGGCTCGCCGGTCGTGCACATCGCCTTCAGCGACGACATGTCCGAGTCGGGATCGCCCTTTGGGATCAGTGCGCGCACCAGGGTCGGCGAGACGCCGAGCATCGTCACGCGCTCGGACTCGACAAGCTTCCAGATCCGGTCCGCCGGAAAGTCCGGCGCGCCCTCCGTGTAGACAACCGTCGCGCCGCAGGCGCCGCCTCCGACGACGGTCCACGGCCCCATGATCCAGCCCATGTCCGTGGCGAAGTGGATGCGATCGCCAGGCTTGACGTTCGCCTGGTAGGCAACCTCGCGTGCGATCGAGACGAGAAACCCACCCTGGACGTGCAGCGCTCCTTTTGGCTTACCGGTCGTTCCCGACGTGTACGCGAGTAGGTAGGGATGCTCGGAGTCGACCTGTCTCGGCGGCAGGTCCCCGGACGTCTTCTCTGTGAGCTCGTCCCAGAAGCGGTCCCGACCGATCGTCATCGGGACGTCGTCCAATCCGAGCCGGCGCCAGACGACCGTGTGCGTCACCGTCGGTGACGACTCGAGCGCCTCATCCGCGATCTGCTTCATCGGCACGACCTGTCCGCGACGAAGCGAGCCGTCCGCCGTGATCAAAGCCTTCGCCTTCGCGTCAGCCAGCCGCGCGGCGATCGCAGGCGGAGCGAAGCCGGAGAAGATCGGCACCTGCACTGCGCCGAGATGTGCGCAGGCGTGCGATGCGATTGCGACCTGTGGCGACATCGGGAGGAAGATCCCTACGGCGTCTCCGGGACCGATGCCGATCGACGCGAGCCCTTCGGCCAGGCGAAAGACCTCGTCCGACAGCTCGCCCCACGTCAGCGACATCCGTGAGCCGTCCTCGCCGTGCCAGATCGCGGCCTCCTCCTTGGCGAGCTCCCCGGCCGCCCACTTGTGGACGCAGTTCCAGGCGAGGTTGAGCTTCCCACCGGTGAACCAGGTTGCCCACTCGTCGCCGCGCGAGGTGTCCACGACCTGCTCCCAGGGCTCCGAGAACTCGAGGCCGAGATCCTCGATCAGGGCCGGCCAGAAGCGCTCAGGCTCCTCGATCGAGATGCGGTGGAGGTCCACGTAACCTTCGACGCCGAGCTTGCGTGCGAGCCTTGTCAGGTTCGCGCTCTCGACGTCCGCGCGGGTCGGGCTCCAGATGAAGTCGGACACGCGCGAAGCGTACGGGTAGCCGCCCGACGTCGGCCGGGGAGCGTGCTCTAACCTCTCAGAGATGCGTGCTCGACTGTTCACGCCGGAGAATCGCAAGTGGTGGACACTCGTCGCAGTCGCGGTCGGGCTGTTCATGATCATGCTCGACAACACGGTCGTGAACGTGGCGCTGCCGTCGATCCAGCAGGACCTCGGCATCAGCATCTCGGAGCTCGAGTGGGTCGTGAACGCCTACGCCCTCACGTTCGGCGTGCTCCTTCTCACCGGCGGGAAGCTCGCCGACATGCTCGGGCGGCGGGCGATCTTCATCGCGGGCCTCGTTGTCTTCACCGGCGCTTCACTGTGGTGCGGCCTCGCGGGCGGGGCGAGCTCGCTCATCGCTGCGCGCACCGTGCAGGGTGTTGGCGCCGCGCTGATGAATCCGGCGACGCTGTCGATCATCACTGCGACCTTCCCGCCGCGGCAGCGAGGAACTGCGATCGGCATCTGGGCGGGGGTCTCCGCGCTTGCGCTCGCGATCGGCCCGATCGTGGGCGGCCTGCTGACGGAGAAGGTCAACTGGAGCTGGATCTTCTTCATCAACATTCCCGTCGGTGTGCTCGGCGTGATCGCGGCGCGGCTCTTCATCGACGAGACGAAGGACACGTCGAAGGAGCAGAAACTCGACTTACCCGGCCTGATCACGTCGGGGGTCGGTCTCTTCGCCCTGACCTACGGTCTGATCGAGACGAACGATCACGCCTGGACGTCGACACGCGTTCTCACCTTGTTCGCGATCGCAGTGGTGTCTCTGACCGTGTTCGTCCTGCTCGAGCTGCGTCAGCGCCTACCGATGCTCGATCTCTCACTGTTCAAGAATCCGACGTTCGCCGGTGCCAACGCCGCGATGCTGTTCGTCGGGCTCGCGCTGTTCGGAATCTTCTTCTACAACTCGCTCTTCCTGCAGCGCGTCCTCGGCTACAGCGCGATCGAGACCGGCGCGACGTTCTTGCCGATGACCGTTCTGATCATCCTCGTCGCTCCGGCCGCAGGCAGGTTCTCGGATCGGGTCGGAGCACGATGGCTGATGGGAGCGGGGATGACCCTGCTCGCGATCTCGCTCCTTCTCTTCGGGACGCTCGACGCCAGCTCATCCTTCTGGAACATCCTTCCTGCCCTGCTCGTGGGCGGCGTCGGGATGGCGGTCACGATGGCGCCGACGACTGCTGCGGCGATGGGCTCCGTTCCGGTTGCGCAGGCCGGCGTGGGCTCCGCGGTGATCAACAGCATGCGCCAGGTCGGCGGATCGCTCGGGGTCGCGATCATGGGCGCGCTTGTGGCCACGAGCGTCAGCGTTCTGCCGACGAGTCCGCTGTGGCGTGACCAGTTCGTGGTCGGCTATCACCGAGCGGTTCACGTCGGCGCGGCGCTCGTTCTCGTGGGCGCGATCATCTCGGTCCTGACGGTGCGTCCGCTGCCGCGCCGCGAAGGCGCGGCGGAATCAATCGGCGTCGCTCTCGCCGACGAGCCCTAGAAAGAGGAAGACCCCCGGCTGCGGCTCCGGGGGTCGATTCCTGTTAGGCGACTCCGCCCTGTGTGGCGGTCTCTCCGGGACTTGGCTCTGCGGCCCAGCCACGCCCCGGTTGGAGCCCACCTGGTGAAGCGCCTCCTGCAGCCGACCCTGGCGTCTGGCTCGGTTGCAAGATTGCCTCACTCTAGGAGCCTTCCCCGGGGCTGTCAAGTAGCTCGGTCAAGTGATTTGCGTTAGGCTTGCTTGACCGGTTTTAGGCCCAAACATGACCTTTTCGGGGGATGCCCGAAGGGACAGGTTGAAGTTGGGTGAAGCATGAAGTACTACTACGCCGCACGTGTCTGACTCGACCGCCATTCGTCAGCAGCAGCAGCGAGCCTCCGCCGCTCAGGCCGGGCTTCGACTCGGCGAGCGTCTCCGCCAGCTTCGCGTCGCGGCGGCAATGACCCAGACCGACCTCGCGGGCGACCGCTTCTCGAAGGAGTACGTCAGCCAGATCGAGCGTGGGAAGACCCGTCCGACCCCAGAGACGATCCTCTGGCTCGCGGAGCGGCTCGGTGTCGACGCAGGCTTCCTCGCGAACGGCATCTCCGCGGACGAGCGCGGCCGGGTCGACGCCGCTCTCGCGCGCGCCGATGCCTCGCTGGAGGCGCGTCGAAACGACGAGGCGCTCGAGGAGTTCGAGAAGATCCGCGCCGCCGTGCTGGCCACCGGCATGCCCGAACTCGAGGCGCGTGCCCTTTCCGGGGAGGCGACCGTGCGCATGCGCGCCGGCGAAGTTCGCGAGGCGATCGCGTTGCTCGAGCGCGCCCGAGCGCTCACCGAACGCGCGACGTTCTCCGACGTCGAGCGTGCAGACGTTCTCTTCCGGCTCGGTGTCGCGCGCTACAAGCTGAACAGCATCCAGACGGCGATCGGGCTGTTCGACGAAGGGCTCAAGCTCGCGGAGCGCTCCGAGATCCCGTCGGACCAGCTTCGCTCGAACATCCTTGCGTGGCGCTCACGCTGCTACCGCCGCCGCCGCGACATCGAGGCCGCGCGGGAGGACGTCGAGCGCGCGCTCGAGCTCGCCGAAGGGCTGAACGACAAGCGCACCGCGGCAGACGTCTATTTTCAGGCGTCGATCATCGCCGACCGTGAGGGCCACTGGGTGCTCGCGCGCTCCTACGCCGAGCGGGCCAAGGCCGCGTACGAGGAGCTCTCCGATCGCGGCAATCTCGGCCGGCTGCTGAACAACCTCGGTGGAATCAACTTCCTGCTCGGTCACCCGGAGGAGGCGGTGGACTTCCTGAAGGACGCAGTCCGCATCGCCCTCGAAGTCGGCAACGACGCCGAGGCGGCGCACGCGGTCAACGGCATCGCCCAGGTCCACCTCCGAACCGGTGACGTCTCGCTCGCGGAGGAGCAAGCGCGCTACGCGCTCCGCCTGCTCGGCGACCGGGTCGACGAGGTCAGCGAGATCGGCAACGCGCAGCTCGTTCTGGGCCGCGCGTTGCTCGAGCAGGATCGCCTCGACGAGGCCGAAGAGGCCTTCGCGGCGGGTGAGCGCGCATACGACCAGCTCTCTTCGGGGAGCCATCGTGCGTCTGCGTGGGTCGCCCAGGGGGATCTTGCGGCACGACGTGGGGACGATCGGGCAGCCGCCCGGCTCTACCGCCAGGCCGCCGACGCCCTGCAAGACGTCCGCTTCTAATTCGACGCTCCCAAAGGAGGTGACCACGTGTCCAAAGCTCGCCTGATGTATTTCGCGGTCTTCGCGATTCTCATCGCCGCCGCACTGCTGCCGGCCCTCGCGTTCCTGCCCCTCGGGGCTCACGACGGCGCGGAGATCTAGAGTGAAAGCGTGCGCGCTTTGCTCGCCGTTCTCGCGCTTGCCGCGCTGACGGCAGGCTGTGGCTCCTCGACGAGCCGTTCGGAGCGGGGCGCGCCCAGGGCGGGATCACTCGAAGGACTCTGGAAGAGCTCCGGGCAGGCTGTGGCGTTGATTCCCGGCACGAACGATTACTCACCCGGCGAGGTGCGCATCTCCTTCCTCGTCGTCGACAACCGCGGCCGCGTGATCGCTCCGCCGACGGCGCGATTCTGGATTGCGCGCTCTCTGAGCGCGAAACCGTTTCAGGAGACCGTCGCAGAGCTCGAGCCGGTCGGAGTGCCCGGCGTCTCGACGGGTGCCGACGCGCCGGCGCTGTACGTGGCGCATGTGCGGGTCGCTGCGGCCGGAAAGTACGTCGTCCTTGCACGCCCGATCGGGAAGGTCGCGATCGGCGGCATCCACGACATCGTCGTGAAGGACCGCTCGGCGACTCCTGACGTCGGCGAGCGCGCCTACGCGTCGCGCACGCCGACGCTCGCCAGCTCGGGCGGGAAGACCGCGCAGCTCACCACGCGGGTCCCTCCCGACCGAGGGCTGCTCCGTTACTCGATCGCCGAGTCGCTTGCTGCCCGTGCTCCTTTCGTCGTGACGTTCGCGACGCCGCGCTACTGCTCGAGCCGCACCTGCGGCCCGGTCGTCGACGTCGTCGAGCACGCGCGGCATCGTTTCGAAGGTTCGGGGATCCGCTTCATCCACGTCGAGATCTACAAGAACAACGATCCACGCCAGGGTCAGAACCGCTGGGTGCGCCAATGGCGGCTTCCGTCGGAGCCGTGGACGTTTCTCGTTGGCCGTGACGGCCGCGTCAAGGCGAAGTTCGAGGGATCGGTCTCGACGGGAGAGCTCGAGAACGCGATTCGGCGTTCCCTACGCTAGGCCTCGGGCAGGCGTCAACTGATCCAGATGGCCCATGCGCTCGTGGGAAGAACCTGCAAGGCTTGGTGCGGATCGTGTCGTCAATGAACGAAGACCCCTCCGCGCTCGTCAGCGTGCGGGAAGTCGCCGACCAGCTCGGCGTCCATCCGGAAACGATCCGGCGCCTGATTCACGACGGGCGCCTCGACGCAGTGCGCGTCGGGCGTGTGCTTCGCGTGCACCGTGCGGCGCTCGACACCTTTCTCGCGCGCCAGCGCGTGAAGCCCACGCGTTTCCAAGCCTAGTTACGCGCCAAGCTCTCCGGCGGCGACACGCTCGATCACGACGTGCGGCAGTCTTGCGTACCGGCTCAGACGTAGCAATGTGCGCACCACCTCGGCGCAATCCTCCGGACGGATCATCTGCTCGGGCGGGACGGGCGCCCAGTCCGTCATGGGCGTGTCGACGAAACCGGGGCTGAGCGCGGTCGCGCGCACGCCGTGCTGCTCCTCGGCGCGGTTCAGCGTGTTCGTGAACTGGATCACCGCGGCCTTCGCCGCTCCGTAGACCGGCAGCCCGGGAGATGGGCCAGTTCCTGCAATCGAGGCGATGTTGACGACGAGCCCGCTCCGCTCGCGCAGAAGCGGTAACGCGGCGGCCGTGACGAGCATCGTCCCGCGCAGGTTGACGTCGAGCTGGAGGTCGATCTTCTTCGTCTCGAGCTCATCGATCGGGCCGGCGACTCCGACCCCAGCGGAGTTGACGAGCACGTCGAGTCGTCCGTGCCGCCCGCGGTGCTCGTCGACCATTCGGCGGCAGTCCTCCTCCCGCGCGACGTCCGCCGTGACAGCGTGCGCGCCGAGCTCGGTGGCCGCAGCCTCGACCTTCGCCTTCGTACGGGCGGCCAGCGTCAGCTCGAAGCCCTCTGCCCGCAACATGGTGGCGATCGCGAGGCCGATGCCCGACGAGCCCCCGGTGACGAGCGCGGCCCTGGCCACGGACCCATCTTTGCAAGTCGGAAGGTGCCACGCTCAGGGCGAGGAACTCTGGCGCGGGGGAACCGAAAGGCTCCTCCTCTCCCCTGAACGGCGGCGGCGCTCGCGCCGCCGCCTTCTTTCTGCGGAGCGGGAATACCGGGGGTTACCTCGACGTAGCAAGGTGAACCGTCGTCACTCTGTAGACGAAAGGCTCAGAGACGCCTACATTTCGCGGTTCACCCTTCGGGAGGGCTTCCTTTGGACACCCAAACAGGACGCGTCAAGCTCACAGACCTCGCATCGTGCGGAGGCTGCGCCGCCAAGTATTCGGCGGCGCGCCTCGAGCAGTTGCTCGCGGGTTTCGTACCCGCCGAGGCGGAGAACCTGCTCGTCGGCCTCGCGCCGGCGGACGACGCGGCGGTGTACCGCCTCGACGACGAGCGTGCACTCATCTTCACGCTGGACTTCTTTCCACCGGTTGTCGACGACCCCGGCGACTACGGCGCGATCGCCGCGACGAACGCGCTCAACGACGTCTTCGCGATGGGTGGCACGCCGCTCCTCGCACTGTCGATCGCGGCGTTCCCCGAAGAGCTCCCGATGGAGATGCTCGCCGAGATCTTCGCGGCGGCGGACCAGCAGGTACGCGCGGCGGGCGGGCTGCTCGCGGGCGGTCACACCATCCGTGACGCCGAGCCGAAGTACGGGCTGGCGGTGGTAGGCACCGTGCGGCCCGACGGGATCTGGCCGAAGAACGGAGCGAAGCCCGGCGACGCAGTCTTCATCACGAAGCCGCTCGGGACCGGGCTGATCATGACCGGGTACAAGAAAGGTCACGCCGGCGACATGCAGCTCGAGCGTGCGATCCGCTGGATGAGGACGCTCAACAAGGATGCAGCCGAGGTTCTGCGCGGCCTCGAGCCGAACGCCGTCACCGATGTGACAGGCTTCGGGCTCTTCGGCCATGCGCACGAGGTGGCCGACCGCAGCGGCGTGTGCATCCGGCTCGAATCGGAGCGCTTCCCGGCGATCGACGGTGCACTCGACGTCGCGCGGAAAGGCGTGCGGACGAGCGGAGACCCGCGCAACCGCGATTTCGCCGCACGTCACGTCACGACGGATGGGTTGCCGGAGACGCTCGTGGCGCTCGGCTACGACCCGCAGACCGCCGGCGGGCTGCTCGTGTCGCTCCCAGCCGAGCGGGGCGCAGCACTCGAGGCGGAATTCGCGGGCCGCCGGCTCTTCATCCGGAGGATCGGCCGCGTCGAGGAGGGCGCCGGAGTCATCGTCGAGTGAGCTCGGGGATGATTCACGGTCGCTTTCAGCCCTTCCACAACGGACATCTCGAGTACCTGCGCGGCGCAGCGGAGCGATCCGACGAGGTGTTCGTCGGGATCACGAACCCCGATCCGCAGCGGATCAAGGAAGAAGCGACCGATCCACTCCGTCACCTTCCGGAGTCGAACCCGTTCACCTACGTCGAGCGCCTGCTGATGATCGAGGCGGTCGCGAAAGACGAGGGAATCCGCGCACACGTGATCCCGTTTCCCGTCAACGAACCGGAGCTCTGGAACGCCTACGTGCCCGCGCGCGTGACGCAGTACCTCCGACTGTTCTCCGAATGGGGCGGCACGAAGCTCGAGCGCATGCGCGAGGCCGGGTACGAGGTCGTCATCCTCGACGAGGGCGCCGAGAAGCAGATTTCCGGAACGGACGTGCGCGAAGCCCTCCGCTCGGGCGGTGAGTGGGAAGCGCTCGTTCCCGCCGGCGTCGTACGGGTGATCCGTTCCCTGCAGCGAATACCGGCCTGAGTGCACCCGATCGTCGTCCTGCTCCTCGATGGTCTCGCCGACCGCGCCCATGAATCGCTCGAAGGCCTGACCGGTCTCGAGGCTGCGCGCACGCCGAACCTCGACCGGCTGTGCGCGTCGGGATCGAACGGTGTCCTCTACGCGATCGGCCCGGGCCGCGCGCCGTCGAGCGAGGTGGCGCACTGGTCGATGTTCGGCTACAGGCCCGATGAGTTTCCCGGGCGTGCCGTCTTCGAGGCGCTCGGGCGTGGGCAGGACGTGGACGCCGATCATGTCTTCGCATATGCGGCGCTGCGGCCGGCGGAGCGGCGCGCAGACGGCTGGTGGTTGACCGGGCGGCCCAATCCGGACCGCGACGCGGAAGAAGCGGAGCGGCTCGTTCGCGCCTGCGATGGCATCACGATCGACGGACTCACCTTCTCGCTGGAGCATGTCTGGCGCGGTGAGGCGATCCTCCGCCTCTCCGGGGGCGCGGATGAGCGCGTCACGGACAGCGACGCATTCTTCCGCGACCTGCATCCCGTCTTGCGCCCGCAGGCGCTCGTGCCCGAGGCGGAGCGGACCGCACGGGCGGCAGAGTCGTGGAGCCGTGAGGTGATGCGGCGCCTCGAGGACGAACGCTTCAACGTGATCACGTTGAAGTGGTGGGGCCGCCCGCGCGACGTGCCCACCTTCGAGGAACGCCACGGACTGCGCGGGACGTTCATTGCGAGCTCGGCCTTCCTGCGCGGCCTCGGAACGGCCGTCGGGCTCAACACGCGTGAAGAGGCCGAGACGGACGACGCCGCTGCCGATCTGCGCGGCAGGATCAAGCTCGCGCAGGAGCGCCTCGACGCCGGTGACACGTTCGTGTTCTGTCATGTGAAGAGCGCGGACGCAGCGGGACACACGAAGGATCCGAATCAGAAGCGGGCGATGATCGAGACGCTCGACGGAGTCGTCCGCGATCTGCCGGTGGACCGTGCGATCGTGTGCATCACGGGCGACCACGCGACTCCGGCCTTCCCGGACGTCATCCATTCGGGCGATCCGGTTCCCTTCGTCGTCTCCGGACCGGGAGTTCGCGCAGACCGCGTGAGCGAGTTCGGCGAGTCGAGTTGCGCCGACGGGATCTTCGGCCACCTGCGCGGTCCGGACATGATGCCGGTGCTGCTGAACGCCGCCGATCGGCCGCTCTTCCTCGGCTCGAGGCCGACGCCGTTCGACGGCGCCGACGGCTATCCGTCGATCCTCGACCCGCTGTGACGCGTCACTAGACTCGGAGCGTGAACGCCCAGCCCACGGCGCTCGCTCGGCTCCGGACGATCGTCCTCAGCCCTGCGCAGATCTTTCCGCTCGTGGTTGCCCAGCTCGGCGCGCTCTGGCTGATCATCGGCACCGGCGCAGCGGTGCGGTTGACCGACAGCGGGCTCGGTTGTCGCCACTGGCCCGGCTGCGAGGCCGGGCATCCGCTTCCTGCGAAGAATGCCCACGCCTTTGTCGAGTTCGGCAACCGCCTGGTCGGCGGGATCACGATCGCGCTCACACTGCTCGTCTGGCTCGCGGTTCGCCGCACCTCGGGACTGCCGCGCTGGGCACCGCGGCTTGCGCTCGGAGTCTTTCTCGGCACGCTCGCGCAGGCACCGATCGGCCTGCTGGCGATCGCGAGCGATCTGCGCTGGCCGATCGTGATGCTGCACCTGCTGCTGTCGATCGCGCTCCTTGCCGCTGCGACAGTGCTTGCGCTCGAGGTGCGCTCGGCGGTCGTCGGCCGCACGGAGCCGCTTGTTCCGCTCGAACTGCGCCGACTCGGCCTCGCCTTCGTTGTCGCCGGATTCGTCCTCATCGTCAGCGGTTCGCTCGCGACCGCCGCGGGACCGCATTCCGGCGGTGGTGCCGCGGACAAGATCGACCGGTTCGGACGCCTGCAGCCGATCGTCTACGTGCACGCCATGATCGTGGGCATCTTTCTGCTCACGTTCCTGTTCAGCCTCGGCCAGCTCGCCGCGCGACGGGAGCACGCGCCTCGGCTCTTCGCGTTCGGCGTGGGCGTCTTCGTCCTGCTCCTCGTCCAGATGGGCCTGGGGGAGCTGCAGTGGCGCACCCATCTTCCCTGGGGGCTCGTGCTGCTGCACGTCTTCCTCGCCGCCACGGTCTGGATCGGCACGGTCGCCCTTGCGACGCTCTTCTTCAGACCGAACGTAGACTTCGCGCATCGCTGACGAACTTCGCATCACCGATCGGCCGAATCTGCGCGAGCCGGTTCTGATCGCCGCATTCCGTGGCTGGAACGACGGGGGCCAGGGCGCGTCGCTCGCGGGCGGCTACCTCGCCAAGGTCTGGGAGGCGGACCGCTTCGCGGAGATCGAGCCCGAGAACTTCTACGACTTCCAGGCGACCCGCCCGCACGTTTCGCTCGTCGAGGGGCAGACCCGCCACATCGAGTGGCCGGAGAACGCCTTCTACCATGCGTCGATTCCCGGTCTCGACCGGGACGCGGTCCTCCTGCTCGGCATCGAGCCGAACCTCCGCTGGAAGACCTTCACGGGGATGATCGTCGACCTCGCGCAGGATCTCGGCGTCGAGTTGATGATCACCCTCGGCTCGTTACTCGCCGACGTGCCGCACACACGGCCTTCGCCGGTAACCGGCGGTGCGACCGACCCGGACCTGATCGAGCGTCTCGGCCTCCAGCGTTCACGCTACGAAGGCCCGACGGGAATCGTCGGGATCCTGCACGACGCCTGCAACCGCGCAAGCATCCCGTCCGTCAGCCTCTGGGCCGCAGTCCCGCACTACGTCTCGCTCGCACCGAGCCCGCGTGCGGCACTCGCGCTCACCCAAAGACTCAGTGACATCCTCGGTGTGAGCATCGACACCGCCGAGCTCGACGAAGCGTCGGAGCGCTACAGCGAGCAGGTGAGCGAAGCCGTTGCTTCGGACGACGAGACAGCCGCCTACGTCGAGGAGCTCGAGGAGCGTGCCGAGCTGCTGGACGACGAGCAGCAGCTTCCCTCCGGTGATTCCCTCGCAGCGGAGCTGACGCGGTTCCTGCGGGACCGTGAGCGTGGCAACGGTGGGCCTGAGCGCGAGGGCCCCTCCGAGCAGCCCTAGCTCTAGCCGAAGGTAAACGCGTAGGCCGAGAGGTCCGGAGTGAACTTCAGCTCGAGCAGGCCGTCCTTTGCCTGCAGCTGCGTCACGAGCGGGTAGAGCCGGTCGCCGTCGATCCGCACTGTCCGTTGCAGCTTCCCGTTCAGTCTGACCACGACGCGGCCGTGCCCACCGAGCACGAGATACACCGACCGTGCCTGGAAGTGCAGCCGCAGACGTGCGTTGGCAGCCGCGACGATCCGCTCGCCTTCGACGCGCCACAGGCCCGCATACGCGAACGAGTCCTGTGTCAGCGATGCCGGGAAGGTGTACGCCGCGGTCTGGTCGGTATGAAGCGGCGAGCCCACGTAGTTCCCGATGCGCAGGTAACCGAGGTAGGACTCCGGCGTCCGCAGCTCCTTCGGCGTGTGGTCCGTGTCGCGCCCAGCCTTGGGCAGCTGTTCGGCCTTGCCCGCTGCGAGGAGTAGCCGGATATCGCTTTCCGTCTGCGCGTAGTCGCCCTCACCGAAGTGCACGTCACGGATATTTCCGTCTTGGTCGACGAGGTAGTCGGCCGGCCAGTAGTTGTTGCCGTATGCATTCCAGGTGCCGTACGCGTTGTCGAGCGCGACCGGATAGCGAATGCCGAGCCGCTTCACGGCGGAGCGCACATTGCCGAGATCGTGCTCGAACGCGAACTCGGGCGTGTGCACGCCGAGGATGACCAAGCCTTCTGAGCGGTAGCGCGCGTCCCAGGCCTTCAAATACGGAAGCGTGCGCAGGCAGTTGATGCATGAGTAGGTCCAGAAGTCGACGAGCACAACCTTGCCGCGCAGCTCGGGAAGGCTGAGCGGTTTCGAGTTGATCCACGCGGACACGTCGTGGACGTCCGGCGCGGCGCCGTAGTCCTTCAACGGCGCCTTCTCGACGCGGGTCGCGAGCTGCTGTCCACCGGTGGCGAACACCGGCTTGCTCCGCCCGCCCAGGCGGTCGAGGCGGTTCTGCGCCGCCGAGTTCCCTTCGATCGCGTTCTGCACCCAGTTCGCGTAGCCGGGAACCTTCGTCTGCAGACTCTCCGCCCAGCCCTGGTAGATCACGAGCGCGGACAGCGCCATCAGCACTCCGCCGGTCACACGAACGGCCTGCGCATGCTGCCGAAACCGCGAGACCAGGCTCCGGCTGCCACGTGCGATCGCGAGCATCGGCAGCGCGGCGCCGAGAGCGTAGGCGATCGCGATCACGACGATCCAACCGCCGACACGATTCGTGGCGGCGTTCGCCGTCAGCGTCGCAAGCACAGGCCCGCCGCAGGGAATGAACACGAGCCCGAGGCTGGCCCCGAGCAGAAAGCCGCCGCCGAGGTCGCCTGCCCGGCGGCGGGTGAGGAACGCGAACGGCCGCTCGACGAGCTCGCCCGCCTTCGGCACGACGAGGATCACGGCGAGCACGAGGAGGAGAGCCGCGCCGATCTTGATCTGGTGCTTCGGGCTGACTCCGATCAGGCTCCAGAGCCAGGCGCCGGCGAGCAGGAAGGCGGTGAAGGTCGCGACGAGCCCGGCTGCGATCGCATAGGGGCGTCGCTTCGTCGCACCTCCGACGCCGCCCGCGAGGACGATCGGCAGGACCGGGAGGATGCAGGGCGTGAACGCCGTGATGACGCCCGCCGCGAACGCGATCGGGACGAGGATGAGCACTCTGTGTAGTCGGTCCTAGGCCGCCGGCGT
>Ga0307292_10000138_pt1 | contig 22659 bp, 30 predicted proteins | sample ER_DNA_149_FD_194471 | JGI IMG/M metagenome (GOLD analysis project Ga0307292, IMG submission 194471) | Bulk soil microbial communities from the East River watershed near Crested Butte, Colorado, United States - ER_DNA_149 | ecosystem: Environmental > Terrestrial > Soil > Floodplain | place...
TTACCTCATTCCTCCCGGCGGTCGCCGGAGTCGTTTTCATGGGGTGGACCCATGGCAACCTCCTCGCGCCGCAGGCCCCGCACCCGCCGCTTGGCGCCGTAGGAGATCAGCCCGGCCTGCTCCGGGCTGACCCCGCGCCCGGCGGCTGGCCAGGAAGTCCTGGACGTCTCCGCGGTGCTCCACGACCCCGACGTTAAGACCCAGCCCGGCGATGAACCAGGCCCTGCCAGTACACCGATCACCATGTCCTCCCGGGCGCTCACACGGACTGGTTCAGTGAGAAAGTCCCGACCCCTCTCGCTGACCGAGGTTCCACGCCCCTGACCCGCCGCAACGCCACCACCACCGCTGCACCGAGGATCCCGGCGTCCGGCCCCGTCCAGCGAGCCGGCGTTGGCGGTGCCGATGCTGGGCTGCTACATGGTCGCGTTGGACGCCCAGATGGTCAACGCGGCCCGCCCGAGATCCGCGGCTCGCTGGGCGGCGGGTTATCGGCACTGCAGCTCGCCCGGGTTCCCGGCGCCGCGCGGGGTAAGGCCCGGATCGCCTGGCTGACGAGGTTCTCCCCGTGCTGCATTATCACGACCGACGTCTCCATAGTCTGACTGTGCCACTCCTGCGTTGGTCGACCACCCAGCGCGAGTCTTCCTTTCGCCGACTCGTGCGCCCAGAAGTCCGGGCGGGCACGGTGCACAAGACCTTCAGCCGTCGGCCACGTCCCTGGGGTGGGTCGGCAAGTCGAGTACTGGAGGATGGATCGCATGTCATACGCACGACGCTTCGACCATGTCGGCATCACCGTCGCGGACCTCGACACGGTGACGGGGTTCTTCGTCGGGCTCGGTCTCGAGGTCGAGGGCACGCGGATGTTCGTGGAGGGCGAGTTTCTGGACACTGTCATCGGCATCCCTAACTCCCGCACAGAGATCGTCATGCTGCGGCCGCCCGACGGAGGTACCCGGCTGGAGCTGTCGAGCTTCGTCCGGCCCGACCACGAGCCGGGGTCACCGGCCGCGATGGCCAACGAGCTGGGGCTGCGCAACGTGGCCTTCGAGGTCGACGACCTCCAGGCCGCCGTCGACCGGCTGGCCGCGGACGGCTACGGGCTGGTCGGCGGCATCGGCCAGTACGAGAACATCTGGCGCATGGCCTACGTGCGCGGACCGGAGGGGATCATCGTGTCCCTGGCCGAGCGCATGGCTGACGCCGCCGTCGATGCTTGATCAGCCAGACGTCAGGCGACGGGATGCTCCTGCTGTCCCGATGGTGACCCGTACTCGGTCAGCCGGACCGGACCCAACGGATGCCGAATAGTGACCTCGGCTACCACCGCAGGACGTGACGCCACCCCCGGATCCGATGAGTGGAGGGAAGGGGGCGGCATGTCTCAGTTGACTGTCCGCATTCGGGCGACGCTCGTCCCCACTTGACCGACGGCTTACGAACACAGTTGTGGGCCCGCAGGGAAACCCGCGTGCGTCGCCCGGACACCTTCGCTGAGTGACCTACCGTCCGCGACTTGTTGATCCAGCGGTCTGTCACCGATCGAGGATGTCCACACGAAGACAGCGATGTTGCGGTCGGCGCCGGCTCGATCGTGAATGTTCAACCGTCTCGCCCGGCTGACCCCGGCGCTCGATGATCCGCGCCTCACCGGCCAGCACCACGATCAGGTCATATGTCAAGTCCCCGTCGGCAAACAGCACCTCTCCCGCGGCCATGTCGTGCTCACTGCCGTAGCTGCGCAGCACCTCATGCTGCGCCACGTCCAGGACTGGGCTGCGCCCGGCGTAAGCCTGCTGGGAAGCTCCGCCGATGCTCTCGGCCGAGGAGCGCAGAGAAGATCCAGTTCCGTCAGGGCCCTTGGGGCTGCCTGCGCGCTGGCTCATCGCGGTCCGGTCGTCTCCTCGCTTTGGGCGAAGCGGATGGATGACCCGTCGACCGCCCGGAACTGCATCTGGATGGATGTGTTCGACCAACTAGTCACGCGTGGCTCCTGACTGCTTATGGTCGTACCCGTTCGGCGAGCACATCCCGGCCATTGTCATTCACGCGGGCTGCGCTCGCTCCGCGGGTGTCAGGCGCATCGGTTGAGTCATCTGCTCGAGCAGATGCTTGGCCCGGTTCGGCTTCAGCTTCGGCTACTTGCCACGGAGCCGACCCTTGGCTTTGGCAACCTTCATCCCTTCCCGGGTGCGCATCCTGATCAGGTCGGATTCGAACTCCGCCACCATGGCAAGGACGTTGAACAACAACCGCCCTACGGGGTCAGTCGGATCATGAATCGAGCCGCCGAGTCTCAGCCTCACGCTCCGCCTGGTCAGCTGATACGCCGTTCGGGATGAGGTGAAAGAGTCCATAATCGAGCGCTACGACCCAATCGCGCTGATGCGCTTGCACAGATCGCCAAACAGTCTCCGCCGCCGCCGACACATACGTCTGACAGCTCGGCGGAATCGACCAGCAGCGGGACCTGTTCTGGGCTAGCACCGATAACGCATCCTGCCATAGGCGACTAACCAGCGTTCCCGTTCAGCGGTCGGCCGAGCACCGGTTCCGCGACTAGATCCTGGATGATCAATCCAGGGTTGCGGGTGTGGACTTCTCGGTCGGCTCGACTACTCATTAGGGTGTCCTCGCTGTCCATGCTGGCGTGCTGCAGATGGTTCTGACTAGCCGCTACTGAATTCGGGACCGTGAATTCAGGGGCGTGCGTCACAATGATCAACATCAGCGCACTGAACTACGTCGGTTCCCGCGGCGAGCTGGTCAAGTGTGCTGGTCGACGCCGACCGCCGAGGAGAACTGGAGGTGATCAAGAAACGATGAGCACTGCTGCACGGGTCCTGACTCTCAACTGCCGCAACGAGAATGCGATGGAGCTATTCCCGAGTCGGCGTTGGAATCGACGCAGGCAGTACTTGATCGAGTTCATTAAGGACTGCGCCCCTTCGGTGATCGGCGTACAGGAGTGCACGAACAACATGGCGGCTGAGATCACTGAGGGTCTGGGACCAAACTGGACCTTCTGGGGATCGGGCACAGCCAAGATCATATGGAACTCCACCAAGTGGGTAGCCCTTGATCAATTCCAGGCCGGGTTGCCTTACACGGTTCTAGGCATCACTAAGCAGCGCCCGATCACCATGCTTAAGTTGCAGTCGATCAAGACCGGCGAATTCGCGTGGTTTGTCGATACGCACCTAGCCGTGAACATCCCGAACGAAGAGACGATCCGGCAGCAGCAGATGAAGCAAGCGATCACCTTGATCGAGCAGCGACCTGATCATGAGCGGGTGATCTTTTTTGGCGACTTCAACTCGGTGCCAACGAATGCCAGCGTTCGCAAGATCGCCAGCAATGCTGGGTACAGACACCTACGCGCGAAGCTGTCGGCGACCTTGATCACGCGGCGTACTTGTAACACATTCAACGGTTGGAAAATCACGAAGCGCGAGGGCAAATGGATCGATGATGTGCTGACTTCGCCGACTGTCAAGCCATATGCGGCGGCGATCATGCTGACAGACTCGACCCGCTTCCCGGTCAATGCAAGTGATCACAACGGCGTCTTTGGGAAGGTACAATTCTCCGCGGCTGCTGTCGGATCGCCCCTCTGATGCCCCTCAAGTTCAACGACGTCTGACCACCAGCGTCGGTCGGCGAACGAGGGTGATCCTCGAGGTTGGATGGCCTGGGGAGCGTGCGTCGACCGCGTCGGGCGACGTTGACCGATCCAGGCGATGAGTTTGATGTGGACGGAGTCGGTATCTGTATGAGCGACGAAGGGAACGAACTGGACTTGTGGTAGCGCGTAAGGAGCTGTTGGTGAAGGAAAAGGCGCTGACGTCGGCGCGTGATGAGCTCAATTCGGCTCGGCGGCAGCTGCCGATGGTTGAGGTGGTCTCAACCTGATCAGCGCATAATCCTTCAGCAGCGGCGCGGTCCTCATGATCTATACGCCACAGCGGTGACTACCGACGAGCCCGACCCGTCCCCTACATGGCGGTCGGACTGGCGCGGGCCTCAAGCGGGTGTAGGTCCTCACGACCTCCCGTGATCCCGCATCGGTGCTGCTGGCCACGGATGTTCCACAAGCCGGTCGGCGGCTTATGGCACCTGCCGCGGTGGTTGGGATTGTTGGAGGCGGCTTGCGCGGTCCTGCCGGGGCTGGATTATCGAGGACATCGAGTCGTGTGTCCGAGCGCCCGATGAGGCGATCGCTTTGTTGCGACATGGTGAGTGCGTGCGCCCGACAACTAGCGTGCTCGAAGCGATCCGGACGACTCAATCGACGGCCCCGCTCAGGGCCAGAACGCGGGCGTCGGGCTGCGTGCTTGCTTGAGGGTTCGGGGATGTGCAGAGTGTCGGGGTGGAGCCGTATCGGATCGAGGTGCCCGATGGCGAGCTGGAGCGGCTGCGGCTGCGCTTAGCGGATACCCGGTGGCCGGATCGGGAGACCGTTGAGGATTGGTCGCAGGGTGTGCCGCTGCAGGTGGTGCGGGACTTGTGCGACTACTGGGGCAGCGGCTATGACTGGCGCGCCGCGGAGCAGCGGGTGAACCGGTGGCCGCAGTACCTGGCTGTGGTCGAGGCAGTGCCCATTCATTTGTTCCACTTGCCATCACCGTCGCGGTCAGCCGTGCCGCTGATCTTGACCCATGGCTGGCCGGGGTCGTTCTTCGAGTTTGAACGGGTCATGGAACAGCTGTCGGACCCAGCCGCGTCGGAGGAGGCTAGGTCGCCCGCGTTCCATGTTGTCGTGCCGTCGCTGCCCGGCTATGGCTTCAGTGGGAAGCCCACCACAGGTTGGGACGTGCCCCGGATCGCCCGCGCCTGGGTCGAGGTGATGCGGCGTCTCGGTTATGACCGCTTTATCGCTGCCGGCAGCGACTGGGGCACGAGCGTGTCGACCAGTATCGGGTTGCAGCAGCCGGAGCGGCTCCTCGGCCTACACCTTGTCCCGCCGCTCGTTCCCGCTGTCCCCGCCGACGGCACATCGCTCACCGGCCCAGAGCGGGCTGCGCTGGCGGAGCTGGAGGAGCGGTCGCGTATTGCGTCGGCCTATTCGGCGGTGCAGCAGACGCGCCCGCAGACCATCGGCTACTCACTCATCGACTCACCCGTCGGGCTGTGCGCCTGGATTCTGGAGAAAGTTTGGACCTGGTCAGACCATGCCGGCGACCTCTACAGCGTGCTCTCTCGCGACCAGGTCCTCGACGACATCACGCTCTACTGGCTGACCGGCACCGGCGCGTCGTCGGCGCGGCTCTACTGGGAGAGCATCGAGCAGGTCAGCCGCTGGTTCACCAACACCATCGAGGACACCGTCACGGTCCCGACCGGATGCACCGTCTTCCCGCGTGAGGTACCGCGGCCCTCGCGACGCCTCGCCGAGCAGCGCTTCACCAACATCGTGCACTGGGGCGAACCGGAGCGAGGCGGGCACTTCGGCGCCTGGGAGCAACCGGACAGATTCCTAGCCGAGGTCCGCGCCGCCGCTACCGCCATGCAATCCGGCCCAAGCCAGGCAAGCGGGCAGGCAGACTGACCGGCGACGTTGCTTCATTTGACGGTCGCCTTTCGGACGCATCGGATGTCGGAATCCACCAGCTCTTCTCGAATTACGGGCGCCTCAACGGCCGAACTTCCTGTGGTGCGTTTCGCCTCCCACCGGTCGAGCTGCAGGGCCGCAGGGTCAAACGGCGCCGCCTTCACGGGAGGCGAGCAAGTCGCGGATCTCCTTAAGCAGCACGATGTCGTCGGGGTCCGAAGCCTCGGCCTCCTGCTTTCCGAAACGCACCTTAACTTTTTCGTATGGGGTGACGATGAAAAAATAGACGACCGCAGCGATGACGAGGAAGGACACCAGCGCCGTGAGGAACAACCCGAACTTGGTGTCCCCGAAGTTGGTGGCCCCCGCCGGGATCAGTGAGAGCAGCCAGTTGGTGAATGTGGTGACAACTGCGGCGAATGCGGCCGCCATGATGAAAGCGACGGCAAGCTCGACGAGGCTACCCCGCATAACGAAGTCCTTGAAGCCCTTCATTCTTCCCCCTTGGGCGTGCCGTACTCGCCGGAACGCCGATCATGTGGTCGGATCAGATTTCAGCCGCACATTACCTCTCTCCACAGCCACAAAGATCCGAAACCCAGCTGGCCGCCAACACCTCGACCTGGTCAGCTGGCGCTCGCGGCGATGGTCACCGTCCGGCACACGTTCCACCTACAGCTATGAGATCGCGCACCTGGGCTGCACCCCGCGCAGGGGGTGCTAAGGACAAGCGCGGCATGGGGATGCGCACGCCACATGCCGATGACCTGTTCTGCACGCCGGGGTTCGTGCATGCCCAGCAGCGGTCTGGAGGACTCCACCGGCATCTAACCCGGGCCGACCGGTGGAGCAGCTCGGCCGGGTAGCCGCTTTAGGCAACATGGATACGGGTGTTTCCTCCATCGCGACGATTGCGGGAGTACTCGATCTTCTCCGGGTTCCTCGCCAGCGACGGTCCCAGTGAGTGTTGCACAGATGAGGGCAGTGATGCCGTGCCGCTTGACTTGCGGGGTCCTCCCGTCGCCGCGATATCGGTGCTTAACGCATCAAGCTGGCCTCGTGCGATCCGGCTAGTCGACAAGACTGGAAAACTGGCTGACCTGGATGAGCCGGTGGTCACAGCGAGTACCGCTGGCCGGTCCTGAACGCAACTGACCTGGGCAAGCTGGGCTGGACTGCCGAGCGATCTGGTCGCCGCCGCCGGTCTGCGCCAAAGCCGTCTCGAGGACTCACTGCCTGAGGGCAACTTCGACCTCGTCGTGTCGGCGCGCGCCGTGCACCACCTCGACGGTGCAGGCAAGGCGACCCGTTCCGGGCGCCGTCCGGCTCCGGCGGGGGGCGTCTTCGGCGATGTCGTGGTACCCGACGATCCCGTCCTGACGTCGCCGGCCTGTCGAGACGATCAATGAGGTGCTCGACCACCTCGACGATGTCATCGCAGCCGGTGTGCCGAGGCAGCTGGGATCAGTTGGCAACGCTTGAGAAGCTCTTGCCGTGTACTTGCTTCGCCGGAAATGCAGCGGGCGGGAATTGCCATGGACGATACGGAGCACTGGCGGTTCGAGCCACGCGCTTTCGACAGTGATTTCTGTCGCTTACGAAACTCTTGTAGCGGATTTGGTGTTTCGGGCCAAATCAGGCTCAACGGCGCGACGTGCTCCAGTCCAGCAACATCCCGGCCGGACTGGTATTGATCACGTGGTCTTCCGTGACACCACATTCGGCGGCGCGGTCGCAGCCGATGTACTGCCACTCGAGCTGAGCTGGTGCGTGTGCGTCGGTGTCGATTGAGAAACGGCAGCCGATATCGACGGCCAGCTTGAGCAGATCGCGCGGCGGGTCTTTGCGCTCCGGTCGGGAGTTGATCTCGACTGCGACGTCGTTGTCTCTGCACGCGGTGAACACGGCTGCATGGTCGAACTCGGACTGCGGACGTCCACGGCCGACAACGATGCGACCGGTGCAATGTCCCAGGATGTCCATATTCGGGTCTTCGATTGCCGCGAGCATGCGCTTGGTCATCACGTCGCCGGGCGAACGTAGTTTGGAGTGCACGCTCGCGACGACGATGTCGAGTGCCACGAGCACGTCCGGGGTCTGATCGAGCGTTCCATCCTCGTTGATGTCAACCTCGATGCCGCTGAGAACACGAAATGGTGGCGCTCCGGCCCCTGCTTCAGCGGCAAGTTGACCGTTGACGCCCTCGATCTCTTCGAGTTGTCGCATTAGGCGCTCAGTCGAGAGTCCGTTCGCAACGGTGAGGTTCGGGGAGTGATCGGTCATGACGATGTACTCATGACCGAACGAACGTGCAGCGTGTGCCATCTCGATGATCGGACTGCCGCCGTCGGACCAGAGCGAGTGCGTGTGACAGTCACCTCGCAGCGCCCTCCGGAGCGCATCGCCGGCAACAGCAAACGGTTGCGGCTCCGCTTCCAACTTCGCGAGGTATTCGGGGACTTTGCTTGCCACTGCTTCCAGGATCACGGCCTCTGTCGCTTCGCCGATTCCCTTCAGGGAGCGAAGCCGTTTGCTGGTGGCCATGCGTTCCAGTTCGCCGGGTTCGAGCGCGGAGATTGTCTCGGCGGCGCGACGGAATGCAGCGACGCGATACGTCGGCGCCTGTGATCGCTCCAACAAGAACGCGATTCGCTTCAGCGCCTCCACCGGGTCCATGAGGTCTGAGCCTAGGGTGACTGACATGTGCGGTGAGCTGACAGATGGCGGGTTCGACCAGCAGTTGCAGGCCGGGCTTGATCATCCCGAATCCGCCGTCCCGTCAGCCGGTCCCGTTATGGTACGGCCGAGCAAGCGCGCCTAAGAAGCAATTGCGCACGAGGCTGTCGGAGGCGACGACCAGTAGGAACCTCCGCCTACATCTGCGGCAAGACGCCGAGCGCGACCAGGACGATCGGTAGGTCAAGCAAGAAATGGGTGATGATTACGAATACCAGGTTGCGCCGCCACAGGTAGAGGCCGGTCATGACAGCGCCCACCGGTCATGACAGCGCCCAGGGGCAGCACCACACCCAGGACATACCCCAAGGGCCATCCGTGCAGGTGGAACGCAACGAAGGCAGCCAGCGAGAGTAGTGCTCCCGGCCATCGGGCACCCGTGAGGCGTGTCAGACGCTCACTTGGGTAGGCGCGAAAGAGGAATTCAGCTCAATGTCAAGCCTTCAACACCACTCGCCTGGCCTTCTTACACCACACGCGATGTAGCGGTCGGCGGATCCGCGCACACCCGGCGTCGTCGTAGTTGATCTTCAGCGAGGCAGGCTCTTTATGTCATCGACAAGCGTCGGAAGGCCTTCAAGGAACGAGTGCTCCGATCCGTCGATTGGCCGGACAATCGCCATCGGGAGGTTCTCCTGGTAGTAGCCCAGGTGGGCGAACGGCACCTCCGAGTCATCGCGACTGTGGTACAGGAAGATCCTCGATGCGGGCAGCCTCGAGCCAACGTCGTTTGGTGGTGCGTATTCGTCGTACGCCCAGCCGTCTGGCCCCCAGTAAGGGACCGAGACGAGGAACAGGCCGCGGACAGGCTTCCGGTACGAGCCCTCGGCGAGGTACTTCAGCAGTACGGAGCCGCCGAACGAGTGACCGACGAGAATCACCTCGTTATCGATCGCCTCGAGCTCCTGCTCAATCCGATCCCTCCAGGGTTGATAGCGGGGATTGTCAGCATCGGGCATCTCCGGGGCGATGACACGGTAGCCGGTGCTGAGCTCGCGCGCGAGGTAGGCCGCGAGCTGGCCGCTGCCCTCGGGGTCGTGCATGCTCCCGGCGCCCTGGATGAACAGGACCGGTTGGGTGTCCACGGCGTGTCCTCGTCTTACAGAGTCTCGGTGGATTTCGATCGTAGGACAGCCGTCACAATTCGCACCTGAAAGTTGTGGGCCAAGTTTGCATGTCTGCCCAGATGGTCGAAGAACAGACGGCTCTGGTCCAGGCCGCGAACTTTGCGACCCACTGCTCGGCGTAGCTGAGATTGCCCAAGCCAGGCAGGAGCACGACCTCGGGCAGCGCCGAGGTGCGGCCTGCTATCACGGTCGAGACCTGGGTCACGGCACGAAGGTTGCTGGTTTGGATGCGTCCGACAGTGCCGCTCGCTGACGAATCAAGATCAGTTCAGGCAGACCCATCGGGCGATCTTCCTTCCTGGCAGATCCCGTGCCTTCGCGTCGCCACCGGGCCACCGATATGGGCGGCCTGTACAGGGTAGAGTGCCCGTTTGGCTCGGCAAGGACGCTGCGTCAGGGTTTGATGTCACAGGAATGTTGATCATGGCCTCCGGCGGCAACGGCATGCGCAGGTTTTAAGGCGCTTTGCTTGGATCTTCTAGCCCGAGCTACTCCCACTCCCACGACCGTCGACGGTACTGACGCGGCACGAAGGAGACCAGACATCCGCCGGGCAGAGGAGTCACCTTGAAATCACTCGGCGACGTCAGGAGGTGGTCAGGGTCGACTCCACTCATCTCCTCAGGGGTCGGCAATTCCCTCAGCTCGCGCTGACGTGGGGTTGGGGGCACTGGTGCCGGTACCGGCTCGACAGCGCTCGGGAGCCGCGTCCTCACCGCCGCCCGGAGTGGTTCCCCGCGCGGCACCACGGCACCACACGCTGCGCACGTCCTGCCGCCGCGGTTTACCCCTTCACAGACAGGGCATCGCCAGATTGCGCTCATCCTGGAGGTGGATCAGTTCGTTTTCGGACGAGTTTTCCGACTAGACGACCCGCAAGGCGCGGCTCTGTAGTCGGGCGCCGTTGAAGTGTGGTGCGAAGACCCTTACCCCGAAGGGCGCCGGACGGCGGTGGTCCGACCTCGTCCTGTGTCACGGGCCGCATGGCCATCAGGATGGCGTGCACGTGACCGATCGTGGGCCGTTGGACCGGTTCCGGGGCCAGCATGGCATCAATCAGGTCGGCGAGTTGGGTGGGAATCTCAGCGCGAGGGATGCGCAACGTTTCGCGGTTCCTGACTGCCACCGCCGGTTCGTGATATCTGGCAACGTCGAAGGGCGGCGGCGCTCCGGTCAGGTACTCGGTATAAATCAAGCCGAGGGCGAAGATGTCGGAGCCCACTCCAAGTTCGCTCGCAGGAACCCCAACCTCTTGGATATAGCCGAGCAACTCGGGGGAGTAATAGTTGATCGTGCCGACGATCTCGTCGGGCGGCGGCGGCCGGCCAGCGATGTAGGCGTTATCGAAGTCGATCAGCTTCGTGGTGTAGCCCAGCTCGGTGCGCTTGATCAAAACATTGCTCGGCTTCAGATCGCCGTGGACGATCTTGAGATCATGGAGGATCTTCAGACTGTGCGCCACCGTCTTCATCAAGACGAGCTGAACGCGTAAGCCGAGTGCCGCAATGTCGGCGCTACTCAGGCCCTCCGCGTCGACCTTCTCGGTCACCTTGTAGTACTTGGCACCCCAACGAAAGAAATCCAGCGTGACGATGAGGTTACCGCCGTACGCCGACAGGGGAGCCAGGGCGCGTTGAACGCCTAGGTGATGAGCCTCGAACGCGGCACAACGTGCCCGCTTCTTAGCCTTGATCTTTTCACTGCCGGGCGCGTCATCTTCAGGGTAAGTCGGGCTCAGAAACTCCTTAATGAAGTACTGTCGCCCGCCCCGCTCAGCGAAGGTCCACTTGCTCAGACCAGCACCCACAACCTTGAAATCCTCAAGGATTGTGTAGCCGTTGAGAACATCGCCAGCCTTCATGACGACGCTCCCTCATTGCGTTCCGCCGCAGAGTCATCGATTGGCTCGGGCAGTTCCTCCGGCGCAAACTCTTCACTATCTACGTCGCCGTGGCTTAGCTCAGATTCATCCGTCGTCGTCTCCGTGGCATCTGAATTGTCGCTTGCCTGGATCGGCTCCGTCTGCTCCAGGTCTTCGCTGCCGACCGACTCGTTCTCTCCGACCAGGGCCTCTGGTCGTAGATAGCGCTCGTACCCCACCTTGTAGCGGTTCCACCTCTCCGTCATTTCGTGGAGCAGGCGGGACCGTAGAGCGTCGAGTTCGTGTTCAACCCGGGTAACTGCGTCGCTCACCTCATCGAGCGGCTCAATGAACTCGGAAGCAAGCTCGGCAACCCGTGGCGCGAACAGCTTCTGAAATTCTTTGAAATCGGCGCCCACGCCGAGCGTCGACATCGCCGCATCGTCACCCGTAACGGCCGCAATCTCCGCCTGCAACGCCGACGACCACGCTGCGGTACTACGTGTCTCCAGTAAGCAATCAAGCATCAGATGCTCGAAGTGCATGGGCGTACGCACGTATCCGAAGCAACCATCGGTGGCACAGACAGCCAGAAATGGGGCCCGCAACTCCACGCGACGGTAATTGACGTGAAACTCGGTGTCGGCCGACATCGCATTGCTAACCACGGAGTCACGACGAAGGTTGACCAGGGCGTCGCCAGCGTCGCGCAGATCATCAGTGGTGAGCTGCCGCGCTCCCCTGGAATCGAAGACGTAAGCCCGCGAGTCGCCCGCCCAGAAGACGTAGCCAGCCCAGATCGGACCGCCCGGCTGGGTCCGCTGTAGTGCAATGAGCGCCATAGTGGTGGGAAGGGCACGTATCAGGCGGGAGCGCAAACCGCTGGGCGCGGGGTTGAGCTCTCGCAGCCGCTCCTTCAGCGCCTCCTGAACGGCACGCTGAAGATCGCTGGCGGCGGCCTCGCCGTTAAGGTGCCAATCAGGTTCGAGCAGGTCGAGCATCCGCCGCTCGACTACATCTCGAGCGATCCGCGAAGCCAGGTATGCCCCGGTGCGCCGCCCATCTGGCGTCTCGTATACCGTTCCACCCGCTCCGCCCATGCCATCGAAAACCCCGAGCAGCCCCAGGTCGGGCCCATCCCGCAGGATCGGATCAGAATCCTCACCCTGATCCGGGATCTTGCCGAGATTGAAGGCGAACGAGATGGTTGGCCCCGGCGTTGCGACGGACGCCGAGGCCGGCCAGGCACTGGGGCTTTCGTTCACACCGAATTGCCGATCGAGTCGATGATCGTTCCGTAGTCGACCTCGGATAACCCACCGCCAGCCTGAGAAGGATGGTGCACCACGTTCTCCCAGACACCCGAGATGTCGGTCCATCCGGGACCGTCGGGGGCGAACAGGATCAGTCGCTTGGAGCTGGAACCCATCCGGCCCTGTTCGTCCTCCCAAGCGTCCGTCAACGCGCTGAAGTCCGGAGGCACGCGTGAGGCGACGTCCGGAGGCAGCACCGAAGGGTTAAGCGGCTGAGCGGGCTGGTCAGTCCAGACCACGATCACCTGTCGGCGGCGATCCCCGGTCGTCGTCCAGGGCGAGTCGATCGCCAGGGCCACCGCTTCCAACCCGGACTCCGGAGCATCGCCACCTCCTTCCGCGACAAGACCATTTACGAACTCCGAGAAGCGAGCCCGCTCATCCGGCAGAGTGAAGAACAGCGACTCGTCGAGCGCCGCCCCACCGTCGGCCGCAAAATCGCGGAAGGCAATGACGCGTACGCGAAGCTGATCAATGTTCTTGCCCTTGGCCGTCAGATTCGATTGCACGTCGTCGTAGAAACGAAGTGCGTTGTCCTTCACCTGGTCGATGATCGGCGTCATACTTCCCGTCACATCGATGCAGAACACGATGTCGACCGAATATTTCAGCCCTCTGGGCGCGCCCAAGCTTGACTGACCGGCGGTGGGGGACGCAGCCGAAGCGGGTGAACTGGATGCTGCCGCCTCTGACGGCGGACTCTCTTCCAGCACGGGCCACTCGGTGCTCGGAGGGCTGCTCGCCGGAGGCGCTGTCGGAGCGGGCTCAGGTGGTGTGGCCGCTGGTGCGGGAGTCGGGTTCTCGCTCATACATCCTCCAGAAGGGAGTCCAAACAGAAAGCCGCGACCGATGCCGCGGACAATCAAAGTTACCCCACTTCGTACGCCTCAAACGCGCGGTTGCGGTGGGCGACCGATCGGCGGGCGGGGGCGACCAGCAGGTAGCCGGAGTCTCTGTCGCTCCCCTTGTCAGCGCCATACTGCCGACGACACTCGGCCAATGGGACGCTGTTTCGGTGAACTGGTGGCTCTATCGGCCGGCGAGGGAGCCACCGTTGCCGCCGACGCTGAAGTATTTGTTGAGGACGGCCCAGCTAGACGCCCGACGGACACCAGAGGGCGAAAGCCTGACGCAAGCGGCCAGCCCGTAGAGGGGGTCCCCTTACGGAACACCGTCGGTGGAGCGACGTAATCGAACTCAGAGCCGCTCTATCTGGTGCCCACCCCGGGGCCCCCAGCGTGGAAGGCGGAACCCAGGAGCTGGCACCCGCACCAGGGTGGGGTCGCCTGCCGCCGCCTGAATATCCAGTTGCATGTGGGACAACCGCTGAGCAGAGTCAGCATGGTGAGTGACCTTCCCGAGCGGTGGAGCCGGGCCACCGTCTTCCCCGACATGTGGGTAGACCCGCAAGAGGACCCTCGCAACAGTGACGCAGTGCGCCCGGACGGCGAATTGCCGACGCTGCAGGACTACCTGAGGGACTACCGACTGACCCTGCAGATGAAGTGCGAGGGGTTGTCCCCCGAGCAGCTGGCCCGTCGGTCGGTGCCGCCGTCGACCATGTCCTTGCTCGGACTGCTCCGCCATCTTGCCGAGGTGGAGCGCGACTGGCGCAACTGGATTCTGCCGGGGAACCCAGCACCGAAGTTGTACGCGACGGGTGATGCCGACTTCGAAGGAGCCGTGGCTGAGCAGGCGCTCGTCGACGACGCATTCGCCGATCTCGCTCGCGAACAAGCGGCCACCGACGCAGTGCTGGCCGAGCATCCGGATCTGGGCGAGCGGGTGGGGAAGGACGGCATCGCCGTGCGTGAGCTGTGGGTTCACCGGATCGAGGAGTACGCCCGACACTGCGGGCACGCCGATCTGCTACGCGAATGCATCGACGGTCGAGTAGGGCAGTAGCCGCACTTTGCGTAACGACCCGCTGGGCGACCGTTCCGTGCAAGGATCTGCTTCCGGAACGCTAGTCGGGTCGCTCGGTTGGTCGGGGGTCGGCGGCGGACCGGACCCGTCAGCCGATCTGCTCTGCCAGCTCGACGATGATCCCCTCCGGGCCGCGGACGTAGCAGAGCCGGTAGCTGTTCTCGTAGCGCTCCAGCTCGCCGACGAGCTCAGCGCCGCGGGCTCGCAGGCCGGCGATGACGGCGTCGATGTCTTCGACGGCGAATGCGACATGGCGGATGCCCGGTGTGTTCGCCGGCGCGTGCCGGTTGCTGCCTTGGGTCGACGGCGTGTGGAGTTTCGTCAGCTCGATTAGTCCGTGGCCGTCCGGGGTCTGCAGGATCGCGATCTCTGCCCGGACGCCGTCGAGCCCCACGACGCGGTCCACCCAGCGGCCCTCGACCGGCACCTCGCCCTGCAGCTCGAGTCCGAGTTCGACGAAGAACTCGGTTGCGGCCGCGAGGTCGTCAACCACGATGCCGACGTGCTCCATCCGTTGGATCGTCACGTGCTCGATGGTAAGGATTCCAGGTTCGAGCGCGGCGTCGTCAGGCGCCCAAAAGACCCGACCTCGTCTTGATTTCGACTATGCTCGTCCGACATCCACGTCCCGCGAGCCGATCGGTTATCGGTCGGTCGCCGGTCGTCGCAGCGATGCGTCGAGTATTCGAATCAGCTCCCCGACACGTCGACCACCAGCCGGTGCGCTCGGGTAGCGCCTCAGAACGCCCACTACGACGGGAGGCGCAAGGATCCGGAACTGCGCGATCTGGTCGAGTCCGACAGCGGGATCGTCTCCGGCGGAGAGTTCGAACGCTCGTGCGGCATGAGCAGCCGATCCGAGGATGTGCTTGACCTGAGTAGCTTTTGGCAGCGGGTGGAGGAACGCCGCACCCACCGCGTGGCCGGCCGCGCGCGCAGCGTCGTTCGCCGCAGCCTGTCCCGCATCGCGGGCCTCTTGAGCCGCCCGGTGGGCCGCCCACGCGCTGTCACGTAGCGCCTTGGTCCGCTTGCCTCCATCCGCGAACGCCTGCGCAGCGTCGATCGACGCTCGTGGGCGCCGATCGTCAGGGCGTTCACGTTCGAAGATCGCCAATGCTTGCCGCGCGCACGCCACCGCGTAGCCGGCGACCTCTCGAAGTTCGGACCGGCTGAGTTCGATTGTCGTGGAGTCGTCCGCCATGGCGTGATCCTTCTGTACAGGGGCCGACGTCTCAATGAGACCCCCGTTAGCCAGTCGCCTTACGGCACCACGGCGCGATGGGTCGGCATCTGAGCACTCGTCTTCGCTATCGAAACAGTTCCTCGGTGGGCAGTTGACTGGAGTGTCACTGCTCGACAGCGCCGCGTTGGCCCGGCGTTCCGTTGTGCCGCGCTCGGTTGAACGGCGTTACCGTTTCCGCGTGACCACGTTCACGCTGATCGGCAGCGGCTGGCGGGCACGGATGTTCCTCAAGGTGGCGCGTGAGCTGGGCACGATCCGCTGCGGCGGGGTGGTGGTGCAGACCCCGCGTCGCCTGGATGTACCGACCTTCACGTCCTTGGACGCGTGTCTGCGCGAAGTCCGCGTCGACTTCGTATTGACCGCTACGCCACGGTCCGTCACGGCGCGCTTTATCGCCGAAGCTGTCGACAGAGGACTGCCGGTGCTGGCGGAGACCCCGCCCGCGCCCAATCTCGACGGGCTTCGCGCGCTGTGGTCGGCGGTGGGCGACTCCGGCCTGGTGCAGGTAGCCGAGCAGTATCCAATGATGCCCTCGCACGCTGCCCGGGCGGCCCTGGTGGCCGCCGGTGTCATCGGCACGCCAACGCAGGTGCAGGTCTCTTCCACCCAGCAGTTCCATGCCGTCGCGCTGATCCGTGGTCTGCTCGCCGCTGGCCGGGGACCGGTTTCGGTCCGGGCCACCCGGTTCACTGCGCCGCTGGTCAGTCCGTTGAACCGCACCGGATGGACTGACGACGAGGCGGCGCACCCCACGACCACGACGATCGCGACCTTGGACTTCGGCGACGGACGCTCGGGCGTCTACGACTTCACCGAGCAGCAGACGCGCAACCAGCTGCGATTCCGCCGGCTCACAGTGCGGGGATCGGCGGGCGAGCTGCACAACGATGAGGTGGTACGGATGACCGGTCCCCGCACACTCGTGCGTACCCCTCTGGTGCGCCGGCAAACCGGCTACGACCTTGACCTGATCGGCTACGACACCGAGCACATCTCCCTCGGCTCCCAGGTGCTGTACCGCAACCCCTATCCCGGTCGGCGCTGGATGGACGACGAGATCGCGATGGCCACCCTGCTGGAGCGCATGGAGAGCTGGGTGCGCGATGAGGGCCCGGAGCCGTACCCGCTGGCCGAAGGGGCTCAGGACCAGCAGGTCGCGCTGGCCATCGAGGAGTCGGCCGACAGCGATACCACGGTGACCACCTCTTGCGAGGCCTGGAGCTGAGCGTCGCGGCCTCCGCTGACGCGCTCGGCCGAGAACGAAGGGCCCGAATCCCTTCAGGAGGTAGACACGATGACGAACGTCACGCTTGTCAAGATCACGCGCTACGTGAGCGGCCCGTGGGACCGAAGGATCTGCCTGACCTGGGAAGACTGGATGACCGTGAAGGGCGGGCTGCCATACCGATACACCGTCAGGATCCAAGGCAGCGTTTATGCGCCGCCCAACAGGACTTGGGCGATTTCGCCTCCGCGGACACACTAATGTGGCTCGCTGCGGTTCAGGCGTTGGCTACCGCGCGGGCTGCGACGCGGTAGGCGCGACTACCGCAATCTCCCCGGGCGCGGTCTGAGGTTCGTGCACGAAGCCGATCCGGATGGCGCCGTTATCGTCGGTGTCAAACTTGCTGAAGTAGAGGTCGAAATGGTGACAGCGTTCACGGGGAACGCTCCGGACCCGACTCAGAATCGGTGCATACATCGCGTGGTCGGATTCGTCCACGCTTCTCAGGAGTTGCCACCTGAACCGGGGGTTACGCCAATGGCTTGCGACACGGACCTGCTCCGCCAGCTCGTCCATCCACCCGGTTGATGAGTTCGGCCGACCGTGCTGCCAAGCGTCCACGAGCCAGCGGAAGGGCGCGAACGGCTCGACCCGGCCAACCCCGAACAGACGTTTCGCCACGGCATCGATCTGGTTCACCCGTGCCTGTTCGAGCACGGCTCGGGCGCCCTCGACCGGGTCCAGCTCACGTATCCCGTCCACCTCCGCAAAGGTCAACTGAAGGCGCAAGAACGGGACGGTTGCCCAATCCTCTCCTTCGTCTGAGTCGCTCGGCACGACCTCTTTCAGCGCCTCGTACAACGCCTTGGCTGCCTGCTGGACCTCGTCCCCGTTGGCTGCGAACCCGGGAGCCACGGCCTCGTTGTGGTCGGGAAAGAAATCAGGGCTGGTTAGAAAATCATTCGCAAGCTTCTGGATGCTCACTGGATCCTGGGCCTGGACGCGAACTGCGTCGGCGTACACCGACGGCGAGTGCGGACCGCACTGCAGCACCACGATTTTGGTCTCCGGACTCGCCGGGTGGGTGGCGACGCCGCACTCCCACATGCAATAGGACCAGTCCTCCTTCGGACTGGTGAACACCAAAACGACGGCACCCGCTGCCCAAAGTTGCTCCTTCAGCTCTCTCCGCAGCTCGCGACCAACCCGTGCATTATCCGCTTGGGCAGAGGAGGACTGAAAGACGGCGATGCGCCCTCCACTCCGATCGGTCACGAACTTCCGCAGGACCTCGGCGATGGCTCGATCCGCGTGCCGGTGACTGATAAACAGCAGTGGCCGGCGGTCCGACGTGGGCCGTGTCGAGTCTGCTGAGACCTCAGATGTCATGTTTTGTCTGCCTTACCTTGTCCAATAATGTATCGGCGGATACACCGCGGCACGCTAAATCTGCCGTGGGACGCCGCAACGTTTGCCTGGTTGAGGTGGTTGTGATTGTGGGGCTTGCTGGACCAACTTCGGTTTCTGAACACGGCCACCTACCTGCATGGGGCCAGCGTGGGAGTAAGTCGACGTTCGCGACAAAACGACCGTCCCTTCCCTCCAAATGAATCCTCTTCGATTTCGACCGATGAGGCTGGCCGATTTACCAAATTGTGCCGGCCCACCGGCGGCTGAGGCACTGCCAACGGTCCCCGCAGGCCACCCCCAAGATGAGGACTTCAGCTCTGTACGGCCAAGGCCTCGCCCATACAGCCTAAGTCGGAAGCGTTCGGCTGGTCCAGGGCGTAACACCCCGGACCGCTCACTTGCCGCAATGGCACCCAGGTCGGCTCAAAGTTCGCGGTGCGGCGGTTCAACCAAGTCGCTGCCTATCGAGCTGCTCGTGGACAAGCCTCCGATCGATGTCAATGTCCCGATGCCACTGGTCGGGCCACTTATGTTGGCCTGCTAGTTGATCTTGCTGTGACCGTGATCTTTCTCCTGTCGACTTCCGCTGATCGAGCGCAAGCCGCACCGGGTTGAGGCGGTGCTCAGGCCGACGGCTCGACCAGGTAGACGCGACGCCCTTCCGACAATCCCTTCAGCTCGCGCAGGCCGCGATCAGTGAAGCCGATTGGCGAGCCCGCCAGGAGCTCTCGGGTCGCCCATGAGGCGTAGACCTGTCCCGGCTCAGCCAGGTCTGCAATCCGCGCCGCAATGTGCATCGCCGCGCCGCGGACGTTGCCGCCCTCTAGCTCGATCTCGCCGGTGTGGACCGCGGCCCGGACCTCGAGGCCGATGCCGGACGCCGCCCGACCGATCTCCTGAGCGGCATGGATGGCTCGCTCGGCGCCGTCGAACACAGCCACAAACCCGTCGCCGGTGGTCGCGACCTCCCGGCCCCGAAATCGGTCGAGCACGGCCCTCACCGCCTGGTCGTGCCGTGCCAGCTGGTCGCGCCAGCGGCCGTCGCCGAGCTCGAGGGCACGGGCGGTGGAGTCCACGATGTCGGTTACCAGCAGCGTCGCCACCACTCGGTCGAAGCCACCGCCCTCCGTACGCGCGAACGCCGTACTCGGCTCCCAGTCGATGGTGATCCACGGCTCATCACCCACCACCCAGGAGTCGTGGCCGGGCGGCACCTCATAGAACTGGCCGGCCTCGATGAGCAGCTCCGCACCCTCACGCATCCGGACTCGTGCGCTGCCGGAGACGCATAGCCCGATGTGGTGGGCCTCGCACAGCTCGGTTCGCGCGATCGGCTTGATCGACTCGCTCCAGCGCCAGCCGGGCTGAAGGACCGAGCGGCCGATGCGGATATCGCCCATGTCGTACGTCTCGAGGTGGCCGTACGGGATCTCGCGGACATCGTCCGGCTCGCCGAAGGGCCGCCGCTGAAGCTTCACCATCGGCATCGCACAATAGCGCCTTCACCTCGGCCTACGACGCGTGGGCTTTCTCAATGCCCTCCCTGTCTTCATCGCCTGCCGGTGCACCTGGAGTACGAGAAACACCTGGCTGTTTCCCCGCCCCCTGAGAGCCATGAAATGCCGTGACACCGGCGGCCGCGCTGGCCTCCAGCAATCTCCACCATGACGAGGTACGGCGACGCAAAACACTATTCCTCGCGACTCCGACTCGCCCACTCATCGCCGCACTTCGATGAGCCGAATAATGCCCGCACGCGGGTCCCTCAGCGGGCGCCGTCGTGGTTCTCATCCGGCTTCTCTTCGATGAGCTGAATGAGGTTGCCGCATGTGTCATCAAAGACGGCCACGACAGCGACTCCGATGTCGGTCGGCGGCTGCGTGAATACCACGCCGTTGCTGGTCAGCCGGGCGTGCTCGGCCTCGATGTCGTCGACGGCGAATTGAGCGAGCGGGATGCCGTCTTCGACAAGAGCATCCCGATACGGCCTCACGGCGGGGTGATCTGACGGCTCCAGCAGTAGCTCCGGACCGTCGGGGGATTCAGGCGACACAACGGTGAGCCAGAAGTTGTCTCCGACGGGGACGTCTCGTCGCTTCGTGAAGCCGAGCACCTCGGTGTAGAAGGCGAGGGCTGCTCGCTGGTCGTCGACGAACACGCTCGTCAGGGCGATCTTCATTGTTCGGTCCTCTTTCTAGTGGGCCACCGTGCGGTGATCTCAGCGAGTGGCTCGGGGCTGAAGTAGTGGAACTTGGAACGTCCGCGCCGCTCCGTCACAACAAGGCCTGCCGACTCGAGCACGCCGAGGTGCTGCGAGATCGCCTGACGGGTCAGGCTGAGGCCATGCCGCGTGGTGAGTGTGGAGCAGATCTCGAACAGGGTCTGGCCGTCGCGCACTGACAGTTCGTCGAGGACGAGGCGCCTCGTCTCATCGTCGAGAGCCCGGAAGACATCGACCATGAATGCACTATAGGCAAGTGACGGCTTGCATATCAAAGTCGTCGATAACGCGAGCAGTCCTGCGCCAACACTGGGTGCTGGATGACCGTAAGGGCGGGCTGCCATACCGATGCACTGTCAGGATGCGGTTCCGCGCTGCACTTGCCCCGTAAGACGGTCGGCTACTGGCGCTCGCTCGACGGGCAGGGCATGAACGCGCGGTGGCGTCGGTTCCGTGTACGCGGGGTCGACGCGTGAGCCGGCACCGCACCGGAGATCGCCCGTCGCCAGACCGAACAGGCTCCGGCCTCGGCGCGCTCGCTGGGTTGTCCAGCGCACCTTGCCTGGCTGCACCACTTCAAGCGGCTGCTTGTTCGCTACGACCGCGCGCCGAGATCGATAAAGCCTTCGTCGCACTCGGCTGCCTGGCTCGTCTGCTTCACAAGGCTTTGACGGGCATTCTGATCGATTTCTAAGCGCTGGCAGCCACTCGGCGGAAGTCGACATCGTTGATGCTGACGCCGGGAGCCGCCCAGTTGGCCGGCGAGGCTGATCGCCGTGCTTGCTCCTCGGTCTCGAACACGACGAACGAGAAGCCGTGGCCATCGACAGGCTCGAGCCAATAGCCCGCGACGAAGCCGGGAGCCGAACGGATCGCTGGCAAAATGTCATGCGTCAGTGCGTTGGCTGCCGCCGGCGCCTGGTCCTGGTCGATTGTCACGTTCACGAGTGCCGCGTACATAGCCTTCTCCGTTTTCGTCGAGGGGCGTCTCCGTCGTCGATGATTACGACCTGGCTGCAACGCAGAAGTCATCGGCTTCTGGGTTGGACGGCCGCATGCCTGTGAGCTGTCACTCGCCGATGTGCACGAGGGCGTGCGAGCGTCGTCAGATGGGCGCCGTTTCGCATGACAGATCGCCAATCGCGACGTTCAGCGCAGCCGGTCGATGAAGCATCATTCTGAAGCGAGTTCTCCAACGCGTCGCCGACGCTGCCGCATGATGTCTGGTTCCGAGGCCCCTGGCCCCCTATCGGCTCATGAGGCTCCGCCCGAACAACGCTTAGCCATCGGGAAGGTTGCTCGTACAGGCTGGTGGGTATCCCTGTCACGTGACGTCCCCGACCCAGCAGCTTGCGCCTGCCCTAGATATCGACGCGCGCCTCACCGAGATCGAGCGCAGCTTGAACCTGCTGCTCAACGTCACGCCGGTCAATGCAGCAGAGGCATGGGCGGACTTCGAACGGAGTGACTTCGGGACGGTCCCAACTCTCCGGCTCAGACCGCTGGAATTCGAGCCCGACCTGGTGCGACGTGACCTCTACAACCTCGAGATCGAGAACGTAACCGACCCTGCGCTGCACACACTCTTCCGGGCGAAGCGAGACGAGATAGCAAGACAGATCACAACCTTGGAGGATCGCGACACTTCACGGTTCGTGTACGGGTCGCTGCAGCTTTACGGAGGGATCACCCAGCCTCTCGCGTCCGCCGCAAAGGAGCTGCTCGAGACCATCCCCGCCCAAGCTCCCAGCACCCGGAGCGTTACGGCCGGGGCGTTCGCGGAGGCGGCTCGTGCGGAGTTCGATCGATACCGTGCCGTGTATCTAGACTTCCCGGTTCACATCGAGGTGCGCGACGACATCTCCGAGCTGATGGTGTCGTTCGGCCGGCTGCTGATCCCCGAAGCCGCCGCATTCCGGGCGGACCGCGTCGAGCCCTTGCTGCATCACGAGGTCGGCACCCATGTCGTCACCTACCAGAACGGCGCCAGGCAACCACTGACGCTGCTGACGATCGGACTGCCTGGCTACGAGGAGACCCAAG
>Ga0307292_10000147_pt1 | contig 22092 bp, 19 predicted proteins | sample ER_DNA_149_FD_194471 | JGI IMG/M metagenome (GOLD analysis project Ga0307292, IMG submission 194471) | Bulk soil microbial communities from the East River watershed near Crested Butte, Colorado, United States - ER_DNA_149 | ecosystem: Environmental > Terrestrial > Soil > Floodplain | place...
CGGCGGTTTTCTCTCTTAGGATGACATCTATCGACTGACACCGCACGACGAGTGTTGGAGGAACGCCTCGTGGACCTGACATCCATGCTGATTGGAGGGGACTGGCGGTCTGCCGTCGGAACCGGGCGAACCGAAGACGTGACATCGCCTTACGATGGCTCCGTCGTCGGCACCGTGCCGGTAGCCGGCAGGGAGGATGTCGAGGCTGCGCTGACCGCAGCTGAGGCAGGAGCCGCACGATGGCGGCGTACGCCGGCACACGAGCGGATGAAGATCTTGCGTCGGGCGGCTGAGCTCGCGGACGAGCGAGCCGGCGACATTGCCAAGATCATCAGCTCCGAAGCCGGCAAAACGATCACCGAAGCCACCGGTGAGGCCTCTCGCTCCGGGGAGATCATCCGGCTGGCCGCTTTCGAGGGCACCCAGCTGTACGGCGACACCCTGCCACTCGATGCCAATCCAGGAACCGGCTTGGACAAGATCGGCTTCACACTGCGACAGCCGTGCGGTGTCGTGGTTGCGATCTCACCGTTCAATTACCCGGCCTTGCTGGTGCTGCACAAGCTCGCCCCGGCATTGGCGGCAGGCAATGCGGTTGTCCTGAAGCCCGCACGCACCACCCCACTGACCGCGCTAGCACTGGCCGCCTGCTTCGTCGACGCCGGTCTGCCCGAGGGCGTGCTCTCCGTACTCACCGGACCGGGTTCCGAGTTGGGCGACCTGCTGGTCAGCGACTCGCGAGTACGCAAGATCTCGTTCACCGGGTCGACCGCAACCGGCGAGCGCATCACCCGGATGGCTGGGGTCAAGAAGCTGTCGTTGGAACTCGGGGCCTCTTGCCCAGTGATCATCATGCCGGACGCCGACCTCGAGCTCGCATCCAGCGCGGTTGCCGCCGGCGGCTACGTCAACGCCGGCCAGGTGTGCATCTCCGTGCAACGGGTCATCGCCCACCCAGCGGTGAGCACGGACTTCCTCGACGCACTGGTGCCCAAGGTCCAGGCCATCCGGGTGGGCGATCCCTCCTCGCCTGACACCCGCATGGGGACTCTGATCACGACCGGCGAAGCCGAACGGGTTCGGCAGTCCATCGCGGCTGCAGCCGCCTCCGGAGCGCGAGTCCTCACCGGCGGCGAGCGAGACGGCAGCATAGTGTCGCCCACAGTGGTCGCCGACGTGGACCCTTCGTCCCCGTTTGCTCAGGATGAGCTTTTCGGACCCGCCGTGGCAGTCAGTACGGCTGAAGACTGGGAGTCCGCGGTGCGGCAAGCCAACGGGACGGCGTACGGGCTGGCCGCGGGAATCTTCACCGCCGACGTCGCCGGCGCCGTGCGTGCCATGCGCGAGATCGACGCCGGCAGCATTCACATCAACTGGACCCCGCTGTGGCGCGCGGATCTCATGCCGTACGGCGGGCTCAAGGGAAGCGGAATCGGTAAGGAAGGACCGCGCTGGGCCGTCGAAGAGATGACTGACCTCAAGACGGTCATCCTGCACGGCCAGTCTTGGTAGTCAAATCGGATCGCGCGGCGCCGTGCTGAGGAGGAGCGAGGGACACGCTTTTCGTCCCCGAGCGAGGACGAAGTAGGCGCCTGCAGAGCGCGATCCGCGCGGAGCGAGCGCAGCGAGTGGAGCAATCCAGAGAGGAGCTCGAGATCATGGGCAACACATCCCGAGGGACAGTGCGGCTGACCGTTGCGCAGGCCCTCGTCACGTTCCTGTCCCGGCAGTATTCGGTAGCAGATGGGCATCGTAGGCGGCTGATCCCGGCCGCGCTGGGGATCTTCGGCCATGGAAACGTGGCCGGGCTGGGTCAGGCACTGGACCAGCTCAGCAGCGAGCTGCCGTTCATTCAGGGCCGCAATGAGCAGGCGCTGGTGCACATGGCATCCGGCTACGCCAAGGCGACGCGACGGCATGCGACCTTGGCAGTGACGGCATCAATCGGCCCGGGAGCGATGAACCTGGTGACCGGAGCAGCCTTGGCGACGGTCAACCGGCTGCCGGTGTTGTTGTTGCCGGGAGACACGTATGCGACCCGGCGGCAGGGTCCCGTATTGCAGCAGTTACAGCATCCCGTCGAGGGAGATGCGTCGGCAAACGATGCCCTTCGGCCGGTGTCCCGATTCTTCGATCGGATCAGCCGGCCAGAGGCTTTGTTGACGGCGTTGCCCGCGGCGATGCGGGTGCTCACCGATCCGGCGAACACCGGCGCCGTAGTGCTGTCCCTTCCGCAGGATGTGCAGTCGCACGCGTACGACTGGCCGGCGGAGATGTTCGACGAACGTGACTGGGTGATCCGGCGGCCGGTGCCAGACCCCGACGAGGTCGACGCTGTCGCCAGACTGTTGGCCACTGCCGAGAAGCCGTTGATCATCGCAGGGGGTGGCGTCATCTACTCCGGCGCCATGGCTGAGTTGGGTGAGCTGGCGGAGGCTGCCGGGATTCCGGTCGCGGAGACGTTCGCCGGCAAGGGCGCGGTGCAACAGCGGGCCTGGTGGCAGCTGGGTGGAATCGGCTTGGAGGGTACGCCGGCCACCAATGAGCTTGCTGCCGAGGCCGACTTGGTGCTCACTGTGGGATCGCGGTTGACCGACTTCGCCACAGCTTCACAGTCGTTGTTCTCCAACCCCGACGTACGGTTCGCGAGCATCAACGTTGACGTACAGGACGCCGGCCGGCTGGGAGCTACCGCGATCGTTGCCGACGCCAAGCGGGCGTTGGCTGCGCTGACCCGGGCGGTCTCGGATTCCGGCATCAAGAGCCCGGACGAATGGCAACGCCAGGTCAGCGCCCGTAATGATCAGTGGCAGGCAGAGCGGACAGCTGCGCTGGATCCCGACACAGCGTTCGACAAGTCGGCTGTTCCGGCCGACTCCGATGTGGTGACCGGCACGGACGCTGTGCTGACGCAAGGGCAGGTCATCGGCCTGCTGCAAGAACACGCGCGGCCCGGGGACACGATCATCGCGGCCGCGGGTGGGCCGCCGGGTGATCTTCAGAAGGTGTGGGACGCCACCGACCGCCGCTACTGCCACCTGGAGTTCGGGTTTTCCTGCATGGGCTACGAGATCCCGGCCGCGCTCGGCGTACGCCTCGCCGTTCCCGACCGAAGCAAACGAGTGCTCTCGTTCATCGGAGACGGCACGTTTCTGATGGCTCCGACCGAGCTGGTCACCGCCCTTCAGGAGCGGCTGCCGGTCACTGTCGTGATCTCTGAAAATCACGGCTACCAGGCGATTCATCGGCTGCAGATGTGGCGCAGCGGACGGGAGTTCGGCAATGAGTTCCGTTATCGCGACGATGCGCTTGCTCTCGGCAACGGCGAACCGGAGGGCAAGCCGGCCCGGCTCGAGGGCGACTACCTGCAGGTGGACCTCGTCCAGATTGCCAGCGGCTTAGGCGCCCGCACAATCCGTGCGACTACCGCTGCCGAGGTTCGTGATGCGCTGACCGACACTCGCGATCACGATGGACCGGTCGTCATCGTCATCCCCGCCATCCCGCATGCCGAGCTGCCCGGCGCAGGTGTCTGGTGGGATGTGGCCCCTGCTGAGGTCTCCGACCAGGAATATGTTGCCCAACTGCGGGCCGAGTACGAAGCGGGCCTCGCCTCCCAGCGGTGGTTCGGATGACCACGGCTATCGATACCGCTGCAAGCGTCACGTCTCCCTTGAATCGCGGCCGGCTACGCAGCAGCCTCGCTGCGGGCCAGCCCAATGTGGGCACCTTTGTGGGAGCGGCCTCGCCGGTCACGGCGGAAGTGTGTGCCGCAGCCGGCGTCGACTGGGTATTACTTGACCTCGAGCACGGCGCCGGCGGCGAGGAGCAGGTCGGTCCGGTCGTCGTCGCGGCGGGCGCGTACGGGGTGCCGACCGTGGTCCGGGTCGAATCTGCGGAGCGGATTCGGCTCGGCCGTGTGCTTGACCAAGGCGCTGCCGGCGTCATGCTGCCCCGGCTGGACAGTGCGGAAGAAGTCGCGGCGGCGATACGACACCTGCGCTATCCACCAGAGGGAGATCGCGGTGTGGCCACCTACAACCGAGCATGCCGCTTCGGCCTCGACCCATCTGCCCTTGACAGCGCCAACAGTGAAGTCTTGGCGGTCGTGCAGATCGAGTCGGCCCGCGCGGTGGAGCAGGTGACCGAGATTGCTGCGCTGGACGGTGTCGATGTCTTGTTCGTCGGCCCGCGCGACCTGAGCCATGACCTAGGGGTGCCCGGCGACGTGCAGGCCCCGCGCTACCTGGAAGCTCTCGACCGGGTGCGCAGCGCTGCGCAACAGTTCGGCAAAAGCTGCGGGCTGCTCGTGCCAAACGGGGCGGCAGCGGCCGAGAAGCGTGCGCAGGGTTGGACCTTCGTCGCGGTCGGCTCCGACTCCACGCTGCTGGCCACCGCCCTCACCGCGGAGCTTGGCCGCGTCCGGTCGAATGCGCGCTGAGCTCGTCGAAGCGCGTGCCCTTCGACGAGCTCAGGGCACATCATCACAGGAGAATTCATGACCAGTAATGGCGGCACACACGATGACATTGGCATCGGCCTGATCAGCGTCGGCTGGATGGGCAAGCTGCACACCAGGTCGTACCAGGCACTTCCGTACGTCTACCCGGAGTTGGGTCTGCGGCCTCGCCTGATGCATGCCGCGGATACCGCACCTGACCGGGCCGAATACGCGAGGGACGTCCTCGGCTATGCCAAAGCAAGCACTGACTATCGCGAGGTGCTCGCTGACCCGGACATCGACGTCGTTTCGATCTGCGCACCGACGGGTCTCCATCGGGAGATCGGCGTTGCAGCTGCCGAGGCCGGTAAACCGTTCTGGATCGAGAAGCCGGTCGGACGTGACGCGAAGGAAGCGGCCGACGTAGCCGCGGCCGCTCAACATGCTGGTGTCGTGACCTCGGTCGGCTACAACTACCGCCATGCCCCTGCAGTGGAGCACGTACGCGAACTTGTCATGAACGGTGAGCTCGGCCGGATCACCAACGTTCGCGCGGTCTTCTTCAACGGATACGCCTCCGAACCGAAGGGCGCACTGTCATGGCGGTTTATCCGAGACCTCGCCGGTTTCGGTGCCCTCGGTGACTTGCTGAGCCACGTCGTCGATCTTGTGCAGTATCTGCTCGGGCCGATCAGCGACGTGACCGCTTTGACTAGCACGATCTACACCGAGCGACCGATTCTCCCCATGGGTTCTGGCACCCACTTCGCAGTCATCGAGGACGGCGAGCTGGCACCGGTGGAAAACGACGACTATGCGGCGGCGCTGGTGCGTTTCGCACCCGACTCCCGGGCGGCCGGAGCAGTGGGCACGCTGGAGGCTTCTCGGGTCATTGTTGGACCTCAATGCGGCATCGGCTTCGAGATCTATGGCACCGAAGGCTCGGCCACCTGGAACTTCGAGCAGATGAACGAATTGCGGATGTGCCTAGGTCGAGGAGGCCCGCACTTCGGCTACACCACCGTGCTCGGCAACTCACACCTCGGCGACTATGCACACTTTCAGCCGGGTCCGGGCACCAGCATGGGCCACGACGATCTCAAGGTCATCGAGGCCAAGAAGTTCCTCGTCGCGGTGACCGGTGGCGAGCGTCGTAATTCCACTGTCGACGACGCACACCATGTGGCCGAGGTCATCGCCGCCGCCGCCGCCTCGAGCGAGCGCGGCACGTGGCAGCAAGTCCCAGCAGTTCCGGCTGCCACATTCGGCGGCAACAGGGCCGTACCAGCCACGGCAAGCGGGTGAGGTCGTGACCGTCGACCGTCCGGTGGTTGTGGCACTTGGTCCCGTCGATCCGACGCTGGTCACTCGTGTCCTCGGCGATGAAATCCTGTTCGTCGCCGATCCAAGCGAACAGCACATTGCCAGCGCTATCGGCGCCATCGTACGGGCCGATGCCGTCGTGGATGCCGCGTTTCTTGCTCGCGCGCCGCGGCTGCGCGTCCTCGCACGCACTGGTGTCGGCGTCGACCACGTCGATCTCCAAGCGGCCACCGCGCGAGGCATCCCGGTCGTCATCACGCCGGGCAGTGGCACACGAGCTGTGGCCGAGGGGGTGTTCGCACTGGCTTTGCATCTGGTCAAGCGATTACGTCCATTCACCGATCTCGTCCGGAACGGCGGATGGGCGGAGCGCAGCCAGATTGTCATGGGCGATCTGGACGGCGCCGCGCTTGGCATTATCGGTTACGGACGGATCGGGCGGCGGGTCGGCGAGCTTGCTACAGCCTTCGGGATGAACCTGCTGGCGTACGACCCCTTCAGCGCACCGCCGCCGGAGATTGCGTCCGCCGACGTATCGGCGCTCGCCTCCGCAAGCGACATCGTGACGCTACACGTACCACTGACCGAAGAAACCCATCACCTGGTCGACAGGGCATTTCTGGATCGCGTACGGCCGGGAACGATTCTGATCAACTGCGGCCGGGGCGGGTTGGTCAATCTCGACGCCGCCCTCGCGGAACTCGAGTCCGGGCAGCTCGGCGGCGTGGGACTCGATGTGTTCGAGAACGAACCGCCGGAGCACCACGCCCTGTTCGATCACCCTGACGTCGTACTCACACCGCATCTGATGGGAATGTCGCGTCGCGCCGCGGCTGCCACGTTCGTCGACGCCGCGCGCGGCATCGTCGATGTACTCGCGGGTCGCCAGCCGGCGGCAGTGGCGAACCCCGACTCGGTCGCCGAGTACGAGGAGGTGCGGATCCGGTGATCAGCGAGCAGGCGAATCGTCCAGAGCACAAGATCGCCGGCGCGCCAATCTCCTGGGGTGTCTGCGAGGTGCCGGGCTGGGGCTACCAGCTGGGTCCTGATCGAGTGCTCAAAGAGATGCGCGAGGTGGGCCTCATGGCCACCGAGCTCGGACCCGACGGCTTCTTGCCGCGCGAGCCGGCGGCGATGGCCAGTGTGTTGTCCCAACATGGGCTGCAGGCTATTGGCGGGTTCACGCCTTTGCTCTTGCACGTGCGGGAACATGACCCGGTGCCCGAGGTAGACCGCATCCTCGACGGCTATGCGGCCTCAGGGGCACAAGTTCTCGTGCTGTCAGCCATTACCGGCTCGGCCGGCTATGACACCCGGCCGCAGCTCGATGAGGCGGGGTGGAAACGACTGCTCTCCAACCTTGATCGGGTGGCCAAGCTGGCTGCCGAAAGAGATATCAGGGCAGTACTGCATCCGCACGTCGGCACCATGATCGAGAAAGGGGATGAAGTGCAGCAGGTGCTCGACGGCTCGTCGATCTCCTTGTGCCTGGACACCGGTCATCTCCTCATCGGTGGAACCGATCCCGCCGAGCTGGCGCGACAAGCGCCGGAGCGGATCGCGCATCTGCACTTGAAGGACGTCGACTCAACGATTGCGGCGAGGGTACAGTCCGGCCAGCTCACCTACGGCGAGGCGGTGAAGCAGGGAATGTATCGGCCACTCGGTCAAGGGGATATCGACGTGCCCGCCATTGTCGAACACGTGCGAGCACACGGTTACAAGGGCTGGTACACCCTCGAACAGGACATGATCCTCACTGAAGAACCCAAAGACGAAGGGCCGGTCGCGGGTGTCCGGGCCAGTATCGAATATCTGCAGACCGTATTCGGTCAATTGCCTGAACTTCCGCGGGCCGGGTCCAGACGAGCCGCATCCGCACGTTCTTGAGTTGCTCGCTGAAGGCGTCAAGAAAGACGGATTGCGGCTCCGCCACCTTTAAGACGCAGGTGGGATGTTCTGGTTGATGTGGAAGAGGTTGGTCGGGTCGTAGCGCTTCTTCACCCGAGCCAGCCGGTCGTAGTTGCCGCGATACGACGCCCGAATCCGCCCTTCACCCTCATCTTCCATCATGAAGTTGATGTATCCGCCTCCCGCCGAGGTGGAATGCAGCTCTTCCCAATACCTGCGTGTCCACTCGGTCATCCGTGGCAACTTCTCATGGTCGGGGTCGACCCCGACGATCACACCGGCCCAGCCGCCGCCACGGTAGGCGAACGCGGTCGCATCCTCGGGAACCCGCGTCACCGCGCCGCTGATCGGGTAGAGGTGCATGCCGGACTGTGGCGTGGGGATGGCCTCGCCATACCGCCTGTGCACAGCGATCGCCTCGTCGGTGATCTCGGTGAAGAAGTCAGCCTTCCAGTACCACTGCAGCCCCTTCGGGTACAACGCGTCGAATGCGCTCTGCAGCACCGCGTACGGCATCGGCTGCAGCCCGACCAGAAGCGGCGAGCCGAACTCCCGCACCGCAGCGAGAACCTCGTCGCCCTTGTCGTGTCCCCCGGTGTAGCACCAGACGATGCCGCATGTCTTGCGTCCCCACAGCTCCTCGGGGAAGGGAGGCCCTGAGGGAATGACGATGAGTCCGATCCAGCCGCTGAGCTCCTCCGGAAGCGCGGGCAGCAGTTCGCGGTACCAGCGGAAGACTTCCTCGGTGTCGGCAATGTCGTAGAGCACTGGGCCGGCAATGACCGTTCCGTTATCACCGATCTCATGGCACCTGAAGGTGAATGAGGTCACGACACCGAAGTTGCCACCGCCGCCGCGGAGTGCCCAGAAGAGGTCAGGATGCGAGTCCTGGCTGGCCGTGACAAAGCTGCCGTCAGCAAGTACGACGTCGGCAGAGAGCAAGTTATCGATGCTGAGGCCAAACCTCCGTGACAGGTAGCCCAGTCCACCACCCAGGGTCTGTCCGGCCACTCCGGTTGACGCGATGAACCCGGAGGGGGTCGCCATGCCGAACGCACCGGTGGCGTGGTCGATATCGCCCCAGGTGCAGCCGGCATCGACCCGCACCGTGTGGGCTGCGGGGTTCACAGTCGTACTGCGTAAGCCACCCAAATCGATCACAAGTGCGTCATCCCAGACACCCAAGCCGCCGGCGTTATGCCCTCCGCCGCGGATGGCGAGTGTCATGTGGTGCTCTCGTGCGATGTTGATGCAGGCGATCACATCGGCGACGTCAGCGCACCGAACCAGGGCAGCCGGTCGCCGGTCGACTGCTCCGTTGTAGACGGCCCTGGCCTCGTCGTAGCCCGAGTCTGAGGGAAGCGTGAGGGTGCCCCGTACGGCAGCCGCGAGCTGATCCAATGGGAGATCTGTAGTTGGCGAGGGTGCTGTTGTAGTCATGTCACATGACGTTAGGGGTAGCAGCGTTCGCGCAGCGTTCGGTTCATCGCCGAGGCGAAAGAACGCTGTCCTCGACACCCGCGCCGATTTCAGCCAGGTCGTGCTCGCAGCGTGCCTGCAACACCCGGCTGTGCTGGTTCATCGCAAGGATTGCGGCCTGGCGCAACATTGGCACAGCCGCATCGCGACTCAGAAGTCCTGCCCGGGCGCGAAGGATTTCCGGCATCCACCATCGCTCGTCGTGCTGCTCGGCTTCTGCAAGAGCCGCGTCGAGGATCCCGCGCGCGGCTGCGGTGTCGCCTTCCTGGATCATCACGTCGGCCAACAAATACAGCCAGTACGCCATGCGCGCGTTCTGGCCGGCCGACCGAAGCTTGTCTATTCCCTGTTGGATGCGAACCGCACCGTCGTCACCACCACGCACCCAACCGTCAACCACCGCGCCCCACTGGCCGTAGTAGCTGAACGAGTAACGCTCGCACAGACTGATGAGTTCGCTCGCCGCCTCGCCCGCGCCGGCCCGGTCCTGAACCAGCTGGTGCGTGGTCGCCAAGTAACCCAACGCAACCGCAAGGCTGTACGGGTGGTCTGCTGACCTGGCGAGCTCGACCGCCTCCCGACACTTGGCGATCGCCTGCTCCGGGTTTCCGAGCAGCCAACGGGTGTGCGCACTCCATGCCAAGCCATGCACCTCGGGCAGCGTGCCGACAATCAGCGACACCGAGCCCCGGGATAGTTCGCGGCAGCGTTCGAAGTGATTGAGCGCTGCCTCGAGTCGTCCAAGACTGGTCAGGGAACCGGCCACAAACAGGTAGGCCTGCCCAGCCGTCTTCGGCTCGGCCGCCAGCTCAAGGGCACGCGCTGCGAACTCGTGTGCATCGGTCACGTGGCCTTGCACGAAACGCACGGCGGACAGGCCGACCAAGCAGGACAACAGATCACGGGGGCGGGAGAGTTTCTCGGCAAGATGCGCTGAGCGTTCCAGCGTCGCCTGGAGCTGTGGGGAGGAGTAGCCGTGGATGGCGTTCAGCGGCGGAGACATCTCCAGCAGCACGTCGAGCTCTTCGTCGTCCCGTGATCGGCCGGCCGGCTGCTGCGCGATGAGCTCCAGACAGCGGCGGAAGCAACGCACTGCCTCGGAGTTAGCGAACACGGCGGCGGCAAGCTGCGCCGCCCGTCGGTAGTAGCGCCGCGCGCGGTCGGGTCGCCCTCCTCGGTCGTACTGTTCGGCCAGCTGAGCGGCGACGTCGTCCTCGCGCTCGCCATGAAGGATCTGGAGGCTTTGCGCGATCCGACGATGTAGCAGCCATCGCTGGGGTGGCGATACCGACGCGTACGCCGCGTCACGTACCAGGTCGTGGGAGAAGTCGTATCCGCTGGGTTGTTCTCTGAAGATGCCCTGCCTCCACAGTTCGTCGACCGAGCGAACCACTACGTCGATGTTGACATCGCTGGCCTCCGCAAGCAGATCGAGAGTGAAGTCGCGGCCAACGGCGGAGGCCAGCCCGGCGACCTCGCGAGCGTGAGGAGATGCTGCTTCCAGCCGGCTGCGCAGCACCGACGAGAGGTCCGCGAACGATGAAAGAGAGCCGCCGCGATCCAGCTCGCTTGCGCTTCGGATGGCCTCTACGACATACAGCGGGTAACCCCCCGTTGCTGTGACCAGCAGCGAGAGCTTTTCGTCACTGAGCTCCCGCTCGAGGAACGAGCCTGCGAGCGCCCGCACGCCGTCTCGTCCGAGCGGCGGTAGCGCCATCTCGATCAAGGAACCTGCCGACCGCAAGGCGAGCAACAGCCGAGACACCTCGACATTGGCTGCCAGCTCCTCGCGTCGCGCGGTTGCGGCGATCAACAATGGCGCACCGGCCGCTCGGCCGAGCAGGAACGGCAACCACGCGGCTGTCTCATCGTCGCACCAGTGCAGGTCGTCCAGTACGAGGAGCGTCGGCTGGCCCAGAGCGAGGACCCCCCGAGCGAGACCCTCGAAGAATCGGTGCCGGCGCCAGGCATCGACCATCGCCCGGGACGTAGCAATGGGTTCGGGAGGCGGCCTGTCACGCTTCCCGCCGTAGGTGTCGCTCGCCGCACCAGGGATGAGTCGATCAACTTCCACCCGCCAGATCTCGTCGAGGGCGGCCAGCGATCGTTGGATGCGAGGATGGCGCAACCAATCAGCAACTGGTTTCAGCGCGAGTGCCCCTGCCATGCCGAAACAGCGCGTCGTGGCCACGACAGCGCCGTCGGTACGTGCCTTGTGAGCGAGCTCGGAGATCAGCCGGCTCTTGCCGACGCCGGCGTCACCTGTGACGACGAGCAGGCGAGACCGGCCCTCGACGGCGCTGTTCCAGGACTCGAGGATGTGGTCGAACTCGCCAGTGCGCCCCACCAGCCGCGCGCGCCGGACGAGCCGCGTCCGAGCGTGCCGCGGGCTGCGCACACCTGACACGTCGGGGTCGTCAGAGCTGAGCAGTCGCTCCACGAGTGTCTCCGTGGCTTGGGAAGGCTTGACTTGCAGCTCGTGGTCCAGCATCTCTGCGCATTTGTGAAATGTGCTGATGGCACCCGCCCGGTCGCCCGCATCGGCCTGCAGCTCCATGAGCGTTCGGTATCCAACCTCCTCAAGGGGCTCGAGTCGCACGCGGATCCTGCCGTATTCGACTGCCGTCTTGAGGTCGCCCAGGTCTCGCCAACCTGCTATCACCTGGTCGCAGAGTTCGACGCACTGGCGGCTCAGCTGCTCGCGCTCGGCCAGCACCCAGTCGTCGTACATTCCCGGAAGCAGATCGCCGCGATACTCCTCAACCGCCGCTGCACCATGCTCGAGCATCGTGTGCTGGTCGCCGGCCGCCAGCGCCCGCAGTGCCAACTGCCGCTCACGCTGGAAAACGCGCACGTCGACGCGACAGGTTTGCCAGTCTCGCCACATCAGCCTGGTCGGCTCAATGACGAGAGACGGGTCGTCCCCAAGGAGCATGCGGAGATGATGCAGCTCGCGTCGCAGGTTCGTCCGCGCTTGCTGCTCGGTGGAGTCGGGCCAGAAAGTGGCGGCTAGGAGTTGTCGAGGCTGGGGTGCGTCAGCGTGTAGAGCAAGGAAGCCAAGGAGCGCAATGGAGCGCGAGGAGCGTAGCAGATTCGTCGCGGTAGATCCTGCGACGTACTGCTCTCCGAGAAGTGCGACTTCCAACAATTGTGGCCCCCTCTCTGTTTCGAGAGTAGAGCAGGGTTTAGGCGGTCACATCGACCGAGTGAGAACCTTCCTGGTGATCACTTCGACCGGCTTTATCGGAGGCCCCGGCTTTGAGTCGAGGGATACCAAGCCTTGCTGCCACTGCGATGGATTTGCTCTGCGTGGCGACCAGCTCGTCGGCCCCGTCAGGATCGATCAGATCGCCGGTTACATAGCCGGTCATCGACGAGAAGGTGGCACCGGTCGACTGAGCTTGTGGATGTCGTGTCTGGTCCAGTCCCAGATTTCTACCTGGAAACCAAGATGGTCTATCCGCCGCACCCGCTCGGTGATGGCAGCTCAGTGAAGATCATCTCTGCACAGACGGCCAGGGTGAACTCGGCGGTCATCGCGCCAAATCTAGCGAGTAGCGGCAATCACCGCTAAGCCACCCGCTCGCCGGCGAGTTCGTCGGCGAGCAGGTGCGCGAAGACCGCAGTCGTCGTCGTGTGATCGCCAACGAAGTCCGGCGGCCGGCCCATCGAGTCGCGACTAGCACGGACATAGTCCTCGCCCTCGGGGCGTGGCTTGATGTGCAAGAACATCGGCACCGCGTACCGCAGACAGATGAACGCCACCAGGAGTCTGGCGATACGGCCATTGCCGTTGGCAAACGGGTGTACGCGCAAGCATTCTCCATGGGCGAGGGCAGCGAAGCTGATCACTTGAAGCATCTCGTCTGCGGTACCGGGTGGCTGATCGACGGGCAGCCGCGCGTCAAGCTCAGCGAAGACGGCGTGCAGGCCGGCAAGTACCGCGGACATCTCCTTGTTGACGCGGCTGGCCCAGACCCCCATCTTCTCCAGATTGCCGTCCTTGAGGGGCGCGCCTAGTCCGACCTCGTAATCGACGAGTTCCCTGACCACGGGGTCCCCTCGGAAATGACCGACATAGCCGGCGACCGGCACGTCGCAGCCGGCGTAGAGCCCGGCATGCCAACGGCACAATTCCTCGGGCGTTGGCATGAGCCGCTCGGCGGCGGTGGTACGCAGCTCGCTGATCAACTGAGTAGCGTTGCTCTGGATGAGAGAAAGGTTCCTTGGGTTATCGTCCTGCCACGACGGAGCCGTCATGCCAACTCAGCGCGGCCCGATCTGTAGATCGAGGTGACGTCCCGGATGCGCGGTGAACGATCGACCGCAACGTCGCTGGCTGCGACAGAACGCTGCGTCGATCGAGCTTGGACCGGCTCTAACAAACCCTCACCCGCCACATAGTCTTCAAGACCGCGCGCTTGGATTCGTTCGTATTGCTCGTGACTCAGCTCGGCGAGCCGGTCGGCGGCGGCTCGTAGATCATCACTCAACATGGCGCCCCGGGCGACGACCTCGTGCTCGATCGCCTGCTCGATCAGCTCGTTCTGGCTGATGCCTAACCGAGAGGCAACCTCGGCCGTCAGCGCACGCAGCCGCTCGTTACGCCAGCGCAGCGGGAATGCAGGTCGCGAGGCCATATGTCCAGCATCTCGCGAAACTCGGTGATGTCAAGAGTCAGACATGACATCACCAAGTCTTCATCCCCCACAGAGCATGCACGTTCTCGTAGACAATGGCGCCAAGGTCGAGGCGACAGGCGCGGAACAGAGGAGTGCACATGCAGTATGCGCGTTTGGGACGCACTGAGCTGGAGGTGTCCCGGCTAGGTTTCGGCACCGCACCCCTCGGTGAGCTGTTCGGGGCGGTCGATGAGTTCGCTGCGATTGCGGTCGTACACGAAGCTCTAGATCTTGGTATCTCGTTCTTCGACACCGCCGCCTACTACGGAAATGCCGAGGAGCGACTGGGCAAGGCACTAGTGGGCCGTCGAGACCGGGTCGTGCTCGGTACCAAGACCGGACGTTACGGCGTCAATGACTTCGACTTCTCGCCAGGGCGCATCCGGCGCAGTGTCGAGAACAGCCTGCGGCTGTTGAAGACCGACTACGTCGACATTCTGCAATTTCACGACATCGAGTTCGTTCCGCTCGGTCCGGTGTTCGAGGACTCTTATGCCGAACTCCGCGCAATGCGCGACGAGGGCCTCTGCCGCTATATCGGGATGACCGGCTACCCCGCCCCAGTGATGAACGCGGCGATGATTCAGACCGAGCTAGACGTCTGCCTGACCTATGCTCACGCCACACTCTTGGACGACACGCTGGAACGCGAGATTGCGCCAGTTGCAAGCGCTCGGGAGGTCGGCCTCATCAACGCAGCCGCGGTCGCGCTCGGCCTGCTCACGCCGTCCGGCTCATCAATCAAGCTCGACCACCCCGCAACCCCAGCGATCCGCGATGCGGCGTCCAGAATAGTCTCGCTGTGCGAAGAGCGGGGCGTCGACATCGCCTTCGTCGCCAACCAGTACTCTCTACAGCGCTCGCGGTGCGCTACCACCCTGATCGGCACCGGAAAGTCGCGTCACCTGCAGTCCGCTGTGGACGCGCTCGAGGAGCCATTGGACGAGCAGTTGCTCGCGGAGTTGCTGGCGATGCGACCGCCCGTGGGCGAGCGAACCTGGCCGAGTGGGCTGCCGGAGAACAGCGCCGGGGTCGGTTAGCGCTTAAGTCCACTCAACAGTTGGCGAGCCATCACGATTCGCTGAATCTGGTTGGTCCCCTCATAGATCTGGGTGATCTTCGCATCGCGCATCATGCGCTCAACGGGAAAGTCCTTGGTATAGCCGTAGCCTCCAAGCAGCTGGACCGCGTCCGTGGTGATCTCCATCGCCACATCGGAGGCGAAACATTTGGCGGCAGCACCAAAGAAGGGTAGATCAACATCGCCCCGCTCGGACTTCGCCGCCGCAGCATAGGTGAGCTGCCGTGCAGCCTCGAGTTTCATCCCCATATCAGCGAGCATGAACTGCAAGCCCTGAAACTCAGCGAGTGCTTTACCGAACTGCTTGCGCTCCTTGACATAGCCAAGCGCGTAGTCCAGAGCTCCCTGGGCGATGCCGACCGCCTGTGCGGCGATGGTGATGCGGGTGTGATCAAGGGTGCGCATCGCTGTATCAAAGCCCGTACCCTCCGCGCCGATCATTCGTGACTCGGGAATGCGGACCCGGTCAAGGTAGACCTCGCACGTCGGCGAGCCCTTGATCCCAAGCTTCTTCTCCGGAGCGCCGAAGGACACTCCGACATCGGATTTCTCAACCACAAAGGCGCTGATGCCCTTGGAGCGTGCTTCGGGATCGGTGACGACGAAGACCGTGTAGAAGTCAGAGATCCCCGCGTTGGTGATCCAGCGCTTGACCCCGTTGAGGATGAAATGATCACCGTCCCGTACGGCTCGGGTGCGCATGCTTACCGCATCCGAGCCGGCCTCGGGCTCCGACAGACAGTAGGAGGCCATCGCCTCGCCGCGAGCAATCGGTGGCAGATAGGCCCGCTTGATCTCCTCCGAGCCGACGAGCAGCCACGGCAGGCTGGCGAGCTTGTTGACTGCCGGAATGAGGGACGTCGCAGCACAAACTCGAGCAATCTCCTCGATGACGATCACTGTGGCGAGTGCATCGGCACCCACACCTGAGTACGCCTCCGGGATGTGCGGTGCGTGGAAATCCGCGGATACCAGCGCTTCGTAGGATGCTTTCGGAAACTCGGCCAACTCATCGGCCTCGGCGGCATTCGGGGCGACCTTCTCCTCGCATAGCTCGCGGACCGCGGCGCGGAATGCCTCATGCTCCTCAGTCGGTCGGTAAAGCTCCACAAAGTCACTCACACGCGGAGCCTAACCCGGCAGCGAACGCGTGGGCCGTCCCGCTCAACCCTGGTTGGAAACCTACGTGCACCTAGGTCACTGACGGTTTGCATAGGTTGCAACCCATGCAGACCGTCAGCAACCTATGTCTACGTAGGAATCCAACAGGCGTGCCCTCGCTCAGAGCGTTGGGGCTAGCGGATCCCAGTCCTCTGGCAGTAACGGCGGCTTGTCCACCGAGCTGTCCACTTCCACGAACGCCCGTGACTCGACCGACTCTGCGATGGCGATCATGGTGTCAAGGACGTGATAGCCCATTGCACCTTGCGCGCGATGTGGCCTTCCCTCCCGAATCGCGCGGGCCATATCCAGCACTCCAGTGCCTCGCGAGGACAAGGCTGTCGTGGTGGCCACCGTCTCCCAGTCCTCACCGTCGCGTTTTCTGACGGCAATCGTGCCGTCGAAGTAGTTGGGGTCGGGAAACAGCATCGTTGCTTCGGTGCCATTGACCTCCAACAGGGTACGAGGCAGCGCGGAGTCGAAGGAGAACATGGCTTGGGCGGACTGACCCGACTCGTGCTGGACCAGTGCACTGACATGGCTGGGCACTGTGACATCGAATTCCTCCCCCGCCTTCGGTCCGGAGCCGATTACCCGTCGCTCCCGGGCCTTCGATCCAAGCGCGGCGACCGAAGACATTGGCCCGAAGACCTGCACGAGTGCAGTGAGGTAGTAAGGCCCAAGGTCGAAGAGCGGGCCAGCACCCGCCGCATACAGGAACGCGGGATTAGGATGCCACAGCTCCGGTCCGGGCAATTGCAGCAGCGCTAGAGCCGTGAGCGGCGTCCCGATCAGACCCTGCTCGACAAGCCGGCAGGCCGTCTGGAGACCAGCACCCAGGAAGGTATCCGGCGCACAGCCAACAAGTAACCCAGCCTCTTGAGCGTCGCGAAGCAGGCTCCGGCCGCTAACGCGATCGAGGGCGAGAGGTTTCTCGTTCCAGACGTGCTTGCCAATCGCGATCGCCTGAGTCGCGACCTCCGCGTGGGCCGCCGGAATGGTGAGGTTGACAACGATCTCGACATCTGGGTGGTCGAGAACGGTAGCCACATCTCCGGCGGCGGGAACGTCGTACTTGGCCGCCTTTTCCTTGGCGGCATCGGTGACAATGTCGCCGATGGCGAGCACCTCGGTGTCGGCGAATGTGCTGAGGTTTTCCAGGTACGTGTCGCTGATAGTGCCGGCGCCGATTACGCCGACGCCAACCGAGCTACTCATGATCAAACCTGCTCGGCGAGCAGGAATTCACGACTCGCCCGTACGGCCTCCAACAGATCAGTCTCAGAGTCATCCAGCTCCACTACGCGCAATGCATCGGGAGCCGCTTCGATGATCTCCCGCACCGGAAGCACGCCAGATCCGACCGCTACCTGTTTGCTGGTGTCAAGGCTCCCGTCGCCATCCTTCAAATGCAGTGCGACCACCCGATCGCCAAGGCGGTTGAGCAGGGCCGGCACATCGGCACCCCCGGCATACGCCCAGTAGGTGTCGACCTCCAAGACGACCTCCGGCGCAAGCCGATCCGCGAATACCTCAAGGGCGTGAACGCCGCTGATCTTGGATTCCAGCTCGAAATGATGGTTGTGGTAACCGACCCTGAGACCGTATCGGGCCGCCCTCTTCGCTGCGTCGCTGAGCTCGGCTGCGATCTGGTTGATGTCGGCTTCCGCCTGCCAGCGAGCAGGGTCGACGTAAGGCTGGATGATCGTCTGGATGCCGAGTTCGACGGCCAGCTCACAGATCTCATCTTGATTCCCGTTGAGCAATCCAACGTGTGTCGTTGGCGCAGCCAACTCATTTTGGCGAAGTCCAGTGCGTAGCCGGTCGGCCAAGGCAGGAAGCTGGAACGGCTCAACCTGGGTGAACCCGAAGCCGACGAGCTTCTGCAACGTTCCGTCGAAATCCTGCTCCAGGGCCTTACGTAGGGTGTAAAGCTGCACGGACAGCTCAGACATGACCACCTCCCGAAGATTGTCAGCCTCACACTACGTGGGTTCACCGAGTAGTTGTCGAGCGAGCAGCGTGCCTCCCGCGGTCGCTATCGGAAAGATCACCGCCCCAGCCAGCGGGATGGCGAGCAAGAGGAAGGTCGGGACTGCGAAACCGAGGACTCGAATCCGCCGCCTCCGCATTGCCGCACGACGATCGGAAAGCCGTAGCATCCCGCGTCGTTCGAAGGCCGAGCCGACGAGCTCGATACTCAGCATCCAGCCGCCGAAGGCGGCCGATACCACCGGAACGACGGTTTGACCGACGACGGGGATGAACCCGGTAGCAAAGAGCACCAGAGCCCCAAGCGCCGAGATCGCGATCAGAGCGAAGGCTTGGCGCAGCGCGCGGAAGATTCCGCGTGCGACGTTTTCGTTGAGTTCAGGCACTTCGCCGAACTCGGCTTCTACCGATTCGGACAGCTTGTCGTACAAGGGCGACCCGAGGGCGAGGGTCAGTGTGGTGAACGCGATCACCATCAGCAGTACGGCACCGCTAACCAGAGCGGCGCCAACGAGCACGCGGATAGCGGTAGCAAGGCCTCGAGCCCAGCCATCGGCGAACGGCGTCAGCCAGTCGACGGCCGGATCAAGTTCCATGATCAGCGCAACCAGCAGTCCGGTAAAGATCACCGAGGTGATCAGCGGCGGGATTGCTCCGAGCAGGAAGAGCCGTGGTCGACGAGCGATCAGGCGTAAACCCCTGCCCAGCAGACCAGCGCCCACCACCAATTCCCCGACGACGCCGGGCACTAGCCGGACCCGTTGCCCTGGTCTTGGGCGTTCGCTCGTACGGCTGCCCCCTTGGCCTCGGCATGCTTCCGAAGCTGATCTTGGAAGTCGATCATTCGTTGCCGCAGCCGCTGATCACTCGCGGCAAGGATGCGCACGGCCAGCAGACCGGCGTTCCGGGCATTGCCGATGGCGACGGTCGCCACAGGTACGCCAGCGGGCATTTGCACGATCGACAACAGAGAGTCCATACCGTCGAGATACTTCAGTGGCACCGGGACCCCGATGACGGGCAGCGGCGTGACTGAGGCCAGCATGCCCGGCAGGTGCGCCGCGCCACCGGCGCCGGCAATGATCACTTCGAGTCCCCGGGTGTGAGCCGACCGCCCGTAGCTGATCATGGCGTCAGGCATCCGATGCGCGGAGACCACATCGGCCTCGAAGGCCACGTCAAACTCACGCAGTGCGATCCCTGCGGCACCCATCACCGGCCAATCCGAATCGGAACCCATCACAATCCCGACCCTGGGCCGCGAACGATCGTCAGGCATCGGGGTCTCCCATCAGGTACGCGGCGGCATGCCGAGCCCGCTTCTGTGTCTGGACAAGATCATCTCCGAAGGTGGTGACATGGCCCACCTTGCGACCGGGACGTACCTGTTTGCCGTACAGCTGTACCCGCAGCCGCCGGTCTCGGGCAAAACAATGCAACAAGGCTGATGGAAGATCGTCGATCTTCCCACCGAAGATGTTGGCCATCACCGTCCAGGTGTGGATGCTGGCCGGTTCGCCGAGCGGCAGATCGAGCACGGCCCGCAGGTGATTCTCAAACTGCGACGTGCCGGCTCCGTCGATCGTCCAGTGCCCGGTGTTGTGCGGTCGCATCGCAAGCTCATTGACAACGACGGACCCATCTGGACGCTGCATGAGCTCCACAGCAAGTACTCCGACGACACCGAGCTCGTGAGCGATCCTGAGCGCGAGCTGCTGTGCCGCGACCGCGTGATCATCATCGAGCTTCGGGGCAGGTGTGGTCGTCTCGACACAGATGCCATCGCGTTGCACAGATTCCGAGATCGGGTACGCCGCCGCCTGCCCGGACGGTGAGCGCACTACGAGGGCACTGAGTTCGCGCGCGAAATCCACGAACTCCTCGCCGATGATCTGTATTCCATCGATCAGCTGCGCGAAGGGCTCGGCCGCCTGGGCGGCAGCATCGAGCCGCCACACCCCCTTGCCGTCGTATCCACCGCGGGAGGTCTTCGCCACGATCGGCCAGCCCTGCTCGTCACCGAAGGCGGCCAACGCTGCCGCATCGGGTACCACGCGACTAACGGGGCATGGCGCCCCCAGGGCTGCGAGCCGCTCTCGCATGATCGCCTTGTCCTGAGCATGCACCAGAGCTGCAGGTCCGGGCCGAACCGCGACACCGTCTGACTCGAGATCACGAAGCAGGCCGGTGGGGACATGCTCATGGTCAAAGGTCACGACATCGCAGCCGGCGGCGAAGCTGCGTACGGTCGTAGGGTCGGTGTAGTCGCCGACCGTGACGTCGTGCACCACCTGCGCGGCTGAGCTGTCGGGCGCCTCGGCAAGGAGCCGTACGTTGACACCCAAACCAATGGATGCGGCGTGCATCATCCGCGCCAGCTGTCCACCGCCGATGATGCCGACGGTGAAGCCTCGCCCACTGCTCACCCGCCGAAGCGTACCGGTCAGAGTGCAATCAGCACCGGTCAATTGAGCCTGAAGATCACCGAGCGCTGCACAATGAAGTTGACCGTGGTGGCAATCCCCTGGGCAATCACGAACGCAATGATCTGGACCGGAAACCGGCTCAGGCCCTGCGCGGTCAGCAGCGTGAACAAGACGCTGAACACGCCGACCTGCAGTGCGAAGGTCAACGCGTACAAGATCACGACGGCAACGAACCGGCGCGTCGATGGAGAGGCTCTAAACGTCCAGCGCCGGTTGATCAGATAGGCCGTCGTCGTGCCGGCGATGAAAGAGATGGCCTTGGCCGGCGTGTGCCCCAGGCCTAGCGCCATCAAGATCACCAGCAAGCCGAAGTCGACGATCGCCGAGAAGCCGCCGGTAATGATGAACCGGGTGAGCTGAGCGGACAGCGGCAAGACGCTCTCCCGCTCGTCGACGGGCAACTCAACCGGCTGCGGAAGCTGGTGCGGGTGCTCAGTCATCAGCCGCTCTCTTGCCAGCTTGGCCAGCGCGGCGTTCGCCGTACATTGAAGGCTTCGACGCCCTCGAGCCGGTCGGCTGAGAAGGCCGCTTCCTGCCACGCCTTGTCTTCGATCTCCAGACCGGTCAGCAGGTCGACATCGATGCCTTGCCTGAGAGCCCGTTTGGCGGCACGCAGGCTGACCGGGGACTTGGCCGCGATCTGTTGCGCCAGCTCAAGGGCGCTGCTTCGCGCCGCACCTTCCGGAACGAGCCGATCGGCAAGTCCCAGCTGCTGCGCCTCCTCGGCATCGACCCGTCGTCCAGTGAGAACCAGATCGGCCGCCTTGTTCAGTCCGATCCGGCGCGGCAGCAACTGAGTGCCGCCCTCCCCCGGAATCAGGCCCAATCCCACCTCGGGAAGTCCGAACGTGGCTGTGGCCGATGCAATGATCAGGTCACAGCACAGCGCCAATTCGCAGCCACCACCGAGCGCGAAACCTTCTACCGCCGCGATCATCGGGACCGGCACTGCGCGCAGCGCACCGAATGCTTCTTGAAACGGCCGGCGTTGCCGGAGCAGATCATCATTGCTAACGCCGCGGCGCTCCTTGAGATCAGCGCCGACACAAAAGGCTCGTTCCAGCGCACTTGAGATGATCACCACGCTGACCTGATCATCGGCCGCAAGCTGGTTCGCGGCGTCGCCGAGACGCCGAACCTGGCTCGTGGACAGAGCGTTCAGCGCCTCTGGGCGGTTCATGATCACCTCGGCGACATGCGCCGCAGGCCGCCCGAGCTCAACCGTCATGAGCGCGGCGCTGGCGGGTTCTGGGAACCGTGTTGTGGGCCGAAAAGCAGCTGCGTGATCTGAAGATTCACGTGCTCGACGTCTGGCACGTCCTTCAGCACGATCGTGCCGTCCTCGGCGGCCGTCTGCACGATGAGCGATCCACACCCGAGCATCCGATCCATCAGACTGCGCTCGTGCGAGACGTCATTGATCCGGTTCAGCGGCAGGTCCTTGCCGACCTTGTTGAGGATGCCGCTGCGAGTGATCAATCGACGATTGGTGATCGTGTACGTGGTGGTCCGCCAGCGCAGGAAAGGCAAGAGCAC
>Ga0307292_10000157_pt1 | contig 21787 bp, 19 predicted proteins | sample ER_DNA_149_FD_194471 | JGI IMG/M metagenome (GOLD analysis project Ga0307292, IMG submission 194471) | Bulk soil microbial communities from the East River watershed near Crested Butte, Colorado, United States - ER_DNA_149 | ecosystem: Environmental > Terrestrial > Soil > Floodplain | place...
CGGCCTCATCCCGCGGGCGACCCCGTGGGAGCACCTGCAGCTGAGCGCCCGGCTGCGCGGTCTCCAGGACTGGGAGTCGCGCGCCCGGAGCCTGCTCGAGCAGTTCGACCTCGGCGGTGAGGCGCACCGGGTCACCGCCGGCTTCAGCCATGGGATGGGCCGCCGGATGTCGGTGGCGCTGGCCGTCTTCCACCAGCCACCGGTCCTCCTCCTCGACGAACCCTTCGACGGGGTGGACCCCACCGGCGTCGACGCCACCCTCGAGGCGGTGGCCGACGCCCGCGCCCGCGGCGCCGCGGTGATTCTCTCGACGCACCTGCGCGACCTCGCGGTCGAGGCTTGCGACCACGCGGTCGTCCTCCGGGGCGGCCTTGCCGTGGCCAGCGTCGACGCCCGCGAGATGGCCGGCGAAGGAGGCGCCCGTGCCTACCGAGCGCTCCTCGGCTGACCGCCCGGCGCTGCCGGGTCCGGCGGCCTCGCTGGCGGTGCTGCTCGGCCTGTGGGGACGAGGGCTCGGCACCGGCGCTCGCATCGCCGTGGTCGTGGGCGTCGCCCTCCTCGTGGCGATCACCGTGGTCGCAGTGACCTTCCCCTCCCAGATCGGGTTCGCGCCCGAGCTGACCGAGGCGATGCGGCAGTACCTCCCGGTCGGGTACCTCGCCTTCGTCGTCACGACCGCGACCGCGGTGCTGTTCGGGGGCGGGGGCCGCGAGGCTCTCCCGGCGGAGCAGGTCGTCGCCTTTCCCGTCGGGCCGACCACGGACCATCTCGCCGGGCTGGTCCTCGCGCCGCTGAACCTGGCCTGGCTGCTGCAGGCCTGGACCCTGCTCGCCAGCGTCGCGGTCCTCACCCACGGAGGCCACACGTGGGCGGCCGTGGTGCCGGTGGTGCTCTGGCTGGTTGCGGCGACCGTCGTCGTCCAGTGGTTGTCGTGGGTGGTCGAGTACGTCCGCCGGGGCCCGCGCGGGGAGCTCGTCGTCCGCACGACGGCCGTCGTCGTCGGGCTGGTCATCGTCGCCGTCGTCAGCACCGGCCACCTGCTCGACGTCGCCGAGTGGACGCCGGCGGCCTGGGCGTCGTCGCTGCCCTACCTCGGCGCCGAAGGCGACTGGCTCACCTGGCTCTTCGGCTGTCTCCTCCTCGTGGCCGCCGCCCTCGGCGCGGCGATCCTGGGGTCGGGCACCGCGAAGCTGACCTGGACGCGCCCCGCCACGACCCAAGCGAGGGTCGAGACGCGGCGGTATGCGACGCGGCCGTTCCCGCGCAGCGCCCTGCGGGCGCTGGTGGCGATCGACCGCGGCAGCGTGTGGCGGTCCGCACCATTGCGCCGCGGCCTGGTGCTGCTCAGCCTGCTGCCGGTCGTGGTGGCGTTCGCGGGTCGGCTCGACTGGCTGATGGTGCCGGTGCTGCCCGGCCTCGTCGCCTCGGGTGGTGCCCTGCTGTTCGGTGTCAACGCGTGGGCCCTCGACGCGCGCGGAGCGGTGTGGCGGGAGAGTCTGCCCGTCGCGCCGGTCACCGCGCTCGTCGCGCGGGCGTGGGTCCTCGTGGAGGTGCTGACCGCCGCGTCGGTCGCGACACTGCTCATCTGCGGATGGCGGGCAGGTCCGCCGAACGCGGCGGAGCTCAGCGCGGCCGTGTGCGCCACCGCGACCATCGCCGTGCGCACCGTCGCGTCCGGACTGCGGTGGTCGGTGCGCCGGCCGTTCAGCGTCGACCTCCGCAGCGTGCGCGCCACTCCGGCGCCGCCGCTGGTCATGGTCGCCTACTCCGCCCGACTGGCCGTCGCGGCGACGCTGACCGGCCTGGTGTTCTCGGTCGTCGGGCGGCTGTTCTCGTGGTGGGTTTCCGTCGGGCTTGCCGGCGTGCTGTGTGCGACGTCGGTGGTGAGCCTGTGGTGGACGGCCCGCCTGTGGAGCCGGGCCGACGTGCGCTCCAACGTCGTGGATACGGTGGCGAGCGTCTGACCGGCGATTCGGGCGGAGGGGCGCTGACTTCTAAACTGGACGGATGCCGCAGACCACCAGCCTCGGGGCGTCCGTGTGGCCCGCATTGGAGCCGTTGCTCGAGCAGGTCGGCAAGCCGATCCAGTACGTCGGCGGCGAGCTGAACTCCACTGTCAAGGACTGGAACTGCGGTGGCGACGCCACGGTGCGCTGGACGCTGATGTACCCCGACGCATACGAGGTGGGGCTGCCCAACCAGGGCGTCATGATCCTCTACGAGGTCATCAACGAACGCCCGGACGCGCTGGCCGAGCGGACGTATGCGGTGTGGCCGGACCTCGAAGCGCTGATGCGGTCGTCTGGAGTGCCGCAGTTCACGGTGGACAGCCACCGCTCCGTGCGCGACTTCGACCTGCTCGGCGTCTCGTTCTCGACCGAGCTCGGCTACACCAACCTCCTCACCGCGCTGGACTTGGCCGGCATCCCGCTGCACGCGGCCGACCGCGGTGAGGACGACCCAGTGGTCGTCGCCGGCGGGCACGTGGCCTTCAACCCCGAGCCGATCGCCGACTTCGTCGATGCGGCGGTCATCGGCGACGGCGAGCAGGCCGTGCTGACGATCACCGACCTCGTCGCCGACTGGAAGGCCGCCGGTCGGCCGGGCGGACGCCACGAGCTCCTGCTTCGGCTGGCCCGGACCGGCGGTGTCTACGTGCCGGCGTTCTACGACGTCTCGTACCTGCCGGACGGGCGCATCCAGCGCGTCGCACCTCGGGTCGGGCTGCACGGCGTGCCGTGGCGGGTGTCGAAGCACACCGTCATGGACCTCGACGCGTGGCCGTACCCGAAGCAGCCGCTCGTCCCGCTCGCCGAGTCGGTGCACGAGCGGATGTCGGTGGAGATCTTCCGCGGCTGCACGCGCGGCTGCCGGTTCTGTCAGGCGGGAATGATCACCCGACCGGTGCGCGAGCGGTCGATCACCGGGATCGGTGAGATGGTCGAGCGCGGGCTGGCCGCAACGGGATTCGAGGAGGTCGGCCTGCTGTCGCTGTCGTCGGCGGACCATTCGGAGATCGCCGACATCACCCACGGGCTGGCCGACCGCTACGAGGGCACGCAGACCGGGTTGTCGCTGCCGTCGACGCGGGTGGACGCGTTCAACATCGACCTGGCCAAGGAGCTGACCCGAAACGGCCGCCGGTCCGGCCTGACCTTCGCGCCCGAGGGCGGCTCCGAGCGGATCCGCAAGGTCATCAACAAGATGGTGACCGAGGAAGACCTCATCGCGACGGTCACGGCGGCCTACGGCGCCGGCTGGCGGCAGGTGAAGCTCTACTTCATGTGCGGCCTACCGACGGAGACCGACGAGGACGTCCTCCAGATCGCCGACCTGGCCAGGCGGGTCATCGAGACCGGGCGTCAGGTCTCCGGGCGGCGGGACATCCGCTGCACCGTCTCGATCGGCGGGTTCGTGCCGAAACCGCACACGCCGTTCCAGTGGGTCGGCCAGCTCGCGGCGACGGAGACGGATGCGCGGCTGGCCAGGCTGCGCGAGGCGATCCGGTCCGACCGCCGGTATGCGTCGTCGATCGGCTTCCGGTACCACGACGGCCAGCCCGGGATCGTCGAGGGCCTGCTGTCCCGCGGCGACCGCCGGGTCGGCCGCGTCATCGAGGCGGTGTGGCGGGACGGCGGCCGGTTCGACGGGTGGAGCGAGCACTTCTCATATGAGCGGTGGATGCGGTGCGCGGCAGCGGCCCTGGCGGGTCAGCCGGTCGACGTGGCCTGGTACACCACCCGGGAGCGTGACCAGTCGGAAGTGCTGCCGTGGGACCACCTCGACTCGGGGCTCGACAAGGAGTGGCTCTGGGAGGACTGGCAGGAGGCTCTCGACGAGACCGAGGTCGACGACTGCCGGTGGACGCCGTGCTTCGACTGCGGGGTGTGCCCGCAGATGGGCACCGAGATCGAGATCGGGCCGACCGGGAAGACGCTGCTGCCGTTGACGGTGCTCGGGAGCGGCCGCGCGGCGCTGGCCGAGACGCGCTGAGGCAGCAGCGTCTGCCCATACGCCCGGTCCAGCGCCTGGTCAGCCGCGGACGTACTGGATCACGCCGACGACGTTTCCGGAGGGGTCGGCCAGGAACGTCAAGTCGCCGACTCCCGGGATCGTGGACCGCTCCATGACGACCCGGCCGCCCAGCTCCTCGACCCGGCCGAGTACCACCGTCAGGTCGTCGACCTCGATCGTGACCTCCGGCCCGGTGGTCCGAATGCCGGGAACCAGGTCCCGTCTCGTCTGCACCGCCGCCACCATTTCGTCGGCCGGCGGCAGCCGGGTTCGCACAAACCCCGGGTAGTACGGCTCGAACCGCCAGTCGAACAGGCCCTCGTAGAACGCCTGGGTGGCCCCGTCGTCGTCGGCGTTGACGGCCATGTGCGTGACGCGTCCCGGCACGACCGGCTCCTCAGACGGGGTGGCCGACGTGGGCCAGGGCCTGGCGTAGCAGCACCCCGTGGCCGCCGTCCATGTCGCCGCGCGCGGCCAGCGCGGCGGCCTCGTCGGGCGTGACCCAGGCCAGATCCAGCGCGTCCCGCTGCGGCGAGCAGTCACCCATGACAGGAACCACGAAGGCCAGGGCGACGGCGTGCTGGCGAGGGTCGTGGAACGGCGTCACGCCCGGGGTGGGGAAGTACTCCGCCACCGTGAACGGCTGCGGCGACAGCGGGATCTGCGGCATCGCGAGCGGTCCCAGGTCCTTCTCGATGTGCCGGATCAGTGCGTCCCGGATCCGCTCGCGGTAGAGCACCCGCCCGGAGACCAGCTCGCGGTCGATCGTCCCCTCCGACGAGGCGCGCAACAGCAGCCCGATCGTCGTGACGACGCCCCGCTCGTCCACCCGGACGGGGACCGCCTCGATGTAGACGATCGGTAGCCGCTCCCGCGCGTCGCGCAGCTGCTCACGGGTCAGCCAGCCGGCCGCGACCTCCGTCTCCGTCATGCCACGGTTCTACCAGTCCTCCGGAAAAGCAGCGGCCGGTCGCCGGTAGACTGAGTGCACAGGCGTTCGAGCCGTCATCAGCGGCGAGCCTCCGGAAGAACAGAGCGCACGCTCCCACTAGACCCGGACGGGTGGGCCCGTCACAGCCTTCGGCCAGAGCGGTCGTATGCCTCAAGCGTGCGGCAAGCGGGGTGGTACCGCGGCGGCGACGTCGTCCTCGCAGCGAGAGACCACGCAGACCCGCATACCGAACCGCAGGAGCCGAGCCACCGATGAGCGAGCGATCGCCGCAGTCTCCGGGCGCGCAGGCGCCGTACCCGCACGTGCCGTCCAGGCCGCGCTTCCCGCAGATGGAGGAGCGCGTCCTGAAGTACTGGGACGAGGACGGCACCTTCGTCGCGTCGGTCGAGAACCGCGATGCCGGCGAGAACGGCTCCAACGAGTTCGTCTTCTACGACGGGCCGCCGTTCGCCAACGGGCTGCCGCACTACGGCCACCTGCTCACCGGCTACGTCAAGGACATCGTCCCGCGGTACATGACGATGCGGGGCCGCCGGGTCGAGCGCCGGTTCGGGTGGGACACCCACGGGCTCCCGGCCGAGCTGGAGGCGATGAGCCAGCTCGGGATCAAGACCAAGGAGGAGATCCTCGAGCTCGGCATCGAGGCGTTCAACGCCAAGTGCCGCGAGTCGGTGCTGCGGTATACCGACGAGTGGCAGGCCTACGTGCGACGGCAGGCCCGCTGGGTCAACTTCGACCACGACTACAAGACGCTCGACCCCGACTACATGGAGTCGGTGATGTGGGCGTTCAAGCAGCTCTACGACAAGGGCCTGGTCTACTCGGGCTTCCGGGTCCTCCCGTACTGCTGGAACGACCAGACGCCGCTGTCAAACCACGAGCTGCGGATGGACGAGGACGTCTATCAGAACCGCCAGGATCCGGCCGTCACCGTCGGCCTGCGGCTGGAGACCGGCGAGCTGGCCCTGGTCTGGACGACGACGCCCTGGACCCTCCCCGCGAACCTCGGCATCATGGTCGGCCCCGACATCGACTACGTCGTCGTCGAGTCCGAAGTCACCGGTACGACCGAGCGCTACGTCATCGGCGAGGCGAGGCTCGAGGCATACGCCAAGGACCTGTTCCCGAACGGCGACGACCCGAAGGACCACGTCGTCGAGCGGCTGCGCGGAACGGACCTGCTGGGCCGCCGGTTCACGCCGCCGTTCGACTACTACCTCGGGCACCCGCGCGCCCACCACGTGTTCCCGGCCGAGTTCGTCACCACCGAGGACGGCACCGGGCTGGTCCACACGGCCGGCGCCTTCGGTGAGGAGGACAAGATCGTCACCGACGCGGCCGGGATCGAGCCGGTCGTCCCGGTCGGCGCCGACGGCCGGTTCTTGTATCCCGTCACCGACTACGAAGGCATGCTCGTCTTCGACGCGAACCTGCCGATCATCGACCACCTTCGGGCCCGCACCCGCGGGGAGGGCGACTCCGGCGCGGTCACCGAGGGCACCGTCCTGCTGCGCCGCGAGAGCTACGACCACGCCTACCCCCACTGCTGGCGGTGCCGCGAGCCGTTGATCTACATGGCGGTGTCGAGCTGGTTCGTCGAGGTCACGAAGATCAAGCAGCGGATGCTCGAGCTCAACGAGGAGATCTCGTGGACGCCTGGGCACATCAAGCACGGTCAGTTCGGCAAGTGGCTGGAGAACGCGCGCGACTGGTCGATCACTCGAAACCGGTTCTGGGGCAGCCCGGTTCCGGTGTGGAAGTCCGACGACCCGCGCTACCCGCGGATCGACGTCTATGGCTCGTTCGAGGAGCTCGAGCGCGACTTCGGCGTCGAGGTGACCGACCTGCACCGTCCGTTCGTCGACCGGCTGACCCGGCCGAATCCCGACGACCCGACCGGCCAGTCGACGATGCGGCGCGTGGAGGACGTCCTCGACGTGTGGTTCGACTCCGGGTCGATGTCGTTCGCCCAGGTGCACTACCCGTTCGAGAACCGGGACTGGTTCGAGCACCACTTCCCGGGCGACTTCATCGTCGAGTACATCGGGCAGACCCGCGGCTGGTTCTACACGCTGCACATCCTCGCCACGGCGCTCTTCGACCGGCCGGCCTTCTCGTCGTGCGTCTCGCACGGGATCGTCCTCGGTTCGGACGGCCAGAAGATGAGCAAGTCGCTGCGCAACTACCCGGACGTCAGCGAGGTGTTCGACCGCGACGGCGCCGACGCGATGCGGTGGTTCCTCATGTCCTCGCCGATCCTGCGCGGAAACGACCTCATCGTCACCGAGCAGGGCATCCGCGACGGCGTGCGTCAGGTGCTCATCCCACTGTGGAACGCCTGGTCGTTCTTCTCCCTGTATGCCAACGCGGCCGGCGGCGGGTCGGGTTACCGTGCGCGGTGGTCGACGGCCTCGACCGACGTGCTCGACCGGTACCTGCTGGCCAAGCTGCGTGACTTCGTCGCGACGATGCAGTCGCAGATGGACGCCTACGAGGTCGCCAACGCGTGCGACACGATGCGCGGTTTCCTCGACGTCCTCACTAACTGGTACATCCGGCGCTCCCGAGACCGGTTCTGGGGCGGTGAGGACGAGTCGGCCAAGGCGGCCTTCGACACCCTCTACACGACGCTCGAGACGGTGTGCCGCGTCGTGGCGCCGCTGCTTCCGCTCACGACCGAGGAGATCTGGCGGGGGCTGACGGGGGAGCGGTCGGTCCACCTGACCGACTGGCCGTCCTACGAGGACCTGCCGGAGAACGAGACCCTCGTGGCGTCGATGGATCGGGCCCGCGCGGTCTGTTCGACGGCGTCCGCGCTACGCAAGGCCGCTCAGCTACGGGCCCGGCTGCCGTTGGCCTCGCTGACGGTCGTGACGCCGGATTCGACTGCGTTGCGGGCGTTCTCGGCGGTCGTTCGCGACGAGGTCAACGTCAAAGACGTGCGCCTTGTCGACCTGGCCGACGCGACGGAGGCCGACTTCGGCGTCACCCGACGGCTCACGATGAACGCCCGCGCCGCCGGCCCACGACTGGGCCGGGACGTCCAGACCGCGATCAAGGCTGCCAAGTCGGGTGACTGGTCGATGGCCGAGGACGGAACCGTGACCGCCGGCGGCCTGGCCCTCGAGGAGGGCGAGTACGCCGTCGAGACCGTCGTCGAGTCGTCGACCGAGCACCGCGAGCAGGCCGTGGCCATGCTGCCCGGCGGAGGGTTCGTCGTCCTGGACACCGCGGTGACTCCGGAGCTCGGGCGCGAGGGTCTCGCGAACGACCTGGTCCGCGCCGTGCAGCAGGCCCGCCGTGATGCCGGCCTGCACGTCAGCGACCGGATATCGCTCACCGTCACCGGTGACGAGGCGGTGTTCGACGCGACCGTGGCGCACCGCGACCACCTCGTCGGCGAGACGCTGGCCACCCAGTTCGGGTCGTCGCCGAGGCTCGACGACCTGCCGGCAGGGAACGGGGTCGCCGAAGTGACCGTCGGCGACCGCCACCGCGCTCGGCTGCAGGTAAGGAGGCCGGCCTCATGCCCGCCGTCGTGAACGTGATGGTCCGCCCGGCCGTGGAGGCCGACCTCGACGGCATCATCGCGGTGGGCCACCGCACGTGGCCGACCACGTACGAGCCGATCGCCGGGGCCGACTTCGTGGCCATGGGCCTGGCCAAGTGGTGGAGCGCCGAGGCCATCCGGCCCCTGATCGCCAGGGGCCGGGTCACCGTCGCGGAGGTCGACGGCGTCGTGGTCGGGGTCGTCGCCGCCGGACCCCATGACGGCCGACTGGTGCTGTGGAAGCTCTACGTCCTGCCCGAGTACCAAGGGCGTGGCATCGGGGCACGGCTGCTGGAGCGGGTCGTCGAGGGCGCCCGCGGGCTCTACCCCGAGATCCGAGCCGCTTACCTCGACGGCCATCTCAGCGCACAGGGCTTCTACGCCCACAAGGGCTTCGTGGAGGTCGAGCGCGAGCGGGGCTCCGGCGGCCTGCCCGACAACATCTGGATGACGAGGCCGGTGGCGGCCGGATGAGCGAGCGACCCCACCGGAAGCGGCCGAGCGGTCTCGACACCCCCGATCCGGACACGCTGCGGAGACTGCTCGACGTCGAGCAGGAGATCCTCTCGCGTACTCCCGAGACGCAGGTCGACCCCACGCTCGACACCGTGCGCGAGGTGATGGACCTCCTCGGAGACCCGCAGCGCGCATACCCGGTCATTCACCTGACGGGCACGAACGGCAAGACGTCGACGAGCCGGATGATCGACTCGCTGCTGTCCGCGATGGGCCTGACCACCGGTCGGTTCACCTCGCCGCACCTCCACTCGTTCCGCGAGCGGATCACCGTCGGCGGCGAGCCGATCGGTCCGGAGCGGCTGGTCGAGATCTACGACGAGGTGCTGCCCACGGTGCAGCTGGTCGACGAGCGCGCGGTAGCGGCCGGGGGACACCGGCTCAACTTCTTCATGATGTCGGTCGTCCTCGCCTATGCGGCGTTCGCCGACGCCCCGGTCGACGTCGCGGTGGTCGAGGTGGGCCTGGGCGGCACCTGGGACGCGACGAACGTCGCCGACGGGCAGGTCGCCGTCGTCACGCCCGTCGCGGTCGACCACGCGCGGCTGCTCGGCTCGACGGTCGAAGAGATCGCCGTCGAAAAGGCAGGGATCATCAAACCGGAGGCGATCGCGGTCTCGGCGATCCAGGAACGCGACGTCGCGGAGATCCTCCTCGACCGCGCGAACGAGGTCGGTGCACGAGTCGTCTTCGAGGGCAACGACTTCGGCGTCACCGCACGCGAAGTTGCGGTCGGGGGCCAGCAGCTCTCGTTCCGCGGGCTGGCCGGCGACTACCCCGACATCTACCTGCCGTTGCACGGCGAGCACCAGGCCGGCAACGCCGCGACCGCCCTGGCGGCCGTCGAGGCGTTCGTGGGCGGCGGCGCACAGCGGCTCGACCTCGAGGTCGTGCGCCAGGGGTTCGCCGAGGTGACGTCGCCCGGTCGACTGGAGGTCGTCCGCCGGTCGCCGACGGTGCTTGTCGACGCGGCGCACAACCCGGCCGGTATGCGTGCGCTCCGGTCCGCGCTCGGCGACGCCTTCACGTTCACCAAGCTCGTGGGGCTGGTGGCGATCTTCTCGGACAAGGAGCCGCTCGAGATGCTCGAGATCCTCGAGCCGGCGCTCGACCACGTCGTCGTCACCAGGAACACGTCGCCGCGGTCGATCCCGCCGCACCAGCTGGCAGAGATCGCCGCGGAGATCTTCGGCGAGGATCGGGTCACCGTGGAGGAGTCCATGCCGGACGCGATCGACGCCGCGGTCGCGCTGGCCGAGGAGGACGGCATGGGCGGCGGAGTGCTTGTCACCGGTTCGGTCGTGACGGCCGCTGACGCCCGGCTCCTGCTCGGCGCCGACGACACCTGATGCGGGCTGTCCTCCGCGCGGGTTCCCGTTCGTTGCAGAGGTGACAGCACCTCGACCTTTGGAAGGACGCAGACATGACCATCACCACCCCAGCCACGACGGGGTACGCGGACGTCAACGGTCTGCACATGTATTACGAGACCTACGGGTCCGGCACACCCCTCGTCCTGCTGCACGGCGGGATGCTGACCATCGACCTCAACTTCGCGACGCTGATCCCCACGCTGGCCCGGACGCACACCGTGATCGGCGTCGAGATGCAGGGCCATGGCCGCACCGCGAATATCGACCGGGCGATCACGTACCCCAACCTCGCGTCAGACGTCGTCGCGCTGCTCGACCACCTCGGCATCGAGCGCGCGGCGGTACTCGGCCACAGCATGGGAGCCGGCGTCGCCTTGGAGATGGCTGTGAGCACCCCAGAGCGGCTCACGGCGATCGTCCCGATCTCGGCCAGCATCAGCAAGGACGGGATGCACCCCGACCTCGCCGACCCGTCGACGTTCGAGACCTCGCCGATCATGCCGACGGCGCAGGACTTCGCGGAGTTCAAGGACGCGTACGAGCGGCTGTCGCCTCATCCGGAGCAGTTCGACACCTTCCTCATGACGCTGAGCGGCATGGACAGCGACTTCGCCGGCTGGACCGACGAGCAGCTCGCCGGCATCTCCTGTCCGGTGCTCATCGTGCAGGGCGACACCGACTTCACCCTGGTGTCACATGCCGCGGTGATGCTCGAAAAGATCCCTGGCTCGGCCCTGGCCGTCCTCCCGGCGACGAGGCACATGCAGGTGACCCGCCGCGACACGATCCTGCTGCCGATCCTCGAACAGTTCTTCGCGGACCACCCGGGCGTGTGAGACGCGGATTCGGACGGCCCGGCGACTCCCCGCATACCCTGAGGCGCATGGCCGCCCTCCCGCTCTTCGGCGCCACCGGGAAGTTCACCTGGCGGATGGGTGCCGTAGTGCTGGGCGGCCAGTCGGTGATCGTCTTCTTCGGGGCGCTGGTCGCGCGCGCGCTCGGAGAGGTGTCCGGCGATCCCCGGGCCGGGGCCTATCTCCTGGTCGGGAGCGGGCTGGCCGTGCTGTGCCTCGTCGCCGCCGGTCTCATGCGGACGCCGTTCGGGGTGACGCTGGGGTGGCTGATCCAGGTGGCGACGTTCGTCAGTGCGGTGGTCCTGCCGATGATGGCGATCGTCGGGGTGATCTTCACGCTGCTGTGGGTCGTGTGCCTGTGGCAGGGGCAGCGGATCGACGCGATCCAGGCCGGACGGGCGGCGTAGGCGGGCCACAAGTCGGGGTCCCCCGCGAAGTATTGGAGCGGAGCGGAGAACTTCGTGGGGTGACTTAGGGTTGGGCGCGTGACGACGACGGAGCGTTCGCTGGTCCTGGTCAAGCCCGACGGGTTCTCGCGCGGCCTCACCGGTGAGGTGCTCCGCCGGATCGAGGCCAAGGGGTATGCCATCGTCGCGCTGTCCGTGTTGAGGCCGGATCGCGAGCGCCTGGCGAGGCACTACGCCGAGCACGAGGGCAAGCCGTTCTACGAGCCGCTGGTCGAGTTCATGTCGTCTGGGCTGGTGACGGCGGCGGTCATCGAGGGGCACCGTGTCATCGAGGGGTTCCGGGCGCTGGCCGGCGCCACCGATCCGACGGCGGCGCTCCCCGGCACGATCCGCGGGGACCTCGGCCGCGACTGGGGGCTCAAGGTCCAGCAGAACATCGTCCACGGGTCCGACGGCCCCGAGTCGGCGGTGCGCGAGATCGGGATCTGGTTCCCCGACCTCTGACTCGCCGCGGCTGGAGGCCGGCCGTGGCGCTGACTCCGGATCGTGGACGTTCGGTGACGCTCTGGCGGCGCAAAGCGTGCACGATCCCCGTGTTCCGCGGCTTGGGGGCAGCTGGCGCCGGCACCCGGCACCCGCGGTGCTCACCCATACAGCCGCTGCGAGCGGAGGAGTGACGGGCCGGTCCACGCCGGCGGTGACAGGATCGGTGGCATGAGCACGGCCTGGGGCGACCACCGGATCGACGCCCTCATGGACCGCGCCTGGCGCCGCGGCCGGATCTCGGTTCGTGAGCGGGTCGAGCGGGTGCGCGGCAAGGCCTGGCACATCGGCCAGTGCGCTGCAGCCGCGGCGCTCGCGTGGTTCCTCGCGACGACGGTGTTCCACCACTCGGCACCGGTGTTCGCGCCGATCGTCGCGGTCGTCTGTCTGGGGACGACGTATGCCCAGCGGCTCCGGCGCGTCGCCGAGATCACCGTCGGCGTGGCCGTGGGGCTGCTCGTCGCGGACCTGTTCCTCATGCTCGTCGGCACCGGCGCCTGGCAGATCGGCGTCATCGTGCTCTGTGCGATGTCGGCGGCGCTGCTCCTCGACGCCGGCGGGCTGCTCGTCACCCAGGCGGCCGTCCAGTCGATCTTCGTCGTGGCGTTCGTCGCGACCCCGGGGGACGCTGTGACCCGCTGGTTCGACGCGGTCATCGGCGGTTCGGTGGCGCTCCTGGCCGCGGCCGTCGTGCCCGCGGCACCGTTGCGGCGGCCGCGGACCCAGGCGGCGGTCGTGGTCCGAACCATCGCAACCCTGCTGCGCGACGCCGCGCAGTGCACCCGCGATGGTGACGTCAACCGGGCGGCCCGCGTGCTCGCCCGGGCCCGAGCCACCGATGCCCCGCTCCGCGAGCTCAAGGCAGCGGCTGACGAGGGGCTCGCCGTGCTGGCCTCCTCACCGTTCCAGCGAAGGGACCGGGAGAAGGTTCGCAGCGTTGCCGACCTGGTCGAGCCGCTCGACCGGGCGATGCGGAGCACCCGGGTGCTCTGCCGCCGGGTCGCGGTGAACGCCGACCGTCAGATCGACGTGCCGCCTTCGTACGCGCGCCTCCTCGATGATCTCGCCGACGCCGTCGACATCGTTGCCAGGGTGCTCGGCGAGAATGCCGCCGCGGCGCAGGGCCGCGGTGGCATCATCGAGGTCGGCCGGGCGACCGCTCGGCTCGAGCGCGGGTCGCTGTCGGTCGACGTGCTGCTCGTCCAGATCCGGTCGCTCATCGTCGACCTGCTGCAGGTGACCGGGATGGACTACGAGGAAGCCGTAGCGGTGGTTCCGTCGATCCCTGAGCACCTTCCCAGGACCTGACCGCCGGGTTGGACGATGAAAGCGCGTCAGCGGCCCAGGCGGGCGTAGACCTCCTCGGAGGCCGCTCGGGCCCCGCCCCACCACTTCTCGTTGTCGCGGTACCACTCGACGGTCTGGGCCAGCCCGGCGCGCATGTCCTGGTACCGCGGTCGCCACGACGTCTCGCGGCGCAGCTTGCTCGAGTCGATGGCGTACCGCAGGTCGTGCCCAGGCCGGTCGCTGACGAGGTCGAACCAGTCGGCCGGCTTTCCCATCAGCTCGAGCAGCATGGCGACGATCTCGCGGTTGTTCCGCTCCCCGTCGGCCCCGATGAGGTACGTCTCCCCGGGGCGGCCCTCCTCGACGATCGCGACTACTGCGTCGTTGTGGTCGTCGACGTGGATCCAGTCGCGCACGTTGGCGCCCGCGCCGTAAATCTTGGGTTTGACCCCCTGGAGGATCCCGGTGATCTGCCGCGGGATGAACTTTTCGACGTGCTGCCGCGGTCCGTAGTTGTTGGAGCAGTTCGACAGCGTCGCGTGGATGCCGAACGACCGGATCCAGGCCCGCACCAACAGGTCGGCGCCTGCCTTGGACGCGGAGTAGGGCGAGGACGGGTTTACGGGCGTGGTCTCGGTGAAGCGGACGGGGTCGTCGAGCTCCAGGTCGCCGTAGACCTCGTCGGTGGAGACGTGATGGATCCGCTTGCCGTGTCGGCGAACCGCCTCGAGAAGCTGGTAGGTCCCGACGATGTTGGCCTCGACGAACGGCCACGGGTTGTCGAGACTGTTGTCGTTGTGCGACTCCGCCGCGAAGTGCACGACCAGGTCAGTGTCCGCGACCAGCCGGTCTACGAGGGTCGGGTCGGCGATCGACCCCTCGACGAAGTCGATCTCGTTCTCGACCGGCGCGAGCGAGGCCCGGTTTCCCGCGTACGTCAGGGCGTCGAGGACCGTGACCTGCCAGTCCGGCCGGGTCTGCCGGACCCGCAGGACGAAGTTCGAGCCGATGAACCCGGCTCCGCCGGTGACGAGGACCTTCATGCGATGTGCTCCTTGGTATGCGGGTGCTCCCGGTCGGGGGAGGGAAGTGGATGGATGCCGGTGGGCTCCGCCGTCGTGGCGGCGCTGCCGTTCGGGCCGGAGCTGAACTCCACCTCGAGGGCGAACCGCTGCGCGAGGTAGCGGTGATCGGAGAGGGCCAGAACGCGCCCGGACGGGTCTGCGGCGAACCGGCGGACCAGCAGCAGCGCATCGCCCGAGGCCACTCCGAGCAGCTCGGCGTCCTCCGCACTGGCCAGGCCGGCCGTCACGACCTGCCGGACCTTCGCGATGCGGTGGCCGTGTCGGGTCAGCGTCTCCCAGATGCCGGGCCGGGTCGCGGCGTCTCGGCTGACCGGACCGGCAAGCTCGCCAGGAACCCACTCCCGGACCACGTCCAGCCCTTCGCCGTCGACGGTCCGCAGCGAGCGCGCATACAGCACCTCGGTGTCCTCGGGAACGCCGAGGGAGCCCGCGAGGGAGAGCGGAGCGGAGCGGTAGCCGAACTCGACGACTTGCCGCTCGAGAGACTTGCCCGCTTCGGCGACCGCCGACGCCGCGTGCCGGAACGAGCCGAGGGCGAGCCGCTGGTGGAACGCGGAGCCGGTCACGAACCACCCGGCCCCGTGTCGCGACTCGACGAGGCCCTCGTCGCGCAGTACCTCGAGGGCCCGTCGCACCGTGGGCCGCGAGACCGCGTACCGGTGGCACAGCTGCGACTCTGAGTCGAGCGTGCCGCCGTCCCCGAACTCGCCTAGCGCGACCCGCTCACGGAGATCGGAGGCGATCGTGGCGAACCGAGTACTTGTCATCGACTTGTAAGTTACAGCATGCTTCAACCGACCCGCACGCGCGTCCGGGAAAGTTTCTCGAGCCGATGTGTCAACCTTCTCGCCGCCTGCGGCGACTCAGGGGCATGACTGCCGAAACATCCCGAGAGCCAGGGCAGGAAAAGCAACGTCGCGGACGCTGGACCTGTCGGCTCCACGTGTGGCACCGCTGGCGCACGCACCGATATCCCGACAGCGGAGACTACGGCGGCCGCTACCAAGAATGTCTCGACTGCGGGAAGCAGCGCGACGTCCCCATCGGTGTCGCCATGGGCTAGTTTCTCCGACCTCCCCGACAACGAAAGGTGGTGGTCCCGGTCGGGACCACCACCCTTGGGGGATGCGGTGAGTCGGCTCAGTGCTGCCGCGCCTCCCGCTCGGCGAGCTCCTCGAAGGTCGGCGGCATCGGCGAGACGCGCGGGTCGCCCTCGTCGGCAAAGTAGTCCGGCGGCTGGGTGGCGTCGATGCCGGCCGGAGTCTTGGTGGCCCGGAGGATGACCGTCAGCACCGCCGCGACGACGACGTTGAGGACGAACGCCGTCACGGCGATGTAGCCCATCTGGCCCCACACCGGCACCGCCGAGAGCGATCCGCCGAAGTGCGGCGTCGCCGCGCTCGCCACGTTGTAGGCGGCGATCGTGCCGTAGGCCATGCCGACCGCCCAGCCGGCGAGCAGCGCCCACCGGTGGAACCACCGCGTGTAGAGGCTGAACACGATGGCCGGGAAGGTCTGGAGGATCCAGATGCCGCCGAGGAGCTGCAGGTTGATGGCGTTCTGCTTGTCCATGGTGAGGACGAAGACCAGCGCGAACGCCTTCACCACGAGCGACGCCACCTTGGAGACCTTGGCCTCCTGCTGGACGGTGGCGTCCTTGTTGATCCACTCCTTGTAGATGTTGCGCGTGAACGTGTTCGCTGCCGCGATGGACATGATCGCCGCCGGGACGAGCGCACCGATCGCGATGGCGGCGAAGGCGACTCCGGCGAACCAGGCCGGGAACGTGTCCTCGAACAGCTGCGGGATGACCAGCTGCGCGTTGGGCTTGCCGTCCAGGCCGATCGGCTTGGTGCCGGCCGCGATCGCGACCCAGCCGAGCAGGGCCAGCAGCCCAAGGACGAGGCTGTAGGCCGGCAGGATCGCCGCGTTGCGCCGGATCGTGTTGCGGCTCCTGGCCGCCAGCGACCCGGTGATCGAGTGCGGGTACATGAACAGGGCCATGGCCGAGCCAAGGGCGAGGGAGGCGTACGCCCAGTACTGCGCGGTCGAGGGGATGAACACCCCGGTCGGTGCACCGGTCGTCGGGTTGGGCGTAGCCATCTTCTTCTCGGCCGCACCGAAGATCGCCTCCCAGCCGCCGAACCTCGAGGGCAGATAGATGATCGCGACGATGATGACGAGGTAGATGAGGATGTCCTTGACGAACGCGATCATCGCCGGCGCCCGGAGCCCCGAGGTGTAGGTGTAGAGGGCAAGGACGAGGAAGGCGATGAACAGGGGCAGGTCGGCGGCGAGGACGTTGCCCGAGCCCCCGACACCTGTGACCTCGAGAACGGCTTGGATGCCGACCAGCTGCAGCGCGATGTAGGGCATCGTCGCGACGAACCCGGTGATCGCGACGGCCAGCGAAAGACCGCGCGAGCCGTGCCGCCCAGAGACGAAGTCGGCCGGCGTGACGTAGCCGTGCCGGTGGCTGACCGACCACAGCCGCGCCATGAAGATGAAGATGATCGGGTAGAGGATGATCGTGTACGGCACGGCGAAGAAGCCACTGACCGCGCCCGCGCCGAACATCGCCGCCGGCACGGCAACGAAGGTATATGCGGTGTAGAGGTCGCCACCCAGCAGGAACCAGGTGATCCAGGTGCCGAAGCTGCGCCCGCCGAGCCCCCACTCGTCGAGGCTCTCCATGCTGTCGGGGCGCCGCCACCGCGAGGCCCAGAAGCCCATCACCGCGACCATGGCGAACAGCACGACGAGGATGATCAGAGCCACCCAGTTGACATCGGTCATTGGGTCTTCTCCTCCGGGTCGTCGATGAGGTACTCGTCACCCTCCGTGTCCATGGGGCGGTGGGGGCGGGCCTTGCGCACGACGATGAACGCCGCATACGTGAAGCCGGAGCAGAGGAAGACCCAGAGGAACTGGTACCAGAAGAAGAAGGGGAAGCCGGCGAGGTACGGCTCCTTCTTCGAGTAGGTGCCTACGAGCATGAGGGCGACGATCGGGATGGCCACCAGCACACCGGTCAAGACCAGCAAGCCCTTGTTGGCCGGCGGGGCCGGGTAGTGGCGTCGGTTGTCGGGTGGGGCGTCGTTCGACATGGAGCACCTCCGCGAGTCTCGGGTCGCTCCCGTGCGACCTACTCTCGGAACGTACTCCGGGGCCGATCATTCGGCTCGTCGGGGCGCGCCGAGTGGCCGACATGTGACGTGAACGGTCGCTGTGGGCCGGACCGACGTCGCCCCATAGGGTGACGCCATGGCTGATTACGACGTCGTGGTCCTGGGTGCCGGTCCGGGTGGGTACGTCGCGGCGATCCGCGCCGCGCAGCTCGGCAAGAAGGTCGCCGTCGTCGAGCTGAAGTACTGGGGCGGCGTATGCCTCAACGTCGGGTGCATCCCGTCCAAGGCGTTGCTGCGCAACGCCGAGATCGCCCACATCATCACCAAGGAGAAGAAGACCTTCGGCATCGAGGGCGACGCCTCGATGGCCTTCGGGCCGACCTTCACGCGCAGCCGCGCCGTCGCCGACGCCAGTGCCAAGGGCGTCCACTACCTGATGAAGAAGAACGCGATCGACGAGATCGACGGCTGGGGCGTCATCACGTCGCCCACCTCGCTGGACGTGACCCTGGCCGACACGTCGCGCCGGACCGTCACCTTCGACAACCTCATCATCGCGACCGGCGCGACCGTGCGGATGCTGCCAGGCATGGAGCTGAGCCAGAAGGTCGTCACCTACGAGGAGCAGATCCTCGATGGGAACCTGCCGAGCTCGGTGATCATCGGCGGGTCCGGCGCCATCGGCGTCGAGTTCGCCTACGTCATGACGAACTTCGGGGTGGACGTCACGATCGTCGAGTTCCTCGACCGGATGGTCCCGACCGAGGATGCGGAGGTGTCGAAGGAGCTGCTCCGGCAGTACAAGAAGCTCGGCGTCAAGGTCCTGCTGTCGACGGCGGTCAAGAACGTCGAGGACACCGGTTCCGGCGTGCGGGTGACCGTCGCACCCGCCGCGGGCGGTGACGAGCAGGTACTCGAGGCCGACAGGTTCCTCGCCGCGTTCGGGTTCGCGCCGCGCGTGGAGGGTTACGGGCTGGAGTCGATCGGCGTCGCCCTGACCGACCGCGGGGCCATCGCCGTCGACGAACGGGGTCGGACCAACGTCGACGGAGTGTATGCGATCGGCGACGTCACCGGGAAGCTGATGCTCGCGCATACCGCCGAGGCGATGGGCGTCGTGGCGGCCGAGACGATCGCGGGGGCAGAGACCGTGGAGATCAACTTCGACATGATCCCCCGGGCGACGTTCTGCCAGCCTCAGATCGCGTCGTTCGGCTACACCGAGGAACAGGCGCGCGAGCGGGGCTACGACGTCAAGACCGCTTCGTTCCCGTTCTCCGCCAACGGAAAGGCGCGCGGCATGGCCGAGGGCGTCGGCTTCGTCAAGATCGTCGCCGACGCCGAGCACAACGAGATCGTGGGCGCCCATCTGATCGGGCCCGAGGTCACCGAGCTCCTTCCCGCGCTCACACTGGCTCAGCAGTGGGACCTCACCGCTGACGAGGTGGCGCGCAACGTCTTCGCCCACCCGACGCTGAGCGAGGCGATGAAGGAAGCGGTCGAGGGCATCGCGGGCCACATGATCAACCTCTGACAGGCCAGACTGGGCGGCATGGCCTTCGACGTCGCCGGCTGTTCCTACCAGCGGTTCATGGGGCGGTTCTCCGAGACGCTGTCGGCGCCGTTCGCCGACTTCGCCGGCGTGACCGCGGGATCGGGTATGCGTGTCGTCGACGTCGGGTGCGGACCGGGGGCGCTGACGTCGCTCCTCGTCGACCGGCTCGGCGCCCCGGCCGTCGCCGGCGTGGATCCGTCGGAGACCTTGCTGGACGCGGTGCGGGAGCGGCTGCCGGACGTCGAGATCCGGAAGGCGCCGGCGGAGGCGCTGCCGTTCGACGACGACGCGTTCGACGCCGCACTGGCGCAGCTCGTCGTCCACTTCATGCGCGATCCTGAGATCGGTGTCGGCGAGATGGCGAGAGTGACTCGGCCAGGCGGCGTCGTGGCGGTCTGCGTCTGGGACCACGCCGGAGGGAGGGGACCGCTGTCGGCGTTCTGGGCGGCGGTCGGTGAGGTCGACCCGGGCGCCCGTGACGAGGCCTCGCTCGTCGGGTCGACCCAGGGCCAGCTCGAGGCTCTGCTCGGCTCGTGCGGTCTGGATGATGTGGTCGGCGACGAGGTGACGACGACGCGGTCGTACACGTCGTTCCAGGACTGGTGGGAGCCGTACACGCTGGGCGTCGGCCCGGCCGGCGACTACGTCCGGTCACTCGACGACGCCACCCGGGACCGGCTGATCGCGGCCTGCCGAACCCGGATCCCGGACCGGCAGTTCACACTGGACGCGACCGCCTGGGCGGCGCGAGGGAGGGTGCCGTCATGATCACGTCCGTCCACACGCTCGTCTACTCCGACGACCCCGCCGCGACGCGGGCCTTCTTCAAAGACGTCCTGCGCTGGCCGTTCGTGTCCGACGAGGCGTCCGGCGGCGACGGAGGCGACGACCCGTCGAACTGGCTGATCTTCCGGTCCGGGCGCAGCGAGCTCGGGGTGCATCCGACGTCCGGGGAGGGCGGGTCCACGACCCGGCATACCGAGCTGTCCTTGATGTGCGACGACATCGCGGCGACGGTGGCGGAGCTGCGGGATCGCGGAGCGGTGATCCATGGTGAGCCGCAGGACCGCGGCTTCGGCATCGTGGTGGACGTCGAGGTGCCCGGCGCCGACTCGATCATGATCTACGAGCCGAAGCACCGGGTTGCCTACGGACTCTGAGCGCCGAGCCTCGCCCGTGAGTCAAGCCGAGCGGGCAACGCGTGACGCCCGCCCGGCGATTAGGGGGCGAACCGCAGCGCTGATATCCTGGTAGGTGCCGTGTAACGGCCGCGGGTTTGAGAGCGCCCAGGGAAATCTGCCCTGGTGCACCGCGCAGCGAGACCATACGAAGGAGTCGGTGGCCCATGTCCTTGGACACAGCCGTCAAGAAGAAGATCATGACCGAGTACGCCACGTCCGAGGGCGACACCGGTTCCCCCGAGGTGCAGATCGCGCTGCTGACGCAGCGGATCAAAGACCTCACCGAGCACTCCCGCGAGCACAAGCACGACCACCACAGCCGTCGTGGCCTGTTGCTGCTCGTCGGCCGGCGCCGCCGGCTGCTGCGCTACCTGGAGGCCACCGACATCGAGCGCTACCGCTCGCTGATCAAGCGCCTCGGCCTGCGCCGCTGAGCCTGTGACCAGGGCGGCCACCCGTTCATCGGAGTGGCCGCCCTGTCGCATGAGAAAGACCCGGGCACAACGACGATGCCCCGGATGACTGAGAGAAATGGAGGACCCATGGAGGGTCCAGAGATCACCTTCGCCGAAGCCGTCATCGACAACGGCCGCTTCGGCACCCACACCGTCCGGTTCGAGACCGGGCGGCTGGCCAAGCAGGCAGCCGGTGCCGTCACCGCATACCTCGATGACGACACGATGCTGCTCAGTACCACCGCCGCGGGCAAGCAGCCCAAGGACCAGTTCGACTTTTTCCCGCTGACCGTCGACGTCGAAGAGCGCATGTATGCGATCGGCAAGATCCCGGGGTCGTTCTTCCGCCGCGAGGGCCGCCCGTCGACCGAGGCCATCCTCACCTGCCGGCTCATCGACCGGCCGTTGCGCCCGACCTTCAAGAAGGGCCTGCGCAACGAGGTCCAGGTCATCATCAGCGTCTTCGCGCTGAACCCCGACCACCAGTACGACGTCCTCGCCATCAACGCGGCGAGCGCGTCCACGCAGATCTCCGGCCTGCCGTTCTCCGGCCCGGTCGGCGGGGTCCGGGTCTCCCTCATCGAGGGACAGTGGGTCGCGTTTCCCAACTTCTCCGACATCGAGCGGTCGGTCTTCGACATGGTCGTGGCCGGGCGCGTCGTGACGAACAACGACGGTCAGGAAGACGTCGCGATCATGATGGTCGAGGCGGAGGCCACCGAGTCCACCTGGGACCTGGTCACCAACCAGGGCGTCGGCGCTCCCACCGAGGAGGTCGTCGCCGAGGGCCTGGAGGCGTCCAAGAAGTTCATCGCCCAGCTCTGCAAGGCGCAGTCCGAGCTGGCCGCCAACGCCTCGAAGCCGGTTGAGGAGTTCCCGTACTTCCT
>Ga0307292_10000163_pt1 | contig 21478 bp, 19 predicted proteins | sample ER_DNA_149_FD_194471 | JGI IMG/M metagenome (GOLD analysis project Ga0307292, IMG submission 194471) | Bulk soil microbial communities from the East River watershed near Crested Butte, Colorado, United States - ER_DNA_149 | ecosystem: Environmental > Terrestrial > Soil > Floodplain | place...
GTCAGCGTCCCGGCAAACCGGGACGGGGCGAGGACCACGCGCATACCGCCATGTTCGCAGCACTGGTCCGGCGACCTCAGCCGGGATCGAGGCCACCACTCGTGGCGAAAACGCCACGAAGTGCGGTCGGCGCCGCCGGTCGACCCACCATTCGCGGCGAAAACGCCACGAAGTGCGGCCGGCGTGGCCGGTCCACCCCCGATTCGGGGCGAAACGCCACGAACACCTCACCGCCGCGCGATGACGAGTCGACCTGCTCCGGCTGGACGGCGTCGCCAATCGCTGATCAGCACCGGCATACGATCGTGGCGTGACGACGATCGCGCGTGAGGGCGCCCACCCCCGGCCCTCGCTGATGCCGCTCCTCGTGCTCGGGCAGGGCCGCGACCTGGCCACCGAGCGCGGGGTCGAGTGCCCCGGCGACCTGCCGGCTCCGTCCGACCCGGGCCTGGTCGCGCGCGCCCGCGCGGCCAAGGCGGCGCTCGGCGACTCGGTCTTCGTGCTGGGGCACCACTACCAGCGCGACGAGGTGATCGAGTTCGCCGACGTGACCGGTGACAGCTTCAAGCTGGCCCAGCAGGCGGCCGCGCGGCCGGACTCGCCGTACATCGTCTTCTGTGGCGTCCACTTCATGGCCGAGTCGGCCGACATCCTCACCTCGGACGAGCAGACGGTGATCCTCCCCGACCTCGCCGCCGGGTGCTCGATGGCCGACATGGCCGCGATCGCCCAGGTCGAGGACGCGTGGGACGAGCTGCTCGACGTGTTCGGCGACGGCATCGACGGCGTCGTGCGGCCGGTCACCTACATGAACTCGTCCGCCGCCATCAAGGCGTTCACCGGCCGGCATGGCGGCACCATCTGCACGTCCTCGAACGCCAGGACCGCGCTGAGGTGGGCGTTCGACCAGACCGGTGGCGTCGACAGAGCCGGCAAGGTGCTGTTCCTGCCCGATCAGCACCTCGGTCGCAACACGGCGGTGCGCGAGCTCGGGATGTCGCTGGACGACTGCGTGCTCTGGGATCCGCACAAGCCCCACGGGGGCGTCACGCCCGAGCAGCTGCGCAGCGCCCGAATGATCCTGTGGCGCGGTCACTGCTCGGTACACGGCCGGTTCAGCGTCGAGGCCGTCGAGCAGGCGCGGCGCGAGATTCCCGGGGTCAAGGTCATCGTGCACCCGGAGTGCCAGTTCGAGGTGTGCGCGCTGGCCGACGAGATCGGGTCGACGGAGAAGATCATCAAGACCATCGCCGCGGCCCCCGACGGCACGTCCTGGGTGGTCGGCACCGAGCTCAACCTCGTGAACCGGCTGCGCCAGCAGTTCCCGACCAAGCAGATCGCCTTCCTCGAGAAGAACGTCTGCTACTGCACCACGATGAACCGGATCGACCTGCCGCACCTCGTCTGGTCGCTCGAGTCGCTCGTCCAGGGCCGCGTCGTCAACCCGATCCACGTCGACCCGGACGTCGCGCACTGGGCCCGCGTCGCCCTCGACCAGATGCTGGCGCTGCCCGGCGAGACGGCCAAGGACTGATCACGGCGCTCGAGCGCGTGGCCGTCCGCTCCGACGTCCACGGCAATCTGACCGCGCTCGAAGCCGTCCTCGCCGACCTCGACGCCCGCGGTGTCCACGGCACGTACCTCGAAGGCGTGCTTGACAACGCCGAGCCGGCGCCTTTCGGCATCCAGTTCGTCCGGGTCCCCTTCGACATCGAGCACGAGATCGCTGTCGCCGAGGCGAGCCAGATGCCTGAGACGACGGCGTACGCGATCGAGCTGCGGACCGGCCTCTATCGGGGCTACCAGGAGGCGAGCCGGAACGTCTAGTCGTCCTTGTGGCTGACGATGTTGATCACGGTGCCGTTCGGCGCCCGGACGAAGAACCGTCGCACGCCCCACGGCTCCGTCGTCAGCGGGTGGACGATCTCGTACCCCCGCCGTTGCGCCTCGGCGTAGGCCGTTTCGACGTCGTCGCCCACGTGCACCGAGAGCTGCGAGTCGACCGGCGCGGACTCGTCGCGGGTCACGAGTTGGAGCACCGCTCGGCCGTCCGGCGTCCTGACCCTGGCGACCCAGCCGAGGTTCATCTCCTCCACGCTGAGGCCGAGGAAGTCCATGTAGAACTCGCGCGCCTGGTTCATGTCGGCCACCGACAGGTTGGCGGTGATGCCGGTCGGATTCATGTCGTCATTCCGTTCCCACGGTGAGAGTCATCCCGGCGATTCGTAGCCGTTCCAGCAGCGCGTCGCCCATGGCTACCGCCGGCGTCAGCACGCCGCCGCCGGAGCTGAGCCGGTCTCCGTCGAGGGCGAGGCAGAGCGCCGACTCCCCGAACATCCGCACGGTCGCCACGTTGCCGGGGTCGCCGCTGGCCGAGACGACCGCCCGCAGCCGCCGGCCGGCCGCGGTCGCGCTGCGCAGCTCGAACCGGAAGTACCCCTGGTCGCGAACCTGCTCGCCGGGTCCTTCGCCGGGGGACGGCAACAGCCGGTCCGCCAGCCGGTGCGTACCCGGGTTCGACATGGCGGCGAACGTCGTACCCAGCGCAGCAGCCAGGGCGTATGCCTCGAACCTCCCCCGGGTGCCACGGCCGAACCCGACCGCCTCGCGGTACCGGAAGCCCGGTCCGTAGACATGCCCCAGCAACGAGTCGCTGCGCCGGACGATGCGCGAGTTGAGCGGGGCCATGACCCAGGGCGCCGTCCACCGCCCGGTGGCCGCATCGCGAAAGACATGCCTGACATCGCGCTGGCCCGAACGGTCGGGCTCGGTCTCCCGATCCGCGGTGAGGGCGAAGGGGTCGAAGAGGACTCGGCGCTGCTCCGGGTCGGTCTCCAACGCCTCGATCTGCGAGCGCATGGAGTCGACGGTTCCACCGTTGATCCCGCCGCTCAGCCGGGTCACCAGCAGGGTCGTGTCGCCCAGTCCACCCAGTCCTAGACGCTCGGCCTCCTGATGCAGCAGGAGAACGCCGAGGTCCGACGGGATCGAGTCGAACCCGCAGGCGTTCACCACCCGAGCACCGGTCCGGACCGCCGTCTCGTGAGCGGCGTCGATCGCGTCACGGACGAAGAGCACCTCTCCGGAGAGGTCCGCGTAGTGGGTTCCGTCCTCGGCACAGGCGCGTACCAGGGGGAGGCCGTACCGCGCATACGGGCCAACCGTGGTCGCCACCACGCGGGTGGTGCGGGCGAGGGCCGAGACCTGGGCGACGTCCGTGGCGTCGCAGACGACGGGCGGCCATTCCCGGCCCGCGGGGGGCAGCTCGGATCGCACCCTTTCGAGGCGCTCCCGCGACCGACCAGCGAGTGCGACTCGCATACCGGTCGGCGCATTGCGAGCAAGGTATGCCGCTACCAGGCGGCCGACGAACCCCGTCGCGCCGAGGAGGACGAGGTCGTACTCGCGGTCGGTCACCGAGCCATCGCCCCGATCCGGGCCAGAATCAGGGCCTCCGCCTGGCATACCCGCTCGAACTCGCCGAGATGGAGCGACTCGTTGGCCGCGTGGGCGCGGCCGTCGGGGTCCTCGACCCCCGTCACGAGGATCGCCGCTCCGGGGAAGACGTCGGCGAACCGGGCCACGAAGGGGATCGATCCCCCGGCGCCAATGTCGACCGGCCGGACGCCCCAGGCGTCGGCGAACGCGGCGCGCGCCTGGTCATAGACAGGCCCGTGGGCGTGGGCGTCGAAACCCGGGCCCTCGTCGTCGAGGCGCACCTCCATCCACGCGCCCCAGGGTAGGTGCTTCTCGAGGTGCGCCTTGAGCAGCTCGTAGGCGGCCGAGGTGTCCTCGTCGGGGGCGATCCGCATCGACAGCTTGGCCGACGCCGCCGGGACGAGGGTGTTCGACGCCGTCTCGACGGTCGGGGCGTTCAATCCGATCGTCGTCAGGGCCGGCTTGTTCCAGAGCCGGGTGAGGATCGTCCCGGAACCGATCGTCTCGACGCCGTCGAGCAGGCCGGACTCGAGGCGGAGGCGCTCCTCGGAGTAGTCGAGGTCGGACGCCTCAGCCGACCGGAGACCCTCGACGGCGACATCTCCCACACTGTCGTGGAGCGTCGCGAGCAGCCGGATCAACGTGGTGATCGCGTCGGGTACCGCCCCGCCGAACATCCCCGAGTGGACGCCGTGGTCCAGGGTCCGGACCGTCACGACGACGCGGATCGTGCCGCGGAGCGTCACGGTGAGCGCGGGTTCGCCGAGATCCCAGTTGCCGCCGTCGGCGAGGACGATCGCGTCGGCGCGCAGCTTCTCGCTGTGCCGCTCGAGGATGGTCAGCAGCGAGTCGCTGCCGATCTCCTCCTCACCCTCGACGAACACCGTCACCCCGACCGGCGGGCCGTCCGGGAACGCCCGCAGGGCCGCGACGTGGGCCATGACGCCGGCCTTGTCGTCGGCGGCGCCGCGACCGTAGAGGCGGCCGTTCCGCTCGGTCGGCTCGAACGCCGGCGAGTCCCACTGCGCCGGGTCGCCGGGCGGCTGGACGTCGTGGTGGGCATAGAGCGTGACGGTCGGGGCGCCGGGCGGGCCGTCGCGGTGGCCGATCACCGCGGGGCGGCCGCCCTCGCGGACGATCTCGACCTCCAGTCCCTCGGCCCGGAGCAGCTGGGCGACCGAGTTCGCGCTGTCCTCGACGTGCAGCTGGTCGAAGGAGTCGAGCGAGATGCTCGGGATTCGCACGAGCGCCTCGAGGTCGTCTCGTACGCCGGGCATCAGTGCCGTCACCCGCCTTTTGATCCCGTCGACCTGGTCGGGGGCGAGGACGTCAGCCACGGCCGTCGACTCTAGCGGCCGGTCGGGTGGCTCGAGGCGCCCGCTGGACGGCATACCCTTGGCGGGTGCAGCTGAGCGTTCCGTGGGGCAAGAAGAAGGTCGAGGACGAGCCGGTCGTCGAGACGCACGAGCGGCCCGGCGCCAAGAACCGGCCTACGCCCAAGCGGCGCCAGCAGGAGGCGGCCCGCAAGCAGCCCCTGGTCGTCACCGACCGGAAGTCGGCCCGTGACCGGGACAAGCAGAAGCGGCGCGAGGCCCTGGCTCGACAGCGCCAGGCCATGGTCACCGGCGACGACACGCACCTACCCCCGCGCGACAAGGGACCGGAGCGGCGGTTCATCCGCGACTACGTCGACGCCCGGTGGAGCATCGGCGAGATCGTCCTGCCGATCATGGTCATCGTGCTCGCGCTGTCGTTCCTGCGCACCAGCTGGGCGCTGATGACGGTGTTCGTGCTCACCTACGGACTCATCGCGGTCGCGGTCATCGACGCGATCCTCATGTGGCGGCGGATCAAGGGCCGGTTGGCCGCCAAGTTCGGCGCCGACAAGGTCCCGTCGGGAGCCATGATGTATGCGGTGATGCGGGCCTTCCAGCTCCGCCCCACGCGGATGCCCAAGCCGCAGGTGAAGCGGGGCGACTACCCCTCGTAGTCGTCACCGGCAGCCCGTTCAGGTGAGGTCGGCGAACGCTTTCGGCGTGCGGGTCACGGCGTACGTCGCGAAGTAGAGCTTCTCGAGCGACCCGTCGGAGCCGCGGACCAGCTCGAGCCGCTCGCCCCGCTCTCGGCCGGCGATGGCTCGGAACGTCGACTCGCTCTCTCGAGCGAACCGCGTCTCGTCCAGCGGCGTGCCCGCCGCGACCCGCATCCACAGCTCGCCCTCGCGGACCTCGAGGACCAGCTCCTCGCCCTCGCTCCACCACGCGCCGAGCAGCTCGTCGAGGTCGGGTTGCGGTCGTTCGGGCACCCAGGCGGGCAGCACTCGCGGCAGTGCGTCGAGGGCCGCGTCGAGCAGCCGGGTGGCCAGCGGGCCGGCCTCGCCCCCGGCGGTCTTCGTGGCGACGACGAACACGCCGACGCCGCCCGTTCGGCTCACCCGCAGCGCTGAGAGGAATCCCGGCATCGCCCCCCGGTGGCCGACGTATACCCGATCACCGCTGCGGACCAGCTCGTAGCCGAGTCCGTAACCGGCCCTCCAGCCGTCCACGTCGATCATGACCAGCGGACGGCACATCTCGTCCAGGGTCTCGCGTCGCAGCACCGCAGGGTCGGGCTGGGCGAGGAAGGCGGCGTACCTCGCCATGTCGGCCACGGACGACCACAGGCCACCGAGCGGCGCGGTGGCACGCAGCTCCAGCTGGGCCTCTCGGGTGGCCGTGCCGGCGAAGGGGTGCACCTGGTACCCGTATGCGTGATCGTCCCGTGGCGTGAGCCCGGTGCGGTTCATGCCGAGCGGCGTCAGGATCCGCTCGCGGAGTGCCTCCTCCCACGGCCGGCCGGCGAGCCGCTCGACGACGTGGCCGAGGAGGGCGAAGGCCAGGTTCGAGTAATGGAACGCCAGATGGGGCGGCAGGACCTGTTCGGCGTCCTCGAGCTCCTCGACGAGGCGCGTGACGTCGGGGGCGTCGAGGGTCTCCCAGATGCGCCCGACCGGTTCGCGCTGGAGTCCCGAGGTGTGGCTCAGCAGTCGACGGACGGTGAGGTTCGCGTGCCGCGACTCCGGCAGCCACGTCCCGAGGGGATCCTCCAGGTCCAGGCGGCCCTCGTCGCGCTGTTGCATGACCAGCAGCGCGGTGAACGTCTTGGTGATCGACCCGACCATCACCTGCGTCTCGTCGGTCGCCGCTACGGGCGGGTCTAGCCGCGCCGAGCCGACGTGCCTCGACCACGTGAGCTCGCCGTCCCGGGTGACGCCCACGGAGAGGCCGGGTGCGCGCCAGCGGCGCTGGGCATCGGCGACCTCGGCCGAGAGCGAGGCGGCGAGGGTCTCCGGAAGGGGCATGTCGTCGGAGGCTAGTCGGGGCGGCCGGGGCGCTCACGTCCCGAGGTCAGACCGACCGGCCTCGCCAGCGCAGGGTGCCGTCCGCGGCATTCGTCATCGGCCGGCAGCCGAACCGTTCCCGTCGACGTCGGCCACCCTCGACCGCGAGCCGCGTGCCCGTCGCATACCCGTGTCGTCGGCCACCGCCGATCCGGCGCTTCGGCCAGCCGGTCGGCGAATGGCCCTCGAGGCCACACCGGGTCATGCGACGACCTGCTCGTCCTGCGGCGCATCCTCTCCCTCGAGCGCCGGTGCGTGGCCCTGGCCGGCCGACTCGCGACCCGGGACGAAGAACGCCAGCACGAGCACCCCCACGCCCGTGACCGCCGCGAACACCATGCCGAGCTGGATGCCGCCGCTCAGGGCTGAGACCGGGTCGGCGCCGGACGCGGTCAGGGTGGCCGAGCGCACCGACAGGACGGTCACGACGACGGCGGTACCGATGGCCGCGGCCACCTGCTGCAGCGTGCCGAGGACGGCGCTCCCGTGCGAGTAGAGGTTCGGCGGCAGCGCGCCGAGACCGGTCGTGAACACCGGCGTGAAGATCATGGCCAGCGCGACGCTCATCAGCACGTGCAGCGTGAGCAGCCACCAGGCCGGCGTCGCGGTGCCGATCGTCGCCAACCCGGCGAGGACGCCGAGCAGCAAGGCAGCGCCCGGCACGACCAGGACGCGGGCTCCGTACTGGTCGAACAGCGCACCCACCCGGGGACCGAGCAACCCCATGACCAGACCGCCCGGCATGAGCAACAGACCGGTGGTGAGCGGGCTCAGGCCGGACACGCTCTGGAGGAACAGCGGCAGCGTGATCATGACGCCCATGAGCGCCATGAACGACAGGCACATCAGCGCCAGCGACACCGCGAAGGGCCGGACGTTGAGGGTCCGGAGGTCGAGCAGCGGCGTGTCGGTGCGCTGCAGCCACAGCTGACGCCCCACGAACACCGCCACGAGCAGCGCGCCGACGACCAGCGTCGGAATGGCCGGCAGTCCGCCGGCCACCTCGGGGTCGACGCCGATCTGGCTCAGGCCGTAGACGAAGGTGCCGAAGCCCAAGGCGGCCAGGACGACACTGGACCAGTCGATGCTGCCGTTCTGAGGCTCACCGACGTTGGTCAGCGCGCGCAGGCCGACGAGGAGCATGCCGACGGCGATCGGCACGACCACGGCGAAGATCCAGCGCCACGACCCGAGCTGGAGCAGGACGCCGGAGACGGCGGGACCGAGGGCCGGCGCGACGGCCATCGTCAGTGTGACGTTGCCCATGACCTTGCCCCGCTGGTGCGGCTGGACGATCGTCATGAGCGTGGTCATGAGCAGCGGCATCATCACTGCGGTGCCGCTGGCCTGGACGATCCGGGCGGCGAGCAGAACGGGGAAGCTCCAGGCGGCGGTCGCGAGGACGGTGCCGGCGATGAAGAGCCCGAGGGCGAGGGTGAAGGCGCGGCGGGTCGTGACCCGCTGCAGGAACCACCCGGTCATCGGGATCACGACGGCCAGCGTCAGCATGAACGCGGTCGACAGCCACTGCGCGCTCCGCGCGGTGACCTCGAAGTCGTGCATGAGACGCGGGATGGCGTTGACCATGATCGTCTCGTTGAGGATGACGACGAAGGTCGCGCCGACGAGTACCCGCAAGATGCCGGTGGAGTCCGGATGGCCCGCGGGCCCGGAGCTGGTGACCGGCTCGGTCGCTCGCTGGTCGGGAGAGGGGGTCACGTCACGTCCTTCGATCGTCAGGCTGGGGCTCATATGGGTGAGACCCCGTCGTCTCACAGAAGTCATCGGGGCGGGGTGTCGGCGCGCTGAAAACGGCTCTGGTCTGTTCCTGCCGCCGTCCTGGTTGATCGGGGAACACCGAAGGGGCTGGTGTCCATCCCGCGCGCCATCGCCACGAGGCTATGTGGGACCCCTGACCTCCCGGCAACCGCTTTTCGCCGAGAGCGTGTGAGTGTTCGCCCAGGACCGATTCCGTAGCCAGCGCTTGTCTAGCGCGTCACTCCAAGGGCTGCAGGCTCATCGGCCCGTACACCACGGTGTCGCCCTCGCGTAACGTGACCGCGTCGACGCCGGTGTCGAGCAGCTCGCGCCACTCCTCGCCCAGCCAGGACTCGGCCTCGCTCTGCGTCGGGAAGGTCCCTCCACCAGGAGTGTCGGTGACGGGGCGACGCTGTGCGTCGAGCAGCTCCCAGGACCAGTTGCCGCTCATGCCGCCGATGCTACGCATCCCCGTTGCATGCCGCGGCTTTTGACATCCGGCGGCTCCCGTGGGACGGTCAGCGCACCCGTAGGTCGGTAACCAGGGAAAGCCGGTGCGAATCCGGCGCTGTCCCGCAACCGTGAGCGTGTCCAGCCGCACGGCAGGCAGGCGAGTCGGAGCACCTGACACCGATTCCGGCTCCAGCAGTCACGTCCGTCGCGGAATGCGGACCGGAGTCAGAGACGACGGGCCTGATGGTTGCCGCAGCGACTACGGGCGCGGAATCTCCCACCCGGCCGTGAGGAGGTTCCACTCATGACCCAACCCGTCCATGGCGCACGCCGTGCGTCCGTTCTCGCCGTTCTCGGCGTCCTGCTCGCGCTGCTCGCGGGGCTGCTCACCGCCGCCCCGGCCGCCGCCGCCAGCTATCAGTACTGGGGCTACTACCAGTTGACCGACGCCACGTGGAGGTTCTCCCAGAAGGGTCCTGCCGAGACCAACCCCGCCGACGGCTCGGTCGAGGGCTGGCGCTGGGCGATCACCGAGGAGAGCGGCACTCCCCCGCGCAACCCGCGGGTGACCCCGACGTTCGACGAGCTATGCGGCTCGGCCGCGGCCGAGTCGGGGAAGAAGCGCGTCGGCGTCGTCCTCGACTACGGCCGGGACGTGGACGGCGACGGAGCCACGCCACCCGACCCGGTGGCCGAGTGTGCGGTCGTCCCGACCGCCGCAACCGGTGCCGAGGTCCTTGCCGCCGTGGCGACCGTACGCACCGGCGACGGCGGGCTCGTCTGCGGCATCGACAACTACCCGGCGAGTGGCTGCGGCGGGCCGGTGGCCACGCTGAGCGACGCACAGAAGGCCGCAGACACCCCTGCGACGTTGGCGCCCACGGCAACGCCGCAGACCACCCAGCCGTCGAGCGCCACTCCGGGGTCCGGAGCGGCATCTGCCGGGGAGACCGCCGGCCCGCTCGTCGCTTCGGCACCGACCTCGGCACCCACTTCCGGCGTACCCGTCGTCGTCTGGGTCGGCCTGCTGATCCTTGTGCTCGGCGTCACCGCCCTCGTTCTCAGCGCGCTGCGGCGCCGACGGCAGAACGTCTGAACCCACGGCCATGCCGCATCTCACCGCTCCCAGTCCTCGGATGCTCCATCCGGTGGCCTGGTGGCTTTGGGGCGCCGGCCTTGTCGTCGCCTGCGCGCACACGACCAACCCACTCCTGCTCGTGGTCGTGGTGGTCGTCGCCGGCTGGGTCGTGGCCGAGCGGCGAGAGGTGGGCGCGGTCAACGCATACCTGCCCTTCCTCCTCCTCGGGCTGGTGGCGATCCTCCTGCGGGTGGGCCTCATTGCGATCCTGGGCAGTGGGGTGACGGGACGAACCGTGCTGCTCCGACTGCCGTCGGTCCCGCTCCCGGCGTGGATGGCCGGAGTCCGGCTCGGCGGCCCGGTCTCGCTCGAGGCGCTCGTCGCCGCCGCCGCGGAGGGACTGCGGCTCGCCGCGACCCTGGCCTGCCTGGGCGCCGCGAACGCGCTGGCCAGCCCGAAGCGGCTGCTTCGGTACCTGCCCGCCACCCTGTACGACGTCGGCACCTCGGTCGTCGTCGCGCTGACGTACGCGCCCCAGCTCGCCGGGCTCGCCGCCCGGGTCCGCGCGGCCCGGCGACTGAGGGGCCACTCGGGCCACGGTGTCCGGGAGCTCGGCCGGTTGGTGGGGCCGGTTCTCGGGGGCTCCCTCGACCGGTCGCTCGACCTGGCCGCGTCGATGGAGTCGCGTGGCTACGGCCGCACCCCGGTCCGCTCGGCCCCCGCCCGCCGCCTGGCCAGCGCCCTGACGCTGACCGGCCTGGTGGGCGTGGTGGCCGGGCTCTACGGAGTCCTCGACGGGTCGGTCACCGGCCTGCTCGGTATGCCGCTGCTGCTCCTCGGCCTGGTCGTCACTACCGCGGCGCTGCTCGTCGGCGCACGGCGCGACGTGCGATCCCGGTACCGGCGGGACCCGTGGGGGGCCCCGGAATGGGCGGTGACCGTGGTCGGAGCGGTTCCGGCGGCGCTCCTGATCTGGGCCGAGTCGCACGGCTGGCCGGGCGTCGTCCTCGCCCAGAGTCCGCTGGCCTGGCCCGAGGCGCCGTTGGTCCTCGTTCTCGGCGTGCTGCTCCCCGGCCTGGCCGCCGTCGTCACCCCGGTGCCGCCCCGGCTGGCCGCCGTCCGGGCGGCCGCGCAGACCGCCCGTCGTTCGGCCGCGGCGACGTCCGCCGTCCCACCGGCGAAGCAGGTGACGTCGTGATCGAGCTGTCCTCGGTGCGCGTGACGTACCCCGGTCAGGACCCTTCCCGCCCGGCCCTGCGCGACGTGACGTTCACGGTCGAGGAGGGCGAGCTGGTGCTCGTCGTCGGTCCGACCGGCAGCGGCAAGTCCACGTTGCTGCGCTGCGTCAACGGCCTGGTCCCCCACTTCTCCGGGGGGACGATGGCCGGGACGGTCGGTGTCGACGGCCGGGACACCCGGACGCACCGGCCACGTGACCTGGCCGACGTCGTCGGCCTCGTCGGCCAGGACCCGCTCGCCACGTTCGTCACCGACACCGTGGAGGACGAGCTCGCTTACGGCATGGAGATCCTCGGCGTCGCCCCTCAGGCCATGCGTCGTCGGGTCGAGGAGACCCTCGACCTGCTCGGCCTCGCGGAGGTCCGCGACCGGACCCTCACCGAGCTCTCCGGCGGCCAGCAGCAGCGCGTCGCCATCGGGGCCGTCCTCGCCGCGGGTCCACGGATCCTCGTCCTCGACGAGCCGACCTCGGCGCTGGACCCGGTCGCCGCCGAGGACGTCCTGGCCGCCCTCCACCGCTTGGTCCACGACCTGGGCGTGACGGTGCTCCTCGCCGAGCACCGTCTCGAACGGGTCGTGCACCATGCCGACCGCGTGCTGCTCGTCGACCAGGGCACGGTGTCCGCACCCCTCGACCCCGCCGAGGCGATGGTTCGTTCAGTCGTCCACCCGCCGGTCGTCGAGCTCGGCCGCCGCCTCGGCTGGTCGCCGCTCCCCCTGTCCGTGCGCGACGCCCGCCGCCGCGCCGCCGACCTGCGGGCCCGACTCGGCCCCGGGTCAAGCGACGTGACCCGGGTTGCAACCGGCGTCAGGTCGCTTGACGCGGCGTCACGTCACGGGAACAGGGCCACGGACGGGGCGCCGGCGGCCACGGTGTCCCGGCTGGCCGTTCGGCGCGGGGTCACCCAGGCCCTGCGCGGCGTCGACCTCGAGCTGTCCCGCGGCACGGTCACCGCCGTGATGGGCCGCAACGGTGCCGGCAAGTCGACCCTGCTCGCGGCGCTCGCCGGCCAGGTCCGGCCCACGTCCGGCCGCGTCCAGGTCGCCGCCCTCGACCCAGTCTCCACGCCTCCAGCCCGCCTCGTCCGCGAGGTGGGCCTCGTTCCGCAGGATCCCGACCTGCTCCTGTATGCGGACCGCGTCGCCGCCGAGTGCGACCAGGCGGACGCCGAGCGGGGCCTCCCGCGGGGCAGCACGCGCCGCCTCCTCGACCGCCTCTGCGAAGGCGTCGACGACGACAGTCATCCGAGGGACCTCTCGGAAGGCCAACGCCTCTGCCTGGCCCTCGCCGTCGTCCTCGTGGGCCACCCCGGCGTCGTCCTCCTCGACGAACCGACGCGCGGCCTGGACTACCCCGCCAAGACCCGGCTGGTCGGCATGCTGCGAGATCTCGCCGCGTCCGGGCATACCGTCGCCGTGGCCACCCACGACGTCGAGCTGGCCGCCGACCTCGCGGATCGCGTGGTCGTCCTGGCCGACGGCGAGGTCGTCGCCGACGGCGTCGCCCGGGACGTCCTGGCCGGCTCCCCGGCTTTCGCGCCCCAGGTGGCCAAGATCTTCCACCCACTCCCCTACCTCACCGTCGCCGACGTCGAGGCCGCGCTCGCGGAGGCGTCGTGACGCCGAGCCTGGGATTTCGCGCGCCGTCCGTCCTCACGCTGGGTCTGGTCAGCCTGGTCGGGCTCGCGGCCTACTTCTGGCCGTTCTTCGCCGACCCCCGCATCGGAGAGGAGCATGGTCACGACGCGCCGTGGCTGTTCGCTCTCCTCCTGGCGCTGCTGGCCGTCTCCTTCGTCGCGGAGCTGACGACCGACCGGCTCGACGCCAAGGCGATAGCCGTCCTCGGGGTCCTCGCGGCGATCGGCGGCGCGCTGCGCGTGCTGTCCGCCGGCACCGCGGGACTCGAACCCCTGTTCTTCCTCCTCGTCGTCGGAGGACGAGTGCTGGGAGCGAGCAAGGCGTTCCTCTTCGGCTGCCTCACGCTGCTCACCGGAGCACTCCTCACCGGTGGCGTCGGCCCCTGGCTGCCGTTCCAGATGGTCGGGTGTGGCTGGGTGGCGCTGGGGGCAACCCTGCTGCCCCCGGTCGGGAAGCGCACGGAGCGGTGGCTGCTCGCCGCATACGGAATCGTCGCGAGCCTGGCCTACGGCGCTCTGCTGAACCTCTGGTTCTGGCCGTTCATGACCGCCGGTGCCGCACCCGCGGGCGCCGGCTTCGTGCCGGGCGCGTCGGTGGCCAGCAACGCACAGCACTACGGCGTCTTCTACCTCTTGACCTCGCTGGGCTACGACCTCCCGCGCGCGGCGCTGACCGCGGTGCTCGTCGTCCTCGCCGGACCGCCGGTCATGACCATCCTGAGGCGTGCGGTGCGGCGAGCCCGATTCGACGCCGCCGCGGAGTTCACGCAGACCGCGTCTGTACGTCCACGAACGGCGGCTTGACCACAGTTGCGGTGACTTCCCGGCCGCGGACGTCGATGACGACGTCCGCCCCCAGCCCGACGGCGGGCTCGAGGAGCGCGAGTGCGACGCCCTGACGCAGGGTCGGAGAGAAGGTCCCGGACGTCACCTCCCCGACGCTCCGGCCGTCCACTGTCACGGCGCAGTGCGGTCGCGGGATACCCCGGCCATTCACCAGCAGGCCCCACGACTGCCGTGCGGGACCTCCCTCCTTCTCGGCGAAGAGCGCCTCGCGGCCCCAGAACTCCGGCTTCTTCCACCCGACTGCCCACCCCGCCCGGGCCTGGACCGGGGTGATGTCGAGCGACAGGTCCTGCCCGTGCAGGGGGTACCCCATCTCGGTCCTCAGCGTGTCCCGGGCGCCCAGCCCACAGGGCAGTCCGGCGTGGGGCGCCATCGCCTCGGTGAGCGCGTCCCACAGCGCCCCCGTGTCCTCCCAGCGCGGCACGAGCTCGAACCCCCGCTCGCCGGTGTACCCGGTGCGGCAGACGGTGACCGGCCGACCCTGCCAGACCGCGATCTCGAACCCCATGTAGTCGTGCTCCGTCGGCAGTCCCAAGGACCGCACGACCTCGTCGGCGCGAGGCCCCTGCACGGCGACGATTCCGTAGGCGAGGTGCAGGTTCTCGACGTCGATTTCCTTCGGCGCGGCCTCGCCCAGGCGGCGGACCACCTCGGTGGTGTTGGCGGCGTTGGGAATGAGGAAGACGTCGTCCTCGGCGCGGACGTACTGGATGAGGTCGTCGACAACCCCGCCTGACGCGTCGCAGCACATCGTGTACTGCGCCCGGCCCGGCCCGATCTTGCGCAGGTCGTTGGTGAGGCAGGCGTTGACGAAGTCGACCGCCCCCGAGCCGGTGACCGACGCCTTTCCGAGGTGGCTGACGTCGAAGATCCCGACCCGCTCGCGCACCGCCGTGTGCTCGGCGACGACGCCACCGCCCGGATACTCGATGGGCATGTGCCAGCCCCCGAAGTCCGCCATCTTCGCCCCAAGGGCGACGTGACGGCCGTGCAGGGGCGAATGCTTCAGGTCAGGCATGCCGCCGAGGCTAGTCGGGGTCCCCGCGAAGTATCGGAGCGGAGCGGAGAACTTCGTGGGGTGACCTAACGCCAGATCAGCTGCCGGCCTTCCGGCGGAACATCTGCTGCGCCTTGGCCGGCCCGTGCGCGTCGACGATCTTGGACGTGTCCCCGTCCGCCGAGACGTCCACGCCCGCGTGCCCGTGCTTCTTGTCCAGGGCCTCTCGGAACTTGGCCTTCATCTCCTCCGAGGGTCCGGCCGGTCCCTTCTTCTTGCCCTTGCCTGGCATGTCACGCTCCCACCCGTCGTCGTCGGCGTTCCACTCTGTCATCCGGAGCATGGATGCCGCCACGGGGATGCCCTGAGGTCAGCCCTGGCCGCGGCGCTGTCGCGAGCTCCACTCCCGCATCCGCTTCGGGTACCCGGTCAGCAGGACGTCGTAGACGGGAAGGTCGAGGGACTTGGCCAGTTCGAAGGCCGCCTTGCGCGAACCCACCGCGCGCCGGGTCCACTCGCCGTCGGTCGCGACGAGGACGATGCTCTCCGCGGTCACGTTGGTCGCCGGTTCGACGTAGGCCTCGACACCGCGGCGCGTCGTAGAGAAGGAGTGGAGATGGTCGCGGACCGCCTTGCGGTCCACCCCCATGCTCGGGCCATCGGTTCTGCGCGCGTCCCCACTCACCTTGCCGCGCAACTTGCCGAACAAGCCCATGGCTGAGGGTACCCTGCGCGCCTGGTGGCTCCGGGAGGACAGCGCCCTTGCCAGCCCCCCGGATCCGGGCTGCTCGTGGCCGTCGTTGCCCTCTCGGTCGTGGCCCTCGCCGGACGTCGGGGAGCACGCGGGACAGCTGCACCCGGTAACGAGCCTTGACCCGCTGACCCGGACGTACCCGCATACCGCATCAGTGACAAGATGCGCAGGTACTCGCTTGCGAAGGAGCTTGCTCATGCCGGCTGATGCCGACACGCCCTACGACGTCGTGGTTCTGGGGGGCGGCAGCGGAGGGTATGCGTGTGCGCTGCGGGCCGCGGAGCTCGGCCTCTCCGTGGCGCTGGTCGAGCAGGGCAAGCTCGGCGGCACCTGCCTGCACCGCGGCTGCATCCCGACCAAGGCTCTGCTGCACGCGGCCGAGGTGGCCGACTCGGCCCGGGAGGGCAGCCGGTTCGGGATCAAGTCGACCTTCGAGTCGGTCGACATGAGCGGGGTGCACGCTTACAAGGACGGCGTGATCGGCAGGCTCTACAAGGGACTCCAGGGCCTGGTGTCCGCGCAGTCGATCGAGTTCGTCGAGGGCTCGGGGCGGCTGGTGGCCGCCGACAGCGTGGAGGTCGACGGCCGTCGCATCACCGGCCGCAACGTCGTGCTGGCGACCGGCTCGTACGCGAAGACGTTGCCAGGCCTGGACATCGGCGGCCGCATCATGACCAGCGACCAGGTGCTGGCCATCGACCACGTGCCGGCGCGGGTGGTGGTGCTCGGCGGCGGGGTCATCGGGGTCGAGTTCGCGTCGGTGTTCCGTTCGTTCGGCTCCGAGGTGAGCATCGTCGAGGCGCTGCCCCGCCTGGTCGCGGCCGAGGACGAGGCCGTCTCAAACCAGCTGCAGCGGGCGTTCCGCAAGCGCGGCATCGTCTTCCGCACCGGCGTCCGGTTAGCCGGCGCGCGGCAGGACGGGGACGTCGTCACCGTCGAGCTCGAGGGCGGCGAGTCCGTCGAGTCCGACCTGCTGCTGGTCGCTGTCGGCCGCGGCCCGACGACCGAGGGGCTCGGCTACGAGGAGGCCGGAATCACGGTAGAGCGCGGTCTCGTGCCCACCGACGAGTGGCTCCGCACGAACGTGCCCAACGTGTATGCGGTAGGAGACATCGTGCCGGGGCCCCAGCTCGCGCACCGCGGTTTCGCCCAGGGCATCTTCGTCGCCGAGGAGATCGCCGGTGCCTCCCCCGCACCCGTCGAGGACCGAGGCATCCCGCGGGTTACCTACTGCGAGCCGGAGATCGTCTCGGTGGGCCTCACCGAGACCGAGGCTCGGGACGCATACGGAGAGGTCGAGACCTACGAGTACAACCTCGGCGGCAACGGCAAGTCCCAGATCCTGCAGACCCAGGGCTTCGTCAAGCTGGTCCGCCAGAAGGACGGTCCGGTTGTCGGCGTCCACATGATCGGTTCGCGGATGAGTGAGCAGGCGGGGGAAGCGCAGCTTCTCGTCAACTGGGACGCGTTCCCGTCCGACGTGGCAAACCTCGTGCACGCGCACCCGACCCAGAACGAGGCCCTCGGCGAGGCGCACCTCGCGCTCGCCGGGAAGCCGCTGCACGCCCACGCCTGACCCCTGCGACCTCCCACGAGGCCGAGCACTCGGCCAAGATGGGGCCACTGACCGATCGACAACCGCAGCCATCCGAGGAGTCCCAACTCATGTCCGATCGCGTGACCATGCCGGCCCTGGGCGAGTCCGTCACCGAGGGGACGGTCACCCGCTGGCTCAAGAACATCGGCGACTCCGTCGAGGTGGACGAACCCCTTGTCGAGGTGTCGACCGACAAGGTCGACACCGAAATTCCCTCGCCGTTCGCAGGGACGCTGCAGGAGATCCTCGCGCAGGAGGACGAGACCGTCCCGGTCGGCGCCGACCTGGCGGTGATCGGCGAGGGTGCGGCGTCCGGTGGGTCCGGGGGTTCCGAGGGAGGGGACACGGCCGAGTCGAGCGAGGCCTCTGCGCCGTCCTCCCAGCCAGCCGCATCCGGGTCCGACGATGCGTCGGCGTCCGAGCCGGAGCGGCCCGAGCCGGAAGCCCCGTCGACCGAGCAGCCGATGGCCCCGCAGACGTCGGAACCCGAGGCCGACCAGGCGCAGGGCGGCGGTGACCAGCAACAGTCGAGTGGTGGTCAGCAGCAGTCGAGCAGTGGCCAGCAGCAGTCGAGCAGTGGCCAACAACCGTCCGGTGGTGGGTCGGGCTCCGCCGGGTCGGCGGGCCAGACGGTCACGATGCCGGCGCTGGGTGAGTCCGTGACCGAGGGAACCGTCACGCGTTGGCTGAAGTCCGAGGGCGACACGGTGGAGGTCGACGAGCCGCTGCTCGAGGTGTCGACCGACAAGGTCGACACCGAGATCCCGTCTCCCGCGGCCGGCGTCGTCTCCAAGATCCTCGTCCAGGAGGACGAGGTCGTCCCGGTAGGCGGCGATCTCGCCGTGATCGGCGGTGAGGTCGGTGGAGACGAAGACGCTGGCGGCGGCCAGGCGGCCACCGATGACGAAGTGCCGGGGCAGCCGTCCGCGGAGCAGCAGGCCCCGGCCGCCGAGACACCGGCGCAGCCGTCCACAGAGCAGGAGGCGGCGAAGCCGTCGTCCGAGCAAGAGTCGCCCGCCCAGGCGACGGCCGAGCAGGGCGCCCAAGCGGCCAGCCAGGCCGCGAGCTCCGGAGACGGGGCAGGCGGGAGCGCGAGCACGACGTCCGCTCCGTCCGCCGCGACGGAGAGCGCTCCGGAGGCAGCCGCCCCCGCCACGGCCACCGCTCCGGCCAGCTCCACAGCCACAGGGGGCAGTGACGGCGGCACCGACGAGAGCGCCGCCTACGTCACCCCGCTGGTCCGCAAGCTGGCCGCCCAACACTCGGTCGAGCTGGGCAGCCTCACGGGCACCGGAATCGGCGGCCGCATCCGGAAGCAGGATGTGCTGGACGCGGCCGAGAAGGCGAAGGCCGCGGCCACCCAACCTGAGGCACCAGCCGCTGCAGCACCGCCCTCGCCGAGTGCGCCGGCTGCCTCCGGCGCCGCCCCGGCGGCGCCGGCCGCGGCGTCACCCAAGCGCGGCACGACCGAGAAGATGTCGCGTCTGCGCAAGGTCATCGCCCAGCGGATGGTCGAATCGCTCCAGGTATCGGCGCAGCTGACGACCGTGGTCGAGGTGGACCTGACGAAGGTCGCCCGGCTGCGGACGCGGGCCAAGAACGAGTTCGAGCGCCGCGAGGGCGTCAAGCTCAGCTACCTGCCGTTCCTGGCCCTGGCCGCCGTCGAGGCGCTGAAGACGCACCCCAACGTCAATGCGAGCGTCGAGGGCGAGGAGATCATCTACCACGGGCAGGAGAACCTCTCGATCGCCGTGGACACCGAAAAGGGACTAATCGTCCCGGTGGTGAAGAACGCCGGCGACCTCAACATCGCTGGGCTCGCGCGGGCCATCGCCGACCTCGCGGACCGCACCCGCAACAACAAGATCATGCCCGACGACCTCGCCGGCGGGACGTTCACCATCACGAACACCGGGAGCCGCGGGGCGCTCTTCGACACGCCGATCATCAACCAGCCGCAGGTCGCCATTCTCGGGACCGGAGCCCTGGTGAAGCGACCGGTCGTGGTGACGGACGTCGACGGCGGCGAGACCATCGCCGTGCGGTCGATGATGTACCTCGCCCTGTCCTACGACCACCGGATCGTCGACGGGGCGGACGCCGCGCGGTTCCTCGGTGCGATGAAGACGCGGCTGGAGGAGGGTCGGTTCGAGGCGTCTCTCGGGCTCTGAAGCCACATGAGCCAACGCGTCGCGATCTCGGGAGCCTCAGGCCTCATCGGAAGCGCCTTGTCGTCGTACCTCGTGGCCCGCGGTGACGACGTCCGCCACCTCGTGCGCCGCGACGCGCGTACCGGCTCGGAGATCTCATGGGATCCGGCCAACCGCCGGCTTGACCCGGCCTCACTCGAGGCCGTCGACGCGGTCGTGCACCTGGCCGGCGCCGGGGTCGCGGACCGCCGGTGGACCGCCCGTCACAAGCAGGACGTCCTCGCCTCCCGCACGGATGGGACCGCGGCGGTCGCCACCGCCGTGGCGGCGCACGGCGACCGGATCCGTCTAGTGAGCGGGTCGGCGATCGGCTGGTACGGCAATCGCGGGGACGAGATCCTCACCGAGCAGAGCCCGGAGGGCACCGGATTCCTCGCGGAAGTAGCCCAAGCCTGGGAGGCGTCGACCGCATTGGCTAGCGCGGCCGGTGCGCCTGTGGCCATGTCGCGCACCGGGCTGGTCATGTCCCGCAGCGGCGGAGCGTTCGAACCGCTGGTGCGCCTCGGCAAGCTCGGCCTGGCCGGTCCCCTCGGCTCTGGTCGCCAATGGTGGGCCTGGGTCACCCTCGACGACGTCGTTCGGGCCTTGGTCCATCTCCTCGACCGCCGCGACATCACGGGTCCCGTGAACGTGGTCGGACCGGAACCCCTGCGCGAGAAGGAGTTGGTCGACGAGATCGGGCGCCAGCTCGGTCGGCCGACGGTCCTGCCGGCCCCGGCCTTCGCGCTGCGGGCGGTGCTCGGCGAGTTCTCTGGTGAGGTGACGGGAAGTCGCCGAGTCGTTCCGACTCGCCTTCGCGAGAGCGGCTTCGAGTGGGTCCACGACACCATCTCGAGCGCGGTCGCGAGCATCGTCTGATCTGGGCTGCCATCCCGCGCTGGCGTTCGCTCACAGTGGCGCGACCTCGGTGAGTCGCCAGCCACCGTCGGCCAGGGACAGCGTGTACCGGAGTGGGCTGCCCGGCGCCGGGCCGACCTGCTGCGTCGCGCCGGCGTCGTCCATCACCTGGTATGCGGATCGGTCGACCACCGCCCTCAGCACCACGCTCGCCGGGCTGGCACTGACCACGTCCGCGGACCGGACGGTGAACGTCAGCTCCGCGTAGCGTTGCCGCTGCTGGCGCAGACGGGTCACGGTCTTGACGTCGCTCTCGTAGGTGCTCGAACCCACCGGCTCGGCACCGATGAGGAGAACCGGGTCGCCCGCCACCAAGGCCGCCGCCCGTAGGTCGGCCAGGCGCTGCAGCTCGCCGACCGGGTCGCAGGTGACGTCGTCGCTCGATGCTCTGGACCCGGTGGCGGCAGCACCGTCCACGCCGGAGCACATCCCGGTGATGCCGGCCGTGGCCGACCCATCCGCGTCCACGCCAGCCACCGGCGAGGAGATCGCCGACCCCACGGTGGCGGAACCGTCGGCGATCGACGGCGGCACGGCACGGCCGGGCGCGTCCGTCGACGTCTCCCCAACCGGACGGAACGTCACCTCGAGCGGCCCACCGGTCAGCACGAGAAGGCCGAGCATCCCGCCGGCCAGGACCACTCCAACCACCGCCACGACGACGAGCCGAAGCCGCCACGACCAGGCCCGCGCTCCGGCGGACGACGTCTCTGGGCCGGGATCCCAGGGGCGCAGCAGTCCGCGAACCCGCCGTCGTCGCTCGGCTCGCCGAGCCCGGCGTTCCTCGACCCGCTCCACGGCGCGTAGCTGGGAACGCGACCGCGTTTCCGCCGCGTCACGCCGGATGCGCGTCGTCACCGCGGCGGCCGGGTCCGGATGACGCCCGACCAGACCAACCGGTTCGGGCGGCGCAACTCGATAGAGCGCCAACGCCACCTCTGCGGCGGATGGACGGACGTCCGGTTCGGCGGCGAGCATCCGGATCAGCAGCGGCGACAACTCGGGTCCGACGGCGGCCACGACATCGGTGACGGTCCCGTTCTCCTCCTCCCCATTCGCGTCATCGGTACCGGCGACGGCTCCGGACCAGTGCAGCTCGCCCAGCCACCGCGGCGGCGTGAGACCCCCGGTCCGCGCGTACCACGCCAGCGCTCCGAGCGACCATACGTCGCTCGGCGGAACCGGCGGCCGAGCG
>Ga0307292_10000169_pt1 | contig 21310 bp, 19 predicted proteins | sample ER_DNA_149_FD_194471 | JGI IMG/M metagenome (GOLD analysis project Ga0307292, IMG submission 194471) | Bulk soil microbial communities from the East River watershed near Crested Butte, Colorado, United States - ER_DNA_149 | ecosystem: Environmental > Terrestrial > Soil > Floodplain | place...
CCGCGTTCGGTGACTCGATCAGCATCCTCGATCACAATCACCTGCCACCGGCCGAGAGTCGGACTCATGACGGCTCGGCGGACCAGCTCGCGCACCTCGTCCACGCCGATAGAGAGCAGTTCCGTACGCACCAGGGTGACGTCTGGATGCGCACCGGACAACGACGTACGGCAGGCACGGCAGTGCCCGCAGCCATCCGAGTCACACTGCAGCGCCGCGGCAAATGCTCGGGCGGCATTCGACCGGCCCGAGCCTGGCGGACCGGTGAACAACCAGGCGTGGCTCATGGCGTGAGACTCACCAGCCACCGCCCGTCGCAAGGTCGCCACGACTGCGGTCTGCCCGATCAGCTCGGCCCAGACGCCAAGATCGGCGGCAGTCTCCGCGGCCGACACATCGGTCATCGACGTAGCCACAACACCACTGTGCCATTGATCACTGACATCATTGGCGGGCTACGGCCGAGAGCAACGGGGCGGCCCGAGCGGCTACCTGAGCAGCGATCTCCTCGCGCGAGGCGCGGGCGTTCAGCACCAGATATCGCTCGGGCGCACGGCGCGCCAGGTCAAGAAAGAACAGCCGAGTCCGCTCATGGAATAGATCGCCGGCCGACTCCAGGCGGTCCTTGGTGGACTTGGCGTGCACGCCGTCACTGAGCTCGGCATCGAGCACCACGGTGAGATCAGGTTGCAGATCCTCGGTGGCCCAGCGCGCGATCCGCTCGACGTCCTCGAGTTGCAGCACCCGGCCACCGCCCTGATAGGCCAGCATCGAGTCGACATAGCGATCGCAGACCACGACCGCGCCGCGCCGCAACGCGGGCCCGACCACCGAGAAGATGTGTTGCGCCTTGTCAGCCGCGTAGAGCAAGGCCTCCGCACGCGGAGACATTTCCCCGGTCGCCGGATCCAGCACGATGTGACGAATCATCGCTCCGACCGTCGAGTCACCAGGCTCGAACGTCTTGACGACCTCATGACCCGCATCAGCCAGCCACTCGCACAGCAACTCGACCTGAGTCGTCTTGCCCACCCCGTCACCGCCCTCGAAGACGATGAAGACCCCGCCCACGGTGCTCACGCGCCAAGCTTTTTCTTTGTCTTAGCCCACACATCGACGAATTCCCGCCGGGCGCGGCGTGCTCGGCGGGACTCCCGTTCGAAGTCGCGGCCGGCAGCGAACGCTTGGACCGGAAGCAGCTTGGCTACCTGCTCGGCCGTGACCAGTTCGCGGCGATGATCATCATGGATCTCAGTCAGCAATTGTCGCGGCTTGAGGAGCTGGTGCTGGATCAATGCCGCCTCCTCGGGAAGCACTTGACCTGCGACACCGACCACCCACTCCAGGCGGCCCATTTCCTGCCACGCTTCCTCCCACTCCTCGTCAGCCGAGTCCACGTTGAGGTGATCGGCGCACCGACCCATTCGGGTGACGGCAATCGACACCAGGCCGGCGAGCACCTCCCCCGCCGGATCGGAGCGCTGGTCAGCCAGCTTGGGCGCGCGTACGGCTGCGACCAGTCGCTCCAGCACGGTGAGGTAGCGTTCGCTGCGCAGCCGGCTGGTCAGTCGATCATGACCGTTCGAATTGGACGAGTCGCCCTCCAGGCTGATCCAGCCGAGCTCGTCGTAGAGATCTTCGACCCACTCCGGGTCGAGCACCACCGAAAGTCCCTTCAACTCCAGCCGCAGCCGGGAAGCTTGATCGGCAAGACGGTCGACAGCCCCAAGATCACCACCACGGATCGCAAGATCAGCTTCGACGATCTGACGCAGTCGGAGCGCCACCAGCTGGGAGACGAACTTCTTGAAGGACGCGGCGGCATCAAACGGGCCCGGCACCGGCAGGTCGGTCGGCCCAGTCGCCGGCGCACCGAGCCGGGACACCAGCCGCGGGAAGCGCGGGACGTAGGTGGCGCCCGCCTGCAGCAAGGCACGGTCGAGAAAGGACACCTGCTCATCGGTAAGTCCGGGCCCCACGGGAGTGATCAACACCTCGCGATAGCGGGCGGTAGTGAGGCCTCCACGTCGTACCGTCACCTTGTCATCACGCAGCAGCGCCAGCGTCGTACCGTCCTCGTCGCGCAGCGCGAATTCGCGGCGATCGCAGATCAGCGCCGCAACCGGTCCCAGCGTGGCCCGGCGGCGCAACGGCCGGATCATGTCGGCCAGCTCCTCGGGAAGATCGGCGTGGCCCATCAGCTCGATGCGGTCCTGTGGTAGCAGCGGTTCCCAGTCCGGGGCGGTGATGTACCACTCGCCACGCCCGTCCAGCACCCGATGGGCCAGCAGTACGCCAGAGCGGATCAGCCGGTGATCGGGCGCGTCGAGCAACGTGACCGCGATCTCGTACGCCGCATTGTGCCCGACCCGGGCCACCAGGTGGTGCAGACCAAGATCAGGATTGATCATCCGCGGCGCGGCTGCGCTATACGGCATGTCGTAGCAGCGCTGGTCGGGCGAATTCGTGCTCGGGCCATCGGGAATCTCGAACGGCCGAGCAGCAACCACAGCCTCGCGTTTGCGCGACTTAGCCTTGCGGCGCTTCTTCTTACCCACGATCAGACCTTAGTGCCCTAGTGCCGTCTGGCCAGCGCGCGTGATCGCTATGGCAACCGCCGCGGCCGACATTCAGCTCCGGAATCAACCGGCCTTGGTGCGAATCTTCTTCGCCGCAACCCGTTTCGCAGCCGGTTTCGGAGCAGCTGCCTCCGCTGCAGCCGCTTGGGTGCGCTTCGCCGGACGTTTCTTGGGCGTCGGGCCCTTGGCTCGCTTCTCGGCCAGCAGCTCGGCAGCGCGTTCAGCGGTGATCGTTTCCACGTCATCGCCGCGGCGCAGCGTCGCGTTCACCTCACCGTCGGTGACGTACGCCCCGAAGCGGCCTTCCTTGATGATCATGGGGCGATCCGATGCCGGATCCGCACCCAGTTCCTTGAGCGGTGGCTTCGCGGCAGCCCGGCCGCGCTGCTTGGGTTGGGCGTAGATCGCCTCGGCTTCCGGCAAGGTGATCGAAAAGATCTGATCTTCGCTCTCCAGGGAGCGGGAGTCCGAGCCCTTCTTCAGGTAGGGCCCGTACCGGCCGTTCTGTGCGGTGATCTCGACACCGTCCCCGTCCTTGCCGACGATCCGAGGCAGACTCATCAGCTCGAGTGCTTGGTCGAGACCGACCGAGTCGAGGCTCATCGACGAGAGCAGCGATGCCGTGCGCGGCTTGGCACTCTTGGGGCTGTCTTCGGGGAGGATCTCGGTGACGTAGGGACCAAAGCGGCCGTTCTTGGCGACGATCATGCGGGATGTCTCGGGATCCAATCCCAGCTCACGTTCTTCCCCCACCGGCTTGGCCAGCAGCTCACGAGCAAGATCAATCGTGAGTTCGTCGGGTGGCAGATCATCGGCCATGTTGGCGCGCCGACCTTCTTCATCCTCGACATACGTGCCGTAGCGACCGACCCGGACTACAACCTTCGGAGCGCCGGTAGCAAGAGCATCGGGATCTGCGATCTCAAAGGTCGAAAGTTTACGAGCGTCGATCTCGCCGAGCTCGGTGACCAGCCGATGCAGCCCTTCGCGGTTGTCATCGCCAAAGTAGAAGTCGGTCAAAACTCGGAGCCGCTCGGCATGCCCGTCGGCGATCTCGTCCAACACGTCCTCCATCTCGGCGGTGAACGCATAGTCCACCAGCCTGGGGAAGTGCTCCTCGAGCAACCGGGTAACTGCAAAGGCCAGCCAGGTAGGTACGAGGGCAGTGCCCTTCTTGAACACGTAGTCCCGGGCGGTGATGGTACGGATGATCGTCGCGTATGTCGAAGGCCGGCCGATCTCAAGTTCTTCCAGCTTGGCGACCAGCGAAGGCTCGGTGTAGCGCGACGGTGGCCGTGTTTCGTGGCCTGACGCGGTCACCGATTCAGGCCGCAGTTGCTGGCCGGCAGTGAGTCGCGGAAGTCGGGTCTGCTCGTCGTCGGTGTGACCATCAGTCTCTTCAACCGATTCCACGTAGGCCTTGAGGAAGCCATAGAACGTGATCGTGCGGCCGGAAGCGACGAAGACGCATGGCTCACCGTCGCTGGGCTGGGCGTTGATCTTGACCGTGATCGAGAGGCCCTCGGCATCCTTCATCTGCGAGGCGATAGTGCGCATCCAGATCAACTCGTAGAGCCGGAACTGATCACCGCTCAGCCGGGTCTGCGCCGGGGTCAAGAAGGTTTCACCTGCCGGGCGGATCGCTTCGTGCGCTTCCTGGGCATTCTTGACTCTGGAGGTGTAGACCCGCGGCTGATCCGGCAGGTAGTCCGCGCCGTACAGCTGCTGAACCTGCTGCCTGGCAGCGGCGATCGCGGTACTTGACAGGGTGATCGAATCCGTACGCATGTAGGTAATGAACCCGGCCTCGTACAGGTCCTGTGCGATCGACATCGTCCGTTGCGCGGTGTAGCCGAGTTTGCGGCCCGCCTCCTGCTGCAACGTCGTGGTCCGGAATGGCGCGTACGGGCGGCGGGTGTAGGGCTTGGACTCCACGCTGTCCACGGCAAAGGCGGCGGAACGCAATGAGTCCGCCAGGGCCTGCGCCTGTGCCTCATCCAGGCGGATCAATTGATCATGGTCCTTGACGATCAAGGAACCGCGGCTGTCGAAGTCCCGGCCCTGAGCAACACGTCGCTCACCGACTCGAGTCAACCGGGCAGGAAATAGCGGCGGTTGGGCATCAGATCCGGCGTCCAAGATCGCGTCGAGATCCCAATAGGAGGCACTGCGAAACGCAATGCGTTCCCGCTCCCGATCAACGATGAGTCGGGTCGCGACCGACTGGACACGGCCTGCTGAGAGCCGCGGCATGACCTTCTTCCACAGCACCGGGGAGACCTCGTAGCCGTAAAGTCGATCAAGGATGCGCCGAGTCTCTTGGGCATCGACGAGATCCTCGTCAAGATCACGCGGGTTTGCCACTGCCTCCGCGATTGCTGTCGGAGTGATCTCATGGAACACCATGCGCTTCGCCGGAACCTTGGGCTTCAGCTCCTGCAGCAGGTGCCAGGCAATTGCCTCGCCCTCGCGATCACCGTCCGTGGCGAGCAACAGCTCGTCGGCACCGACGAGTGCCTCCTGCAGCGTCCGTAACGTCGCCCGCTTCTCGGGGCTGACCACGTAGATGGCTTCAAACCCGTTATCGACATTGACGCCGGTGCGTGCCCACTTCTCACCTTTGTATTTGGCGGGCACCTCGGCGGCACCAGTCGGCAGGTCGCGAATATGACCGCGGCTGGACTGCACGATGTAACCATCGCCCAGGAAGCTCGCGATCTTGTTCGCCTTGGTCGGGGATTCGACGATGACGAGCCGCTTGCCCCCTGCCTTCCCTGCCACCGAATACTCACTTTCTTTGCACATACTGATCTCGCGCGCGACCGAATATCAGATCGTCACAGCGATCCAACAGACTTCAGCTGCCGCCCCCCAGCGCGCTTACTCTACGGCCCGGGATCAACTGCGGGCCAAAACGCCACCGTTTGGGAATGAATTCCCGATCGGCAACGAGCTACGACCCGGGGTACTGGGTGAGCGGGTAAACCGGCGCCGGCGGGACGCCGGCTGGGGCTATCGGTCGGGCAGACGGCTGATAGTTGGGCTGCAATCCGACCCGCTTGGCCTGCCACAGAATCAAGCCGAGCGCAGCACCGTTCACTACTACCGCCAGCACCAGCATCATCGGAGTCCCGCTGGTCTGCTCCCCGACAAAGGCCTGGGACCAACCGCCGAAGATTAAGACGAAGAAGAACGTCAGCACGTTGTTGACCGCGTGCATCGCGATGCCGGCCTCCAGTCCTCCGGTCCGCCAGGCGGCGAGGCCCGAGGCCACCGCCAGGCAGGCAATCGTGCCGAGCACCCACGGGTCCGGGCTGAGATGTGCGGTGGAGAATGCGACCGCCGACACGATCAGGGAGGCGACCAGGCCGACGATGGGCTGGGCGAACCAGGCCCCGACGTTTTGCATGATCCAGCCGCGGAAGAAGTATTCCTCCCCGGCCGCCTGCAATGGGGTCATCAGCACCACGATGACCAGCAGCGCTATCCAATGGTCGGGCCGCGGAGAGGTGAAGGGCACGGCGATGACACCTAGGGCCGTATATAGCGCCCACAGCGGCAGGATGACCGCGATGCAGCGAAGCAGCCAGCCCCAACGGATGCCGCCTGCGACCGAAGACAAAAACCGCGGGCGAATGCCATGCACGATCCAGATCGACAGGCCGCTCGCCGGGATCAGCACGATGAGGCTGAGATTGAGATAGATGAAGCCGATCGGACCAAGGTTGGCAATGTCGGTTGTTGTCCGGGTCATGTACGCGACCAGGTCGGGTGCTCCTGAGACGAGCCCAGCGATGAGCACCGGCACAATCGCCAGCATGGCCATAAGCACGAAGAGCAACAAGAAGAGCAACAGGCAGAGTAACGGCTTCCACCAGCGATACCGCGGCCCGCGAAGCATCTGCTGGTAGGGCCGAGGTCCGTCAGGCATAGCGCTGACTGGCCTTGGTGGCTGGACGGCGGGCGATGTCGGGTACGGGGGCGAATATCCGTACGGCTGTCCCGGTCCCGGCGGGCCGTAGTTCATTGGAGCGGGAGTCTGTCCGTTTTGCGGTGGCGGATAGGCCGCTAATGCAGGGTCGGGCTCGTAGTTATTGGGAGGCAGCTGGTCAAACCCCCGGGTAAAACCGTCGCCGGCAGGATTACTGGTCATCGCAATCCAGTGTGCCTTGCGGGCGGGATCGGGCAGGCAACCGCGGCCAGCGTCCCTCATTGAGCTAGTTTGTCAACTTTGTCTCGGAATGCGTAGTCGGAACCTCAACGCTTTGGTTGGTCTCACTGTGTCCCGCCTCGCTGTTACGAGGCTGGCTGGACTGAGGTTCGCTGTGTTGCGGCTCGAGCTCTTTTTGGGCTGGCTCGGCGGGCTCGTCGGCAATCGCGACTTCGCGGCGGGTGCTGATGGCCACCATCACGACGATGATGACAACCGCAGCGCCCGCGATCACATAGCGCAAGGCGCTCGGTGTCGTGCTCAGCGGAGACATCGCAACCACTGCCGGCGCGATCAGCAACGAGACCAGGTTCATCACCTTGATCAAGGGGTTGATCGCCGGTCCGGCGGTGTCCTTGAACGGATCGCCGACGGTATCACCGATGACCGTGGCCGCATGGGCGTCCGAACCCTTGCCACCGTGGTGGCCGTCCTCTACCAGCTTCTTCGCGTTGTCCCAGGCACCGCCCGAGTTGGCCAAGAAGACAGCCATCAACGTGCCGGTCGCAATGGCGCCGGCGAGATACCCGGCCAGCGCAGAGGGGCCGAGGCCGAATCCGACGGCGATCGGAGCACAGATGGCGAGCAGTCCGGGTGTCGCCAGCTCGCGGAGTGAGTCCTTGGTGCAGATGTCGACGACCTTGCCGTACTCAGGCTTGCCAGTCCCGTCCCAGATTCCGGGGATCTCGCGGAACTGACGGCGTACCTCGAAGACCACTGCGCCGGCAGCGCGACCCACTGCGCTGATCGCCAGGCCGGAGAACAAGAACACCACCGCGGCGCCGATCAGGAGACCGACCAGCGTTTGCGGCGCGAAGACGACGGCTTGATCGATGAACTTGTTGTAGTTATCTGCAAGCACGGTGTGAATCGCGTCGGTGTAGGAGCCGAAGAGAGCGGTCGCCGCCAAGACGGCAGTCGAAATGGCAATCCCCTTGGTAATGGCCTTGGTGGTGTTGCCCACAGCGTCCAGCTCGGTCAAGATCTGGGCGCCATCGCCGTGTACATCGCCCGACATCTCGGCAATGCCTTGGGCGTTGTCCGAGACGGGGCCAAAGGTGTCCATGGCCACGATCACACCGACCGTGGTGAGCAGCCCGCACCCCGCGAGGGCGATCGCAAACAGACCAACGACGCCCGAGCCGCCGAGCAGAAACGCCCCGTACACAGCGGCAGCGATGACAATGGCTGTGTAGACGGCCGATTCCAATCCCACGGAGACACCGGCAAGCACCACGGTCGCCGCGCCCGTCAGGGAGGTCTTGCCCACATTCTTGACCGGACGATCCTCGGTGCCGGTGTAGTAACCGGTCAGGCTGAGGATCAGCACCGCAAGCACGATGCCGATGATGACGGCGCCGATCGCAACGATCCGCGGATCATCAATCCGCCCCGGCTGCACACCAGACACATTGAGTGCGGCAAAAGAGGAGGGCAGGTACGCGAACGCGGCAATGGCGACGAGTACGGCCGAGATGGCCGCAGATAGATAGAAGGAGCGGTTGATGGTCTTCAGGCCGTTTTCGCCGGGTCGAGGGCGAGTCAGGAAGACGCCGATGATGGCGGTGATGACGCCGATCGCCGGCACGATGAGCGGGAAGACCAATCCGAACTCACCGAAGGCCGCCTTACCGAGGATCAATGACGCGACCAGCGTGACGGCGTATGACTCGAACAGGTCGGCCGCCATCCCGGCGCAGTCGCCGACGTTGTCCCCGACATTGTCGGCGATCGTCGCGGCGTTACGCGGATCGTCCTCCGGAATGTTCTTCTCGACCTTCCCCACCAGGTCGGCGCCTACGTCGGCCGCCTTGGTGAAGATGCCGCCGCCGACACGCATGAACATGGCGAGCATGGCGGCGCCGAAGCCGAAGCCTTCGAGGATGGTCGGAGCGTCGCCGCGGAAGATGAAAACCACAAGCGCTGCGCCGAACAGGCCGAGCCCGACCGTGGCCATGCCGACGTGCGCGCCGGTGCGGAATGCGATCCTCATGGCGGGATCACGGCCACCATCACGCGCGGCGGAGGCGACGCGTACGTTCGCGCGGACCGCAAGCCACATGCCGAGATAGCCGATCAGTGCAGAAAAGACCGCTCCGGCAAGGAATGCGACGGAGCGGCTGATACGCAATGTCAGGCTGCTGAACTCAGCGCTGGCGTGGACTGGCAGCAGCAGTAGGAGGAAGAAGGCGACTACCGCGAACACGCTCAGGGTGCGGAACTGCCGGCCGAGGTAGGCGCTGGCGCCCTCCTGAACGGCACGAGCGATGGATTGCATGTTAGGAGTGCCGTCGTTGGCTGCGAGCACCTCGCGACGGAAGATCATGGCCATCACAAGGGCGATCAGGGCTACGACCCCGACCACTGCGACGAACGTGAGATTGACTCCCGACAAGTTAAGAGAAGTCACTTCCATGGGAACTGGAAGTAGGGACATGCATCGTCCTCCTGAGACCTTCGGCACTCGCGGCTACTGCCCTTAGCCGCTCGCGAAGTCTAAACCACAAGTGGCACTGGTTTTGGTGTCGAGGCGTGCACGCGGACACATCGCTATGGCCCCTCTGGCCACGTCCGACCTCTCGGATCGACCTGGAGAGCCCCGCGAGTGACGATTGGGAAGACGCCTCGTCGCGTCGCTTCTCAGAGGGTACCCCAGCGGAATAATGACGGCATGGTCGCTTTCGCTTTAATTCTGCTGGTCCTGGTGGCGGTGCTCGTTGTCGCGATTGTGGTGAGCAATCCCGAAACCTATGACTTGTCCATCTTCGGAGCCGTTATTCCCGTCAATAGTGCGGGCATCTTTATTACGGGTGCTATTGCTATGGCGGTCACGGTCTTGGCACTCCTGCTGCTGCGTAGCGGTATTCGCCGCGCGCGGCTGCGGCACAAGCAACTGAAGGCCCTGGAAGCCTCGAGCGACAATACGGCGAGCGATGCTGCCGCGGGCGACTCGACCGACCAGGTAAAGACGACGTCAGTCACAGCGAGTCCGGCAGAGACCGCTCCGGCGGACCGTGCTCCTGCAAATGCCGAGACAACTGCGGCATCTACGACCCCAAGCACCGCAGCATCGACCAAGGCCGCCGATCTAGATGCCGCAAGGGAGAAGTCGGCGCTGGACTTGGACAGCCAGTCCTCCCCGACAACGGCGGCCGAGCGGCGGGCGATGCTCGAGGAAGCGGATGAGCAGACCCGCGATGATCCTCAAAGGTGAGTTCCGCTCAGCGTGATGGCTGCTGGTGGAAGACCAGCAGCCACCGCTGATCGCTGAAGACGAAGGTGCTGCTGACGACCCGCCGCACCTCATATGTATTCGCACTGCATCCATTGCGCTGGACCTATTTGTTACTGGCCCCATTGCACTGGGCCCTATTGCACTGGCCCGGCATGAGCCTTGGCAGCGACCGTGTGAGGCAGGTGAGGAATCCGGGTACGCGCGAGCACCGAGACCCGAACGGTCACAACGAAGTCGATCGCGTCGCCGACCACGTCACAATGGTCCAGCCGAGCGCCGTTCTGCCGGGCGATGCGTTCGGCCTGAGGGCATGCCTCGCGGCCGCCTTGATACGCCGCTGCCCCGCTCAGGGCGCTCAAATCAGCTGCCGCCCGGGCGCGGTGATAGCCCACCGCGTACCCGGCTATGACCAGGGCAGCACTGCTCAGCGCCACGACGAAGCCGATGACACCAGTCATGAGGACCGTCGCGCTGCCCGACTCGGAACGCACGAACCTTCCCGTACTCACGCAGGCTCACCGGCCAATGGCTCCGGCACCACCTGGGCGCGGGCCTCAAGCGGCGCGGAGGCGAGCCAACGCCCCAAGGGGCGTGCCTTGACTCTCACGGTCACCGTGACCAGATTCGGACGCTTGTCGATCGTGATCGTCGCGCCTGACGGCGCCCCCGCCTTGGCCTTGGCCACTGCGGAGTCATCGCCGCGAGCCGCTTGCCTGGCAACAGCCGCCGCTGCATCGACACAGCGAAGCTGAGTTACCACCACATAGATTCCCCAGCACATCATCGTCAACACGGCGAAGGCAGCCAGGGTCGTGACGGCCAGTTCGGCCGTCACCATGCCCCGTCCGTCCCGCGCTCTGATCATCGGTATCTTCACGGATCGCATGTACCTCGACTCCGAACTGACTCACTTCACAAAGCCGGAGAACGAGCGGATCACCATCAGGATGAAATTGAGCAGCGCGTCGTGGACCGGTCCGCTGGTCACAATCCCTAGCAGAACGCCGGCGATGGCGACCGCGGCAATGATGCCGACCGCCCACTCTGCGCTGACCATGCCGCGCTGATTGCGGCGGCTCGGTGAGCTGTCCTGGTCGCCGCCGCACGCCACGACCTCGCAGCCGGCGCACACGACGCCGGCACCAAGTGTCGCGTCCCGCTCGACGACGGAGAGATCTTTGGTCGCGGTTCCAGGGTGATGAGATCCGGTCGTAGCCACGCCGGCCGTGATCGTCGTTCCAGGGGTCATGATTCCCTCCTCGGGTCTTGCGCACCACTGCCGTGGTGCGGCATCGGTTCGGATGCATCTGAAGTTTGTTGACGAGAGGCTGGATCGTTCGCTCCCGCCGCAATCTGTTGACAGCGCTCCGAGCGCCTTCAGATCTGTGGATATCCGGCCGTCCATGGCACTCAGCCGAACGCGTTGAAGACAGCCGAGACAACGGTGGGCACGACCCCAAGCAACATGAAGGAAGGAATGAAGCACCCCATCATGGGCGCCACGCTGCGTACCCCGACACCCCTAGCCCGTACTTGCAAGGCGCCGCGCCTCACCTCACGAGCCGCGGCAGCATGTTGTCGCAGGCCATCAACCATCGAGGCGCCGGACTCCACGGATCGCGCCAGGTCCGCAGCTGCGAGCCCCAACTGCGGGTGATCATGGATTGACTGCCACGCAGCCACATTCCCAACACCCAGATCCAGCAGGGACAGCACCTGACCAAGATCATCGGCTACCGGCCCGTCGAAGCACTTCACCACCGCGTCGCACGCAGCGCGGGCGGGCAGGCCGGCGCCGAGACATGCTGCCATGAGCTCCAAGGCCTGCGGCGCCTCCATGATCAACCGTTGTCGGCGACGTCGGGCGGAGCGAGGCTCAAGCCAGCCGAGCGCGACTATGCCGATGGCAGAGACCAGAGGGACGCTCAACCACATGACGGTCCCAAGCGAGCCGTCCAGCCAGCCGTCCAGCCAGCCGTCCAGCCGCGTCGCCGCGATGCGGAGGCCGAACGCGCATGCCGTGCTCAGTACCGCACGGCGGACGAGAGGAGGTGCATCAGGCCGCCCACGGGCGACTCGCGCCAGCGGTGTTGTCAGGGCCGCGAATCTGGATGGCCGGCGCGTCATCCGGCGAAGTTGGCCAGCGGGATGCCGCAGCGCGAGGAAGAACGTTAAGCCCGCGAATCCGGCGGACAGCAGGCCGACGATAGAGCCAGGATCCAGGCCAGCCAACAAGATCATTGTGGATGCCACGGCTACACCTCCCCGGAGGCCTGCCGAGCCAGAGCTTCAATCCACAGCACGCCGGCACAGGCCAGCACTACTCCAGATAGCAGGCATGTCCAACCCATGGGTGCGGCCAGCAACCAATGCGCCGGATCACCTCCGAGCAGATAGCCGATGCCAATCCCACATCCGGGAAGGACAGCCATCACCTTGCCAGTTGCGCGGGCGGCAGCAAGCTCGCTATTGACAACCTGGGTCAGTGCTTGATCGGCCGCCAGGCTGGCTGCCACCTGGTCGAGTGTCGACGACATCGGGGCGCCAGTCTCGATGGAGATCTGCCAAGCTCGCGCCAGCTCAAGGAGACCAGCGTGTCCCGGCCGGCGCGCCTGCTGTCGCCAAACCCGCACCACGTCGCCGCCGAGCGTGTGAGCCTGGTGGCCCTCGCGGAGCACCTGACAGTCGGCGGCGGCGATAGCCAGAGCCGCGGATGGCACCTGCCCCACCCGAAGATAGGAGGCCAGAACCGCGGTCGCATGGGCTATCGCGGCTCGGACTCGCAACGCAGATCTACGCCGTCGATATTGCCAGCCCAGCCTGATCGCCGTCAGCGCAACCAGCGAGATCGCGCAGCTCAGCACCGCGCCCTGCGCATCGGCGACATAACTTGCTGCTGTGATGATCACCAGCAGCAAAATGATCATGACCGCGAGATAGATCCATGATTGTCGTCGATGCTGGCGACGCTCTTCCAGTGCCGCGCTTTCTGGCCCGGAGACGCGCGCCACTTGAGCAAGCCGGCTCGTGACAGTTCGGGCCGTCGGGGCTGGCACAACCAACCAGGCCGCCAAACCCGCACAGCATAAGCACATCATGATCATGATCAACGGTTCAGCATCCCTTCCAGTCGTCTGCTGCCCGGACCTCGCACAATGTGGCCGGCTGGGTGAAATTCGAGGGCGCATTCGCTGCGCACCAGACCGCTGGATGGGTCACGGGCGAAGATCGAGATCTCGACCACGCGACGTATCCCAGCGGTATCGCGGGCGACATGGATCACTGCATCCAACGCGGACGCCAGCTGGGCGTGCAAGGCGGTCTGAGGCAGCCCTCCCAGCGACGCGAGAGCCTCCAGACGAGCCGGGACATCGGCAGTCGAATTGGCGTGTACGGTGCCGCAACCACCTTCGTGGCCGGTATTCATAGCGGTCAGCAGGTCACAGATCTCTGCGCCGCGAACCTCACCGACCACCAACCGGTCAGGGCGCATCCGGAGTGATTGACGGACCAAGGCCGTCAGGCCGATTGCTCCCGCAAGCTCGGTGTTCGCCGGACGACCCTCGATCCGGACCACGTGCGGATGGTCCGGAGCAAGCTCGCGTGAATCCTCGACAATGACGATTCGCTCGTGTGGCGGCACCAGCGCGAGAAGGGCTGCGAGGAGCGTTGTCTTGCCTGAGCCCGTTCCGCCGCTGATCAGGAATGCCAGCTTCGCCTCGATCATGCGCGTCAGCAACTGGGCCGCTCCCGCACTCAATGAGCCCGACGTCACGCAGTCTTGGAGCGAAAAGCTTCGCCTCGCCGGAACGCGGAGCGAGATGCAGGTGCCGGGCGAGGTCAGGCAGCCGAGCACTGCGTGCACCCGTACGCCGTTCGGGAGCCTGGCGTCGACGAACGGGACCGCATCGTCGAGTCGCCGGCCAACAGAGGCAGCCAGGCGCTGGGCGAGCCGGCGTACTTCATGGTCATTGTGGAATTGGAGTGCGGTGAGCTCCAGTCCGGCACCACGATCGACGAACACCTGACCCGGGCCGTTGACCAACACATCGGTGACCCCCGGCTCACGAAGCAACGGCTCTAGTGGCCCGGCACCCACGCTGTGCCGCCGCAACGATTCCACCGTGTCGAGCACTGCAGAGTCGCTGACCGCAAGACCCTCAGCCCGCATGGCGGCCGCAACGTCCACGGGGGTGTACTCGCGACCGATGCCAGCCAAGCGATCACGTACTGGGTCCAGAGCCGACTCGTTGATGCCACCATCCCCGGCGGCGGAGGACAGCGCAACGGTCATGCTTCGATCCGCGCTTCCGGCTGATTCGGGTGTGGCTCCGAGAGATCGCTCAACACCTTCACGCACAGCCGAGCGAGCGAACTGCGCGCTGACCGGGCCGGCGGATCGCCTCGCTCCGCTGCCAGCAGCAGAGCCGGGTCATCGGCGAACGACCCGAGCAGCGGCCAATCGACGCCGCTGGCGACCAGACGTGGCTCGAGCAGGCGGGACCGGCCTTGTCTGACAACGAGTCCGCGGCGGGAGCAGTCGCCAGCGATTTGCCGCGCGACCTCACAGCCGGCAGCGACCCCGCGTACGTCGTCTCGCACGACCAGGACCGCTAGCTCGGCTCGCCGCAACGCCTCCCCTCCGGCGCTGCCGAGGGTTCGAGACAAATCGACGACCACGACAGCATGGGTGCGCATCGCCGACAACAACACCGCCTTCATCTGCTCGGCCCGTAACTCGCAGCCGGGCAGTGATTCGTCGCGGGCCATGGACAACAGATCAACGTCATCAACAGAGGGCAACTGGCCAGTCAGGTCGCCGAGGTGGCCGCGCGCGCTAGCCAGCCTGGGCCACCGCCAACCCGCTATTCGCTCTGCTCCCATCAGCAGGTCGAGCCCACCGGAGCGGGGATCGGCATCGATCAGCAGGGTCCGCTGGGTACGCGCCGCGACGAACGCTAGGCCGGCTGCCAGCGTGGTGGCGCCGACCCCGCCCGAGCCGCCCACCACACAAATCACACGGCCGCTACCCACGCTCGTCCGCGTCACGTCGGCGAGAGCATCGGACAGCCAACTCGCACTCGACGGGAGCGCGACGAGTGCCGCGCCTAGTCGCAGAGACCAGGGCTGTGCTTGCGGTGCGGTGCGGTCCTCGGCCACCAGATAGACACCGGCGCGGCGCGGCAAGCCCATGGCGGCGACGCGATCCGCTTGTTCGATACCGAGCAACACCATCGCTGCCGATGACCAGTGTGGCCGTACCAGACTCGCGTCACTCAGCACCAGCGGCTCAACGCCGACCACCGCAGTGAGTGAGAGCACCTGGTCGAGCAGCTCGGAATCGGTCATCACCACCGCAATGCCTGGTCGGCCGACCGTACGCGAGTCCATGTTGGCAGTGTGTGGATGCCAAGCCCGGACGCGCCGCCCCATGCGAAATCTGTGGATGAGGCTTCGAGCTAGCCGCCGGCTGTGGACGAAGCACCTCGGCCCGCTATCCCAGAAACTCGACGGCTGTCACCCAATCGCGCCTAGTTTGATCTTGATACGCGCAACCGGTTGACATCTCCCGGACACACCTGGCTGATGGCAGATATACAGCTTTCTCCTAGCTAGAAGGCCTTTCCATCGCGTCTAGATGGGGGTAGAAAGGACTCCAAGGGAACCCGAGTCGTCGAGATGGAGTGCACTGTTAGGAGCCTTCCTGGTGACGGTCAGCAATAACTGTCACGGGCAGTCCTGACCGACGAGTCGGCAGACCTCGCACGGCATTCAAGTACCCACGCGGCGATCACCCATCCCCGACGGGAAGTTGCGATCCAGGTTTGCCTGGGCCAACACGTTGAAAGATGCACGCATGGTCACTTGGTAGTGACGTGCCAGGCACGGCGCCCGCCTCGGTGGGCGCCGCGTCACGTGCAGCAGCAGTCTCGCGTGGCCTCCCCCACCTTCCACGAAATTCCCGCAACGGTCGGAAATTCCACCACCCGACACCTTCGCCAGCATCCAAAACTCCGCAACAGTCGGAAATTCGACAAATCACGCGGGGTCGCCCAAACCAACTCAGCGGTGCGCCACCGGGGAGAGCTCGGCTCCACGAGCCACCGCAGCAGCGCAGCGCAGCAGCCAACTTTTCACGCCGCTTATGCTGCCTTCCGCGTACCCATCGAGCCCCGCCGAATAGCGGGCGCCGTTCTCGGCGTGACCAGCCTCGACAACGATCACGCCGTACGGGTCCAGACCGGCCGCGATCAACACCAGATGTTCGGCTGCTCGCGCGATCAGGCCGCTGGCCTCGCCGAACGGCGCGACGACAGCAATCTCTGCGTGGGCAACCGCCCCGACCACGATCGCCGGAGCGGAAGTATCGCGGGTCAGCAACTCCGCCAAGCTGTTCATCCGGGCCGCGGCGCCTGGCTCGGAGTTGATCTTGCCGAGGTCACCGTCAGGCACCACGCCGCGAGCCACGACGCCATGTGCTCGGGCGAGGGCCTGGCCGGGCACAACCCTGATCAGAGCAGCAAGGGGTGTAAGTTCCGCCGCCAACCGAAGGGCTCCGACACGCCATTGGTCCGGATTGCCGCTCAGCGTCGCGTTCGCCGTGGCTCCGGCCAGCAGCGCTTGGCTCAGTTGCTCGTCAGTGATCCTCCGCAGGCCGCGGTCCCGCAACACCGCATCGACCGCATCGGTCGCTGCTGCGACGGCCGACGCCACGCCCTCTAAGCGCACAAGATCAGCTAGCGGGTCGAGCACCACTAAAGTTTCCACCATGGCTACGGCGCGCACTCCCTATCCAGACGCTGCAGCTGCTTGGATGGTCGGTCCGGGACCTCTGCGGGTTCTCGTCCTCGGAGCGGGCCGCGGCGGCTTCGCTGCGATGCTGCGCGATGCCGGTCACGAAGTATTCTGCATTGACCGCACCGTTGAACTCGTCGAAGGTCTGCCCGCTCGACTTGGCACCCGGCTGCACGTCGTCGGCCGGGTCGAGTCGTTGCCGTTCCTGTCCTGCCACTTCGACGTCGTGACTGCCGCGCAAACCTTGCATCGATTCCCGCCAGACCTCACACTGAGCGAAATCGCCCGGGTCCTCAAGCCTGGAGGCCACCTTGCGATCGCGTACAACACCCGCGACGACACCGTCCCGTGGGTCCGGCGACTGATCACCTTGATGCGTGAGGCCGATCCCGAATCGATGCGCGGCGACTACGGTGAGGACAGCGTCGAAAAGGTCGCCGAGAGCCCCTATTTCGGTCTCTTCGAACGTCGTAACTTCCGCAACTGGATGCCGATCACTCGAGACGGGCTGATTGCGATGGTCGAGCGGCGGCCAGCCGTAGCGCAGCTGAACCCCGGCACCTACGCCCGGCTGCTGCGTGATGTCGGCACGCTCTATGACACCTCTGCCCGGGCACCCGACCCCTTGATGCTGCCGTTCCAAACGTCGTGCTGGCGCGTCGAAGTTGATCATTCAAGGCTTGTGATCACTGACGACTTCGACGATGTGCTGCGGATCAAACTCTGATCTTGTCGCCTTGGAGTGTCACACCGGATGCAGGCCAGGAGACGGGAGCAGATTTTCAACTTGCCTTCGCAACGAAGCGCTGTACGCGATGGGCGAGCGGACTGAGTTCACCAGTGTTTTGATCGTGCAGCAGCTCGTAGCCGTGGCCCGCCGGATAGCTGAGAAAGATCTTGTTCTTGCTCGGCATGCGCTTGAGGCTTTGACATACCTGATCAAGGTCCGAGCGATCGCTATTGGAGAAGGCGAACAGCGCCGGCATCGTTATTGATCGTGCGTTGTCCGTGATCGACAGCCTGCCGAAGTCCGCAGGTCCGGACAGATCAACGATGGCGTCCGCCCTGGTTCGTTTGGCAGCGGCGACGGCGACCGATCCTCCCAAAGATGCGCCGACGAGCACGATCCTCTTGGCACCTTGATCGCGTACGGCACGAGTCACTGCCTCCACCTGTGCTGGAAGCTGCGGCGGCGCGTCGCCGCAGTCGGACTGTCCGTAGTCACAGAAATCCATCAGCACGACGCGTACGCCGTGGGCGGCGAGATATTCGCCGTAGAACAAGAAACCACACATGCCGTCACCGTCGGTCTGGTGCAGTAGCACCGCAACGGTGCCGCCCGTTCCCAACCATCCGGTATTCAGCCGTGCGCCTCCGCCTGCCCGGATCTGTTTCTGAACGACGCCGTCTGGTACCGGGACGCTGCAGTATGTAGAGATCGGCTGAGGCGTGGCAGCTTTCGACTCCGGTTCCGACGCCAGCGAGCTCGGCGTCGAGGCAGGGCTTCCGGTGGGCGTCGACTGACTGCCCGCTGGCACACACCCCGCCAGCCAGACGACTCCGGCAACGACGACAAGTGCCACGCGATATGTCAGTTTTGACATATCGCGATCGTACGACAGAGCTGACTTCCGCGGGCGAGTCGCGATGGGAAACAAGCCGGGAGGTCTCGCGCGCGGCCCCGGTTTGGTCAAGTCACTGCTGGATAACGCCATCGATAGGCTGAGGCCGAAGGGCCGCGCTGCGGCACATGAGCCCGCCGGCCCGGCCCCGATCATCGATGCTCGTGAGGAGATGCCGCTGTGACCGACAACGCTCTGGACAACCTGCTCCGCGAGGACCGGCGCTTCGAACCGCCCGCTGACCTGGCGGCGAATGCCAATGTCACAGCCGAAACCTACGCTGAGGCTGAGGCGGATTTCGAGGATTTTTGGGCCAAACAGGCCAAGCGGCTGAGCTGGCAGACCGAGCCGACCGAGATCCTCGACTGGAGCAATCCGCCGTTCGCGAAGTGGTTCGCCGACGGCACCTTGAACGCCACCTACAACTGTCTTGATCGTCACGTCGAGGCAGGCAACGGAGATCGTGTTGCCTTCTACTTCGAAGGCGAACCCGGTGACACCCGGGAGATCACCTACGGCCAGCTGGCCAGCGAGGTGAAGCAGGCGGCCAACGCGCTGATCGAACTGGGCGTCAAGGCTGGTGATCGGGTCGCGATCTATCTACCGATGATTCCGGAAGCAGTTGTCGCGATGTTGGCCTGCGCTCGCGTCGGCGCACCGCACACCGTGGTTTTTGGCGGCTTCTCCGCCGATGCCCTCTCGTCACGGATCATCGACTGCGGCGTCGAGATCGTGATCACCGCCGACGGTGGTTACCGGCGCGGCGCGCAGTCATCGTTGAAGCCGGCGGTCGATGAGGCATTGAAATCCTGCCCCGACGTACGCCATGTCCTGGTCATCCAGCGCACCAAGCAGGACACGCCGATGACCGAGGGCCGCGACCTGTGGTGGCACGAGTTCGTTGCCAAACAGTCAGATGATCACGTCTGCGAGTACTTCCCCGCCGAGCATCCGCTCTACGTCATGTACACCTCGGGCAGTACGGGTAAGCCGAAGGGCATCCTCCATACGACGGCCGGCTACCTCGTTGGCGTCTCATACACGCACTGGGCGTCATTCGACCTGAAACCGGAGACGGACATCTTCTGGACGGCCGCGGACATCGGCTGGGTGACCGGGCATTCCTATCTGGTTTACGGACCGCTGGTGAACGGCACGACGTCGGTCATGTACGAGGGCACACCCGACACCCCGCACAAGGGTCGCTGGTGGGAGATCATCGAGAAATACCGCGTGTCGATCTTGTACTGTGCGCCTACAGCGATCCGGACCTTCATGAAGTGGGGTTCGGATATCCCGGAGGGCTTTGACCTGTCGTCGTTGCGCATTCTGGGATCGGTCGGCGAGCCGATCAACCCAGAGGCGTACGTCTGGTATCGGCATTACATCGGCGGTGATCGTACGCCGGTGGTCGACACCTGGTGGCAGACCGAGACCGGAATGCACATGATCTCTCCGATGCCCGGAGTGACGGCCGGCAAGCCGGGCGCAGCGATGCAGGCTGTTCCTGGCGTCGAGGTTGACGTGGTCAACGACGAGGCCGCCCCGGTGCCCAACGGCTCAGGCGGCTACTTGGTGATCACAAAGCCTTGGCCAGCGATGTTGCGGACCATCTGGGGTGATGATCAACGCTACGTCGATACCTATTGGTCACGGTTCCCGGAGCTGTACTTCGCCGGCGACGGAGCGAAGAAGGACGAGGATGGTGACATCTGGCTGCTCGGTCGCGTCGACGACGTGATGAACATTTCCGGGCACCGAATGTCAACGACCGAGATCGAATCGGCCCTGGTGTCACACCCGAAGGTCGCTGAGGCAGCAGTCGTCGGAGCAAGCGATCCCATGACCGGCCAGGCCATCGTGGCGTTTGTGATCTTGCGCGCCGATGCGGGCGAAGGGGGCGACGATGTGGTCGCAGAGCTCCGGACCCATGTAGCGAAGGAGATCGGTTCGATCGCGAAGCCGCGTCAGATCATGATCGTCGAGGAGCTGCCGAAGACCCGGTCGGGCAAGATCATGCGCAGGCTGCTGCGCGACATCGCCGAGAACCGTGAACTGGGCGATGTCACCACGCTGACCGACTCCTCCGTGATGGAATTGATCAAGGAGAATCTTGCAACAGCCAAGTCCGCCGAAGATTAATTGGACGCTCGGCCATCCTTGCGTTTCTCCGCCCAAGACCACGAATGAAGACGAAATCAGCCTTGGAGCCCGATATCCGTGGCTCTGTGCGGAGAAACATCTAGCCGAAGATCGATAAGCTCAGGAGTTGACGAGAGGAGCCGACGTGGCTGATCTTCCGATCGGAGACATCATTCGGAACATCACCGATGATGTGAAGTTATTGGTGCAGGACCAGATCGAGCTCCTTAAGACCGAGCTCACGCCCGCTGCCAAGTTGGGCGGTACCGGTGCGGGGCTGTTCGGAGTCGCCGGTTACTTCGCGCTCTCCGCGACGATCATCTTCTACTTCGCCGCCGCCTTTGGCCTGGTCGCTGCCGGCCTCGCAGCGTGGCTCGCATTCTTGATCGTGGGCGGCGCACTGCTCTTGATCGCCGGCATTTGCGCTGGAATCGGGCTGCTGCTGGTCCGCAAGATCAAGGGCCCAGAGCGGACGATCGCGCAGGCCAACCGGACGGCAACTGAGGTACAAGACGCGGCGCAGCACGCACTTGCCGCCGCGAGGGCACCCCAGATCGAGGGCCAGGTGGTGCCCGCACCAAAGCCGTTGCCTGAGCGTTCCGGGTAGGCGGCCGGCGGGAGCGGCAGCGAGTCGCCATGGCCGGGGCCGGGGTACGCGACATCCTGCTCGATGGACCGTGGCAGCACCGTGACATCGCTGCCAATGGAGTCCGTTTCCACGTTGCCG
>Ga0307292_10000172_pt1 | contig 20905 bp, 19 predicted proteins | sample ER_DNA_149_FD_194471 | JGI IMG/M metagenome (GOLD analysis project Ga0307292, IMG submission 194471) | Bulk soil microbial communities from the East River watershed near Crested Butte, Colorado, United States - ER_DNA_149 | ecosystem: Environmental > Terrestrial > Soil > Floodplain | place...
CCTTCAGGTCGGCCTGGATCCCGGCGCCGCCGCCGGAATCGGACGTCGCGATTGTCAGACAGCGTGGTGTCAAAAGCATGGGTGAACCCATGGTTCCCCCATGAGCCCCCTCCTTCTTGCCTCCACGTCTCGGCCACAGCGGCTCCGGGCGGGCAAAGCCCACCCTCCGCACCGGACTCTCTTCTGCTCCAACATCCTCCCTTCGCCGGTACGAACCGGATCAGGTTCAGCGGGTGTGATCTCAGCCCTCGCGGGCACCCCGGTGGACGAAGGCTAGCATCGGCTCATGGCCACGAGCGTTGCCTCCTGGGACGATCTGCTCCAGGGCGAGGAGATCGCCTATCTCGGCACCGAGACGGCCCGTGAGGCGCGGCTGGCGCCGCTGCCAGAGGAGCTGCACCCGCGTGTTCGCGAGGCGCTTGCGGCGCAGGGGATCGACACGCTCTACACCCACCAGCGGCAGGCCTGGGATGCGGCCGCGCGGGGTGAGCACGTCGTCGTCACGACCGGCACGGCCTCTGGCAAGACCCTCGCCTTCAACCTGCCTGTGCTCGACGCGATCGCCTCGGATTCGAAGCAGCGGGCGCTCTACCTCTACCCGACCAAGGCGCTCGCGCAAGATCAGCTGCGCGCGCTCAGCTCGTTCCAGCTGCCGCGCCTCCGCGCCGCGATCTACGACGGCGACACCGAGACCGAGCGGCGCTGGCAGATTCGCAAGTGGGCGAACCTCGTCCTGACCAATCCGGACATGCTCCACGTGGGCGTCTTGCCGCATCACGACCGCTGGGGCGACGTGCTCTCGAACCTGCGCTACGTGATCGTCGACGAGGCCCATGTCTACCGCGGCGTCTTCGGCTCGCATGTTGCGAACGTGCTCCGCAGGCTGCGGCGACTGGCGAAGATCCATGGGGCCGAGCCGCAGTTCCTGTTGGCGTCGGCGACGATCGCGAATCCAGGCGAGCTGGTCGAGAGCCTGCTCGGAGTCCGAGCAAGCGTGGTCGGGGATGACGGCGCACCCCGCGCCGAACGGACCGTCGTCCTCTGGAATCCGCCGCTCACCGACGAGGAGCTCGGTCTGCGAGCGTCGCCGCTCGGCGAGGCCTCGCGGCTGCTCGGAGAGCTCGTCACCCGCCGGCTACGGACGCTGCTGTTCGCCAAGAGCCGCAAGGCGGCCGAGCTGATCCACCGCTTCACGGCCGACCGGCTCGGCGACTCTTCACGGCTGTCGCCGTACCGGGCCGGCTACACGCCGGCGCAGCGGCGCGAGATCGAGCAGCGGCTCTCGGCCGGGGAGCTGCTCGGGGTGTCGGCGACGAACGCGCTCGAGCTGGGGATCGACGTCGGCCTGCTGGACGCGGTCGTCTCGGTCGGCTTCCCGGGGACGGTGTCCAGCCTCCGCCAACAGTGGGGCCGTGCAGGCAGGCGCGGCCACGGGCTGGCAGCGCTGATCGCGAGCGAGGACGCGCTCGACCAGTACTTCATGCGCGAGCCGCAAGCGCTGCTCGGGCGGCGCGTCGAGGCAGCGATTCTCGACCACGAGAACCATCGCGTTCTCGACGGCCACGTTCGGGCGGCTGCCTTCGAGGCGCCGCTGGACGACGGTGATCGAGCCGTGCTCGGCGACACGGCGCTGGAGCGGGCGGCGGAGCTGCCTGAGCTGAAGCGGACGGACGCGGGGTACGTCTGGGCGGGACGCGACTACCCGGCCGCGCGGGTCCCGCTGCGGTCGACCGGCATGGACGCGTTCACGGTCGTCGACCGCGAGACGGGCTCCGTGCTCGGCCTGGTCGAGCACGAGCGGGCCTTCTCGACCGTGCACGAAGGCGCGATCTACCTGCATCGCGGCGAGCAGTTCCGCGTCGTCTCGCTCGACCTGGAAGCTCGGGCAGCGCTGGTCGAGCCGTTTGCGGGCGACTACTACACGCAGGCGAAGAAGGAGACGATGACCGCGATCGACCAGGCCCGTCGCACGGCGTGGCGCTGCGGCCTCGAGCTCAGCTTCGGCGACGTCGTCGTCACCGAGCAGGTGGTCGCGTACCAGAAGAAGTCGATCCACGACCAGGCATCCTTCGACCTCGTCGAGCTCGACCTGCCGCAGACCGAGTTCGAGACCGAGGCGATCTGGTTCGTTCCGCAGCCGTGGATGACGGAGGATCTCGACTCTGAGCGGCGGCTACTCGGCTCGCTCCATGCAGCCGAGCACTCGCTGATCGCGCTGCTGCCGCTCTGGGCGATGTGCGACCGCTGGGACATCGGCGGCCTGTCGACGAACGTCCACTTTCAGACCGGTGCGCCGACGATCTTCGTGTACGACGGGCACCCTGGCGGGGTCGGGATCACCGAGCGCGGGTTCGAGGCGTTCGAGGGCTGGGTCGCGGACACGGCGGGCATGCTCCGCGGCTGTCCGTGTCTCCTCGGCTGCCCGTCCTGCGTGCAAAGCCCGAAGTGCGGGAACCTGAACGAGCCCCTCGACAAGGCCGGATCGCTGGCCGTGCTCGAGCGGATGTCGAAATCGGTCTAGCTCGATCGTCGTAACCTCGACAGCGACAAAGGAGGGCGAGATGCTCTACGGGCTTTTGATCTATGGCGAGGAAGGCCGCTGGGAGACTTACAGCGAGGCCGAGCAGGAGAAGATGACCCAGGAGTACATGGCGTTCGGAAAAGACCCCAAGACCAAGTCCGGCGCCGATCTCGGTGAGCTCTCGAAGGCGACCACGGTCCGGGTCCAGGACGGCAAGACGATCACGACTGACGGCCCCTTCGCGGAGACGAAGGAGTACCTCGGCGGCTTCTTCCTGGTGGAGGCCGACAACCTCGACGAGGCGATCGAGGCCGCGACGAAGATTCCCGCAGCCCGCACCGGGGGCGCGATCGAGATCAGGCCGGTGGTCGAGCACTGACCACGGTCGAGAGCGTCTTCCGCGAGGAGTGGAGCCGGGTCCTCGCAACGCTGATCGGCGTCCTCGGCGACTTCGAGCTTGCCGAGGACGCCCTCCAGGACGCTGTCGCGACCGCAGTGGAGCGCTGGCCGCGCGACGGGATGCCCGACAACCCGGCCGCCTGGCTGACCGCAACCGCGCGCAACCGCGCGATCGACCGGATTCGCCGGGAACAGACACTCACCCGCAAGACAGAGCTGCTCCAACGCTTGGCCGAGCTGGAGAGCCACGAGGGCGGTGACGAGACCCTGCCCGACGAGCGCCTCAGCCTGATCTTCACTTGCTGCCACCCGGCCCTCGCGCCGGACGCGCAGATCGCCCTGACCCTCCGTGCCGTCGGCGGCCTGACGACGGCCGAGATCGCTCGCGCGTTCCTCGTCCCCGAACCGACGATGGGCCAGCGCCTCGTGCGCGCCAAGCGAAAGATCCGCGACACCGGCGTGCCCTTTCGGGTGCCGCCGGAGCACCTCCTGCCAGAGCGGCTCGACGCCGTGCTTGCCGTCCTCTACCTGATCTTCAACGAGGGCTACGTCGGCACGTCGGCCGGCCGGCTCGTGCGCGGCGATCTCTGCGAGGAGGCAATTCGGCTCGCGAAGCTGCTCGCCGTTCTGCTGCCCGACGAGCCCGAGGTGCTCGGGCTGCTCGGGCTGATGCTGCTGCACGATTCCCGCCGCGCGGCACGACTGGGCGCCGACGGAACGCTAATCCTCCTCGAGGACCAGGATCGCTCGCTCTGGAACCGCGACCGGATCGCAGAGGGAGACCGCATCCTCTCGCGCGCTCCAGGCGTCGGGACGTACCGCATCCAGGCCGAGATCGCATCGGTCCACGCCCACGCGGCGGCGCCGGACGACACTGACTGGCGCCGGATCGTCGAGCTCTACGATCAGCTCGTCGCTGTGGCGCCCTCGCCCGTTGTCGAGCTGAACCGGGCCGCCGCGATCGCGATGGCCGAAGGGCCCGACCAGGGCCTCACCCTGATCGACCGGATCGAGGGACTGGACGACTACTACCTGCTTCACGCCGCGAGAGCGGACCTGCTCCGCCGGCGCGGCAGCCGCGCCGAAGCCGCGGTTGCCTACAAACGCGCGCTCGAGCTCGCGACGAACCCGGTCGAGCGCTCGTTCTTCGAACGACGCCTGGCCGAAGTCGGGTAGCTAGTGCGATGCTCCGCCGGTGGAGGTGGAGGCACGAGGTGGCACGCTCGTCCTTGGTGGGGGCTTCGCCGGCAGCTACGTCGCGCGCTTGCTGAAGAAGCAGGGAGCCACGATCGTCAGCCCCGAGAACTTCATGCTCTTCGCGTCGATGTTGCCGGAGGCGGCGTCCGGGACGCTCGAGCCGAGGCACGTCGTCGTGCCGCTCCGGATCATGTGCCCGCATGCCGACCTGGTCCTCGGTCGCGCGGTCGCTCACGACCCTGAGCGCCAGCGCGTCCAGGTCGAGACCGAGGAGGGCCTGGTGAACATCGGCTACCAGCGTCTCGTCGTCGCACTCGGCGCTGTCTCGCGGACGTTGCCGATTCCCGGCCTCACCGAGCATGCGTTCGGCTTCAAGGACCTCGCGGATGCAATCGCGCTTCGCAACCACGTGCTCACGCGGCTGGAAGCCGCCGCCGCGGCGCCGACCGAGGCCCACCGCCGGCGCGAGCTGACGTTCGTCTTCGTCGGTGCCGGCTACGCCGGTGTCGAAGCGCTCGCCGAGCTCGCAGACCTCGCCCGCGACGCCCTCCGCTTCTATCCGCCGACCGTCCAGTCGACACCGCAGCACTGGCTGCTCGTGGACGCGGCGCCGAAGATTCTGCCCGAGATCCCACCGCGGCTCGGCGAATACGCGGCCGAGCAGCTCGAGCGGAGGGGAGTCGACATCCGCGTCAGCACCACGCTCGAGTCCGTCGGCCCACACGAAGCCGTGCTCTCGGACGGCGACCGGATCGTCACCAGCACTGTTGTCTGGACGACGGGTGCGAAGCCGCACCCCTTGCTCCCCAAGCTCGGCCTGCCACTCGACGAACGCGGCCGGGTCAAGGTCGACTCGATCTTCCGCGTCGAGGGCCTGCCACAGGTCTGGGCGCTGGGCGACTGCGCTCGTGTCCCGAACGAGGCAACCCCGGGCCGTCCTGACCCACCGACCTCGCAGCACGCGCTCCGCCAGGCACGCAGGCTGGCGAAGAACCTGCGCGGCGACCCCAAGCCCTACCGCTACCGGATGCTCGGCCAGGTCGCGACGCTCGGCCGTCACAAGGGAATCGCCGAGGTGATGGGGCTGAAGCTCCGCGGCTTCCTCGGCTGGTGGATCACCCGGACGTACCACCTCTACCAGCTGCCGTTGATCTCGAGAAAGCTTCGGGTCGTGACGGACTGGACGATCGCGCTCCTGTTCCGGCGAGATATCGCCGAGCTCGGCATGCTCGGCCACCCGCGACGACTCGGTGATGACTGAGTTCGACCGGGCGTTCGAACTGATGGACCGCTTGGACGAGCGAGCCGCCGAGCGGACGATCGCGACGCCGTACGGCCCGGTGATTGCGCACGAGCGGCTGCACCGGGTGCACGACCTCAACTTCCTCCGCGCGGAGAAGCCTGAGGGAGCAACGGCAAAGGACCTGGCGCGCGAGGCCGAGCAGACCCAGCCGGAGATTCTCGTCCACCGGCGCGTCAACCTCCGGGACCAGCGCATCGCCGAGCGGCTCGAGCCGGGATTTCGCGAGCTCGGCTGGGAGACGCAGCGGTTCGTCCTGATGGCTCACCGCCGAAAGCCCGACCGGCTCAGCGACCTGTCGAGCGTGCGCGAGGCCACGGAAGAGGAGCTGAGGCCGATCTGGGCGGCCGGGATCCGCAGCGAGCCCTTCGGCAAGGACGAGGAGGTCGTGCAGCAGCTGCTCGAGCACAAGAGCTCGATCCGCGAGGCGATCCCAACGCGGTATTTCGCCGCCGTCGTGAACGGCGAGCCGGCGAGCTACTGCGAGCTCTACTCGGAACACGGCGTCGGCCAGATCGAGGCAGTCATGACCCTCCCGGCTTTTCGTGGACGGGGTCTCGCACGGGCCGTCGTCCTGCAGGCGCGCGAGGCATCGCGCGAAGAGGGGAACGACCTCACCTTTCTCGTCGCCGACGCCGACGACTGGCCTCAGCAGCTGTACGAAAAGCTCGGCTTCGAAACGGTCGGGCGCTACGCGCGCTTTCTGCTCAAGCGCCGCCCGGCCGCGCCTTCTGGAGCTTGACAAGCGACGCATGACCCGCGCGGTCGACGAGGTAGATCCCCGGCCTGCCGAATTGCGTGCCGCAGGCGGACCGCAGCACCTGGATCCGCGCTCGGTTCTGCGGCGCCCAGCCTAGCGCGACCGACTCGTCGCCGCGGTGACCCGTGACCGGACGCGGCTTGCCGCCTCCGGCCGGGATGAAGAACGTCTCCTGCACCTCGCACTCGCCCGACCACTGAGCGAGCCACGTCTTGCCGTCGAGCGAGAGCATCAGCTTCACCCAATGGCCAACCGGTCCGACCGGTTTCAGGACGACCGCGTTGCCTGTCGTCGTCCGGGCGGCGCTTGCATGCTTGGACGCACCGCACCCGCCCGCGAGCAGCGCGAGCGAGACGAGTGCGAGAGCGGGCGCACGCACGCCGAAATCGTCGCGCATCCGGCGACGGCCGTCTACGTGGCCGTTTAAGCCAGGGCCTTGAGAGCCTCGTTGAGACGCTGGCGCGTCGTCAGCACGCCCTCGAACAGGTCGCCGAAACGCGTCACGCGCTGCTGAACGACCTCCAGCGTGAACTCCCGGGGGTCAAGCCCGGACTTGACCTCATCCCACCGGAGGGGCGTCGAAACCGGCGCGCCTGGGCGTGGCCGCACCGAGTAGGCCGAGGCAATCGTCTTCCCCTCGCCGTTCTGGTTCGCGTCGATCAGCACACCGCGGCGCTTCGCCTTCGACCACTGGGTCGTGGCGAGCTTCGGGTAGGAGCGGGCAATCGCGCCCGCCACGATCTCCGAGAACCGTCGCGTGTCGTCGTAGGTGTGGCGCCGCTCGACCGGGACGAGCACGTGCATGCCCTCGGCGCTCGAGGTCTTCGCGAACGACACGAGCCCGAGCGCGTCAAGCGCCTCCTTCACATGGAGAGCGACCTGAATCGTCTCTTCAAATCCGACATCGGGCGACGGGTCGAGGTCGAAGAGCACGAAGTCCGGGCGGTCGAGCTTGTCCGCTCGCGAGTACCACGCGTTCATATCGATGCAACCCATGTTCACCATCCAGAGCAGAGCCAGCTCGTCGTTGACGAGAGGGGCGTTGATCCAGCGCTTCGTCCGCGGCGTGTCGCGAGAGGTGACCTGAATCCGAATGGTGGGGATCCACTCGGGCATGCCCTTCGGCGCGTCCTTCTGGAAGAAGGCCTTGCCGTAGGCGCCGTCGGGGTAGCGGCGCATCGTGAACGGGCGATCCTTCAGATGCGGCACCAGCACCGGCGCCACCGCCTCGTAGTAGGCGAGCAGGTCGCCCTTGGTGATCCCCTCGTCGGGCCAGAACGGCTTGTCGAGGTTGGAGAGCTTGAGCACCCGCTTGCCGCGCCGGATCTCTTCCTCGATTGGCCGCTCGCGCCGGACCTCGTCCGCCGGTTTGTCCTCGCGAAGCCCCTGATACGAGGGAGCACGGAGGCGGCCGTCGTGCGTCCACTCGGCGAACTCGACCTCCGCCACGAGCTTGGGCTCGACCCAGACGACGTCGCCCTTCCGCACCTTCGGCATCTTCGGCACCTCTTTGAACGGCGGCGTCTTCCGCTCGAGAGGGCGGAGCTTCTTCAGCAGCTTCTCGATCTCCTCGCCGGTGAACCCGGTGCCGACGTTGCCGGCGTACTCGAGCTCCGGACCGCGGCGGACCGCGAGCACGAGCGAGCCCAGCGTCCCGGCCCGGCGGCCCTGGCCCTTGGTGTAGCCGGCGATGATGAACTCCTGCCGCCCGTGCGTCTTGACCTTCAGCCAGTCGCGCGTCCGGCGGCCGACCGCGTAGCGTGAGTCGGCGCGCTTGGCCATGATCCCCTCGAGGTTCTGCTGCTTTGCCGCCTCGAAGAGAGCCTTGCCGTCGTCGAAGGCCTCGGAGAGACGAACGGTCTTGTTGCGGCGGTCGAGAAGCTGCTCGAGCCGCTTGTGCCGCTCGAGCAGCGGTAAGTCGACGAGCGGCTCGCCCTCGAGCTCGAGCAGGTCGAAGACGTAGTACACGAGCGGCGTTCCCGGTTTGCCCTGTTGCATGGCCGAGAAGCTCGAGCGACCCTGCTCGTCAAGCGCACAGACCTCCCCGTCCAGCACGCAATCCGGCGTCTTGACCGCCTTGGCGATCTCCTTTGCCACGGTCGCGAAGCGCTCCGTCAGGTCGTTGCCCTTGCGGCTGACGAGCTTGACCTCGCTCTGGGAGACATACGCGAGCGCCCGGTACCCGTCCCACTTGACCTCGAACACCCAGCCGCTGCCCTTCGGAACGTTCTGCTCCAGGGTCGCGAGCATCGGCGTGTACTGGCGGTGGGGCCGCTCCTGCAACTCCTCCTCGCGCTTCTTCAGAAGCAGCCAGTTCTTGGGGTCGCCGTCAAGCTTGGCGGGAACGAGCGTCCACGTGCCGTCGAGGCGCTTGCCGTGGAGGCGAACGGTCAGCCCGCCGTCCTTCTTCTCCTCGACCAGCTCGTAGGTGCCGCTGTCCCAGATCTCGACGGTGCCGGCCCCGTATTGCCCCTTCGGGATCTCGCCTTCGAAGGTCGCATAGTCGAGCGGGTGATCCTCCACGTGGACGGCGAGCGCGCGCTGGCCTGGCTCGAGCGGGACCCCCTTTGGCACCGCCCAGCTCGCAAGCGCTCCGTCGCGCTCGAGCCGGAAGTCGTAGTGGAGCCGTCGCGCGTCGTGGCGCTGGACGACGAAGATCGGCTGCTTGCCGCGCTTCCGCTTCGAGGAGAAGGGCTCGCTCGTCTTCTTCCGGTCGCGCTTGCGGCGGTATTCGGTCAGATTTTCGACCGTCACGGGGTCGAAGCTACCCGTCCCCAGCCACGAAGCAACGTTTATGCGCCCAAAACGCTACTAATCGCACTTACGAACGGTCGAAGTAGGCCGGAGTTCGCTTGTTTCCTGCGCTCCGGGGGTGTGCCGAAGGCGGGGAAAACGCTGTGGATTCTGTGGATTTACGGCGTTTTCGCGGTCTCGAGCGCTCCGAGCGACCGGAAGCGCGCCCGGCGGCGGCGACGCAACTCGTCACCCGGCAGCCCGGCCAGTTCCTCGAGCGCCTCGCCGAGTGAATCCTTCAACAACGCCGCGGCTGCATCGGGATCGGTGTGCGCCCCATCAGGTGGCTCGGGAACGATCGCATCGATGACGCCGAGCTCCAGGCAGTGGATCGCGTCGGGCTTGAAAGCAGCGGCGGCCTTGCGAGCCTCGCCGGCGTCACGCCAGAGAATGGCCGCGCAACCCTCGGGGGAGATGACGGAGTAGATCGCGTTCTGTTGCATCAGCACTCGGTCGGCGACGGCGATCGCGATCGCGCCGCCGGAGCCGCCCTCGCCGATGATGCACGACACGATCGGCGACCTGAGCCGAGCCATCACCGCCTGCGAACGAGCGATCATCCCTCCCTGGCCGTGCTGCTCCGCGGCAACGCCCGGGTAGGCGCCCGGGGTGTCGACGAGCGTCAGCAGTGGGAAGCCGTGCCGGTCGGCCAGCTCCATCACGCGCATCGCCTTTCGGTACCCCTCGGGATAAGCCATGCCGAAGTTCCTCTTCGTCCGTTCCTGGATGTCTCGCCCCTTCTGGTGGCCGATCAAGGCGACCGTTCGCCCGTCGAAGCGACCGAGACCGGTGACCAGTGCCTCGTCGTCGGCCCGGCCCCGGTCACCGTGGAGCTCGACGAAGTCGTCGAGCATCCGCGCCACGTAGTCGAGCGTGTACGGACGGTCCGGATGACGAGCGAGCTCGACCGAGCGCCAGATCTCCTCGTCGCTCGGCTCGGCGACGATCCGGTCGAGCTGCCGCTGCAGGCGCTCGAGCTCGCCGGAGAGCCTGGCTCCTCGCAGAAGCGGCAGGCTCCGCAGCCGGTTCAATCGGTCCCGGAGGTGTAGCTCGGCCTCACCCGGCATTGCCGAAGAGCCGCAGCAAGCGCGCGACGTAGTCCTTGAGCTCGGGCCTCGGCACGATCGCGTCGAGGTGGCCGAAGCGGTAGTTGGACTCGGCGAGGCCAAAATCCTCGGGCAGCTTCTCGCGCGTTGTCTGCTGCACGACGCGCGGGCCGGTGAAGGAAAGGAGGGCACCCGGCTCGGCGATGATCACGTCGCCAAGGCTTGCGAAGCTCGCCAGCACGCCGGCCGTCGTCGGGTGGGCCATGACGCTGATCATCGTGCCGCCGGCGTCATGCAGGTCCTCGACCGCGCAAACGGTCTTCGGCAGCTGCATCAGCGAGAGAATGCCCTCCTGCATCCGCGCGCCTCCCGACGCGGTTACCGAGACGAGCGGCACCCGCCGCTCGGCCGCGCTCTCGCAGGCCCGCGCGAACTTCTCGCCTACGACCCGGCCCATCGAGCCGCCCATGAAGGCGAAGTCCATGACGGCGAGCTGCATCGGCGAGCCTTCCAATGTGGCCGCGCCGATCACCATCGCTTCGCCGAGGCCCGTCGCAACCTCCGCCTCGGCCAGACGTTCGGCGTAGGGACGGAGGTCGAAGAAGTCCAACGGATCGTCGGAGCGCAGGTCGGCGGCTTGCTCCTTGAAGCTGCCCTCATCGGAGAGCAGGTTGATCCGCGACCGCGCCCGCATCGGGAAATGGTGTCCACACTGCGGACACACGTTGAGATGCTCCTCGAGCTCGTCGTCTCGGTAGTGCGAGCCGCAGTCCGGGCACGTGTTCGGATGCCGCTTCCCGTCGGCTTCCGGCGGCGCGTGCTTGTGCTCGATGGAGACGTCGATGCGAGCCGCCATTGGCGCGAGTTTAGACTCGCGACCCCGGGGCGGCGGTTACAGGGAGAGCGCCGCGGCGAGTCTTGTGACCGGCGCGACGTTCCGCGGCTCGGGCGCCAAGGCAGTGAAGCCCACGCCGACGACGAGCGAGTGCTCGCTGATTCGGCGAAAGGCAGCTTCGACCTCGTCCAGCTTCAGCCCGTCAGGCTCGGGCATGAAGACCTCGAGCTCGCCTGGATCGACCACATCGGCATCGAACGCGACATAGACACCCTCGGCTCCGTCGAGCGCTGCCTCGATCTTCTCCGCGCCGAGGTTGACCCCGGTCGCGGCGATGAACTCATCTTCTGGCGGATCGAGATTGCGGGCCCCGACGAGCGCGACGTCCTCGGCCCCAACCGCGCCGGAGTCGATCAGCATCCGCAGCGGCGTCGCCCAGAGGTTGCCGGTCGGGGAGCTCTCGACCGTGTTCAGGTCGCCGTGCGCATCGAACCAGACGACCGCGATCCGGCCGAAGCGGGACTCGAGCGCCTCGACCGCCCCGACGTGCGCGCAGCAGCAGCCGCCAAGCACGAGCGGCCGCTCGGGCAATTCCGTCGCGAGCGCGAGGCTCTGTTCGCCAAAGCTGTCCTCTGCGATCACGGCCGCCTCCGGGTAGGGCAACGGCAGGAAGGCCGCTTCGGCCATCGCCTCGCCTCCGGCACCCCAGGCTCGCGGCACCCGGACGAGGCCCGCGCAGAACTCGCGCCCGCAGGCGTGGCATTCGTAGTTCGGGCCCAGCGCAACAGCCGTGTAGCCGCCGCAGTCCGGGCACTTGGCGCGCAGCCTGCTCACGTCAGCCGCTTCTCGTAGAGCGCCGCGCTCCACGCGACGTGCATGCCGCCGCGCTCGTACAGCCGCGTCGCGCCGGTCGGGTTCTCCGCATCCACGCCGAGGCCGATCATGTGCTCCCCGCGACGGTACAGCTCGGCGAAACCCTGTCGGAGGAGGGCAAGGCCGAGACCGCGCCGGCGCCAGTGCTCCCGAACGCCGATCGCGCCGACCCAGCCCATGCCGAACCGCTGGGCGTCGGCTAGGAGGACGGCAGCGATTTCGGCGCCGTCCTTGACCGCGAACCAGAGCGTCGGATCGGCGCCGTGAGCCTCCAGCCTTCGTTCCCTCCACTCTTCGAACGACTCCGGCTCGTGGTCCCACTCGTTCGCAAAGGTCTCCTCGAGCGCCGCGTGGAACTCCCGCGCCTCGGCGGGATCGAAGGTCGTTACGACGACTCCGGGCGGCCACTCCGGCGCCGGGGGCGGCTGCTCGAGCTGGATCACCATCCGGTAGAAGTGGCGGGCAATTCGATAGCCACGGGCCTCGAGCAAGTCACGGGCCCGCGCGTCGCTGGTGAGCACGCCGTTTCGCAGCAGGCCGATCCGTCGGCGAACGGCCTCCGCCTCTGCGAGCTCCACCAGCCGCGAGCCGACGCCGCGGCCGAGCGCCTTGGGATGGACGTAGGCATCGACGAACGTGTGGCGCTTCGTGTGGAGCGCCGCGTACCCGGCAAGCCGGCCATCGAGCTCGACGAGCCAGGCCTGGGTTCCCAGATCGAGCTCGCGCCATTCATCGAGCAGGTCGGCGGTCTGCATCTCGGCGGTTCCGGCGAACTGCGTCTCGAAAGCCCGGACGAGCTCGGCGGCCTCGGGTGCGTCGGCCTCCGTAGGCGGGCGAATCTTCACGCCGAAACGAGCTCGTCCAGCGTGTCGGCGAGCCGCGAAAGATCGCTCAGCTCTCGCGTGGGCTTCGGCTCGGCAGGCTCGTCGAGACGGTTGATCCAGATCGAGCGTAGACCGAGCTCGTTCGCCGGTGCGACATCGTGGAAGCGGCTGGCGGCGACGTGGACGTGCCCTTCGCGAGGTGCGCCGGTCTGCTCGAAGAAGCGCTCCCAGTGGCGGTGGTCAGGCTTGTAGGAGCCGATCTCGGAGGCGACGATCGCGAGCTCGAAGGGCACGCCGAGACGCTCCATCGACGTGTCAATGTAGTCGCGATCCGTATTCGACAGGATCGCCAGCTTCCAGCCGCGGGAGCGCGCTGCTTCGAGGGCGACCTGGACTTCAGGGAACGGCTCCCACGAGGGCAGGGAAGCGGCGAGGCCGTCGGCCTCCTCCGCCGGCGCGCCCAGCCGGCTCATCGCCTCGGTCATGACCTCGCGGTAGCTGCGGGTCCCGTCAGCCTCGAGCTCGGGCTCGAGCTCGTGGTAGCGGTCGAGCTTTTCGTCAGCCTGCTCCTCGCCGAAGACTCTGGCGACCTCGCGACGAATGCCGCTGTTCCAGTCGATCAGCGTGCCGTAGCAGTCGAAGGTCGCCCAGCGCTCCACGGGCGCGAGCTTAGCCAGCCGCCTCCCAAGTCAGTCCTCTAGCTTGCGGACAACGATGCAGGCGTTGTGGCCGCCGAAGCCGAACGAGTTCGAGACGCCGACGGTGATGTCGGCCTTGCGCGCCTCGTTCGGGATGTAGTCGAGGTCACACTCGGGGTCCCGCTGCTCGTAGTTGATCGTCGGCGGCAGGATGCCGCGGTCGACCGCCAGGACGGTGAAGACCGCCTCGACGGCCCCGGCCGCGCCGAAGCAATGGCCGGTCGCGCCCTTCGTAGAGGAGACGCCGATCTTGGCGGCGTTTTCCTCGCCCAGCGCCTTCTTGATCACTTTCGTCTCGCTTGCATCCCCGAGCGGTGTCGAGGTTGCATGAGCGTTGACATAGCCGACCTCGCTCGGGTCGATGTCGCCATCGGCGAGGGCCATCCTCATCGCCCGGGCGGGATTCTCACCGGTGGGGTCGGGCTCGGTCATGTGAGCGGCGTCAGACGAGACTCCATACCCCATCAGCTCGCCGTAGATCTTCGCCCCGCGCTCACGCGCCTGCTCGAGCTCTTCGAGCACGAGCACGGCGGCTGCTTCGCCCATGACGAGGCCATCCCGTTCTGCATCGAAGGGCCGCGAGGCGGCCTTCGGATCATCGTTGCGCCGTGACAGGGCCCGCATCGCGTCGAAGCCGGCGATGCCCACGGGCGTGATCGGCGCCTCGGTGCCACCCGCGAACATCACGTCGGCCCGGCCGATCCGGATCGCGTCCACGGCGTCCCCGATCGCCATGTTCGACGCGGCGCAGGCCGTGCACTCCGACATCAACGGCCCCTTTGTCCCGAGCTCGATCGAGACCCAGCCGGCACCCATGTTCGGGATGATCGAGGGGATCGAGAACGGGTTGACGCGATCGGGGCCCCGTTCCTTGAGGACGTCGTAGCAGTCCTGGAACGACTTGAGGCCGCCGATCCCGGTCGCGATCGACGCCCCGACGCGCTCCTCCTGGCCGGCAATCGTGATGCCGGAGTCCGTCTCGGCCTGGCGCGCGCTCGCGAGGATCATCTGCGCGAACCGGTCCATCCGGCGCGCACGCTTGCGGTCGATCCACGTCGTCGGGTCGAAGTCCTTCAGCTCGCAGGCGAAATGAACGCCGTAGTCGGTGTGGTCGAACGAGGTGATCTCGGCGGCGCCCGACTCACCGGTGATCAGCCCTTGCCAGGACGACTCGACGTCGTTTCCGAGCGGCGAGACCATGCCGACGCCCGTGATCACCACGCGTCTGCGACCGTTGAGAGAACCGTTGGTACTCACATTCCTAGCCCGCCGTCGACGAGCAGCACCTCCCCCGTGATGAATGCAGCCTCGTCGGAGCAGAGGAAGCGTACTGCCCCGGCAACGTTCTCCGGCTCTCCGAGCCGGCCCAGAGGCGTGTTCTGCAACATCAGCGTCCGCATTTCCTCCGAGATCTCGTCGGTCAAACGAGTCGTGATGTACCCGGGAGCAACGACGTTTGCACGCACGCCGCGGCTGCCGAGCTCGCGGGCGAGCGCTTTCGTGAAGCCGATGATCCCCGCCTTCGACGCGGAGTAGTTCGTCTGCCCCGGATTCCCGTGCAGGCCGACGACACTCGAGACGTTGACGATTGCGCCGCCGCGGCGCTTCATCATCGGCCTGGCGGCGGCGCGACAGGTGTAGAAGACCGACGAGAGGTTCGTCTCGATCACGTCGCGCCAGTCCTCATCCGGCATCCGCGCCAGGAGACCGTCACGGGTGAGACCGGCGTTGTTGACCAGGATGTCGAGCTCGCCGGCGTCCTCGACCAGCTTGGCCGCCTCGTCCGGATTCGAGACGTCGGCCTGGACGGCCCGTCCACCGGCCTCCTCGGCAACCGCCTCGGCGTCGTCCTTCCCGGATCGGTAACCGACCACGACCGAGGCGCCGGCCGCAGCGAGCTCGAGCGCGATCGCCCGGCCGATTCCCCTCGACCCCCCGGTGACGAGCGCGTTCTTTCCTTCTAGAGACGCAAACCCGTTCAACTACGTGGTCGCGAGCTCTTCCTCGAGCTTCGTCAGGCCGGCCAGGTTGTTGACCGGGATCGCCTTCGCGGTCTTGTCGATCCGGCGCAGTAAACCGGAGAGCACGTTGCCGGGCCCGACCTCCACGAAAGTCTTCACGCCTTCGCGCGCCAGCTCGCTCGCCGCCTGCGTGAACTTGACCGGCGCGGTCAACTGCTCGACGAGCAGGCCGGCCATGCGGTGCGCGGGCTCGACCTTTGCGGTCACGGTCGACATGAACGGAGCGACTGGCTCATGGAACTTGATCCGGTCGACCGCGGGCTTCAGCCGCTCGGCCGCGTGTGCGACGAGCGGGCTGTGGAAGGCGCCGGAAACGCGGAGCTTGACGGCCCTGCGCGCACCCTCGTCGACGGCCTGCTCGCAGCACTCCTCGACGGCGGGATTCTCGCCGGAGACGACGATCTGGCCCGGGCAGTTGTAGTTGGCCGGCCAGACGCCGATGATCTGGCGGCAGAGCCGCTCCACCACGGGATCCTCGAGACCCAGGATCGCGGCCATCGAGCCGGGCCGCTCGCGAGCCGCCTCCGCCATTGCCAACCCGCGCTCACGAACCAAAGCGAGCGCCTCCTCCGTCGACATCGCCTGCGCGGCTGCCAGCGCGGCGAACTCCCCGACCGAGTGGCCGACGACATAGTCGGGCTCGATGCCGCGGGCCTTCAACGCGGCCAGGACCGCCAGACTGGTCGCGACGAGCGCCGGCTGCTGAACCGCAGTGTCGACGAGCGCGTCCTCGGGTCCTTCGAAACAAAGCTTCTGAAGATCGAGCCCGGCGGCCTCACTACCGACCCGAAAGACGTCCATGGCCTCCGGGAACGCCTCGGCGATCTCCCGGCCCATGCCGACCTCGAGAGAGCCCTGGCCGGGGAAACAGAATGCAATGGGACGTCTCATCTCTCTAATTTCCCCTCCGAGCTGTGCGCCCCGAGCCAAGTCGCATCGCGAGATCTCCATCCAAACCGGAGGCGTAGTGTCATTGGGTCCTCCCGTTCGCCGTCCATTCGATCAAACCTGAGCCCCACGTGAGGCCGGCACCCATCCCGGTCATCAGCACGAGCGCGCCGTCCTGCAGACGTCCGTCGGCCTGCGCGTCCGCCAGAGCAAGCGGAATCGACCCGGACGACGTGTTGCCGTAGCGGTCGACGTTGACGACGATCTTCTCTTTTGGAATCCCGAGCTTCTCGGCCGCGTGGTCGATGATTCGGACGTTGGCTTGATGCGGGATGTAGACGTCGACGTCGTCGACGGTCTTGCCGCATTCCGCCAGCACATTCTCGGCCGAGCTGACCAGCACACGAGTCGCAAACTTGAAGACCTCACGGCCGTTCATCTGGACGTAATGCCTTCGCTCGGCGACCGTCTCGGCACTAGCGGGCTCCCGAGAGCCACCGGCCGGGACGAAAAGCTGCGAGCCGCCGGAGCCGTCGGCACCGAGCTCGAAGCCGAGGAAGCCTCCTTCGGAGACCCGCTCGATTACAACAGCCCCGGCGCCGTCGCCGAAGAGCACGGCCGTGCTCCGGTCGCTCCAGTCCAGGATCCGCGAGAGCACGTCACCGCCGATCACGAGCGCTCGCCGGGCCAGTCCTGCCGCGACCATCCCGTAGCCCTGCGCGACCGCGTACATGAAGCCGGTGCAGCCGGCCGAGAGGTCGTAGGCGGCCGCGTCCGGAGCCCCCAGCTCGTCAGCGATGATCGCGCCCGCCGACGGGAAGGCCATGTCAGGGGTGACCGTCGCGACGATTACAAGGTCGACGGTCGATGGGTCAGCGTGCGCCTGCTCGAGCGCCTGGCGCGATGCCGGCAGTGCGAGATCGGAGAGGGCCTGGTCGTCGGCAGCGATCCGCCGCTCGTGAATGCCGGTGCGCTCGACGATCCACTCGTCAGAGGTCTCCATCATCTGCGCGAGGTCGTTGTTCGTGACCACCCGTTCCGGTGCATACGCGCCGATCCCCGTGATCGAGATCGCGCCGTTGGCGGTGCCGATCACGACTGCTCCACCGCGAAAGTCAGGGTTCCCCGCGCCGCTAGCTGGCCGTCGACGGTCGCCCGAGCCTTGCCCTTGCCGATTGGCCCACGTACCTGCTCGAGCGTGCATTCGAGCTGAAGCACGTCTCCGGGCTCAACGATCCGCTTGAAGCGCGTGTCGTCGATCCCGGCGAACAACGCCAGCCGGCCCCGGTTCTCCTCCTCGGAGAGCACCGCTACTGCCCCGGTCTGGGCCATCGCCTCGACGATCAGCACTCCCGGCATCACCGGCCGGCCGGGAAAGTGGCCGCGCAGATACCACTCGTCCTCCCGCACGTGCTTGAGCGCGACCACGCGCTCGCCGGGCTCGAGCTCGAGCACCTCATCGATCAGGAGAAATGGCTCGCGGTGCGGCAGGATCGCCTCGATCGCGGCCCGGTCGAGTGGAAGCGCAAACGTCACGCCACGTCGCGCTTCAGCCGTGTTCGCAACCCTGCGCGCGCCCGGTGGGCATAGCACTTCGCCGTTCCCACGGGCATGTCGACGGCCTCGGAGATCTCAGCGAAGGAGAAGTCGAGTGCGTCCTTCAGCACGACGACCTTTGCCTGCTGAGGCGAGATGCCGGCGAGACCGCCGGCGAGCTCGGAACGCAGTTCGGCGAGACCGGCCTCGCGAGCCGGATCGGCGTCAGCGGCAATACGCTCGTCCTCGTCCAGCGGCTCGCAGCGGCGCACACGCTGGCGCGCCGCAACGTCCCGGCAGGTATTGACGACCAACCGGTGCAGCCACGTCGAGAACTGCGACTCGCCGCGAAACTGGCCGATCCGCACACAGAGTTTCGCGAGCGACTCCTGGGCGGCGTCGCGAGCGTCCTCGGGATCGGTGAGCAGGTGGCCCGCGAGGCGCTCGACCTTCGCCGCATGACGCTCGCAGAGGGCCTCGAGCGCCCGCTTGTCGCCGTCCTTTGCTCGCTTGACCAGGATCGCATCACTGAGCTTCTCGTAGACCAGCGGCCGCTCTGACCGCCGAGTCTGCGGAATCTGACGGCGCTTGCGCAGGGAGGGTTGCACGGCGGCGCCTAGTGTAGTGGGGCATGAGCGACACACCGACTCGTGAGGCCGTCTTGCCGCGGCTCCAAGGCCGTTTTGGACACGAGTACACCTACGTCGAGAGCTGTCCTTCAACGCAGCGGCTACTGGCGCCGGAAGCTCCCGAGGGCGCCGTTGCCGCCGCCGGCGAGCAGACCGAGGGCCGCGGCCGGCTCGGACGTAAGTGGGAGGTTCCCGCGGGCACCAGCATCCTCTGCTCGGTGCAGCTGCGCCCGAGGACCCCCGTTTCGCGGTTTCCGCAACTAACGGTCGTGGGCGCCGAGGCCTGCGCCGAGGCGATCCGCGCGGTCACCGGGCTCGAGCCGAGCCTGAAGCATCCGAATGACGTGCTCGTCTCCGGCCGGAAGGTCGCCGGCGTCCTCGGCGAGTCCGGTGAAGGCCGGGTTGTGCTCGGCGTCGGCATCAACGTCAACGTCGAGCCGGACGACTTGCCGGTCGACGTTCGGATCCCGGCCACCTCGCTCCTGGCGGAGACGCTCGACCCGGTCGACCGGGTCGAGCTGCTGGTGCAGCTTCTCGCCGCGCTCGAGCGACGCTACGACAGCTGGTCAGCCACGTAGGGCAACCGACTTGTTGCCCAGCGCGTCGGTGGCCAACACGGTGAAGTGCTTCGCGCGGCGCAGCACGGGGACGCTGAAGTATCCCGCCCTGACGCGCTTGCTCAGCCGCCGACCGCTGAACGTCGCCGTCAGGGTCGCCGGCTCGTTCGTCCAGAACTGCGCGCGTGCCCGCGAGACGAGCCGAAGCCGCGGGGGCGTACTGTCAACCGTGACCGACAGTCGCTGGACGACCGTCGTGACCGGGTCGGTTGCCTTGACGACGAGCGCGTAGCTGCCGTCTGCCACCCGCTTGCCGCCAAGGAGCCCGTTCCACGGCACCTGTGCAGGCCCGACGCCCAGCGCCTGCTCGAAGAGGACACCGAGCGCCTTGCTGCCGCGCCACAGCTCGAGGCGCACGGTGGCCGCCGCATTCAGTTGGAACGAGACCGAGGTTTCGTCGAAGAGCCCGTCTCCGTTGGGCGAGATTGCCGAGGTTGCGAGCTTTGTGCGCGCGAGCGTCCGGTCGACGTAGAAGGTCGTCTTGCCGGCCACCTGCTTGCCGGCCGCCGACTGGGCGGTGATCGTGATCGTGTAGCGCCCGTCGGCGATGCCGATCTGATCCCAGGCGAAGGAGTGCGCCCCCTGGCTCATCGCGCCGCTGAAGAGCGAAGCCAAGGGGCTGCCCGCCGCGTCGGCCAGCGTCACCGTGATCGTGGCGGGTGCACCGAGGAAATAGGCGATTTCGGCCGTGTCTCCGACGCCGTCGCCATTCGGCGTCACAACCGACGGCTGGACGCGGAGCTGTGTGATCGTCAGCGCAGGTACCGACTGGCCGACCGCCCCCGCGACCGGCCGGGCAGCGGCGGCGCCCGCTCCGCCTGCGGCGATCGTGTAGGTGTAGCGGGCTCTCGGCACCGTTGTCGCATCCCAGGTCCAGTCCACGGCCTTGCCGGTCCCGGTCCCGCTCGCGACGACCTGACCGAGCGGATCCAGCACCGTCACCGTCCACGGCACCGACGAGGAGAGCTTCGCGGTGAAGCGGACGTTCCCGCCGAGCGCGCCGAAGACGATCGGCGAGTAGATCTTCGGCAGGCCGGTGGCCGCGACCTGGCGCGTGATCGCCGGCAGTTGTGCATAGACGCTGTTCCCCGGGCAGCTGGTCGGGTAGGTGTCCCGGTGGCCCGAGATCGCCCGCAGCTGCACCGACGTCCCCTGGCTGTACTTGGGGTTGCCGGACGAAATGCGGGAGGCCCGCGAGAGCGGATCGACGTGGGCGACGTCGAGACGCCAGGCCAGCACTTTCACGAGAGAGGCGCGCTCGGCCGCCGTCAGGCCGGCGCCGTTGTAGTTGCCGATCAGCGCCACCCCGACGGAGCCGTAGTTGAACCCCATCGCGTGCGCTCCGACGACCGCCTTCTCCATTCCACCCCAGCGGCCTTCGAAGACCTGGCCGTACTTGTCGACCAAAAAGTTGTAGCCGATGTCGTCCCAGCCGTTGCCCAGCACGTGATACGTCTCGATCCCGCGGACGATCGCGGCGGACTGCGAGCGTGAGTAGCTGTTCGTCCCCGCTGTGTGATGGACGATCGCCAGATGGACGTTGTCCGCGATCACCGGCCCCTTGGCCCGGTTGCGCCGGATCTGCTCGTTGGCTCCCCATTGAGCCCGCGTGATGATCGCCGGCGCGTTCGCGGCGAACGGCTGGACGTGCTGCGGCGTTCCCCCGAGCAAGGGGGTGCGGACGAAGAAGGCGCGCACGCGCTTGACCCGGGTGCCGAGGCGGTACTGAATCCGCTGCGAGCGGCCGACCCAGTAGGGGTTGCCGAGGTGCCAGCCATGGCTCCGCTTCGACTCCGGGGTGCCCCGGTCGGGAAGATCGTCGGATTCGGGTGCGGAGAGGTGCCAGCCGGTCCAGGTTCCGTCCGCGCGCTGGGCCCGAAAGCGCACGACGCCGTTTCCCTGCCAGTGCAGGCCCACGAGATCGAAGGCAGCAGGCGCCTGCGCAACCGTCCCGCTCCGTGCGGGTAG
>Ga0307292_10000179_pt1 | contig 20763 bp, 17 predicted proteins | sample ER_DNA_149_FD_194471 | JGI IMG/M metagenome (GOLD analysis project Ga0307292, IMG submission 194471) | Bulk soil microbial communities from the East River watershed near Crested Butte, Colorado, United States - ER_DNA_149 | ecosystem: Environmental > Terrestrial > Soil > Floodplain | place...
GCAGGCGCGCCTGCTGCCCTCCAGACAACGACTCGAACCTCTGCTCGGCAGCTTTGGCCAGTTCGTAGCGATCCAGTTTTCGCGACGCCTCCTCGCGACCCATGCCGGCCCGATGATCATCACCGCGATGCAGGATCTCGAGCAGGGTGCGACCGAGCAGCTCCGGGTGATCATGGGTTTGCGCGAACCAGCCGGGTCGTACCCGCGCACCAAGTTTCGCCTTACCCGTATGCGGAACTGGGGCGACATGAAGATCACTTACGGGCTGGTGCTCGCGATCAGGATCGGACCCGCCAGATGCCAGCAGACGAAGGAAATGTGACTTGCCCGAACCATTCGATCCCAGCACGGCAACGCGGTCACCGAACCAGATTTCAGCGTCGAATGGCCGCATCAGGCCGGTCAGCTCCAGATTGTCGATCATGACCGCACGCTTGCCGGTCCGCCCTCCACTGAGGCGCATCGACACTCTCTGCTCAAGCGGCACCGCCTGAGGCGGTCCGGCTTCCTCGAACTTGGCGAGCCGAGTCTGGGCAGCCTGATAGCGCGAGGCCATTCCTGAGTTGTAGGTGGCCTTGTTCTTGTACAGCAGCACGAGCTCTCGCAGCTTCTGATGCTCCTCGTCCCAACGCCGCCGCAGCTCTTCAAGACGGGCGAATCGCTCTCGCCGGGCAGCTGCCAAGGTCTCGAATCCGGAGCCGTGGATCCAGACCGAATTTCCCGCGGCACCGAGCTCGAGAACTGCGACGGTCTTAGCCGTTTGCGCCAGCAGCTCACGGTCGTGGCTGACGACCAGCACCGATTTCTGGGTGGCCTGTAGCTGATTTTCCAGCCAGCGCTTAGCGGGCACATCCAAGAAATTGTCCGGTTCGTCGAGGAGCAGCACCTCGTCCGGACCACGCAACAATGCCTCAAGGGCCAGCCGCTTCTGCTCGCCTCCGGACAGGGTCCTGAGGTCGCGCCACTTTGCCTGGTCGTAGCTCACGCCAAGAGCTTCGGTACAACACGCGTCAAAGAGCACCTCAGCTTCGTACCCACCCGCATCGGCGTAGTCGGACAGGGCATGCGCGTAGCGCAGTTGGCCCGGTTCGCTGTCGTCTTCCATCAACTGAAGTTCCAGCCGATCGAGTTCAGTCACGGCTCGGCGTAGTGCAGGTGAAGTGAGGGAGAACAGCAGATCGCGTACCGACGATGCGTCCCTGATGCTTCCGATGAATTGCCGCATCACTCCGAGGCCGCCGCTTCGCGAGACCGAGCCGGTGGTCGGCGTCAGGTCTCCGGCGATGATCTTGAGCAGGGTGGTCTTGCCCGCACCGTTGGGCCCCACGAGGGCGACGATGGAACCTTCGCCTACGCGGAAAGACACGTCGTCGAGCAGCACTCGCCCGTCGGGCAGGTGATACCCGATGCCGGAAAGTTCGACGTGCCCCATGGTCGGCCATGCTAGGCGCGATTCTGCTGACGACGCGATCTCATATTTCCCCGGATGCGCGCCCTGAGCTTGTCGAAGAGCAAACCCCCAACGCGCATGCACCCTGAGCTTGTCGAAGGGCAAAGCTCCGTGGGCTTCGACAAGCTCAGCCCACAATTCGGCGCTTAGGGACGCCTGCGCCCTGATCAGGCGGCGAGCAGCATAGCCAGTGCGGCAGTGTCGGCGTTGACCTGGGGATCAATGCCGACTTTGCTGATCAGCTGCGTGACGGTTCCGTCGACATCCGCCTCGACCCAGGCGGCACGATGGTCCAGGCCGAGATGCGGCAGACCCGGCAGGAAGACACAACCTGAAGCAACGTTGTATTCCGGAATGCTCGCCAACGTGCTGGACGGCGGGTGCAGCACGATCAAGCCTGGCGGCTGTTGCCCTGCGAAGTGTCCGGGACGAAGAGGGTGCTCGCCGAGCAACTGGCCTTCGGCCACGACGAGGCCGATTGCGCCTGGATGGGGCTGCTCAGGCAGATCCTCGCGCACGCGGAAGACGGTGCTACTCGGTAGCAGTCCCGGAACGGCAGCCATCTGCACGGCGAGCACCAGGAATCTGGCCCACTCGACCGTGTCGTTTGGCCAGCGACCAAGCAGCATGAAGCCGTAGAGGGAGCCGTCGGCTTGCAGCGGTGCAACCTCGATCGACGTTGGCCGAAAGCCATCCATGATGACCTCCCAACTCACTGCACAGATGCAGTGCCTCAGGTGGTACGTCGTTGATCACCAGCCGGACTTGGCTCAATAGTCCTCACGGAGCAGTTAGCAGACAAGAGGGTGAGAGTGCTAACGAGCTCGGAGCGTCGGGAAATCGCGCACTGTGATACGGAGTTAGGCTGGCCGGCCGCTCATGATCGGCGCCAGCGGGAGTCGCAGCTCCGCGCGCGTCTGCCATGGCGGTCTGGCTGCAGTGAGTGCGACAGTACCGCCCGCCCGGGTGACGAGCTCACGAGCGATGGCCAGTCCGAGGCCGGCGCCGCCCGAGCTGCGCCCGCGAGAATCATCGAGCCTGGTGAAGCGCTCGAAAACACGCTCGCGGTCTGCCGGCTGAATGCCTGGCCCGTCGTCGCTGACGCTGATCACAGCCTGATCATGATCAACGGAGGTGATCACCTCAACCTCGACCCGCGTCGTCGCGTGGCGCACTGCGTTATCAAGCACGTTGCTGACCGCGCGACGCAGTTCTTCGGCGGCACACATGATGATCACAGGTTCGTCGGCATGCAACGTCACCGGAACCCGAGCGTCTCGGTATGTCATGGTCAGCTCCGCCACAAGATCACGGGCATCGACCGCCGCCAGTCGCGCCGGCGGTCTGGTGTCGGCATCGGCGCGTGCGAGCAACAGCAAGTCTTCGACCAGCCCTGACAATCGCTTGACGTCCACCATGAGATCCGCAGGAAGCGTTCCGCCCTCGCCGAGCCGCTGGGCAACCTCCAGCTGGGCCTGAATGCTGGCCAATGGGCTGCGCAGCTCGTGGGCTGCGTCGGCAACAAACGCGCGCTGGCGTTCCTGAGTTTCAGCCAGCCGGTCGAGCATCTCGTTGAGGGTGATGGCGAGCGCGTGGATTTCGTCCGCCGCATATGGTACCGGGAGCCGCTCGCGCTCACCCGGTCCGCTGATCCGGCGCGTTCTGCTGATCTCCTCGGCTCCGGCGCGCAGCTGTTCCACTGGCCGCAGCGTCCACCCGATCACCCGCCAGGCGATCCCGGCAAGAGCGCCGAGCAGCAGCGGAAACGTAATGAGCAATGCGTTGCGCAGTGCCGTACGCGCGGCAAGCACGTCCCCGTACGGCAGCCCGACGATAACGCTGACCGGGGCCGAAGCCGGTCCGGTCTGGATGGCTCGGACCCGTACCGGCTCCGACATGCCAAGCCGAGCTCCGTCCAGCACAACTGCCTCTCCGCCGAGTGCCGTCGTGAGCTCGGTGGACCGGAGCAGCGGGGTCAAACGGTCGGCCGTTACGGAGCCGCCAATCACCCGCTGCTGAGAGTCCACTACCTGTACAACTTGAGCACCGGAGACGGGAATAGGGCTGGGCAGCTTGTTCTCGTTGACCATCGCGGCTACCTCGTCTGCGCTAGCCAACGCCTCGTTGTCAAGTGTGCGGTTCACCGAATAGGTCAGCGCACCGAAGAACGCCAGGCCGCCCATGATCAACGCCGTGCCAACTCCGACCAGTCCGATGATCATCAGCCGAGCCCGCAGGCTGAGGGTCCAGAATCGTTTCACGGATGGGTCTTCTGGCTTACGCCGCTAGCCGGTAGCCGACGCCGCGTACGGTGATCAACCGATCACTGCCGATCTTGCGCCGCAGGTAGCCGACGTACACCTCGACAGCGTTGGGGGCGACGTCGGCCGCGTTGGCCCACACGTGATCCAGTAGTTCGGCCTTGCCGACCACCCGGCCGGCATTGCGGATCAGATACTCCAGCAGCACGAACTCCCGTGGCGTCAGGTTCGCCGGCGCTCCGTCCACCCAGACTTCGCGACTCGCGGGATCCAGCTGTACGTCCCCGGCGCTCAGGATCGCTGGCCGCGCTCCGGCGCCGCGTCGTAGCAGTGCTCTGATCCGCGCCAGCAAGACGACGAAGGAGAAGGGCTTGGTCAGGTAGTCATCGGCGCCATCATCCAGCGCGTCAGCCTGGTCGTACTCTCCGTCCTTGGCAGACAGCATCAGCACCGGAACCCAATTGCTGCGAGCGCGGAGCCGGCGTACCACCTCATATCCCGACAGCCCGGGCAACATCACATCGAGCACAACGGCGTCGAAGTCGCCGTGCTGGGCGAGCTGCAAGCCTGCGGTCCCATCTGTGGCACTTTCTACGACGAATCCCTCCGCAGCGAGGCCACGACGCAGCGCAGCGACCATCCGCTCCTCATCGTCGACCAGCAGTATCCGCACACGCCAAGTATCAGCCGGAGCGAGCGGCAGCGGGCCATTCGACAGACCGGGCGTCAGCGAGCGGAGCAATCGAAGCCGGATCGCGGCCCCTCGCCGTGCTGAGGAGGAGCGAGCAGACACGCATTATCGTCTGTGAGCGACGACGAAGTCGGCGAGCTCGAAGGCGCGATCCGCGTCCGCGATGTTCGCGCCGCCGATCTGCAGGAGAAGCCGACCAAACGCGTCGAGAACAGAGCCGATTCGCCAGCGATAGTCGTTTCGTCAGATTCGACGAAGACGGCGGCTCCCCGGCGAACATCGCAGCGAGCGGAGCGAGCCATTGGACACAGCGAGCCTGGCGAGCGGAGCAATCAAGCCCGGATCGCGCCCCTCGCCGTGCTGAGGAGGAGCGAGCAGACACGCATTATCGTCTGTGAGCGACGACGAAGTCGGCGAGCTCGAAGGCGCGATCCGCGCGGAGCGAGCTTGGCGAGCGGAGCAATCAAGCACAGCGTTCTCACAGTGAGCAACGGCAACAATTGGCACATGCGGATCTTCGATTCCAAACGAGCGTTGCGCCTAATGGCGCCGCTAGCCTTCGTGCTCGTCGTGGGGGGAACTGGCCTAGTCGCTTCCACTGCGAGCGCAGATAAGAAGTTGCCCACTCGTACACCCGAGGAATTGCTGGTCGACGTCCAGCAGGCCAAGACCGACGGCTTGTCGGGGACCGTCGTCGAACGCGCTGATCTTGGCATCCCTGCCATTCCCGGCGCAAATGGCCAGGACGACCCAGAGCTGACGTCTCTCGTTTCGGGCACCCACACGCTCCGGGTGCGCTATTCCTCGCCCGACAAGGCCCGATTGGCCATCCTCGGCACCTACAGCGAATACGACCTCATCCGGAACGGGAAAGACGTCTGGACCTGGGCCAGCAAGGACAACGCCGCGACTCACCGCACATTGACCGCTGATCAGGCGGCGCAGCCAGGCGCGACTCCGTCGGATACGCCGAGAACACCAGAAGAGGCGGCCCAGCAGGTACTGAAGGCGCTCGAGCCGACTACGACTGTGACGACCGACAGTGCGGTCGAGGTTGCCGGGCGCCCGGCGTACGAGCTGGTCCTGGATCCCAATGACTCCGGCACCTTGATCAGCCAAGTGCGACTCGCCGTCGATGGTGACACCAAGCTGCCGCTTCGAGTGCAGGTGTTCGGGCCTGACAACAAGATCGTTTTCGAGGTGGGCTACACCTCGGTGGACTTCACCCGACCCGACGACGCCGAGTTCGTGTTCAACCCGCCGCCAGGGGCAAAGGTGACCGAGGTGCCACCGGGTGATCAAGCGACCCGTAGCCCACAAGATCGTCAGCGCGCTGAAGCCTCGAAGAAAGCGACAAAGGTCGTCGGAACGGGCTGGACCGCGGTAACCATTCGCAAAATGGATACCTCCAACAGCAAGAATGATCAACAACTCAAGGCGTTCCGAGACAAACTGCAGGCGGTCAGCGGCTCGTGGGGTTCGGGTCGACTACTCGCCGGTACAGCATTCTCGGCGGTGTGGACCGACGACGGCCGGCTGGCTGTTGGCGCCGTACGCCCCGACGTGATCTATCAGGCCCTCAACAAGTGACATCAGCCCCTGCCGGGACAGCGCCCGTTGTCACGAGCGGTCTGACCAAGCAGTTTCGGCGCCAGATTGCTGTCGATCGCATCGACCTGGAGGTTCCAGGCGGTGCGGTCTACGGCTTCCTGGGCCCCAACGGCTCCGGCAAAACCACCACAATCCGGATGCTCTTGGGCCTGATCTCTCCCACGGCGGGGGCGATCTCCCTGCTGGGCACGCCAATGCCGGCCGCAGCTCGGAGCGTGCTCCGACGCGTCGGTTCGCTGGTGGAAGGTCCGGCCTTTCATCCCTATCTCTCCGGGCGCGCCAACCTCGCCAGGCTCGATGCGGCTGACCGCTTCAGTGATCCCCGCACGTCACGCGTGCGGATCGATACAGCCCTCGATCGAGTGGGCCTGCTGGCAGCCGCAGAGAAACGCTATCGGGCATACTCGCTCGGCATGCGTCAGCGATTGGCTATCGCAAACTCGCTGCTGATGCCCCGCGATCTGCTGGTGCTGGACGAACCCACCAATGGGCTCGATCCGCAGGGCACTCGAGAGGTTCGGCATCTCATCGAGGAGCTTGCCCGCGACGGCGCCACGGTGCTGGTGTCGACCCATCTGCTCGCCGAGGTTGAGCAGATCTGCAGTCATGTCGGGGTGATGTATGAGGGCAAGCTGGTGGCGCAAGGGCCATTGAGCGAGCTGCGAGCCGGCTCGGCACAGACCGTACGGGTCGACACCGATCGCACCGACGACGCGGCGCGGGTACTGAACGAGCTTGGTCTGCGCGACATCGCGATCTCAGCTGGCTATGTGACGGCAGCATTGGGCGAGGTTGCCGTCGAAAAGATCGTGCCCAACCTGGTCAATGCGTGCGTGCCGGTGCTCGGGTTCGCGGTACTGCAGCCCAGCCTGGAAGATGTCTTCGTGTCCTTGACGGGTGAGGGATTCGATGTCAACGGCTGAGCTCGCCGTAGTCGCCAGCCGGCCACGCGCTCGGCTCTCCACGCGATTCCTCCGCTCCGAACTCAAGATCATCTTTGGTCGGCGGCGCAATATTGCCGGACTCGCGGTGCTTGCGGCGGTTCCGGTGATCTTGGCCATCGCGGTACGTGTCTCATCGCCAGGTCAGGGCGACGGCCCCGACTTCATCACCGCAATTGCGGGAAATGGGCTGTTCGTGGCATTTGCCGCCCTGGCTTTGGAACTGCCGCTGTTCTTGCCTCTCGCCGTAAGCGCCATCTCCGGAGATTCAGTCGCAGGCGAGGCCAACCTCGGCACGCTGCGTTACCTACTAGCGATCCCAGCCGGTCGTACGCGGATATTGGTGATCAAGTACGCCGCGATCGTGATCTTCGCTGTGGTAGCGACGATGGTCGTCGCCACCGTTGGGACGATCATGGGACTCGCGCTGTTTGGGGGTGGCGAGATGACACTGCTGTCCGGCACCCAAACCTCGCTTGCCGACGGCGTATGGCGGCTGGCCTTGACCACGCTCTACCTTGCGGCCCAGTTCTCGGCGCTCGGCGCGATCGGACTGTTCATTTCGACATTGACTGAGCAGCCGATCGGCGCGACCATCGCCGTCGTCCTGGTGAATGTGATGATGTTCATCCTGAACTCGATCTCGCAGTTGGACTGGCTGCACCCGTGGCTGCTGACGCACTGGTGGACCGCGTTCGGCGACTTGCTGCGGGACCCGATCGCCACCGAGTCGATTCAACGGGGACTGATCACCGCACTGATATATGCCGGCACCTTCTGGCTCGCTGCCTGGGCGAGGCTGGCAACGAAGGACATCTCCAGCTAGCCACTATATTGGCCAAGATCATGACTGGTTCGGCTGCTGAGCTCGACGACGCCCGGGTACGGCGGGAAGTCGTCTCGTTCGTTCGGCGCGGCAACCGCATGCGCTCCAACCAGCGTCGCGCATGGGAGACCTACCGAGACCGGTTCGTTCTTGAGGTGCCTCGTTGGCAGACCTCGACATCTATCCACCCGGACGCCTCGCTGGATCTGGTTGCGGCGTTCGGGCGTGATGCGGAGCTGATCGTCGAGATCGGTCCCGGCGCGGGCGAGTCGCTCATCCCGATGGCCGAGGTACGGCCGGAGGCGAACGTACTCGCCTTCGAGGTATACCGGCCGGCTATCGCTCGGATGCTCGGCAGCCTGGTGCGTGCTGGCGTCGAGAACGTCCGGATCATCGAGGCGGATGCTGTTGCCGGCCTGGAGCACCTCCTGCCAGCTCGCTCGATTGACGAGCTCTGGATGTTCTTTCCGGATCCCTGGCCGAAGCCACGACACCACAAGCGGCGGCTGGTGACACCAGCGTTCGCCGATCTGGCGGCTTCCCGGCTAAAACCGGGCGGAATGTGGCGTGCGGCGACGGACTCTGCCGGCTATGCGGACCGGATACGCGACACCCTTGAGGCCGATCCGCGCTTTGCCAACGAGCATCCGAACGGCGAAGCGCCGCGTTGGGAGGGCCGGCCGGTCAGCCACTTCGAGCGACGGGCGCTGGATGCGGGCCGCGCGATCGTCGACCTTGGCTATCGCCGTGTCGCCTGAAGCGACCGGAGAGGCGTTGATCCGGTGGCGGCTCGACATCAGCTACGACGGCGCGAACTTTTCCGGATGGGCGGCCCAGGCGGGACGTCGTACGGTGCAGGGCGAGCTGGAGGTCTGGCTGGCCCGCATACTGCGGCTCGCGGAGCACCCGCGACTCGTGTGTGCGGGCCGTACCGATGCCGGCGTACACGCGCGAGGCCAAGTCGCTCACGTTGATCTCGATGCGGCGACTCTGGACGAGGGCGCGACAGCTCTGACCCGGCGGCTCAATGGGGTGCTGGGAGGGGATTGCGTGGTGCGCCGGATCTCGATCGCCCCGCCCGGATTCGACGCGCGTTTCGGGGCGATCTGGCGACGCTACGTCTACCGCATCAGCGATGCGGGTGTGCCGCCGGATCCGTTGTATCGCTATCAGATCGCTCAGCTGCCCGTTGAAGTTGATCTTGCCCGCTTCAATGAGGCGGCAGCTGGCCTGCTCGGGCTGAAAGACTTCGGGGCCTTCTGTCGCGGCCGGGAGGGCGCCAGCACGATCCGTACCCTGCTGGAGCTGTCCGGTCGACGTGTCGCCTCCGGTCCGATGGCGGGTGTGATCGAGTGCACGGTACGCGCCGACGCGTTCTGCCATTCGATGGTGCGGTCCCTCGTTGGGGCATTGGTCGCCGTCGCGACTGGTCGGCGTGATCATGAGTGGCTGGCCGAGGTCATGGAGCGCGGCGTACGCGACTCCACCATCTTGGTGATGCCAGCGCACGGACTGACTCTGGAGGAGGTCGGTTATCCGGCTGATCATGAACTTGCGGCGCGCGCCCGCGAGGCTCGCGCGGTCCGACAGCTGAGTCGATCATGACACCTGGGGAAGCGTCGCAATACTTCACTGAACAACCGAGCGGCCCAGAGGTACGGCGTAGCATCACGGCTCGCGTCTGGGGACGAGAACTGAGGTTGATCACCGCGAACGGAGTGTTCGCCGCCGATGGCCTGGATCGCGGCACCGCGGTGCTGCTTCGTGCGTCGCCGATACCGCAGGGCAATCCCCGGATCCTGGACTTGGGCTGCGGGTACGGATCGATCGCAATGGCTCTGGCAGTGCAGTGTCCCGGAGCCCTGATAGACGCGGTGGATGTGAACGAGCGGGCTCTCGCGCTCTGCCGGGACAACGCGGAGGCGCTGGGTGTTGACGATCGGGTACGCGTGCTTCGGCCCGAGGATGTTGATCTCGACACCCGCTACGACGAGATCTGGTCCAACCCTCCCATCCGGATTGGCAAGCAGAATCTGCACGAGCTCCTACTCACCTGGCTCGTACGCCTGGCGCCAGACGGCGTAGCTCGCTTGGTGGTGAGCAAGAACTTGGGCGCCGACACCTTGCAGCGGTGGCTGGCCGACCAGGGATACCCCTGCGAGCGCGCCGCCTCAGCCAAGGGATTCCGGGTACTTGTGGTGCGCCGCAACAATCAGTAGCGCACGGTCGGCTGACGCGCCACCTTCTTGATCACGCGCCACCTTCTTGATCACGCCCCATCAATAAAGGGGGCGTCGAGGCAGCAGGTGGGGCGGCAGCGACAAGGTGGAGCGTCAGCCTCCTCAGGCGGCCCGCAAACCCCTCTCGAACGCGCGTTCCAAGCGGCGCCGCAGATCCTCGGGGTGATAGAGGTCCTGCCAGATCCAGCGGACGATCTGCCAGCCGAGATCGCGCAGCGCATCCTCTCGGCGCTTCTCCTCAAAAACTGCGTCGGCCGCCGTCTGCCCGGGCTCGAGAAGTCGCCCATATTTCTCTCTGCCATCGAACTCCCCCAGGGTTCGAAACTCCTCCCAGCAGAAATCCACCCGACCAACCAGAACCTCCCGTTCCCATACCTCGTACTGCGGCGTGGGAGCCGGTACGCCGATGCGATGCAACACGACACGGCTGTACGACTCGCCTGGGCTCTCGCTTCGTGGATCCAAGAAGTTCATGGCTCGCCGCGCTCGGAGCATGCCGCGCCAGCCGATGTATCGGCCCGCGACTTCGGCCAGATCCTCCAGCGTCAAGCCCAATCTGAGTGCTGCATCGCCGATGGGCACCGACTGCTCCATCGTGAGCGTTCGCAGCAGATCGAGTACGGTCCGCCCCATCGTGGTAACCCGCTGTCCCTCGATTTCGCACACATCGATGGCTAGCAGCGGGGCAACATGAAGATGGGCATAGCGGCGTACTTTTCCTCCGCCCGACCCATCGCGGGTGATGTGAACTCGTGCCAGCTGATTGTTCCAGATGGGGAGTTGATGCAGGACAGCGGCGGACATGTGGCTGACGGCTGCGTCGACCGACGTCTGACGGAGAGTTGCTGCAATCAGACGACGATGTTGCTCGCGTCGCTCGAGTGATTTCGCGGGCGCGCACTCGTATGCGCCGCGCCTGATCCGCTGCACCTCACCCGAACGAGCCATCCGATCCAGCTCGTGAAAGCCCCATCCCTCAGCGAGCAACTCGGCGGTGAGTTTGATCTGTTCCATGAGCGGAAAGCCAACTCCGCCAGGCCTGCCGAGATCCATAGCATTCGAACAATCTGTGGACAACCACCGGATGAAATTGCCGACGCACCACCTTCTTTGCGACGCCCCAGCTTCTGCTCAACGCACCATAAATAGGTGGGGCGTGAGGCAAGAAGGTGGGGCGTGGTGCAAAGGTAGCCGTCAGGCCGCTTTCTCAGAGACTGCGAGCATGGCCTCCGGCCAGCGCCGGTCCAGGATGCGACCGCCTTGCATGATTCCGATGCGCAGCACGATGAACCCGCAGACCAGACCAACGGGCAGGGTCAGATAACCGACCCAGGGCGTGGCAAAAGACCAGATCACCAAAGCAATCGTCGGCAGCGCCAAGATCACGGTGCCGAACATGGTGAGCGTGAAGGACAGCAGAGACGGGAGGCCACCGGCGTTGCCGCGGGTGAACGGGTTGGCTCCTGGCGGCGGCGCCGGCCATTGCCAGAGCGTACCGACCAACGAACCGACGCCGAGGCCCGTTAGCAGCAGGGCTAGGGCAAGGCCGACTGCAGGTACGAGCAACTGCCACTCCCCCGTAATGATCATGGCGACGCAAAGCAAGATCACCGTCAACGGCAGGTAGATCGTTATGGTCGACATCACCCGCCCGGTGCGGTCCTCAGCACCACGAATCCCGGTGGAAATATGCAGCCAGAGCGCAGTTCCGTCGTATGAGAGGTCTTGAGCAAGGCTGAATCCCACCAGCATCCCCAAGAGGCTCGGCGCAAATACTGCGAGAACGGTACTGGACTGAGGATTGATCACGTGCGTGATGATGAGCACAATCGGACCGATCAAGAAGCCAGCAATTCCAGCCAGATAACGAGGATCGCGTCGCCAGTATCGCAGCGTACGGCCAGCCACACCGCCGGCCGGCGTGGCTGGATAGAGTCGCTCGATCACAGTCGAGTCACGCACCTTGCTTGCTGTTCCGCCGCCTTCGATGGGCGAGACCAGACGCAGCGCGAGAAAGTGCCGCCAGGCCATCCAGAGCAGGCAAGCCAAGGCGATGGCCAAGATCAGATGAATGCCCGTTGCGACCCAGGCGCTCCGTGAGACGTCCGCCGGAATCGCCCACACCCAGCCGAACGGTGACCAGCCAGCCACGAGGGCAAGATCGGCCAAACTACGGCGGAGTCGGTCGGTCCCAGTGTTCACCACGACACTGATCAGGTTTCCCGCGATGGCCATAACCACGCCGAAAAGGGCGAGCCCGACGAACGCAAGATCACGAAACCGCCGCGACGCAAGGAATGAGGCAAAGGCGGCTGTCGCTGTGCGGGACAGCAGAAAGCAGGTCAGCACCCCGAGCGGCGCCGCGATCAGCGCTGCGATCGTCAGCGGCACACTCCGGGCCCAGGTGATCACTAGGCCTGCCGCAACCACGATCGTCGCCACGCCAGGCGCGCTGATCAGACCAGCAACCAGAAGTCCGGGCAATAGATCTGAGGCGCGAACGGGCAGCAACGCAAACTTGGCCGGATCGATGGTTTCATCCACTCCGAAGACCAGCATCGACATCAGCAGCCAGCCAACCGTCAGGCCGGCGTACCCAACAACTGTCAGATCGGCCGTCAGCGCCAGCGAGGTGAAGCGCAGGCCGATCAATCCGGCGAGTACCAAGATCACCACGCCCAACGCGTAGACCATCGCGATGATCATCCCGACGGTCCGCCACACGCTGCGCTTCAAGCTGTTCTTCAGCAGCGTCAGCTTGAGCCGGACGAGGAGCGCAACCACGCCAAAGACTCCTCCCCAGCCGCTGTGAAGCCGACCAGATCCAAGAAGCGCTGCTGCAAGCTGGAGCCCGCCCGTACTTCGTCGATGGTGCCCGTCGCCAGCACTCGACCCCGCGCAACAACTGCCAGGTCATCGCACAGGCTCTCGACCAGCTCCATCACATGGCTGGACATGACCACGGTGCCGCCCGCCTGTGCATAGTTGCGCAGAATCGAGCGAATGACTTCTCCAGACACCGGATCAACGGCCTCGAAGGGCTCATCCAAGATCAACAGCCGGGGCGCGTGGATCAACGCGCAGGCAAGTCCGATCTTCTTCGTCATACCTGCCGAGTACTCCACAACGAGCGTGTCGCGATCGTCGGTCAGGGCAAGTGCATCGAGCAACTCGGCAGAGCGGGTGGCGATCTCGGCAGGAGGCACCCTGCGCAGCAGACCGACATAGCGCAGCAACTCCGTACCACTCAACCGATCGAAGAGCCGCAGTCCGTCCGGCAAGACGCCCATCAAGGCCTTCGCTGCAGCTGGGTCAGCCCAGACATCATGATCAAGAACGCGTGCCGTACCGGCATCCGGGCGCAGTAGCCCGGTGGCCATCGACAAAGTGGTGGTCTTGCCGGCTCCATTCGGCCCTACCAACCCGAACATGCAGCCGCGCCGTACCTCGAGATCGAGATGATCAACTGCCCGTTTGAGTCCGAAGGACTTGCAGAGCCCGACAAGGGAAAGCGCAGCGGTCACGCTGCACTTCGCCGCTCTACTGAGCGCTCCTGCGGGTACCTCACGCACCCAGTCAAACACAGCACCAACGGGTGGCCATGCGATGTTCGAACAGCCGGCCGCGTGGGTAGTGATGTCATGGCTCCAGATAGGGGCTGCACGTAAAGGGGCTGTGCCAAGGAGTGCGCATCCCTGGTCGTAGCATGAGCGTCAGTTTGACTTCCCGTCAGGACCACGAGCCGAGAGGACCGCAATGGCTGCCTACGAACTCCCCGATCTTCCTTACGACTACGCCGCATTGGAGCCCCACATCTCCGGCGAGATCATGGAGCTGCACCACGACAAGCACCATGCGACTTACGTCAAGGGTCTGAACACCACGTTGGAGAAGCTCGAAGAGGCACGCGCGAGTGAGTCCTTCGACTCGGTTGGCGGATTGGAGAAGAACCTCGCCTTCAACCTCGGCGGACACATCAATCACTCGGTGTTCTGGCCGAACATGTCGCCCCAAGGCGGTGACAAGCCGGTCGGAGACCTGGCCTCGGCGATCGATGAGTACTTCGAGAGCTTCGACAAGTTCCGGGCCCACTTCGAGGCCAACGCTACGGCGATCCAAGGCTCTGGCTGGTCGATGCTGGTCTGGGACACGCTCGGCCAGCGGCTGAACATCGTCCAGCTCTACGACCAGCAGTCCAACCTCCCGCTCGCCCAGATTCCGATCGTGCTGCTGGACATGTGGGAGCACGCGTTCTACCTGCAGTACAAGAACGTCAAGGGCGACTACGCCAAGGCCTGGTGGAACGTGGTCAACTGGGCCGATGCGCAGGCGCGCTTCTCAGCGGCCAGGGCACAGACCGCGGGGCTGATCGCACCTCAGTGATCAACTTCTGATCGGAGATCGGTGAACTTCTCGGCACCAGAGGAGTTCACCAACAGCAGCCGCGCGGCTAGGGTGCCAGTCGGCTGCGCGTCCAATCCAAGCCGGCACGCCGGTATAACAGTCTGTCGTGCATCCGGCTCGGCTGGCCTTGCCAGAACTCGATCATGGTGGGGGTAACCCGGTAACCACCCCAATCCTCGGGACACGGCACCGTGACACCGTCGAATCGACGTTCGGCCGCGGCGTAGGACGCGGTCAGCTCTTCAAGTGATGCGATAGCCGAGGACTGCTCCGAGGCCCAAGCCCCCAGCTGCGAGTCCCGCGGCCGGGTCGCGAAATAGGCCTCAGACTCTGCCCGCGACACCAGTTGGGCAGTTCCCTCCGCACGGACCTGGCGATGCAACGGATACCAGCCGAAGTGCAGTGCGACGCGACGGTTGCGACTCAGCTCGCTACCCTTCCGCGAGTTGTAGTTGGTGAAGAACGTGAAGCCCTCGTTGGAGACGTTCTTGAGCAGCACCGTACGAGCCGACGGCTGGTCGTCGACGCAGGTCGCGACCACCATGGCGGTCGGCTCGGGCAGCACCCCGCGTTCCTTGGCAAGAAACGCATCGGCCAGCCAGGCGTCGAAGAGTACGAAGGGATCGGCCGGCGCGTTGTATTCCAGCAGATGATCGCCCGCGTAATCCAGGCGCTCGCCATAAAGATCTGGCATGCCAGTCAGTCTGGCACTGGCACCTCGGCGGGGATCAGGGCTTGCGGGCGAAGGCCACAACAGTCCCGGCGACGAGCGCCACGAAGCCAGCCAAGCCGAGCGTCAGCATCGTGCCTTTCTGGTTCTGGATGTTGTCGGTCTGGTCCTCGGGAACGTCGGCTTCGGCTCCCGGGTCTTCGCTAGGGGTCGGAGTAGGGGTTGCCTCACTCGGGATCGCAACCGAGTAGACCCTGGACTTCTTGCCCTCGCTGCCGACGAGCAGAGACTGCTGGTCCAGGGTCATCGTTAGTGACTCGGCCTGCGGCTGACGCGGGATAGGGGAGCTAGCCAGAACCTTGTAACTGCTTGCATCCAGCACCTCGATCGAGGTGTAGGTCAGCAGAGCGATCCGGTCGCCGCCGGGGAGAAAGGTCCCGTCAGTCACGTCCGTCGGCGCGGAGCCGACCTTCTTGAGCTTGTTGACGCCGTGGCGATCGGGTTTCCGCGGTGCCGCGTACACGGCACCTTTCTCGCCCTTCGTCACGATGAATAGCCGCCCGGAGTCATTGACAAGCAGCGTTTCGGCGTTGTGAGGTCCATCTGGATAGCGAAAGTCGTATGCGTGATAGCTCACGGTCAAGCCGTTGGCCCGTGGATTGGAAAAGTAGAAGACGCGAACGGAGCTGCGCTGCGCGCTGTTGTCTCCGATGTCGGCGACATACAGCCGATCCTCGTGGACAGCTATCGCCTCGACATCGACGGGTTGGGCGCGAAAGTTGAGGGTTCCCTGGACCTTCCCGTCCAGACCGATGCCGTACGCCACTCCGCGATCGCCCGAATCGTTGATGGTCCAATAGAGATTTCCGGCCCGATCGACGGCGAGACCAGATGATTCTGTGATGCGCGCGTCCTTGATCCTGAAGGCGACGGTGTCCTCAGCAGCAGCGACCGCCGGGATGATCGCGATCATCAGAACAGCCAAGAGAAAGAGTCCGACGCGGCTTGACGCGCGGATCAGTCCCATCCTGCTCGACCCCTTCACCGACTTCTGTGCGCATACGGAGCGTACGCGCCAGCGGCCATCACCGTAACCAGTTCCACGCGGCAGTTACTACGACTATCAAGACCAGGCCGCCGAGTACGCCGGAGACGATGAGCCGACGTACCCGTGGGTTCATGGCCCCAGAATAGGCAGAATGCGCGCTGAGCCCTTCGACAAGCGCCGTCCTGACCTTGACGAAGGGCTCAGGGCACATTCTGCGTCGGCGGACATTCCCGACGCTCGCAGCTGGCACGAAAGCACCACGGCCCATCCTGCACTCGATTACGGTGTCAGTTATGGGTGAACTTCGCTTGTATGCCATAGGCATCGAGGAGGTTCGCGGCATGTTCGGCGCGTCGCCGCAGGTCGCTGACCACCTGCGCGAGGTGGCCCAGCGGGCCTTCGCTCCGCCGAGCCTCGAGGGCAGGGGCGGGCTACTGTCCAAGCTGGGACCGATCTTCAAACGGGTGCCAGCAACACCTGTGATCTCGCCCACACAACCTGAACCTCACGATGTCGAGGTGCTGCTGGCCGGCGCGTACGTGCCGCCAGATCGGACCGGCGCCACCTGGCGGCTGCTGGAGACGCTGGTACAAGGCATTGCCTGGGGCTCGACGCGGATGGGACTAACTGCGCAGCAGCTTGATGATCTTGACTTCGCCCTCGCCCGCGGCGGAGCGTCGGCGGCGGTGGGCCTGCGCCACCTGCTGAACAGCACCCCCAGCCTCAATCTCGTTTCCGTTCAGGGAATCACTGTCGGTTGGCACCCGCACCAAAAGGCGGTCGCCATGGCGGCTGCATACCGCTCGGCGATGCCGGGAATCAAGACCGATGAGCAGCGGGCAATGATCAACTCGCTGACGATCTGGCTGGATGGTTTCGTGCCATGGGCGCAAGTGGCCGCCTCGCTAGGCCGGCCGGTGCCCGATCTGGTTGGCTTCTGGGCGGTCTAATCTGGCCGGCTCAGTGCGCCGACCTTGTGCCCACTAGGTGGGGGTAAGCACCAAGACCAGGTCGCCGCCCTCGACCTGCTGTATGTCGGCGAGTGCGAGGCGCTGGACGACACCGGCGACCGAGGCTGTGATGGCGGCCTCCATTTTCATGGCCTCGATAGTGGCCACCGTCATGCCGGCCTCGACCTGGTCGCCCTCGCTCACCGTGACAGTCACCACCCCGGCGAAGGGCGCCGCCACATGTCCGGGGTTGTTCGGATCCGCGCGCTCGGCGGTCTTGACATCGACCTTGATCGACTTGTCGCGCACCCGGACCGGTCGCAGCTGACCGTTGATCGTGCACATCACGGTTCGCATGCCTCGCTCGTCGGCATTCCCGATTGCCGACAGCCCGAGTATCAAGCTCACTCCCCTGCCGATCTTGGCGACGTGCTCTTGGCCGGGCTGTAACCCGTAAAGGAAGTCGAGAGTGTTGAGCCGCCCAACGTCGCCATAAGTCACCCGGTTGGCCAAGAACTCCTTCGTCGGCCCGGGAAAGAGCAGCCGGTTGAGGGTGCCCTGTCGTACCCGTCCCTTGTCATCGAGATTGGCCGAGTCCTCGGGCGAGAGGTCACTGTCGCGCACCGGAACCGTACGCCCCTTTAGCGCCTTCGTGCGGAACGGTTCCGGCCAGCCCCCTGGTGGATCGCCCAGCTCCCCATTCAGGAAACCGATCACTGAGTCGGGAATGTCGTAGTTCTGTGGGTTCTCGGCAAAGTCGTCCGGGTTGGCGCTGACCGCGACCAGATGCAGGGCAAGATCACCAACCACCTTGGAAGAGGGAGTGACCTTCGGCGGACGGCCCAGAATTCTGTTCGCAGCGGTATACATCGCCTCGATCTGTTCGAACTTCTCGCCCAATCCCAGGGCGATCGCCTGCTGCCGAAGGTTGGAGAGTTGTCCGCCGGGAATCTCGTGGTCGTACACCCGGCCGGTCGGGCTGGGCAGCCCTGACTCGAACGGTGCATACACCTTGCGGACCGCCTCCCAGTACGGCTCCAGCTCCATCACCGCGCGCAAGTCGAGGTTGGTCGGACGCTCGGTGTTCGCACATGCGGCCACCAGCGCCGAAGCGGGCACCTGGCTCGTCGTCCCGGCCATCGGGGCGCTCGCTACGTCTACCGCATCTACGCCCACCTCGATGGCGGCGATCAGTGTCGCAAGCTGGCCACCCGCCGTGTCATGGGTATGCAGATGCACGGGGAGGTCGAAGTTCTCGCGGAGCGCGGCGACCAGCTTTCGGGCAGCGGGTGGGCGCAGCAACCCAGCCATGTCCTTGATCGCCAGGATGTGTGCCCCGGTATTCACCATCTTCTCGGCCAGCCGCAGGTAGTAGTCGAGGGTATAGAGATCCTCGGCTGGTGAGTTGAGATCGCCGGTGTAGCACAGCGCCACCTCGGCGATGGTGCTACCGGTTTCACGTACCGCCTCGATCGCCGGCCGCATCTGCTCGACATCGTTGAGAGCATCGAAGATCCGGAAGATGTCGACGCCGACCTCGGCCGCCTCGGCCACGAAAGAGGTGGTGACCTTCGTGGGGTACGGGGTGTAGCCGACGGTGTTGCGGCCACGCAGCAGCATCTGCAGGCATAGTCCCGGCATGTTGTAACGCAGTGCAGCCAGCCGTTCCCACGGATCCTCGGCGATGAAACGGAGTGCAACGTCGTACGTCGCGCCGCCCCAGCACTCGACCGAGAACAATTCCGGAGTCATCCGGCCGACATACGGCGCGATCCTTATCAGATCCTTGGTCCGTACCCGGGTGGCCAGTAGCGACTGGTGTGCGTCCCGGAACGTGGTATCGGTGACCTCGACCGGAATTCGCTGCCGCAGATCCGCGGCGAAAGCCTCCGGACCAAGATCAAGAAGACGGTGCCGCGAGCCCTGGGGTGACGGGACATCGAGATCGATGCCAACCGGTCTTTTGAGCCCGGGATCGAGTTGAGTCGGAGCCGGGCCGTGCGGCTGGTTGACTGTCACCTCTGCCAGCCAGCGCAGCAGCTTGGTGCCGCGGTCGGCCGGCGCGTGGGTGGTCAGCAGATCAGGACGCTCCTCGATGAAGGAGGTCGAGACGTCGCCGGCGATGAAGTCGGGATCCTCCAGAACCGCCTGAAGAAAGGGAATATTGGTGCTGACGCCGCGAATCCGGAACTCGGCCAGGGCACGCCGAGCCCGGGTGACCGCAGATTCAAAATCCCGCCCCCGGCAGATCAGCTTGACCAGCATCGAGTCGAAGTAGGCGCTGATCTCCACACCAATGTCGACCGTGCCGCCGTCCAGTCGGACGCCAGCTCCGCCTGCCGAGCGGTACGCGGTAATGGTGCCGGTATCGGGCCGGAAGTTGTTCGCCGGATCTTCTGTGGTGATACGGCACTGCAGTGCGGCACCGTTGATTCTGATCACTTCCTGCGACAGACCAAGATCAGCAAGACTCTCGCCCGCGGCAATGCGCATCTGGGCCTGCACAAGATCAACATCGGTGATCTCTTCGGTGACGGTGTGCTCGACCTGGATGCGCGGATTCATTTCGATGAAGACATGCTGGCCGGCGCGCTCCCCCTCGGTCTCGACCAAGAACTCAACGGTTCCCGCGCAGGAGTAGTTGATCGACTCGGCGAATCGCACCGCATCACCGCAGAGCGCCTCGCGCAACTCCTCGGAGATGTGCGGCGCCGGAGCGATCTCCACGACCTTTTGGTGGCGGCGCTGCACGGAGCAGTCGCGCTCGAAGAGATGGATGGTGTTGCCCTGGGTGTCGGCGAGGATCTGCACCTCGATGTGGCGCGGCCGGGCCACGGCCTGCTCGATGAAGACGGTTGGATCGCCGAACGCACCCTCGGCCTCTCGCATCGCCGCGGCAACCGATTCCCTGAGCTGCGTCGGATCCGCGACGCGTCTCATGCCCCGACCACCGCCGCCAGCGACGGCCTTGACGAAAATCGGGAAGCCAATGGCCTCCGCCCCCGCCATCAGCTCGTCCAGGTCTGCCGATGGAGGCGTCGATCTGAGGGTTGGCACGCCTGCGGCTCGCGCAGCGGCGAGCGCGCGGACCTTGTTACCGGCGAGCTCGAGCACGTTCGCTGGTGGACCGATGAAGGTAATCCCCGCCTCCGCACAGGCCCGGGCGAGATCGGGATTCTCACTCAGGAACCCGTAGCCGGGATAGATCGCGTCCGCATCGGATTCCTTGGCGGCACGCATGATCTCGTTGATGTCCAAGTAGGCGCGTACAGGGTGACCGCGCTCGCCGATCCGGTATGCCTCGTCGGCCTTGATCCGGTGGATCGCGTTGCGGTCCTCGTGAGGGAACACGGCAACGGTCCGCACGCCCAGCTCATATGCGGCTCGGAAGGCGCGGACCGCAATCTCGCCGCGATTGGCAACCAACACCTTGGCGAACATGGATCGAATCTATCGACTGTTTGTTACCGCAGCGAGACGAACTTCGTGACGCCTGAGGGGCTGCGCCGAACGGTGACGACGAGGCTTCGTCACAGTGAGACGGCATTCAGGCTGAATCGCACGGTCACTTGGCCCGACACGGTCTGTGTCGCCGGCTCGAACTCGAAGGGAGTGTCGTCGGCTCCCTTAGCCATCGCAAAGGTGCGCATCTCGCGTACGCCGTTGAATCC
>Ga0307292_10000183_pt1 | contig 20467 bp, 19 predicted proteins | sample ER_DNA_149_FD_194471 | JGI IMG/M metagenome (GOLD analysis project Ga0307292, IMG submission 194471) | Bulk soil microbial communities from the East River watershed near Crested Butte, Colorado, United States - ER_DNA_149 | ecosystem: Environmental > Terrestrial > Soil > Floodplain | place...
GCATACGTAGCTACGAGTCAGGCCTAACTTGCTGAGGAAACCCTGGACACGCTGGCCTGCGTCCCCGACCAACGTACGGCCCGCGATTCGCTCTGTTGGCCCGGGATCCGAGGCAATGCAGAGCAGCTTCGCCGATCGATCAAGTCGTCCGCGGTAGAAGATCGGCCCCCAGTCGTACCAGAAGAGGTCCTGGTGAGCCGCATAGCTCGGCACCTTGTCCAGATGATCAGCTACCTCCGGCGGCGGCCCTGGGTCGTATTCGACCATGATCATCTCCTCACTGGTTGCTGCCGCCGAGCAGGCGTGCGCAGAAGGCGAGCAGGTCCTTGTTGCTCTTCATCAGGTCGTCCTTGGTCATCTCGTACGGGATACCCGGTATGCCGAGGTCCTCGATCGGGATGCCATCGCCGGCGGCAGATCGAATTGCCCGCCGGAATGCAATGGTGAAACCGGTCCCAGCGGGCATTCGGCCAAGCTGATGGTCTGTGCCCGACAGCGCGTCACGGAGCTGCGCCGAGGTCCAGACGTTCGCACCGCCGGCACCCGTGGCCTGACCGACGCTCACCAATGGGCCGACGCTGTGGTCCACCCATCCCGCGGCGAAAAGATCACCGGAGGAGTAGGTATTGGCGTCGACAACCGCGACCGACGGGCCTGGATACTTGCGTCCTTGATCGTTGCACCAGGCTGGATCTGTCAGGGGCAGCGGCTGAGCGTAGAGCTCACCTGTGGACACTGCATCCTGCAGCGACTGGCTCCATGCCTCCAGTTCGAGTCGATTGAACGGACTGTCGGCCATCTGGCGGGCAAGCGGGGTGGCGATGATGGAGAACCGGGTGGGCTGGATCGTCATGTCGGTGAACAGCTGCAGCGCCCGCTCTGCAGCCCAAATCAGGCCACCAGGATTTGCGCGGAGATCGACGATCAAGCCGGTTGGCGGAAGCAAGCCGAGGAGCCGGATGAGCTCGGTAATGAACGCGTCGTCGTCATCGAGGTCGAAAGACCAGATACGCAGATATCCAACCTTGCGACTGAGTGGCCTCGCGGCAAGCACATCCTGCATCGGCGTGTCCAGCCATTCGCCGACCTTCGCGTGTGCGGAGACCTCGGACGACGTACGCCGTTCATGATCACTAGCCCACAGATCCGTGGCGAACACCAGCTTCTTGGCGCGGCGTACGGCCTCGGCCGAGGGGTCGCCGGCTTGCTTCAGCGCGGCACGCGACCCGGGCTCTCCAGCGGTGGCGGCCTTGCCGGGCGTCAGCAACCGCCACGGCAACCGGATCTCGGACTTCCGGCCACGCTTGGTCCGGTAGCCGACGATGACCCAATGCTCGTCGGGCGGCGGACCATAGTCCAGGGCGCGGAAGGTGAGCGATTCCAGCGCGCGGGAGCGGCGGGAGTCAGGCCGGCCACCAGTCTCGAGGTCGGCATGGTTCTCGACAGCGCGGGTGAACGGCGTACCGTTCCAGGCTTCCAACTCGACTCCGGGCTGGAAGTCCGGGTCGTCCACGGCATCAGTGTTGATCTTGCTTACCAGATACCTCGGCCTGGATTCCGAGCCGTACTGCTCGACCAGGAATGGCAGCATGGCAACCCGATCACGCAATGTCGACGGCCCGATATAGCGGGTGTGCGCGTCCCGGAGGCCGGTGACGATCGCGCTTACCGCGCGATTGAACTCCGTGTCGGACAAGTCGGCGGCCCGCCGTCGAAGCAGTGTCAACGCTTGCACAGGATCACTCGCGTATGCCGCCCGCTTCGCCGGTAGGTGGGCGTACGCACCCGCAATCGATGTGATCAAGGCATCCAGGATCTGGAGCCGCTCCCCACCATCGAGTTCGACTGGTCCGCCGGGGCCGGATTCGGCGAGGGCTTGGGACATCAAGACACCGCGGCGCGCCCGCTGCACTGCCTCCGGAGACCGTACTGCAGTTTTCATGATCATCCCTTGCTACTGCCGGTAGAACGTGGCCAGGCCATCAAGTACGCCGGAGTGGAAGCCACGCCCGATCACGGAGTCAAGCCACTTGTCGTCATGGGTCAAGGACTGCAGCGGCGGAATGACCAGCTCGTTGAGATCCTTGGGCAAACCGCCGATCGGTGCCAGGCCAGTCGGCATATCCAGCGCGAGGCGTAACGGGGCATCACGATCGTCAAGCCGGCCCGCCCACCGCGCGTACATCGCAGTGGCGGCCTCGACTTCGCGCTTCGGGTGAGCGCGTACCTCCTCCATCCTGTCGATCACCTCTGACCATTCCCAGGCTTGGGTGGAATCGCTCGGCTGGCTCAAGGAGAGCCGCATCGTACGGCCGGCAACAGTGAGCGTGGTGACAGTAGTTGCCGTCGACATGAGGTCCGGAGTGCCGTAGCGGCATTGCCCACTAATCACGACAAGATCGACATCCTCCTCTGTGGCTTGCACGATCGTGGAGAAGGGACTGGCGCCTCGTTTGGCGTTGATCACCACGAGATCGGCTTGTGCTCCAGTTTGCAGCCGGCCGATCTGTCGGTTCCAGGCGCGGGCAAGGATGTCGCCGGGTAAGCAGGTAGCCATCATCACCAAGTCCTGATCACTCAGCGTCCAGCCCAGATGATCTGCCGTGAGCCGTGCCGACTTCAGTTCGCCGAGCACGTTCTTGGTCCCCGACGGTGCCCAATCGGATCCGAGGCAGACGCTGATCTGTTGGGTCCGCGCCGCGGGCACATCGGTGGTCTGACCGTAGAGCCACATGTTGGAGAACGGCGACCAGGCGATGGCGCCGGGTGTCTGCCAGTGTGCGAAGGCCGCAGGATCAACGGCATTGGCGTGCACTGCAATGAATCGCGGCTGGAGGCAACCAGCTGCCTCGGCGTCTGTGAACTCGCGCGCGACGATGGTGCCACGCTGGCCCTCTGAGCAGTGGTAGATGAAAGCAGAGCCGGCTCGCATCTTGTTGGCACGCTCGGCGAGCGCGGCCGGCTTTGCGGTGAGCACCGACGCGTAAATCAGATTGGCGTCGTGCGAACCGAAGGTCTCGTCCTCGATGTTACGGACCAGCCATCCATCGCGCGGTCGATTCTTTGGCGGAGATCCCTGGATCGATGTCGTGCCACCGACGATCGCCTTGGCCTCGACATAGGCCAACAGCTCCTGCGGGCACGCAGTGATCAATGCGTACGCGGGCCAGGTGGTGCTCGCCGCGTAGCTTGGGGCTCTTGTCCACGAGTTGTGATGCAGAAATGGTGCTGTCTGCGCCGGCTCGGTCCACAGCGGCAGCGTGTTGTAGGCGAGATGATTGTGCAGGTCGATCAGTCCAGGCAGCACGAGTGAGCTGCCGACATCAACGACCTGGGCACCTGCGGAGCCCGGCGGGCCGGCCTTCGAGCCCTTGGTGACCGCGATGATCGCACCGTCGTCGCCGATCCAGACGCGTCCGGTGAAAACCGCTGCCTCGTTCGAGGCAACGCCGGGATCGGTCGTCAGCGGCACGATACGACCGCGGATGGCCCACACGGCTCATGCGCCAAAATGAGCGGCGAGCACCGAGTTGTAGCGCTCCATGATCTCACTGGCCGCGCGCTGGTCTGCTGCCGTCGGCTCATGCTGACTGAGCACCGGCACCGGCCAGTCGGGAAGCGCGCCGGTCAAAACCCACGCTGCCTGCCGCGCGGCGCCAACCGCAACACTCTCGAAGGTGTCGGTGACAACAATGGGCACGCCGAAGACTGCCGTGGCAATCTGGCGTACCGCTTCAGACTGAGACGCACCTCCGGTCAGTGTGATCGAGGAGATCTCGCCGGTCTGCTCGCGCAGCACTTCGACACCGTACGCAAGGCTCCACAGCACCCCTTCGACGGTGGCGCGCGCGATATTGGCAGGCGCCATATTCGACAGCGTCAGCCCGACCAGTTGGCCACGTGCATCTGGCAGAGGCGGTGTCCGTTCACCTTCGAGATAAGGGATGAACGTGACGCCCTGGCTGCCGGGCTCGGCGCTCAAGGCGAGCTTGCTGAGCTCGTCGAGCGTAACGCCGAGGAGATGTGCGGTCGCCACGAGATTCCGAGCTCCGTTGAGCGTACATACCAAGGGGAGGAATTCGCCTGTTGCATCAGCAAATCCAGCCACGGTCCCGGTCGGCTCGTGGGTCTGCTGACTGGTCTTCGTAAAGGCCGTTCCGCTCGTCCCCACTGAGACGACGGCTGCGCCACTGGCGATGCCGAGGCCCAGGCCGCCGGCCATGTTGTCACCAGTGCCGGGCGCGACGGCGATGCCGCTTGGTGTGTAGCCGATCACCTCACTCGGAGCGGCAACTCGAGGCAACTCCAGATCATGACCAAAGGCAAGCTGAACAAGATCATTTCTATAGCGGTCGGCGGTCGGGTCGTAATAGCAGGTGCCAGATGCGTCCCCTCGGTCGGTGGTCGGAGCAAAGCGTCGACGCCCGATCTGCCAGCTCAACCAGTCGTGGGGCAGGACGACCATGGTCGTTCGTGCGGCATTCTCCGGCTCTGCCCGAGCCAGCCATCTGATCTTCGAGACGGTCATGGAGGCGACGGGAACGGAGCCGACAGCATCGGCCCAGACGGCGGGGCCACCGAGCTCGGCGATCAAGTCTCGTGCGTCCTGGGCCGACCGGTTGTCGTTCCAGAGCAAGGCATCGCGGACCAGATCTCCGCCCTCGTCAAGAGTGACCATGCCATGTTGCTGGCCGCCGACGGCCAGGGCGGCAACCCCGTCAAGAAGTGCGGGATCGGCTGTGGCTTCCTGATATGCAGTTAGCCACGCGGATGCTGACACCTCAGTAGCGTCTGGGTGCGAGGCACGAGCGCTGCGAACGACCCTTCCCGTTTCAAGATCACAGACCACGATCTTGACGGACTGGGTCGAGGAATCAATTCCTGCGACGAGTGTCATGACGTCCCTCCGACGATGATGGTGATGCCGCGTTCGAGGAATGGGTGCAATGCGGCCTGACTGGGGGAGCCGGCGACGGCAACAGAATCGACTTGATCAAGAGAGGCGAACTGGAGAAACGCAGAAACGCCGAGAGTGCGGGGCCCTGCCAGCGCAATAACCCGATCTCCGGACGCGACCTCTGCCTGAGACACTGCGGCAGCCGCCGGAGTCCCCTCGGTGAGCCCGCGGTCGACGCTGATCCCGGCTGGACACACGACGCTGACGTCGACGTGCAATCGCTCCATCTCATGGACCGCCCAGTCTCCCTCCTGAGCCCGCGTAACCGGCGAAACGGTGCCGCCGATGTTGTAGACCTCAAGGCGACTGGCTCGAGACAGTACGATGGCAGCATCCAGTGAGTTGGTGGCAATTGTCAGCCCGTGGGCCTTGGGCTGAGAGCCCACCATGACATGTGCCAGGGCGAGCGTCAGGCTTCCTGTGCCAAGCAGGATCGTGCCTCGCCTCGGCAGCTCATCCCAGACTCGAGCCGCTATCACAAGATCATCCTGGGCAGCGGCGGGCTGGTTGTTGAGCAAGATGAGCGGACCGGTAGCGAGCCGAACTGCGCCGCCGTGCACTCGTTGCAGTTTTCCCGCGGTTTCCATCGCGCGAAGGTCGCGCCGGATGGTCTCTTGCGCGACGCCTAGTCGATTCGCAATGTCGACGACGTCGACGCGGCCGTCGGCGGCCAGCAGATCGGCGATCGCTTGATAGCGAACGGCGGCTTGCGCATGCTGGACGGTCACGATTTCCTCAACAGCAGCGCGCTGGCGGCGAACATCTCCACTGCTCACCTCGTCGGCTTTGACCGAATGTCTGCAAAAGATCTTTGAATCTCTTCCTATCCGGCAGGTTAGCGCAGCCATCAGAGGAGATCTAGCGTCCGATGTCCTGGCGCCTGCCGGTTCGCCTGCCCGTTTGCACGATATGGGCGCGAGCGTGACGATTCGGTCATCCGTGTGAAAATGGTGGCCGGGAAGGCAGCTATGACGATGTATCCGCCCGAGCGACAGCGGGCGATCACAGATCTGTTGATCCAGCGCGATGGCCGGCGTGCCAGTGTGCTGCAAATCAGTGAGCAGCTGAGAGTCACCACCGAGACAGTGCGCCGTGATCTTGACGTGCTCGAGCGACGCGGCGTACTCCGCAGAATTCGAGGTGGCGCCGAGCTGCTGGATTCCACGCCGTTTGAGCAGGCCCTGGCGGCGCGGCACGCGGAGCAGTTCGAGGACAAGCTCGTGATCGCGCGCAGAGTCGTCGACGAGCTTCCTGAGGACGGCGTGGTAGTGCTGGATTCCGGTTCTCTGACATTGGTCTGCGCTCAGGCGATGCCCAAGGACAGAGCGCTTGCCGTCGTGACGAACAACCTGCCAGCGGCTCAATATCTCGCTGACTACGACAACCTGCGCATCTTTACCCTTCCCGGAACGATCAGGGGGCTGACGTCTGCTGCGGTCGACGTATGGACCGGTAGGCGGCTGAATACGTTGACTGTTGATCTTGCAATTATTGGTGTCAATGGCATGACACCGACGCATGGCCTGACAACAACCAACCCGGAGGAGGCGGCGACCAAACGAGCCATGCTGCTTTCCGCACGGCGGCGAATCGTGCCGGTGATCTCGGGGAGAATCGGCCGAAACTCGTTCTGTTCCTTCGCGGCGATCAATGAAGTCGACCTGGTGATCACCGATGCGGCAGCGAACCCCGAGATCGTCGCTGAGCTCGCTGCAGCAGGTCCTGAGGTCGTGATCGCGACATCGCACCAGGTGGCTCAGCCCCAAATCAATGGAGCACGACCGGCCGCCAGTTCGTAGGCAATACTGATCGCGTGGCAGAGCAAGGGCGTTCCGATCGCTCGCGACACAAGGGGTCGGGTGAGCGCCGGAAGACTCCGGGACGTCCCGCAGAACGGCAGCGGTCGCAGGATCGCGGTGACTCGCAGCGCCGCGGGACGGCCGACCAACGTCGGTCGCCATCGACTGCTGCTCGACCTGGCCTGGCCCGTCGACCGAACGAGCCGCCCGTCCCGGAAGGTGTGGACACCAGGTCTTTGCACGCCTCGGTCCGCGCCGAACTACGAGGGCTGCCGAAGGATCTCGCAGAGATCGTTGCCGCCCATCTAGTGGTAGCTGGTCAGCTCGTGGATTCCGATCCTGAGCTGGCGTATGCCCACGCCGAGGCCGCGCGGCGCCGAGCTGCTCGGCTGCCCATCGTCCGCGAGGCGGCCGCGGAGACCGCGTACGCGGCTGGTCGTTATGACGTTGCGCTGAGTGAGTTTCGTGCGCTGCGGCGCATGACGGGGACGCAGGATTATCTGCCGGTGATGGCTGATTGCGAGCGCGCGCTCGGTCGTCCGCATAATGCTGTGAAGCTGGCGCGCGAGGCGGAGCGGGTCGGTCTGGAGCCATCGCTGCGGATCGAGATGATCATTGTCGAGGCTGGAGCGCGCCGCGACTTGGGCCAAGATCACGAGGCGCTACGGCTGCTGGAGCGGGCCGTTGCCGCCGTACGCCCCGAGGTCGCGCCTCCGCTCGCCGTGGCTCGGCTGCGATACGCCTACGCCGATGCGTTAGTGCAGGGTGGCAAGGATTCCGAGGCTCGACACTGGTTTGCCGCGGCGGCCAAGCTCGACCATGATCATGAGACCGACGCGCAACAGCGAGTCGACGAACTCGACGGGATCGTGATCGACTACGACGACGACGACGATGAGGGCGATGGCCCGCATCAGGACAGCCAGTGATGGCGAGTGAGCTGATCATTGACTCCTACGATGCGGTCTTGTTCGATCTTGACGGTGTCGTTTACCTCGGTCCGGTTGCCGTGCCGGGCGCGGCGGAAGGCATCGCAGCGCTTCATGCGCGTGGTACCAAGATCGGTTTTGTCACCAACAACGCGGCCCGGCCGCCTGTCGCGGTCGCTGATCACCTGGTTGAACTCGGCATTCCGGCGACCGCCGCCGATGTCGTGACGTCAGCTCAGGCGGCCGCGCATCTCCTGATCGCCCGCTTCGGGCCCGGCGCCAGAATCCTCGCGGTTGGCGGCGAGGGAGTAACTGTGGCACTCAGCGAAGTAGGCCTTGTTCCGGTCCATTCCGCCGAGGACAATCCAATGGCGGTGATGCAGGGCTACGGCTTCGACCTGGCGTGGCAGGAGCTGATCGAGGCGGCGATCGCAATCCATCACGGGGCACATTGGGTAGCGACGAACATCGATCCGACTCGCCCGACCGATCGAGGACTGGTTCCAGGCAACGGGGCAGCAGTCGCAGCCGTGCGGATGGCCGTAGATGCGGAGCCGGAGGTGGCCGGCAAGCCCTATCGGCCGCTCCTAGACGACACCGTCAGCCGACTCAGCGCTCATCACCCGCTGTTCGTCGGGGACCGGCTTGACACCGACATTGCAGGGGCGGTCAACGCCGGCCTCGACAGTATGTTGGTGCTCTCCGGTTCCCACCGCGCTGCCGAGTTGTTCGACGCCGCACCCGGAGAACGACCAACCTTTGTCGGGCAAGATCTCCGTGCGCTATTACGGCCGGCACTGGCCATCAGCCAAAACGGAGACGAATTCCACTGCGGTCAGGCGAGTGCCTCCGTCGTAGAGGGTCAGCTCATCGTCCAGCACAACGGATCGAGTGACATCGAGGCGACCTGGGCCGCCGCCCGTGCCGCGTGGTGGGCTGCTGATCATGGTTTGGTCATCGATTCCCGCAACGCGGTCTGGCAACTTGCCAGGAATGATCACCTCGAGTGACGCTGCGGTAGCGTTCAATGCGGCGCTGCGGCGTCCACCGGCCGGCATACTCAGCGGTAGAAAGGCATCCATTGTGTCCGAGGCATTTCAGACCTACATCAACATGGTGACCGGTGTCACCAAGAGCACCCAGGCGAAGGCGTCAGCGACCGCTCGGGCGTTGTTCAGACAAGCCGGCCTGGAAGATGTGGCCGTGGAGGCCGGCGAGCGCGTCACCAAGCTGGCCGAGGAGATCATGAACGCAAGTCGGATCAACCGAGAGCTGATGCAGCACTTCGTGACCGCGGAGGTGGACAAGGCCGCGGGGAGGCTCGGCTTCGCGCGCGCAGACGAGGTCGAGGCACTACGTGCCGAGGTCGCTTCGTTGCGAGCACAACTGGATGAGGCCGTGGCGCGTGCGGCACAATCCGCTCCAGCAACGAAGGCGGCGGCAAAGAAGACGCCAACCCGAAAAGCGAGCCCGACGACGACGCCAACCAAGAAGGCGACCGCGGCGAAGTCCACTAGCGGGAAACCGGCGCGCAAGTCAGCAGCCACCACAAAGCGCACCAGACCGTCCGGAGAGAAATGACCGAGCAGAGTCGGGACGAGCCCGAGGATATGGAGCCGACGATCGCCCCACCGCAGACCGGTAATCCCGCTGTGGACGATGCGCTACTCGAACTAGCTGATCTTGCTTCAGCGCCACTCGAGGAGCACCACGATCGGCTCGGATACGTTCATGCTGCATTGCAGGAAGCCCTGGATCGACCGGACGAGGATCAGTCGCACAACGCTGAGCCGGCCTGAGCAGTGACCGAGCGCCTTGATCTTGAAATGGTCAGGCGCGGGTTGGCCCGATCGCGAACTCATGCCCAGACCATGATCAGCGCCGGTCAGGTCATAGTGAACGGTGCCATCGTGAGGCGGTCCGGCGACCGCGTACCGCGGTCTGCAGACATCGACGCACCCGCTGATCGGTACGTCTCGCGAGGTGCCCGGAAGCTTGTCGGCGCACTTGACGATCTCAACCTCCGAGTCGATGGACGAGCCCTCGACGCGGGGTCGTCAACTGGTGGCTTCACCCAGGTTCTGCTGGACCGTGGCTGCCGGGAGGTGATCGCCGTTGACGTTGGCAGTGATCAACTGGCTTCGGTTTTGCGGGCCGATCCACGGGTTCGGCTGCATGAGAAAACAAACCTTCGAGATCTGCAACTCGACCATGTCGGAGGTGCTCCCGTTGATCATGTCGTTGCCGATGTCTCTTTCATCTCATTGACGCTTCTCATCGGCCCACTGGTGTCGGTCACTCGGGACGACGGCTGGCTGTTGTTGCTGGTCAAGCCACAGTTCGAGGTCGGACGGGAACTGTTGGGCAAGGACGGTGTGGTGCGGTCGGCGGCTCATCACGTGCTCGCACTATCAAATGTGATCGAGGCAGCGGCGGCGCGCGGCTGGCCTTGCGTAGCCGCGGTACCGAGCAGGCTGCCCGGCGCCGCTGGCAACCGTGAGTTCTTCGTCCTCTTACGGCAAGCTGAATGTCCGCCAGAGCTGGACCTCACCGCCCTCGTCGCAACGTAGCTGCCGATTCAACAAGCGCTGTCGGCGTGGCGGAAGCCAGGAGCGAGGCAATCAAATCCAGCGAGCAAGCAGATACTCAATATGCTGTTGCAGGTGACCAAGGCTGCAGCCCAGAGAGATGGCCAGCACAGTGGTGCAGGTGCAGATTCGGTACGCCGCGTCGCCGTGCTCACGCACATGGGCCGACCGGCCGCAATTGCCGCAGCGAATCGACTCGTCGAGGGATTGAGCGCGGCCGGCATCGTGTCCGCGCTGCCTGCCGGTGATCTGCCCGAACTCGATGATCGGCTGGCGCACGCAGTGATGCCGCTCTCCAAGCCGGTCAAGCTCGAGGACGGAATCGAGCTGATGGTCGTCTTAGGGGGCGACGGCACCATCCTGCGCGCGGCGGAATGGGTGGTGGCCAGCGAGATTCCGCTGCTGGGAGTCAACCTCGGACATGTCGGTTTCCTTGCCGAGGCGGAGTCTTCGGAGATCGACAGCATCGTCGCTCATGTCGTCGCGCGGTCCTACACGGTCGAGGAGCGATTCACCATCGACGTCACACTCCGCGACACCAAGACGTTCCAGCCAGCGTGGTCGTCGTACGCGATCAATGAGGTGTCGATCGAGAAGGCCGCGCGGGAGCGGATGCTTGAAGTCTTGGTCGAGGTCGATGGCCGGCCGCTGTCGCGCTGGGCTTGCGACGGAATGCTGGTCTCAACTCCCACCGGCTCGACCGCGTACGCCTTCTCGGCCGGTGGTCCCGTGGTCTGGCCGGGCGTCGAAGCACTCGTCGTGGTACCGCTGAGTGCCCATGCGCTGTTCGCCCGGCCGCTGGTGCTCAGCCCGACGTCGACGGTCGTTGTCGAAGTTCTCGACGTCTCCCCGACACACGGCGTGGTCTGGTGCGACGGTCGCCGCTCCGTCGAACTGCGGACCGGCATGGAGATCGAAGTAACCAGGGGACGGCAGCGGTTGCGACTAGCCCGACTCTCTCAAGCCCCCTTCACCGATCGGCTGGTCCAGAAATTCGGCCTGCGAGTGGAGGGCTGGCGCGGCTCAGCCGACCCGGCCATCACCGTGATCGACACTCCTGCATGATCACCGAGCTGCGGATCGCCGACCTGGGCGTGATCAGCGACGCGATCATCAGTCTGCATCCCGGTCTCACCGTGGTCACCGGCGAAACTGGCGCAGGCAAGACGATGATCATCAGCGGGCTCGGCCTGCTGCTCGGCGGCCGGGCTGACCCGCGGTCGGTACGTCGCGGGTCGGAGCGGGCTCGCGTGGAAGGCCGCTTCAAGATCGACAACCTTGAGCTGGCGCAGACTGTGCAGGAGGCCGGCGGTCAACTCGATGATGACGAGCTCATCGTTGCCCGCCATGTCACCTCGGCCGGGCGCTCCCGTGCCTACGTGGGCGGCGCCCAAGTGCCTGCCAGCGTGTGCGCGGAGCTGACGGCCGCACTCGTGCGGATCCACGGCCAAGCAGAGCAGGAACGCCTCACCGAGGCGGATCGTCAGCGGCAGCTCCTGGATCGCTTTGCCGGTGTCCCGGCACTCGAACCGCTGGCGAGATACACGAGTCTTTGGGCAGAGGATCGTGCGGCGCGGACAGAGTTGGCCCAATTGCGTACGGAGGCCCAGCGTCGGGCTCGCGAGATTGATCTGCTGAGGTTTGGTCTGGACGAGATCGAGCGGATTGCTCCTGCCTCCGGCGAGGATGTCGCCCTGGCAGCCGAGGCGCTGCGTCTGCAGTCCGCCGACGACCTCCGGGATTCGGCCGAGTCGGCCGTCCAGGCACTCGCTGGGCCAGATGATGAGCCCGGTGGTGCGTTGGTCATGCTCTACGCGGCCCGCAAAGTCTTTGAATCGGCAGTCTCCCGGGATCCCGCCGCAACCCAGTTGGGTGAACGGTTGGTGGATGCGAGCTACCAGCTCAGCGATCTCACCGCCGACTTGGCGCGCTACCTCGACAGCCTGGAGAGCCAACCCGGCAGGCTGGAACAGATCGCCGAGCGCCGGGCCCAGCTAAGTACGCTCACCCGGAAGTACGGCACCACGTGCGACGAGGTACTGCAATGGGCCGCCGAGTCCGCTGTCCGGCTCACCCAGCTCGAGCAGAGCGACGAGCGGATCGCAACCTTGGAACAGCGGGTGGATGCGCTCGCGACGGATCTCGCATCTTTGGCTGGCCAGATCAGCAGGGCCCGACACGAGGCGTCGGGTAGGTTCAGCAAGTTGGTGCTTGCGGAACTTGCCGCCCTCGCTATGCCGCATGCCCGATTGAGCTTCGACGTAACGAGCGCCGAGCTCGGGCCGTCGGGTGCCGACCGTGTGGAGCTGACCTTCGCTGCCAATCCGGGGAGCGAGCTTCGTAGCCTCGGCCGGGTGGCTTCCGGTGGCGAGTTGTCCCGCGTCCGATTGGCCTTGGAGGTCGTGCTCGCTGGCGGTCACGAGGCCGTCACGTTGGTATTCGACGAGGTTGACGCCGGGGTTGGCGGCAAGGTCGCCGTCGAGGTGGGAAGACGGCTTGCCCGGCTCGCCCAGCACAGTCAGGTCGTGGTCGTCACCCATCTCGCACAGGTCGCCGCCTTCGCTGATCGGCACTACGTCGTGGTGAAATCCGACGATGGCCAGGTGACGACGAGCGGCGTTGTCCAGGTGGCGGACGAGGATCGTGCGGTGGAGTTGGCCCGCATGATGGCAGGACTGGACACCACGGAGTCGGCGTTGGCTCACGCGGGCGAGCTGGTGGAGTTGGCCGCGTCGGCACGAGCGTCGAATTAGGATCTGGCACTCCGGGTACACCGCCGCCTACGGCACCAGGATCGCCCGCCCGCGGACGTTGCCAGCATCGAGGTCGTGCAGTGCATCGGTCGCGGCGTCCAGCGGATAGGTCTTGGTGTGCAGGGTCACCCGACCTTGCTGTGCCAGCGCCATCAGCTCGGCCAAGTCGTTGTACGTACCGACAATGTTGCCGATGATGTTGCGCTCGGTGGAGATGATGTCCAAGGTCGGGATTGTCAGGGTGCCGCCGTACCCGATGACGAAGTAGGAACCAGCGGGCCGGGTCATCGTAAACCCGTCGTTTTCGGCCCCCTGCTCCGCGACGAAGTCCAGCACGACATCGGCGCCGGCACCTTGGGTGAGGTCCTTGACGGCCTCGACCTGCTGGCCGTCGGCGACCACGGTGTGCTCCGCGCCGAGTTTTCTCAGCAAGCGCCAGCGCGTCTGGATGGCGATCCACGACGATGATCCGCGTTGCAGTCAACGCGGCCAGACACTGGACCCCGATGTGCCCGAGGCCGCCCGCGCCGATCACGACGCACGTGGTGCCCGGATAGAGCAGGGGAATCGCCTTGCGAACGGCGTGGTATGCCGTGATGCCGGCATCGGCGAGAGCGGCGACGTCTTCGGGCCTGGTGCTCGGGTCGAGTTTCACGCACGCGCGCGCTGATGTGAGCAGGTACTCTGCCATGCCGCCGTCGTGAGATAGGCCTGGGAAGGAGCTGTATTCGCAGTGCATGTCGTTTCCGGCCCGGCAGGCACTGCACAGTCCGCACGTCGGAGTGGGATGCAAGATCACGGTGTCGCCAGCCTGGACGTTCGTCACCGCGGGACCGACCTCGTGCACCCAGCCAGCGTTCTCATGGCCGAGCGTGTAGGGAAGCTTCGGGCTCATGGCTGCGTCCCACTGACCTTCCATGATGTGCAGGTCGGTGCGGCACACCCCAGCGCCGCCGATCTTGACGATCACGTCGAGCGGGCCAACGATCGCTGGCTCTGGCACCTCCTCGACCACTGGGTCCTGGTGATATCCATGCAGACGGACGGCTCGCATCTACTCCTCCTTCTCCCCAACGCCGATACTCGTATAGCGGTCATGCAGCATGTCACGGCACATCCCGGCGTTCGCCTCCAGACTGACCCGTGTGAGTCGGGCCCGGCCGAGGTGGGCACGTACCGTGTCGACCTCGAGGCTCCTGCCGGTGAGAGTATCCATCAGCAGCGGATCGTCATCTCCGCCAGGCAAGCCCAGCTCGATATGTCTCGCTCGCAGCCGCTCCCGGTCCGGGGTGTCTACGGCATCCCCGAGCCGTAGAGCCGCGACCTGCGGGAAGTCGGTGGCGGCGTGGTCGACGTCGGAAACGTCGAAGGCATCCTTGTCCAAGGGCCAGATCGTGGGCCCTTTGTGTACATGGATGTTCTTGATGCCGAGCTCCTCGGACTTCGCCAGATAGCGATATGCCTCAGGGTCGGTGAGCTTCCAGCCGCGGGAATCTCCCTTCCACTCAGCGGTGTAGAGCTTGACCCCCTTGGGGTGCCAGCGTTCCACGTTGGCCTCGAGCTCCTCCACGCCGGCCGCTCCGTCACGTGGGTCCGTCTTGCAAGTGGCTGTTCCGATCGGCAAGGGGGCAGATCAACGAGGAGGCCGGTCAACGAACTGACAGCCAGTCATCGCCAGCCGTACATGCGCTCTCCGTGCTCACTGTAGACCCGCACCTATGGCCTCTGGCTACCCTTGAGTAGGGGCAATCTGAGCCAGTGGTCGGCTATAAATCGAGGCGCTTCGTCTAGAGCGACGCGGCAAGTTGCCCATCTGCGTGCAGTCTCATGAGGCTCTCATCTGCTGCTGCATAACTTTCCCAGCATGCGGGTGTTGGTCGTCGAAGATGACCTACCGATGGCGGCTGCGATCAGGCGAGCCTTGCGGGGGGTCAACGTGATCGGAGACGTGGCAGGTACATCGGGCGCCGCGTGCGCCATGCTCGCGGATACGGCGTACGACGTCGTCGTGCTGGACGCGATGCTGCCAGATGCGGACGGCTTCGTTACCTGTCGTCGGCTGCGCAGCTCTGGTGAGTGGACCCCGATCATCATGGTCACCGCACGCGATGGCGTCGATGACCGGATCCGCGGACTGGATGCCGGAGCCGACGACTACCTCAGCAAGCCGTTTGCGTTCGGGGAGCTACTCGCGAGGTTGCGGGCGTTGGCGCGCCGCGACGCGGGGGAGCGGCCGGTGATCATCACCGTTGGTGCGCTGCGGCTCGACCCGGCGTCTGCCCAGGTCTGGCGCGCCGAGCACGAGATCAGGCTGTCCACCCGCGAGTTTGCGCTTCTCGAGGCGTTCATGAGGAGCCCCGGCCAAGTTCTCAGTCACAGCCAGCTGCTCGATGCGGCGTGGGACATCGGACACGAGTACCGGTCCAACGTCATAGAGGTCTACATCCGCTATCTCCGGGAAAAGATCGATCGGCCGTTCGGCGTACGGTCGCTTGAGACTGTTCGCGGGATGGGTTACCGGCTGCGCCGCGACGGCGGCGGATGAGCCGGCCGCCTATCGCACGTGAGTTTTCTCCATCCGCTGATATTTGAGGACCCACGTTGCACGGGTGGGAGGATGGACGGCGACATGCGACTTCCCACCCTGCTGCGCAAACGCGGAACACCGGCCCAGATCGGCGGTGTGGCGCGCCTTGATCGGCGTACCAAGAACCTCACCAAACGGCTCCGCGCGGGCGAGATTGCCATCATCCATCACAGTGATCTCGATCGGGTCAGCGCGGAGGCGCTCGTGGAAGCCGGTGCCGCCGCTGTGGTGAACGCGGTGTCATCGGTGTCTGGCCGTTATCCCAATCTCGGGCCTGGAATTCTGCTCGAGGCCGGCATCCCGTTGATCGACAACGTTGGCGATCACGTCTTCACGCGAGTTCACGAAGGCGACCGGCTGAGTCTCGACGGCGGTAAGTTGGTCGACCCGTCAGGCAACGTCGTCGCGGAGGGAACCTTCTACACCACAGAGATATTGGAAGATCATCTGGAGTACGCCCGCAACGGTCTGTCAGATCAGATCGAGGCGTTCGCCGACAACACGATGACCTACTTGCGAGTCGAGAAGGAGCTGTTGCTGGAAGGCGTCGGGGTTCCTGACGTGGTGTCCCAGATCGAGGGCCGGCATGTCTTGATCGTGGTTCGCGGTTACGACTATCGCAGCGACCTCGCTGCCCTGCGGCCCTACATCTCGGAATATCGACCGTTGCTGATGGGTGTCGACGGAGGCGCTGATGCACTCATCGAGGCCGGCTATCAACCCGACATGATCATCGGCGACATGGATTCGTGTACTGATGAGACGCTACGGTCCGGCGCGGAACTCGTCGTGCATGCCTATCACGACGGTCGGGCGCCCGGGCTGGAGCGGATCGAGAAGCTGGGTTTGCGGGCCGTCGTCTTTCCTGCCCTCGGCACCAGTGAGGACGCCGCCATGCTGCTTGCGGATTCGAAGGGAGCAAGCCTGATTGTCGCGGTGGGCACCCATGCCTCGCTGGTGGAATTCTTGGACAAAGGTCGGGCGGGAATGGCTTCCACGTTCCTGACTCGGCTTCGTGTCGGTCCGAAGCTGGTCGACGCCAAGGGCGTGTCGCGGATCTACCGCAGTCAGATCAAGACCTGGCATTTGATCTTGTTCGTATTGTCCGGAGTCATTGCGCTGCTGACTGCGTTGTTGTTCACCGACGTCGGCTGGGCATTTGGCAATGTCATCGCTGCCCGAGTCCGGGACTTGCTCTACTGGATAAAGGAACTCGTCACTTGATCAACTTCCGCTACCACATCGTGTCGTTGATGGCGGTCTTCATTGCTTTGTCGGTAGGGATTGCGGTAGGCGTGTCGCTGAGCCCATCGGTGGATCAGGGACTGCTGCAGCAGGCCGCGCAAGACCGCAAGCAGGTGACCGATCTGCGAACTGAGCTGGATCGACGCAAGGCGCTGGACAGCTACCGCAATGACTACGACGAGCAGGTGGGCACTGCTGTCACTGCCGGTGTCTTGAATGGGCAGCGGGTCGCCATGGTGGCCATGCCCGATGCTCCCACCGATGTCTTGCGCTCCATCTCCGATGCTGTCGTCGGGGCCGGCGGAACCGTCGTACGCGATGTCAAGGTCAGTGCTGAGGCCTTTGACCCAGCGAAAACCGAAAACATCACCGCTGCCCTGACCAACTATGTCGGTCCGCTCGGCCTCAGCGACGCCATGACGCCGGCAACCCGGCTCGGCGTCGCCCTAGGCAGGTCGATCGGATCCAAGGAGACCGAAGATCGTGATGCGCTGGCGATCGCGGTAGGTGAATCGCTCGAGAAACGCGGCCTGGTCACGATCAGCAAGGATTCGGCAGCACAGGCACAGTTGATCATTGTGGTCACGGCTCCGGCATCGGATCCGCGCCCGACCCCGGAACAACTCGCCGCTCATGTTCAGTTCGACGTGGGCCTGAGCAATCGGGCTGGGGTGGTGCTCGCCGGCCCGAACAGTGAGGACATCGAGGGGACCGACGTGCTGGCGGCACGGTCGGACCCAACCTCAGTGGATAGCCTCAGCAGTGTGGATGTTGCCGACCTCAGTAGCGGCGTTACGACCGTCGTGCTGGCGGGCAAGGAGCGCCTGCTCGGGCGGCCAACTCAGCACTACGGTGCCCTGGCCAAGGCGGATGCACCGCTGCCCGACCTGCCGGTGCGATAGGTGGGGCGCCGACTCTTGGCCTGCGCGGCCTCGGGGGTGACTGCCGCCGTCGTCGCAGCGGCTGCCAATCAGCGTGCGACTGGTGCTCAACAGGGGTCGCGCTGGACGCGAACCAACTTCGCTGGCCAGAACGTGACACTCGCGGAGGGTCCGATCGCGGTCGTCGCACTGCTGGCCGGTGTGGGGGTAGACCGGCTGCTCGACCCATCGGGCCGCCGGCATCTGCCCGTGGCCGTCGCTAGCGCCGGAGCTGCGCTGGTCGGAGCGTATGACGACCTTTACGGATCGGGCCAGGCCAAAGGATTCCGAGGTCACCTCCAGGCGCTGCGGTCTGGCCAGCTGACCAGCGGGATGATCAAGATCGTCGGCGTCGGCGTCAGCGCTGCCGCGGCCGCCGTGCTGCTACAACACTCTCGGCCTGGCTGCTCGAAGCCGGTGTGCCGAGTGCTGGGTGGAGTGCTCGATACCGCCTTGATCGCAGCGACGGCCAACCTCACCAATCTGCTCGATCTGCGGCCAGGTCGAGCGGCCAAGGTGATTATTTTGCTCGGTTCGGGTCTGTCCGGCGTCGGTGCCGCGCCAGCTGTCGGTGCTGCCGTGGGCAGCCTGCCAACCGATTTGGGAGGCCGATCCATGCTCGGCGACTGCGGGGCCAACGCGCTGGGTGCTGCAGTCGGGACCGCTGCCGTTCAAGCGTTACCGTGGCGGCTTCGGTTGCTTGCCTGTGCTGCCGCGGTGGCACTCAACCTCGCCAGCGAGCAGGTGAGCTTCACGGCCGTGATCGAACGCACCCCGCTATTACGCCGGCTTGATCAGCTGGGGCGGCGTCCGGTCCCCGTAAGCCCCAGGACTGACGACAGACAATGCGTGTGAGGGCCGGTTTTGCCTCGGTCGCCGCAGCTGTCGCAGGCTTGACCCTCGCGTCCCGACTCGTCGGGTTCGGCCGGTCGTTGGTTTTCTCCAAGACAGTCGGCGATACCTGCCTAGGCGACACGTACAACGCCGCCAACAGCTTGCCCAACGTGTTGTTCGAGATCGTCGCGGGCGGCGTGCTGGCGGGGGTGGTCGTCCCGGTAGTCGCACGGCATGTTGGGGCAGGCCGAGCGGAGTACAGCTCGCGCACCACGTCGGCGTTGATCACCTGGACTCTGCTCATCCTGACTCCGGCAGGGCTGGCCGTACTAGCCGGGGCGCATCTGTTCGCGAACGCATTCGCCAAGGCTGACTGTGCCGGGAGTGCTGAAACCCTTGCCGCGCTTGTCGTGATGTTCGCTCCACAGGTGTGGCTGTACGGCCTGGCGGTGGTCAGTGCCGGAGTGCTGCAGGCTCACCATCGATTCCTGGCGGCGGCAGCCGCGCCGCTGCTGTCCAGCGTCGTCGTGATCATCGCCTACCTCAGCTATGCCGCCCTAGCCACTCCAGCAGCGAATGAGGACCCATCCCAGCTGACGACCGAGGCACTTGCTGCCTTGGGCTGGGGTACGACCTTGGGCGTGTTGGCGCTGGCTGCCTGCACGCTCCTGCCACTCGGCCGGATCGGGCTGCGGCTCAGGCCCCGGCTGCGATTTGCCGATGGCGACCGATCGGTGATCATCACAATTGCCGCTGCTGGGATCATCGGGCTGGTATTGCAGCAGCTCAGCGTCTTGTTGATCAACTGGTCGGCTCAGCAAACTGGTGATCAAGGTGCGTTGACCCGATTCACCTGGGCAAATGCCATCTACTTACTCCCGTACGCGGTGCTTGCGGCACCGTTGCTGCAGCTGAGCTTCCCGAGGCTGGCCGCAGCTGCCGAGCAGGGCCGCGACAACGTCAGCAACGTGCTCGCCGAAACAGGTCCGGCGACGGTGGTCATGGCATGGTTGGGCGCGTCCTTGCTGGTGGCGACCGCCGTGCCGGTGGCGCGGGTATTCGTCCTAGGCCCAGGTTCGGAGCGTACGAATGCGCTGGCCTGGCCGATTGTGGCGTTCGCGCCTGCTGTCGTCGGGTTCACACTGCTGGGCCTGGCATCGCGTACCTTGCTGGCACAACACCTCGGCAAGGCGTCCGGTGTCGCCAATGCGAGCGCATGGGCTGCAGTGATCATCAGCGTTGCAGTGCTGCGGCCGATAGTCCCTGGCCCGTGGCTCGTGCCGATCATGGCGGGCAGCGTGTCGCTGGGGATGGTTGTCGGGGCCGTAGCAGGCTGGTTGCTGCTACGGCGATCAGGTATGCCGGCCATCGGGCTGACCCGGCCCATGCTGGTCGGGCTTGCGGCTGCCATGCTCGCGGGCGGGCTCGGTGCAGCTGGGTCACAACTGCTCAGCGATGTCGGCATTCTGGCGGCGGTGCTCGGGGCGTGCGCCGTGGCGTTGGTGTGTGTCTTAGTGTTCACAGCGATGCTCAGACTCCTTGCACCCTCAGTCTTGTCCCAGATGTGGGCCTTGCGCCGTCGTACGCCATCGGCCGAGGTGGGTTCGTCGTGAAGGTGGCGCAACTGCTGACCGGGAGCACCGGCGGCATTGGGCGACACGTCGCGAGCATTACCCCCAGACTGGAGCAACGTGGGCACCAGGTCCGGGTGTTCTGCCCGGAGGCCACGGCGGAGGCACAGGGTTTCGCTGCGCTCGGCCTCGACGTTGGTCCGCTGACCAGCCCACGGCGGCTCATCGGCGCCGATCTGATACATGCCCATGGACTGAAAGCGGGCTGGCTGGGACTCCCCATC
>Ga0307292_10000195_pt1 | contig 19857 bp, 20 predicted proteins | sample ER_DNA_149_FD_194471 | JGI IMG/M metagenome (GOLD analysis project Ga0307292, IMG submission 194471) | Bulk soil microbial communities from the East River watershed near Crested Butte, Colorado, United States - ER_DNA_149 | ecosystem: Environmental > Terrestrial > Soil > Floodplain | place...
GAAGCTGAAGAGCGCGTTCCACTGACCGGCCTCCGGCGGGTGTCCGTCACGGTCGAGGCCGAGGCCGCTGAGTCGGCGCGCGCACAGATGCTTGCTCTCTTTCCCGAGGGTTTCGAGGAGTCCGATCGCGGGGCCGCGCTCGAGCTCTCGGCCTATACGGACGCAAGTGGCGAGGCGCGGATGCGGGCGGTCTTCACCACGGCCGTGGCGACCGAGCTGAGCGGGGACTGGGAAGAACGCTGGAAGGAGTTCCACCGGCCGGTGCGAGCCGGAGGGCTCTGGATCGTGCCGCCTTGGGAGGCGGAGACCACCGAGGGTGAGACGATCACGATCGATCCGGGCAGGGCCTTCGGCACCGGGGCTCATCCGACGACCCGGCTCTGCCTCGAGTTGGTCAGCGAGCTGCCGCCTGGGCCGCTCCTCGACGTGGGCTGCGGCTCGGGCGTTCTCTCGATCGCGGCAGCGAAGCTTGGATTCGCTCCGGTCGTCGGGGTCGACCAAGATTCGAACGCAATCGAGGCCGCGGGGCGGAATGCAGAGGCAAACGGGCTCGAGCTCGACTTTCGTCGGGCGGATGCGACCGTCGATCCGCTGCCTCCGTCGGATCTGGTGATCGCGAACATCACCGAGAAGCTCGTCGCCCTCGTGGCGCCACGGCTCGAATGCAGGCAGCTCGTCACCTCGGGTTACTTCGAGCCTCATGTTCCGCATTTGCCCGGCTTTCGCCGGACCGGCCGGCGCACGCTCGAGGGCTGGGCGGCCGATCTGCACGTGCGGGAGTAGCATCCCGCGCCGTGGCGACCTTCTCGATCCGGTTTCTCGGGTGCAAGGTCTCGCAGACGGACGCGCAGGAGATCCGGGAGCGGCTGCTGGCCGACGGCCACGCCGAGAGCGAAGGTGCCGACGTGGCCGTGGTCAACACGTGCTGCGTCACCCACGAGGCGGTTCGCAAGTCGCGGCGCGCGGTCTCGCGCGCCGCGCGAGAGCACGCGCGCGTCTACGTTACGGGCTGCGGCGCCAACCTCGCGAGCGACGCGTTCGCCGGCATGCCTTCGCACGTGACCGTGGTCTCGCGGCCAAGCGAAGAGACACCCGCGTTCGTCGCGGGCGACGTTGGCGCGATCGGGTGCGTTCAGGCAGATGCTCGGCTCGAGCGCGTCCGCGCCTTCGTAAAGGTCCAGGACGGCTGCAGCTTCTCGTGCAACTTCTGTGTCGTTCCGCTCGTGCGCGGCCGCTCGCGGAGCCGATCGGCGGCGGCAGTGCTCGGCGAGATTCAGCGGCGGGTTGCCCAGGGACACCGCGAAGTCGTGCTGACCGGGATCAACCTTGGCTGTTACCGCGACCGCGAGGCGGGCTACACGCTCGCGCGGCTCGTCCGCGAGGCGGGGGCGACACCTGGGCTCGCCCGCCTGAGGTTGTCCTCGATCGAGGTTAATCACGTCGGCCCGGAGCTGGTGGCCGCGCTTCGAGAAACGCCGACGCTGGCCCGGCACCTACACGTCCCGCTGCAGTCCGGGGACGACGGCGTGCTGCGGGCCATGGCCCGGCGCTACACCAGTGAGACCTTCTTGCGGCGTCTAGATGATCTCGGGGACTTCAACTTGACGAGCGATGTGATCGTCGGCTTCCCGGGGGAGGACGAGCTCGCTTTTCGGCGGACGCAACGCGTCCTCCGTGCCGCCGGGGTCACCAAAGTGCACGTCTTCCCGTACTCACCTCGACCGGGAACGAGGACAGAAGCCGCCGACACCGTTCCGAGCGCGGTCAAGAAGGAGCGGAGCGCCCGCCTGCGTGCCGGCTCCCACCAAGCGTGCCTTCGGCGCTGGCGCTCGAAGCTCGGCAGCGAGGATGTCGTGCTGGTCGACCGACCCGGCCGCGGATACGGCGACGACTACTCGCCCTGGCTCGTCGACGCTCCGGTGGGCTCACTCGTGCGTGCGCAAGCAGCCGGCGTTTCGGAAGAGGGGATTCTCGCTGCCTGACGACTGCCTCTTCTGCCGGCTCGTCACTGAGGGCGCTCACGTCCGAAAAGCCGATGGGTTCGTCGCGATCAACGACATCAACCCACGCGCGGACGTGCATCTGCTCGTGCTGCCCGAACGGCACGTCGACACCTTCCGCGAGATCGGTGAGTTCGGCGCCGACGAGTCGAAGCGGATGCTCGAGTTCGTCGCCGACACTGCGCGCGAGGCCGGGCTCGACGACTATCGCGTGATCGTCAACGTCGGCCCGGGTGCGGGGCAAACGATCTTTCACCTTCATTGGCACGTGCTTGGCGGTCATACGACAGGGTTGCCCTGATGAGCCTGATCGCGAGACTGGAAGACGAGCTCAAGCAGGCGATGGTCGCGCGCGACCAGCCACGTCGTGATGCGCTCCGGCTGATCCTGTCCAGCCTCCGCTCGGCCGAGAAGGAGCTGCAGCGGCCACTCCACGACGACGAGGAGCTGCAGGTGCTGCAGCGAGAGCGGAAGCGCAGGCTCGAAGCGGCCGAGGCCTTCCGAGGCGGCGGCCGCGAGGAACAGGCGCAGGCGGAGGAGCAGGAGCTCGCGGTGCTCGAGGGGTTTATGCCGGAGCCGCTCGGCGAGGAGGAGCTCGAGGAGATCATCGACGACGCGATCGCCGAGGTCGGCGCGACCAGCATGCGCGATCTCGGGCGTGTGATGGCCGACGTGATGCCCCAGGTCTCGGGCCGTGCCGACGGCTCCGTCGTCAGCCAGCTCGTCCGAGAAAAACTGGCCTGACTCCAGGTACCACGCGCGCGCAGCCCCCACCCTTTCAATGGGAGGGGCTACAACCCGCCGCCCTCACGGCCAGGCTAACCCCCAAATCACCGCGGTTCTGCATCGGGGGCGCGCCGATTGAGGGACTTTTCGGGTTGATTCGCGCCAGGGCAGCGTGCGTCTGGAGACACATGGCGCCGGCGGCCGGTCGGAGCATTCGGTCCCTACACTGAGGCGCGGTGCAGGAGGTTTTCTCCGTATCGAACGAAGTCGCGGCCGAGCTCGCCACGATCGGCGACGGCGTCCTCGGCGCGCTCCGGGATCGGCTTCGCTGCACGATCATGCTGCGGGGAAACCGCCTCACGATTGAAGGCGACGAGCCCCACGTCGAGCAGGCTCGGGCGGTCGTCGACGAGCTGGCCGAGCTCGTCGAGGGCGGGCACGAGATCAGCCCGACCACCGTCGACGCCGTCGTCTCGGCCCTCGAGCAGACCGAGGACATCCGCGAGGTCTTCGACGACGTCGTCTGGCGCCACCGGGGCAAGAAGATCGCACCGAAGACCGTGACCCAGAAGCGCTATGTCGACTCGATCCGCAGCCACACGGTCACGTTCGGGATCGGCCCCGCGGGAACCGGCAAGACCTACCTCGCCATGGCCCTCGCGGTCGCTGCCCTCTCGAACCGCGAGGTCGGGCGAATCATCCTGACGCGGCCAGCGGTCGAGGCGGGCGAGCGGCTCGGCTTCCTGCCGGGAACGCTGCTCGAGAAGGTCGATCCGTACCTGCGGCCGCTCTTCGACGCGCTTTACGACATGCTCGAGCCAGACCGGCTGACCGCGCACATGGAGAAGGGCGTCATCGAGGTCGCGCCGCTCGCATTCATGCGCGGCCGCACGCTGAACGACTCGTTCATCATCCTCGACGAGGCTCAGAACACGAGCCCCGAGCAGATGCAGATGTTCCTCACCCGCCTCGGCTTCGGCTCGAAGGTCGTGGTCACCGGCGACGTCACGCAGGTCGACCTGCCCCGCGACCAGGCCTCCGGGCTGATTCAGGTGCAGGACATCCTCGGCTCACTCGACGGGGTCGCCTTCGTCCGCTTCGGGCACGAGGACGTCGTGCGCCACAAGCTCGTCCAGCGAATCGTCGAGGCGTACAGGCTGCACGCGGAGGAGACCGGTACCGAGCGGAGCAGATAAGGGGACGTGATCGCAGTCGAAGTCTCGAATCGCAGCGGCGTTCAGGTCGATGCAGAGGGTGCAAGTGCCCTTGCCCGCAGCGTCCTGGAAGCCGAGGGCGTCGAGGAGGGGGAGCTCGGGCTCGTCTTCGTCGGCCCCGAAGAGATCCGCAGCTTGAAGCGCGATCACCTCGGCATCGACGAGTCAACCGACGTGCTCTCGTTCCCGATCGACGGCCGCGAGCGCCTGCCTGCCGGCGTGCCGCGCCAGCTCGGGGACGCAGTCCTTTGCCCACAGGTCGTCGGCGAAGCGTGGCGGCAGCCGCTCGTGCACGGTCTCCTGCACCTGCTCGGCTACGAGCACGGCCCCGAGATGGAGGAGAAGGAGCGCCCGTGGCGCGACTGACGCTTCCGCGCACCCGTCTTCGTCGCGACGGTGACGGGACCGGCCAGCAGGAGCGCCTCAGCATGCCGCTCCGGCGTGCGCCGTCGATTCTCGACAGCTTCAACTTCGCCTTCGAGGGGATCATCCACGTGCTCCGCACTCAGCGGAACATGCGCGTCCACTTCGTCGTCGCGATCGTGGTGCTCGTGGCGGCGGTGTGGGTGGGGGTGTCGAAGCTCGAGCTGATCGCACTCCTCCTGGCGATCGCCTTCGTCTTCATCACCGAAATGATCAACTCGGCTCTGGAGCAGGCGATCGATGTTGCGACCACCTCCTTCGACCCGCTCGCCAAGCTGGCCAAGGATGTCGCGGCGGGTGCAGTTCTGATCGCGACCGTGAACGCCGTCGCTATCGGCTACCTCGTCTTCGCCGGCGAGATCTCCGACCGGAGTTCGCGAGTGCTCGACCGGATCCGCGATGCGCCGGCCAACCTGACGCTGATCGCGCTCGTCCTGACGATCCTCGTCGTGATCGCAACGAAGGCTTACACGGGCCGCGGCACGCCGCTGCGTGGGGGGTTGCCGTCCGGCCACGCCGCGCTCGCCTTCGCCGGCTGGATGGCCGCCACGTACGTGGTCGGCGCCGAGCATCGCTTCTTGATCTCGTCGATCGCGCTCGTGATGGCCTTTTTGGTCGCGCAGACCAGGATCGAGGCGGGCGTTCACTCCGCGGTCGAGGTCGCTTACGGCGGCATCCTCGGTGCGCTGGTCACCCTGGCTGTCTTCCAGCTCTTCTCATGAGCGACGACCTCCTAGCCAGGGCGGAGGCAGTCGCAGCGCGGGCCTACGCGCCGTACTCGAACTACCTCGTCGGTGCCGCCGTGCGTGCCCGTGACGGGCACATCTACGAGGGGGTCAACGTGGAGAACGCGGCGTATCCGCTCGGAATCTGTGCCGAGCGGACGGCAATCGCCTGCGCGGTCGTCGACGGCTGCCGGCCCGGCGACCTGGTCGAGATCGCGATCACCGCATCTCCCTGCGGCGGCTGCCGGCAGTGGTTGCACGAGTTCCGGCTCGAGCGCGTGAGCTTCCGCAAGGGCGACGGGGAGGTTGCCTCGTTTACGCCCGGCGAGCTCCTGCCCGAGACCTGGGACCTGCCGCCGGCATGAAAAGTGGCTTCGTCGCAGTCGCGGGCCGGCCCAACGTCGGCAAGTCGACGCTCGTCAACGCTCTCAGCGGGGGGAAAGTGGCGATCGTCTCCGACAAGCCGCAGACGACGCGGCAACGGATCATGGGCATCGCGAACGGAGACGACTATCAGCTCGTGCTTGCCGACCTGCCTGGCTTCCAACGGCCGCGGGACCCCTTGACCGAGCGGATGCAGAAAACCGTCGACCGGTCGTTCGAAGAGGTCGACGCGGTCCTGTTCGTGCTCTCCGCTCGGGAGCGGATCGGCGCCGGCGACCGTTTCATCGCCGAGCGGGTCTTCGCCCTCGGCACACCGGTGGTGATCGCGCTGAACAAGGTCGATCGGCTGAAGCCCGGGCACATCGCCAGCCAGATGCAGACCGCCTCGCAGCTCGGTGATTTCCACGCGCTCCACCCTGTCAGCGCCGTCACGGGCGACGGAATCGCAGAACTGCGCGAGGAGCTCGTCGGCCTGCTGCCGGAAGGCCCTCTGTACTACCCCGCCGATCGGCGCACCGATCTGGCGGTCGAGCACCAGATCGCCGAGCTCGTCCGTGAAAAGGCGCTGCAACTGACCCGGGACGAGGTTCCTCATGCGATCTCCGTCGAGGTCGACGAGCTCGACGAGAAGGTCGTGCATGCGACTGTTTTCGTCGAGACCGAATCGCAGAAGCAGATCGTCGTCGGCCGCGCCGGCTCGGTGATCAAGCAGATCGGCACGCGCGCCCGCCCGGAGATCGAGCAGATCCTCGGCCAGCAGATCTTCCTCGAGCTCCAGGTCAAGACGCGTCCGAAGTGGCGGAGCGACGCGGCGATGCTGGAGCGCCTCGGCATTTGAAGCTCCTGCTCGCGCTCTTCGACCTCGACGGAACCCTCTTCCTCACACACGATCCGGTCAGCGGTCGAGCACTCGTGGCGACGCTCGAAGCCGCCTACGAGACGAGGGTTGATCCCGACGCGCCGGCGAACGTCGAGCATCGCGGACTGAGTGCGAAGCGAATCGCGCGCAACGTGCTCACGGCGGCAGGTCTTGGCGACGAGAGCATCGACGAGCATCTCGATGCCTGGTGCTCGCGCTACGCGGAGCGGTACCTCGAGCTGCTCGCAGAGGCGGACACGAGTGCTTGGCGGTCACGGCCGGGTGCCGCCCAGGGGCTCGACCGGCTGGAGTCCGCCGGTGTTCGGCTCGGGCTAGTCACGGGTAACCCGGAGCCCATCGCCAGAGCCCGGCTCGAGCGATTGGGGCTGGCGCGCTTCTTCCCGCCCGGTGGCGGCGCCTTCGGTTGCGAGGCCGAGCAGCGGGCGGAGCTGCTCGCGCTGGCCCGCAAGCGCGCCGGCGATTGGCCGGCCGAGTCGACGGCCGAGGTCGGGGACACGCCCGAGGATGTCGCGACCGCGAAGGCCGCGGGCCTTTGCTCGGTCGCCGTCACCTCGCCCCGCAGTCACGATTCCGACGAGCTAGCGGGCGCCGACGCGATCGTCGACGACATGGACGGGATCGTTCGAGCGCTGCTGACGGCCAATCGGCTTTCCTAGTAGCGAGGGCTACACTCAACACATGGCGCAGGCCCCCGCTTTGCCGACCGGGTTCGAGCTGCCGCTCGAGCCCAGGCTCCCCCGCATCGGCTCCGTCGACCAGGTTGCGGTCGAGGCCCGCGCCACGGATCTTTCGCGCCGCTCGATCAAGCGCGAGGCGAAGCTCTTCGCGCTCGACCTCGCCGTTCGCATGATGGATTTGACCACCCTGGAAGGAGCCGACACGCCTGGGAAGGTCGCCGCGCTGGCCTCCAAGGCGGTGCGTCCGGATCCCGCAGACGCGAGCGTGCCCTCCGTCGCAGCCGTGTGCGTCTATCCGAACCTCGTCCAGACCGCGTTGGAGCGCGTTGGCGACAGCGGCGTCAAGGTCGCCTCCGTGGCCACGGCGTTCCCATCCGGACAGAGTCCGACCGACCTGAAGGTCGCCGAGGCCCGGCGCGTGGTCGAGCTCGGCGCCGACGAGGTCGACATGGTCATCGATCGCGGTTCCTTCCTCGCCGGCCGCTACGCGAAGGTCTACGACGAGATCGTCCAGGTCAAAGAGGCCGTCGGCGAGACGCATTTGAAGGTGATCCTCGAGACCGGTGAGCTGGGCACCTACGACAACGTCCGCCGCGCCTCGCTGCTGGCCATCGCCGCCGGCGCCGATTTCATCAAGACGTCGACCGGAAAGCTCTCCTCTTCGGCGACTCTGCCGGTGACGCTGGTGATGTTGGAGGCGATCCGGGACGTCTTCGAGGAAACCGGTCGCCGCGTGGGGATGAAGCCGGCCGGTGGAATCCGCAACGCGAAGCAGGCCGTGCAGACACTCGTAGTCGTCCACGAGACTCTTGGTGTCGACTGGCTCACACCGGACCTCTTCCGCTTCGGCGCCTCGTCGCTCCTGAACGACGTGCTGATGCAGATCCGCAAGGAGAAGACCGGTCGCTACCAGTCCCCGGACTACTTCACGCTCGACTGATGGCTGAGCTCGAACAGCGCGGCGACCGGACGCCAACCCCGTCGCTCTGGGAGTACGCGAGCGCGCCCGAGTCGCGCGACATCGTCAAGCTCGAAGAGCGATACGGCTTGTTCGTACGCGGCGAGTTCGTCCAGCCGGCCTCGGGTGAGTACTACGAGACCATCGACCCGGCGAGCGAGGAACCGCTGGCCGAGATCCCGCAGGCCGGGCCGGAGGACGTCGCGCTGGCAGTGCAAGCCGCTCGCGACGCCTTCGCGGACGGCTGGTCTGCCGCGGCGCCTGCCGAGCGCGCGAAGTACCTCTATCGGATCGCCCGAATTCTCCAGGAGCGCTCACGCGAGTTCGCCGTGCTCGAGTCACTGAACGGCGGCAAGCCGATCCGCGAGTCGCGCGACGTCGACCTGCCGCTGGCTGCCGCTCACTTCTTCTACTACGCGGGCTGGGCGGACAAGCTCGAGTACGCGTTCCCGCACCGCCGCCCGAAGCCGCTCGGCGTCGCCGGCCAGATCATCCCCTGGAATTTCCCACTGCTGATGCTGGCCTGGAAGATCGCGCCTGCATTGGCCGCCGGCAACACGGTCGTGCTGAAGCCGGCCGAGACGACGCCGCTGTCGGCGCTGCTTTTCTGTGACGTGCTGCGCCAGGCGGAACTGCCACCGGGCGTGGTGAACATCGTCACCGGCGACGGGCGCACAGGCGCCGCGCTCAAGGCCGAGGTCGACAAGGTTGCCTTCACCGGTTCGACCGAGGTGGGCAAAGCGATCCAGCGCGAGCTCGCCGGCACGGGCAAGAAGCTGACGCTCGAGCTCGGCGGCAAGGCGGCCAACATCATCTTCGACGACTGCGCGCTCGACCAGGCGGTCGAGGGAATCGTCAACGGGATCTACTTCAATCAGGGCCACGTCTGCTGCGCGGGCTCGCGGCTGCTCGTCCAGGAGTCGATCTACGAGCCGTTGATCGAGAAGCTGAAGCGACGGCTGACGACGCTCCGCGTCGGCGACCCGCTCGACAAGAACACCGACGTCGGCGCGATCAACTCGCGTCAGCAGCTCGAGAAGATCGAGGAGCTCGTCGCGGCAGGCAAGGAGGAAGGCGCGGAGATCTACCAGCCGCCCTGTCGCTTGCCGGAGAAGGGCTACTGGTTCGTGCCCACCGTCTTCACCAACGTCGCTCAGAGCTATCGAATCGCGCAGGAGGAGATCTTCGGCCCGGTGCTCTCGGTCCTGACCTTCCGCACGCCCGACGAGGCGGTCGAGAAGGCGAACAACACGCCGTACGGTCTTTCGGCGGGTGTCTGGACCGAGAAGGGCTCGCGGATCCTCTGGATGGCGGAGCGGCTCGAGGCCGGCGTTATCTGGGCAAACACGTACAACCGCTTCGACCCGGCGTCGCCGTTCGGCGGCTACAAGGAGTCGGGCTTCGGCCGCGAGGGCGGGCGGCACGGGCTGGAGCCGTATCTGGCCTTCGACCGGGTGGGCGCCTCCGGTGGCTGAGCGCGGCGGTCGTCTTCCCGTCAAGAAGACCTACAAGCTCTACATCGGGGGCGAGTTCCCGCGCTCGGAGTCTGGCCGGACCTATGAGGCGGAGGGCCAGAACGTCGCCCGAGCCTCGCGCAAGGATGTCCGCGACGCCGTCCGCGCCGCACGTGCGGTACAGCCGAAGTGGGCCGGGATGACTGCCTACAACCGCGGGCAGGTTCTCTATCGAGTCGCCGAGATGCTGGAGGCCCGCACGCCCGAGTTCGCGGAGTTGACCGGCGACGAAGCCGAGGTCAACGCGGCGGTTGATCGGTTCGTCTGGTACGCGGGCTGGGCCGACAAGCTCGCGCAGGTGATCGGCTCGGCGAACCCGGTCGCAGGCCCGTACTTCAACTTCACGGTGCCGGAACCCACTGGAGTCGTCGGCGTGCTCGTTCCAGAGGAGCCGCCACTGCTCGCGCTTGTCTCGCGCCTGGCGCCTGTGCTGGTCGGCGGCAACGCTGCCGTCGTGGTCGCATCCGAGTCGCGGCCGCTCGCCGCGATCGAGTTGGCCGAGGTGCTCGCCACCTCGGACGTCCCGGGCGGGGTCGTCAATCTGCTCACCGGCCACTACAGCGAGCTGGCGCCGGTGCTGGCCTCGCACATGGACGTGAACGCGCTCGACGTCACCGGTTCGAACGGGAACGTCGCCGAGCTCGAGCGGCTGGCCGCCGACAACGTGAAGCGGATCGTCCGAGGCTCCGCCCAAGATCAGAGCCCGTGGGAGATCGCCGGCTTCCTGGAACTCAAGACTGTCTGGCACCCGATGGGCGTCTGAGCGTGGCGCCTATTGAAGGCGCATCCAGCCTCCTCCCCTGCGACGAGCCTAACTCGGAATTCGCCGCAGATGGGTGACGTAATCGTCCAGAATTCGTGCCGGTGAACGCGGGCAGGCGTTTCAGTCAGGCGATCTCGGAGGGCGACGGCATCTCGCTGATCGCCCTCGTCGAGCGAGCCGGCGACGAGGGGCTCGTCGAGACCGAGGCCGCAGATGCGGTGATGGTCTCACCCGCCGACGCGGGGCTTGTCGCCGCTGTTCGCGCCCGTACGGAGCTGCCGCTCGTCGCCGAGTGGCCCGGCAATCCGCCGGCAGACCTCGACGGGGTCGACGCGTACCTCCTGACCGTCGACTCCGAGCGCGAGTGGCTCGAGCGGGTTCATGCCGAGCTTCATGGGGCAATCGAGCTGGCTTTCCACATCGAGGACGAAGAGCACCTGGCGACCGCGCTGGAGGACTTCGACCCAGAGATCTTCGTGCTGGGAGCTTCCGACAAGGCGGGGGAGGAGGCACTCGAAGGAGTGCTCGACCTCCTGCCGGACGTGCCGGCGGGGAAGCTCGCGATCGCCGACCTGTCCGATGTCAGCCCTGACGAGCTCGGAGCGCTCGAGCGGGCGGGATTCGACGGCGTCATCGTCGACCCGCGCCGCCTGGCCGAGCTCGCGCCGGTCGAGCCGCCGGAGGTCTAAGCCGTCCGGAGCAACGGGCAGGTGAGGCAGGTGGGCCCGCCGTCGCCCTTGGAAAGCTCAACCCCCTCGTAGACGAGCACGTCCACGCCGGCGCGCTCGAGTCGGCGCCGCGTCTCCGGATTGCCCTCGACTACGAGCGCAACCCTCGGCGCGAGCGCGAGCACGTTCGAGCCCATCGATCCGAACTCCTTGTCCGGCACGTGGACGATCTCGATTCCCCGGTCGCCGAGCAACTGGGCGAGCCGGGTCGGCAGCAACGGCGGATAGGCGACCACGAGGTCGTCGGCGAGCGGGCTCAGCAGCGAGAGCAGGTGCATGACTTCGCTCTCGCCGTGCCAGTGCGGCAGGTCGAAGCTGACGACGTCCAAGCCCGTCAGCTGCTCGAGCGCCTCGACGCCGGCCTCGTTCGTCCGGTAGCCGACACCCGTGAGGAGCGTGCGTTCGTCGAGGCGGATCAGGTCACCCCCCTCGGCCAAGGACGCGCCTTCGAGCCGGCCCGCGACCGGCACGCCCGTTCGCTGCAGGTCGGCCCCCAGCGCCTCCGGCTCGCTGCGCCTGCCCGCCTTGCCCGGACTCAGCAAGACGGCGCCGTCGTCCGCGATCAGCGTCGGGTCATAGACATAGATCGCGTCCGGATCGCCTTCGATCTCGGCCTCGGCGAGCACGACCTCGGCGCCCGCGCCCGCAAGCAGGTCGCAAAGCGCCTCGTGTTCGCGCGCGATCGCCACTGGGTCTGGCTCCGCGCGCCAGCCGTACTCCCGCCAGAACCGAAGGTCACTCTCACGCGGGGCTCGAAGCAAGACCCGCCGCAGGGGTGCCGTCATCGATGGGCAGCCGAAGAGCCTGGGCTCGGCGATCGTCAACCGAAGAACGCCTTCGCGACGTCGTACCACTCCGGGGGCACTGTCTTCAGTTCCGCGGTCGCGTCCTTCAGTGGCACGTCGACGATCCGGTCGCCCTGGAGGGCGGCCATGCGGCCGAAGGTCTGCTCGTGGGCGAGATCCGCCGCTTTCAAGCCGAAGCGGGTCGCAAGCACCCGGTCACGTGGAGTGGGGGAGCCGCCGCGCTGCACGTGCCCGAGCACGGTGACGCGGGTCTCGAAGCCGGTCCGCTCCTCGATCTCGCGTGCGAGCGCGTCGCCGACCCCGCGCTGCGAGAGCCGCACGTGACCGAACTGGTCGGTCTCGCCTTCGTCAGCCACTCCATCCAGCTCGTAGCCTTCTGAGACGACGACGATCGAGAAGTCCTTGCCGCGCTCGTGACGCCGGCGGATGTCGTTACACGCCTCGTCGATCGAGATCGGCTGCTCGGGGATCAGGATCACGTCCGCCCCGCCCGCGATCCCGCTCATGACTGCGATCCAGCCCGTATGGCGGCCCATGACCTCGACGACCATGACCCGGTTGTGCGACTCGGCGGTGGTGTGGAGGCGGTCGATCGCCTCGGTGGCGATGAAGACGGCCGTGTCGAAGCCGAACGTGTAATCGGTGGCGGCGAGGTCGTTGTCGATCGTCTTGGGGACACCGACGACCGGGAACTCGTGCTCCGCGAACAGCCGCGTTGCGACGCCGAGCGTGTCCTCGCCGCCGATCGCCACGAGCGCGTCGAGGCCGGCTTGCTCGAAGGTCTCACGTACGCATTCGACCCCGCCCTCGAGCTTGTACGGGTTCGTCCGCGTCGTGCCGAGGATCGTCCCGCCCCGGGGCAGGATCCCCGAGATCTCGCGCGGGCCCAGCGGCTCGAGCTCGTTCTCGAGGAGCCCCCGCCAGCCGTCGCGCACGCCGATCACCTCGTTGCCGCGCTGAAATGACCGGCGCGCGACAGCGCGTATAACGGCATTCAAACCAGGGCAGTCGCCACCGCCGGTGAGGACTCCGACCTTCACGGCAGCATCCTACGAACGCAGCGAGTGCCGAAGGTGGGAGTCGAACCCACACGGGGCGTGAGCCCCACCGGATTTTGAGTCCGGCGCGTCTGCCAGTTCCGCCACTTCGGCGCGACTTCAAGCCTAGCTCTGTCATAGGGCGACCGCCGATGCGCAGGCTCGGCAAAACCGCGCTTTTGCCGAGCCGTAGGACCGATTCTTGGGCAGAAAAAGGGGGCTCATGGGGGAACCATGGGTTTCCCCATGCTGCTCGTGCTTGAAAGCCGGACGCCCTGCCCTGATACTTCCGCGCACGAAGCGGAACCCGGTTCTCGGCCGGGGGCTTCTTTCAATGCGGAACATCAGGGCAACGGAGGAGGAAGAGTGACGAAACGCTTGACGATTGGCGCACTCCTGATCGCAGTCGCCGCGCTGGCTCTCACGGCGGCGGGATGCGGCGGAGGCAAGAAGAAGAGCAGCAGCAGTAGTGGGAGCGGCGGCAACGGAGTCACAGCTCTGCCCGCGTCTTCGTGCAGCCCGGTTCAGTATCAGGGCGAGGGCAAGCCCGACTACCTGATCGCGTCCGACCTGCCGCTGATCGGCGGCTCGAGGACCCAGACGATCCAGATGAACAAGGCGATCGTCTACGTTCTTTCCCAGCAGAACTGGAAGGCCGGGGACAAGAAGATCGCGTTCCAGGCGTGCAACGACGCGACGGCCCAGCTTGCGAAGTGGGACCCGACGAAGTGCAGCGCAAACGCTCACTCGTACGCAGGCGACAGCAGCCTGATCGGCGTCGTGGGAACGTTCAACTCCGGCTGCGCCGCGATCGAGATTCCGGTCTTGAACAAGGCTCCGGGTGGCGGCCTGATGATCGTCTCGCCCGCCAACACCTACGGCTGCCTGACCGAGCCTTGCGCCGGCAACGAGCCCGAGAAGTACTACCCGAGCGGCACGCGCAATTACGCGCGCGTCGCGCCGAGCGACCCGAACCAGGGTGCGGTCGACGCGAAGTTCCTGAAGGACAAGGGCGTCAAGAGCGTCTACATCCTCAACGACAAGGAGGCGTACGGCCTCGGCGTCGCCAAGAACTTCTCCGGCGCTGCCAAGGCGCTCGGGATCAAGGTCACGGGCTTCTCGGCCTATGACCCGAAGTCGCCGAACTTCCAGGCGACGTTCACGAAGATCAAGAACACGAACCCGGACGCGGTCTTCATCGGCGGCCTGATCGACGAGAACAGCGGCCAGCTGATCAACGACAAGGTCGCGGTGCTCGGCGACAACAAGAAGGTCCTGCTGATGCTTCCCGACGGCTTCACGACCGATGCGGTCTTCCAGCGGTCCGAAGGCGGGACGCCGAATGCGAACGGTGCGTTCTTCACCGTCGCCGGTGTAGGCATCGACAAGTACAAGGGGGCCGCGCTCAAGTTCATCGACGGCTTCAAGAGTGAGCTCAACGGCAAGCCGGTCGACCCCTACGCGATCCTCGGCGCTCAGGCAGGGCAGGTGCTGCTAGACGCGATCGAGCGATCCGACGGGAGCAGGTCGTCCGTCATCGAAGAGGTCTTCAAGACCAAGATCAAGGATGGTCTGATCGGGGACTTCGAGCTGAACAAGAACGGCGACCTGACCGGTGCCAACGGCGCCGCCCTCCTTTACACGGTCTACGTGGGCGAGGGAGGACATCTGAAGACGCTGACCACGACGAGCCCCGAAGCGAACCTCGTCGCGGCCGCGCGAAAGGCGGCTTCAGGCTAGGAAACGCGACCTTCGGGGAGGGCCGTCAGGCCCTCCCCGAAGGCCTTACCCGATCCGACACTGGCAGCCGAAGCCCGCACCAGCCCGACCTCGCCGCTGTCCGCGCTTCGCAACCGGCGGCGGCCCGCCTTCCTGTCAGTGCTCGGTCTGGTCTTCGTCGGGCTGCTGATCGCGTGGTTGATCGTCAACCTGATCAAGACCCCGACCGACTTCTTCAACGTCTTGCTGATCGGCTTCACCCAGGGCGCCGTCTACGCCTTGGTCGCTCTCGGCTACACGCTCGTCTACGGGATCCTGCAGCTGATCAACTTCGCGCACGGCGACGTGTTCGCGCTGACCGGGCTGGTCGCGACCACCTTCATCTCCTCGTGGTTCGGCCTCGACAACGGGACCGCCGTGTTGACGATCGGCGGCGGCCTGCTCGTCACCTTCCTAGGGGCGGCTGCGCTCGGCGCGGCTGTGAACACGTCGATCGAGTTCCTGGCCTACCGCCGCCTGCGCAACGCGCCGAGGCTGGCGGTGCTGATCACGGCTGTCGGAATGTCGTTCATCGTCCAGAACATCTCGCTGGCGATCTACGACGTCAACGCGAAAAGTGTGCCCCACCTGATTCCCGGTACGCCCGTCTTCACGGTCGGCGGTGTTCACTACGACTGGGACGCCTTCTTCGTGATCATCGTCACCGCCCCGGTGCTCGTCGTGCTCACCTGGCTGGTGAAGTCGACGAGGCAGGGCAAGGCGATGCGTGCGACCTCGCAGGACCCCGAGGCGGCCTCGATCATGGGCATCGACGTCAACCGGACGATTTCGTTCACATTCGCGCTTGCGGGAGCCCTGGCCGGCATCGGCGCGGTGCTCTTCCTGACGCAATACAACATCCGCTACGACACGGGCTTCACGCTCGGGCTGATCGCCTTCACCGCGGCCGTGCTCGGGGGAATCGGCAACCTGACCGGCGCGGTCCTCGGCGCGCTCATCATCGGGTTGATCCAGGCCTTCAATGAAGGGCTCTCGTGGTTCGCCCCGGGTAGCGACTGGACACGCTCGATCGTCTTCGGGATCCTGATCGCGATCCTCGTGTTTCGCCCCGAGGGCCTGCTGGGCGAGCGGACGCCGGAGGGAGCGTGATGGGCCCCCGCGGCCGCCGCATGCGTGAGTACACGCGCGGGCAGGCGGGCCGCGCGGCAAAAGCCACCCGGCTCGACGTCCTACGAGCCCAGTGGCGCCGCATCCCCCAGCGGGTGCGGGGCCTGGTACCGCTCGTCACCCTGTTGACGCTCGCGATCACGTACCCGTTTTACGTCGACAGTCTGCCGACGAACATCCCGGTCATCCTCACGCTTCCGACCGTGCACGACACGGTCACGATCCTCATCTTCGTGATCATGGCTGTCGGGCTGAACGTGGTCGTCGGCTACGCCGGCCTGCTCGACCTCGGCTACGTCGCCTTCTATGCGATCGGCGCCTATACCGCCGGCTGGCTCGCCTCGGGCCAGTTCCAGCAGGTCAACTTCCACCTTGGCGCGATCGGTGTCGGCTCCAACGAGACCGGGATCCACATCTCGATCTGGCTCGTGCTGCTGATCGCCGGGGTGATCACCGCGATCGGCGGCATCCTGATCGGCCTGCCGACGCTGCGGCTGCGTGGGGACTACCTTGCCATCGTCACGCTTGGCTTCGGGGAGATCATCCCCCAGTTCGTCCGCAACGCCGACAACCTGCATGGCTTCGACCTCACGCACGGCACGTTCGGGATCAGCCCGATCGATGCACCGGGGTTCGGGGAGACCCTGCACAATGCTGTCGGCCTGCCTGTCCGCTACGACGACTCGTTTCCACCCACCCCGGACCGCCTGTTCTATTGGACCGTCCTTGCGGTGTTGCTGATCACCGTGTTCTGCTCGTGGCGCTTGCGCGATTCCCGGCTCGGGCGTGCGTGGATCGCGATCCGCGAGGACGAGACCGCCGCCGGCGCGATGGGGATTCCGCTGATGCAGACGAAGACCTGGGCTTACGCGATCGGCGCGTTCTTCGGCGGCATCGCCGGCGCTTACGTCGCCACCTTCAACTCCGGTGCCTTCCCGACCCAGTTCGACTTCAACATCTCGGTGTTCCTTCTCTGCATGGTCATCCTGGGCGGCATGGGCAGCCTCTGGGGCGTCGTCGTCGCGGGGACGATCCTGGCCTGGCTCAACGTCGAGGGCCTCGGCAACATCGGCTCTTGGCTGAACGAGAACATCTTCCCGGCTTCGCATCAGATCGACGTCCCCAAGTACACCTTCGGGATCTACGGCGTCATCATCGTCTTGATGATGCTCTTCCGTCCGACCGGTCTGATCCCCGAGCGCCGGCGCAAGCGCGAGATCGAGGAAGGCACTCGCGGGCCGCTGGACGAGCCGCTCTATGAGATGCGCGGCGCCGACGAGCCAGGCGGCGGCGAGCGTGGCCAGCCAGGCAGGATTCCCCGAGGATGAACGAGCAAGCTCCGAGCGAGACCAGCGGAGACCTGCTGATCGCCGAGAACGTCCGCAAGGAGTTCGGCGGCCTGCTCGCCGTCAACGACCTGGATTTCACGATCCCACAGCGCTCGATCGTCAGCCTGATCGGCCCCAACGGAGCCGGGAAGACGACGTTCTTCAACACGATGACAGGGCTCTATAAGCCGACGTCCGGGGGGATCCTCTTCGATGGCGTCGACATCACCGGCAAGCCTCCGCACGCGATCACGAAGCTCGGCATCGGCCGCACCTTCCAGAACATCCGCCTCTTCCCACAGATGACGGCGCTCGAGAACGTGCTCGTGGGCATGCACGCGCGCCTGAAAGGAGGGATCCTCGGCGCGATCTTCGGCACGCCCCGAGTTCGCCGCGAAGAGCGTGAGGCGACGGAAAAAGCGCGGGAGCTGCTGGCGTTCTCGGGGCTCGGACGCGTCGACGACGAGCTCGCCGCGAGCCTCTCGTATGGAGACCAGCGCCGCCTCGAGGTAGCACGAGCTTTGGCGACCCAGCCCAAGCTGCTGCTCCTCGACGAGCCGACGGCCGGCATGAACCCCCAGGAAACGGTGACCTTCATGGACTTCGTCTCGAAGCTGCGAGAGCAGCAGGAGGTGGCGATCCTCCTGATCGAGCACGACATGAAGGTCGTGATGGGCGTCTCCGAGCGCGTGACCGTGCTCGACTACGGCGAAAAGATCGCCGAGGGCGCACCGAAGGAGATCCAGCAGGACGAGCGCGTGATCGAGGCCTATCTCGGCAAGGCGGCCACCGCGTGAGCCAGCCCGCCGCAGCCCCACGCGAGGCGATCTTGCGCCTCGAGGACGTCCAGACGTTCTACGGCTCGATCCAGGCGCTGAAGGGGATCTCCCTGGAGGTGCACCAGGGCGAGATCGTGACGCTGATCGGCGCCAACGGCGCCGGCAAGTCGACCACCTTGCGCTCGATCAACGGCCTCAACACCCCGCGCGAGGGGAGGATCTTCTTCGAGGGCAAGGAGATCACGCGCCGGGCACCGCACGACATCGTCGGCCTGGGCATCTCGCAGTCGCCGGAGGGACGGAGGCTGTTTCCGCATATGACCGTGCTCGAAAATCTCGAGATGGGCGCCTTCCAGCGCCACGACCGCGGGCAGATCAAGGAGGACCTCGACCGGGTCTACTCCCTCTTCCCGCGTCTGGCCGAGCGTAAGAGCCAGCGGGCCGGGACGCTCTCGGGCGGAGAGCAGCAGATGGTCGCGATCGGGCGCGCGCTGATGGCGCGGCCGAAGCTGCTGATGCTCGACGAGCCCTCGATGGGGCTGGCGCCGATCTTCGTCGAGAAGATCTTCGAGATCATCGGCGAGATCAACGAGCAGGGGACGACGATCTTGCTCGTCGAGCAGAACGCCCTGATGGCGCTCGACGCCGCCGACCGGGGCTACGTGCTCGAGACCGGCAGGGTCGCCCTCGCGGACGACGCGAACAAGCTCCGCGAGAACGAGCAGGTGCAGAAGACATACCTCGGCATCGAGTAGCGCTCGCGGACCGCGCGGTACTGGGTAGCAGAGCCGACGTCGCTCGCGATGTCGGCCTAGAGGCCGCGGCGGCTTTGCCGTCGCGGCCGCCTAAACCCGGCCGAGTCGGCCGCCCGGGTTAGTCCGTTGTGACGCGTAACGGAAAATACGGAGGCGAGAGCAGGAAGCCGACGCGTGGCTCGCCGCCGGCGCGCGCGGCGGCCATCTGCAGCGCCGTCCCGACATTCTGCGTCGGCACGAAGCCGAGCTGCCGCGCGGCGACGGAGTCCCGGCAGCCCGCGATGATCACCGCGCCGAGCCGGCCGACGGCAGGGGCGCACGCGCTCCAGTCGGCAAAGGGAAGCAACGGATGGCAGGAGCGTCGCTGGCGGTACGCCTCGATCGCACGCGGATCGGCAGTCGCTGCTTGCTCCGCCTCAATCAGCTCCACCGGTTCGCGTCCGAGCCTCGTGGTCGCCTGGAAGAACATGCGGTACGGCTGCTGGGTGGGGTGGGCGAACCGGCGGTGGAAGCGGTGCAAGAGGATCGCCGTGCCGCCGTCGGCGAGGGGGAAGCCGTCGCGCCACATTCGTAGCGCCAGCCCGAGCGCGAGGTAGGCGGCGAGAAGCGGGTTCGGCCGCTCGCGAGGGAGAAAGGGAGTCGTCCGGGGAATCCCGATCACGATCGCGTCGAGCTGCCCGTCCAGCCGGGCCGAGCGTGTCTCGACACCGCGGAGGAGTGCCTCGGCGTGCGCGACCGACGGCGGGCCGCCATAGGCGGCCGCGATGGAGAGCTCGCGTCGGACCGAGCCGATGATCTGGTCTCTCGCCCAGCTCGGCAGGAGCCCGAACGGGCGGCGGAGCGGCGAGTCGGCGAGCCGGTCGAGCGCTTCTTGCTCGTAGGGATAGCCGCGGGCCGCGCCGAGCAGGCGGGGATGGTTGAACGTGAGCGAGGCGCCGATGATCGGCACTCGCCGCGAGAGCTCTCGCTCGAGTGCGAGTCCGAGCTGCCAGCCCTGGGAAGCGCTCGTCTCGAGAAGCGAGTAGGCGCCTGCGGCGCGCAACGACTCGCGGCCCGACGCGGCGAGGAGGGCGGCCGGCCCACCGTGCAGCACGGTTTCGGCCGCGGTGACGACGACGATCATGTCGGTCTCGAGTAGAAGGGGGTTCACGAACAGCGGCACGCGACCCGACTGGCCGATCTCGACGAGCTCGGGATCCTCGGCGTCGTGAATCGCCACGCGGCCGCGAAAGCGCCTCGCGAACTCGGGTGAGACGACGCCGAGCTGTTCGAGC
>Ga0307292_10000200_pt1 | contig 19684 bp, 20 predicted proteins | sample ER_DNA_149_FD_194471 | JGI IMG/M metagenome (GOLD analysis project Ga0307292, IMG submission 194471) | Bulk soil microbial communities from the East River watershed near Crested Butte, Colorado, United States - ER_DNA_149 | ecosystem: Environmental > Terrestrial > Soil > Floodplain | place...
GCTGGCGATCAGCTGGTCCTCGCTCAGGCCGTCGAGCTTGGCGAGCAGACTGGCCCGGTAGTAGCTCAGCTGTTGCAGCAGGATTTCCCGCGGATCCTCGAGCGAACGGGGAGGTTCGTCGCGAAGCTCAGTCATGAAGAAGAGGCTATGGATTAGTGCGCGGTGCTCGTCAGCGGGTAGAGTTCAGCGTTGGTCCGGCGAGAAGTTGCCGCGCCGCAGCATTCGCCCTCCTGCTATGGGGCCGTCCCATAGCCGCCCAAGTCCAGAGGAGGTGGGGTTCGCGCATGCGTGAATACGAGGTCATGGTCATCTTCGATCCTGACACTGAGGAGCGTTCGGTACAGCCCACGCTCGAGCAGTATCTGAAAGTGATCACCAAGGGCGGTGGCACCGTCGACAACCTTGACATCTGGGGCCGTCGCCGGCTGGCGTACGAAATCCGAAAGAAGTCTGAAGGTATCTACGCGGTCATCAACCTGACCGCGGAACCTAGCGACGTCAAGGAACTGGATCGCCAGTTCACCATCAACGAATCAATCATGCGGACAAAGGTCATCCGACCCGATCTGCACTGAGATGGGCGAGGTTGTCCACAGATTGTCCCTCGCGGGCGCGTAGCGTCAGTCTCGGCTGGCAGGCTGAGAGTCTCGCCGCAGTGGCCGGACATCGCTTGGCTCCCGCTCCTCGGCGACAACCACAGATCCATCACGCTCATCACTACGGAGATTTTCATGGCAGGCGAAACCACCATCACATTAGTCGGCAACCTCACCGCTGACCCGGAGCTGCGCTTCACCCCCTCGGGTGCGGCGGTCGCGAACTTCACCGTCGCGTCCACACCACGCACGTTCGATCGTCAGACCAACGAATGGCGGGACGGCGATGCGATGTTCCTCAACTGTGCGGTGTGGCGCCAGGCTGCTGAGAACGTCGCTGAATCACTGCAGAAGGGAATGCGGGTCATCGTGCAAGGCCGGCTCCGGTCGCGCAGCTATGAGACTCGAGACGGCGAGCGGCGCACCGTCTTCGAGATTGACGTGGACGAGATCGGCCCCGCGCTGCGTTACGCCACAGCGAAGGTCACACGCAATGTGAGCGGCGGCAACCAAGGTGGGTACAGCCGCCCCGCGGCGGGCAGCTCTGGCGACGACCCGTGGGCTGGCGGCACGCCCAGCGCTGCGGGCGCGCGTTCGCAGCAAGGCTCCGATCCCTGGGCAACACCCCAGAGCGAAGAGCCCCCGTTCTGATCTCAGAACTCATTACCTAGACACCAAGGCACATTCCGGCCATCGGCTAACTGCCGCGCCGGGCTCGGAAAGGAGAGCACCACAATGGCCACAACCCCACCAGCACAGCGCAAACCGAAGAAGAAGGCCAACCCGCTGCGCGCTGGCCAGAACATCGACTACAAGGACGTCGCAACCCTGCGGAAGTTCATCTCCGAACGCGGCAAGATCCGGGCACGCCGGGTCACCGGGCTGTCGGTTCAGGAGCAACGCCGGGTAGCGATCGCCATCAAGAACGCTCGTGAGGTCGCGCTGCTGCCCTACGCCTCAACGGCCCGCTGAAGTGCTGCGAGCGTCGGAAGATCGCGCGCCCGCCGCGCTGAGCCAGGCTGGCGCAAGTGCGCCAGCCTCAGCGAGCGGAGCGAGCAATGGACAGAGCGCGAGCCGCCTTTTCCTCTGCGAGCGACGACGAAGTAGGCGGATCCATGCGCGCGATGCGCGAGCAGCTCACAAAAGAAAGGTGCTGGCATGAAGCTCATCCTGACTGCTCCCGTCGACAAGCTCGGCGTACCGGGTGACGTAGTCGAGGTCAAGGACGGTTACGGCCGGAACTTCCTCGTTCCGCGCGGGTTCGCGATCCGCTGGACCCGGGGCGCCGAGAAGCAGATTGACGGCATCAAGCGCAGCCGCGCCGCACGAGAAATCCGGGGCCTCGACCACGCTGAGGAAGTGCGCACCCAACTGGAGGATTTGACTATCGACCTGCCCACTCGGGCTGGCGATACCGGCAAGCTCTTTGGCGCAGTGACCGCAGGCGACGTAGCCGCCGCCATCAAGAAGGCTGGCGGGCCGTTGGTCGACAAGCGCGCCATCCAAATCGCCAAGCCGATCAAGACCGTCGGTCTGCACACCGTCGGTGTGAAGCTGCACGATGCTGTCACTGCACACGTGCGGCTCGTGGTCAATAAAGCTTGACTTGAGCTGAGGTCGAGACTGGTCACAAGCGCCGCGCGAGCAGGCACATCAGCTTTCAAGGGCGCCGCGCGAGCAGAGACAAACCTCTGCGAGCGTCGGTAGGCGCCCGCTGATGATCGGAGGAGCGATGAGCGGAACTATTGTTTCGCGAAGAGTGACGACGACATCAGCTTTCAAGGGCGCCGCGCGAGCAGAGACAAAATGGAGCGCGTGATGATCCGGCCGACTACCGAAGAGTTGGAGCGTCGCCGGCGCGCGCAGTTTGGGCGCACCATCATGGGCGTTTCGGCGCTGCTCCTCATGATCACGAGTGCGGTGCTGCCGCACGTCATGGTGCAAGCGGCGACCCTGGTACCCGGCCGCTCCCTTATTCCAGCCAGCCGCTTCTTCCTCATCGCCAACCCCAACGCGGAGGCTTTTCAGGGCGCGACAAGTGTCGCAGATGCGGGTTTGGCGATCAGCATCACCTACCTCGGCCTCGCGTTCCACCAGGTCGGCCTGATTACCGGCATTCCGTCCTTCTGGGTCATGATCGTCGAAGATGTCGGGCGCTGGACGCGGCGCCTGGTAATGGTGTCTGGGGTGTCGCTGCTGCTTAGCGCCTCGACTGTGGTCCTCGGCTATCAACTGCTGACCAACGCCGGCGTGCCCAGCTTGCTCGGCTACGCGTGGCTGCCCACGCTGCTCGCTGGCCTGATCATGGTCGTTGGTGGCCGTCTCGCCCGTAGGCGCCTGGTCGCAACTTGGTATTGGGAGAAGCCGGAAATCGTCCAGCCGTAGCGCGTCGGGAGATCTCTCCACAGGTTTATCCCCAACATGGGGATGAATCACAGCCCTGTTATTCACCAGGCTGCTGCAGTCTGCGGCTCGGCGGGAGTTATCGCCAAAGAGTCGCCAGGGCGAAGGCAGCAGCCATGCCGCCCATGCCGATGAGGATGTTCCAGTTGCCGAGGGCGTTCATGAAGGGAATGTAGGTGCCGGCGATGTAGTAGGTGATCAGCCATGCCACACCAAGCAGTCCGACCGCGATGAACGTCGGTGGCACCCAGCGCCGACTCGCCGGAGCCTTGATCTTCTTCGGCTTCGACGCCCGCTGCGCTTTCAGCTTCTGCTTCTCGGCGGCGGACTTTCGCGTTCTCGACTCGGGCACCAGATTCTCCTTGCTGTTGAAGTAGGTAGCGTAGTCAAAGACTCGCGGCGCGACCTATGTTGCCCGCAGGCGTGGAACTCCCCACTTGACCGAGAAGGACCCAGACTTGCCCGGACGCACTCCCGCCGATGCCTGGCGCGCGGTTATCTCGGTCCTGCGCCGAGCCCGCAACGCTCAGCGACGACGAGACCGGAGCCGCGGGCCATTTGCTCGTACGCTCACGGCGGCGGTGTGTACTTTCGCAGGCTTGATGATCATGATCAGTGCGACGCACGCCCAGGGTACGGATCTGCGGCCAGCTCGCAACACCGATCTGGTCAGTCTCGTTCAGTCGCAGGCGCGTCGCAATACCGAACTCACCAGCCAGCTGACCGTTGTGCGCAAAGAAGTCGACGGCCTGGCGGCCCGCGGCAACGAGCGATCCGATCTCGCCTCCGAACTCAGTCGGGAGGAGCGTCGCGTCGGCCTCACAGCGGTCTCCGGGCCAGCGGTTACGGTGACCCTGGATGATGCGCCGTCGAGCGTGGCGGCGAACGGCATCGAACCCGACCTGCTCGTCGTTCACCAGCAAGACATTCAGGCCGTCGTCAATGCGCTCTGGAGCGGCGGGGCGGAGGCAATGACGATTCAGGAACAGCGGGTGATCTCGACCACTGCTGTCAAGTGCGTTGGCAACACGGTGGTGCTGCACGGCATCCCGTACGCACCCCCGTACGTGATCAGTGCGCTTGGCGACCACGCACGGCTGCGCGACGCTCTCGCCAAATCCGAGCCGATCCAGATCTATCAGCAATACGTCGCGGCCTACGGGCTTGTCTTCCGCGAGGAGTCCGAGCCCAATGCCGAGTTCCCAGCGCACGAGGGCTCGCTCGACCTCGTTCATGCCCGGCCATACACCGGCTTCGGTGTCCGCAGTGACAGCGGTAGCCGCTAGTCGCCATCAGACCGCGTGATTGCGAGCGTCGGAATGCGCGAGCAATTACCATCACGCTTGGCGGAGAATGATCGGGTGCCTGCCGTAAAGATCCTAGTGATCGACAACTACGACTCCTTCGTCTACAACCTGGTGCAGTACCTGGCGCAGATCGGAGCCGAGGTCGATGTCTGGCGCAACGACGACGCCCGCTTCGAGGATCCAGATTTCGCGGACGGGTTCGACGGGATCCTGCTCTCGCCAGGTCCGGGGACGCCGGAGGAGGCCGGGGTCTGCGTCGAGGTGGTCAGAACCCAGGCGGGCCGGCTACCTATCTTCGGCGTCTGCCTCGGGCTGCAGGCCGTCGGCGTGGCGTACGGGGCCGTCGTCGATCGAGCGCCGGAACTGCTTCACGGCAAAACCTCGCTGATTCACCATCAGGGAATCGGGGTTCTCGCCGGCCTGCCGTCACCGTTCACCGCGACCCGCTACCACTCGCTGGCCATCGAGCCAGCGACGCGGCCTGAGGTGCTTGACGTCACAGCAACCACACCTAGCGGGGTAATCATGGCCATACGGCATCGCGAGCTGCCGGTCGAAGCCGTGCAATTCCATCCCGAATCTGTGCTGACCGAATGGGGCTACCAGATGCTGGCCAACTGGCTCGCGATATGTGGTGATGCAGAGGCTCCCAAGCGGGCCGTCGGCATGGCACCGCTAATGTCGGCACACTGAGCATCCCAGCCGATCCGCAAAGTAGAGAGGAACCAACCATGCCGTACGTCACCGTCGGAACCGAGAACCGCGCTCCCATCGAGCTCTACTTCGAGGATCATGGCTCCGGCCAGCCTGTGGTGCTGATTCACGGATACCCTCTGGACGGCTCCTCGTGGGAGAAGCAGACGGCGGTACTGCTCGATGCCGGCAAGCGGGTGATCACCTACGATCGACGCGGCTTCGGAAAGTCCAGCCGGCCGACCAGCGGACATGATTACGACACCTACGCCGCAGACCTCAGCGGTCTGGTTTCAACATTGGACCTGCAGGATGCCGTTTTGGTCGGCTTCTCGATGGGCACCGGCGAGGTGGCCCGCTACCTCAGCCGCTACGGGTCACACCGGGTGGCGAAGGCGGTGTTCATTGGCTGCCAGCAGCCCTTCATGCTCAAGACCGACGACAATCCGGACGGGTTACCAGCTGAGGTCTTCGAGGGCCCACTCAATGCGGCTAAGGCCGACCGCTACGCCTTTTTCACCGGCTATTTCGCGGACTTCTACTCTCTCGACGAGAACCTTGGCAGTCGCATCAGCGAGGAAGCGCTGCGAGCCAGCTGGCAGGTGGCGGCCAATGCCTCGCCTTATTCGACGGTGTGGGCGCAGCCAACCTGGCTCACCGATTTCCGCGCCGACGTGGACAAGATCGACGTACCGGCGTTGATCTTGCACGGCACCGCCGACAAGATCCTGCCCATCGACGTGACCGCGCGCAGGTTCTCGAAGATGCTGCCCAGCGCCACGTACATTGAGATCGAGGGCGCCCCGCACGGCATGCTGTGGACGCACGCCGAGGAGATCAACCAGGCCTTGCTGGACTTCTTGGCGTAAGGGGTCGGACCCATATTCCGCTAGCGCACACCACTCGGCCGGAACTGCACACTAATCCGCGGACCCACCGATCGTGTGGTCTTCGGGACTGCATGCTCCCACGTGCGCTGGCACGAGCCGCCCATCACGATCAGATCGCCGTGACCTAAGACGTGCCTGATCGTCGCACCGCCGCCTCGTGGACGCAGCAGGAACTGCCGCGGGGAGCCGAGCGAGATGATCGCGACCATGGTGTCTTCGCTCTTGCCGCGCCCAATGGTGTCGCCGTGCCAGGCGACCGAGTCGCGCCCGTCGCGATACAGGCACAATCCGGCGGTCGTGAAATGCTCGCCGAGCGCCTTCTCATAGTGGGCGTTCAAGGCCTCGCGGGCCGTCACCAGATCGTGATGAGGAAGTGGATCGCCCTCACCGTAGAAGCTGAGCAGTCGCGGCACGTCGACCACCCGCTCGTACATCTGTCGCCGCTCGGCTTGCCACGGCACCTGCTCCAGGAGTTCTTCGAAGAGGTTGCTGATACCCCCCAGCCAGCCGGGCAGCAGGTCTACCCAGGCGCCGCGGCCGAGAGGCTGGCGGGTGATCATGCCGCCAAGCGGTCCAAGGGCGAGGTGGTCGGAGGCAGCTAGATCGAAGAGGGACGTCTGAACAACGCTAGACATGCCCTCAGCTTATCAGATATTCGTTTATGTGTTCGATTCAGAAGGAGTCTTCTTCGTCTTGGTCGGTGTCGGTGACGGCGTTGGCGTAGGCGCTTTTGTTGTGGGCGGTTCTGTCGGTGACTGGGTCGTCGGTGGTGGGGAAGGTGGCGTCGGCGGCGCGGTGGCCAGGGTGAGTCTGATCGTGGTGTCGCGGTCGACTGTTGCGCCGGCCCGCGGGCTCTGGCCGATGACGGTACCGCCAGGCTTCGAGCTCTCCCGCTGAGCGAAAACCGGGTCATCGAAGCCGGCGTCCCTGGCCTGCCGGATCGCTGCGGACCGACTCAGACCGTCGAAGTTCGGGACCTCCGACTTGCCGGTCGCGTACCGTACGGTGATCTTGCTATCCAGAGGTACGGTCTCGCCTTCCTTCGGTGAGATGCTGGTCACCTCGCCCGGCTTGGTATCGGGATCTTCGCTCTTGGCGGCTTTCGTCGTGACGTTGGTGAACTTCAGATCGTCCAGATCGTTCTTGACCTCTTTGACGTCCTGTCCAACTAAGTTGTCGGGGATAGTGCCAGTCTTGGGGCCCTCGTTCACGGTGATCGTGACGGTACTGTCCACTGCGACTTCGGTGCCGCCGACGGGCTCTTGCGCAGTAACAGTGCCTTGGGTTCCCTCGTCGCCGTTCACCTTCTCGACATTGACCTGGAGCTTGGCTGCCGTGAGTTGGTCACGTGCCTGCTGCTCGTTGAAGCCGGTGACGCCCGGCACTGCAACCTTCTCGACCGGTGGGTTCGCCGGATTGAACATCCGATAGAGCCCCCACCCGCCCAGGCCCAGCGCCAGTACGATCAGTGCACCGATGAGGATCGCGAGGCCGACTCGACTCTTCTGCGGTTCCTCTTCCTCGTATTCCTCCTCCGATCCCTCCGGCGGGCCGACGGGCGGCGGCGTCGCCAAGTGGGTGGGGGTGTCGTACGCGTTGGCAGCCATCGCTCCAGCTGCCATGGCCACGACGGCGGTTGTCTGCTGGGCGGCGGTCTGTTCGCCAGAGAGCAAGCGACTGATGTCGGCCTTCATCTCCTTGGCAGACTGGTAGCGGTCGGCCGGATCCTTCGCCAGCGCCTTCAGGACGACTGCGTCGATCTCAGGAGTGATCTCCGGGTCCAGCTGGCTGGGCGGCACTGGGGCCTCGCGTACGTGCTGGTAGGCGACACTCACGGGGGAATCCCCGACGAACGGCGGCCTGCCCACAAGGAGCTCGTACAGCAAGCAACCCGCCGAGTAGAGGTCGCTGCGGGCATCCACGGTCTCGCCGCGAGCCTGCTCCGGCGAGAGGTACTGAGCGGTGCCAATCACCGCTGCGGTCTGGGTCATGGTGGCACTGGTGTCCGCTACGGCCCGGGCGATGCCGAAGTCCATCACCTTGACCCCACCTTGGGGGCCCAGCATCACGTTGGCCGGTTTGATGTCGCGATGCACAATGCCGGCCTTGTGGCTGTAGCTCAAGGCGTCCAGGACACCCTGGGTCAGCTCTAACGCGCGCTCCGGCAGGATCTTGCGCCCCTCGCGGAGTATGTCACGCAAGGTCGGCCCCTCCACCAGCTCCATCACGATGTAGGGAACCGAAACTCCGGTCAGGGGATCAGTCTCTTCGCCGGTGTCGTAGACGGCGACGATTGTGGGATGGTTCAGGCCGGCTGCCGACTGGGCTTCGCGGCGAAATCGTGCCTGAAACGTCGGGTCAGTCGCAAGGTCGGTACGCAGCTGCTTGACCGCCACGGGCCGTCCGAGCCGTTGGTCGACAGCACGACGGACTTCCGCCATGCCGCCCCGACCGAGCAGCTCGCCCAGTTCGTATCGGCCCCCGACCGTCGTTGGGCTGCTAGTCATCCCCATGATCCTCCCTCAAACCCCGGGTGCCATTCTCGGCCATGTGACCCCGGACCGTGAAATGCCCGCCCCATGTGGACGTTCGCAAGCTCCTGCAGTCGTCGGAGCGACCGCTTGTCATAGTGCCGTGTTGGATGCGCACTCTGACAAGCTGTTCACGGGTTCCGACTCCTTCGTCGCTTGCCTCGGGCGGCTGACTTGTTCAAGTGGTTGCATCGCAAGCTCCTGCAGTCGTCGGAGTGAACAGCTCGTCATAGTGCGGTGTTGGATGGGCACTCTGACAAGTGCTCGCGGGATCCGACTCCTTCGTCGCTTGCGGCGAGGCGACTCCACAGTCGCGGTTGCAATCAGGCCTCGCCGCAAGCTCCTGCAGTCGTCGGTGCGACCGCTTGTCATAGTGCGGCTTCCATGACGGCGCGGGCGATGGGTGCGGCCAGCCGCCCACCGGCGATGTCGTTCCGCGGGATATCGGCGTCTTCGACGATCACGGCGACAGCGATCGCGGGATCGTCCAGCGGCGCAAATGAGGTGAACCACGCGAACGGTTTGCGCTTGGGATCCGACTGTGCGGTGCCGGTCTTGCCTCCCACCTCGACACCCGGAATCTGCGCATTGTGGCCCGTACCTTCGCTGACCACGACGCCCATCATTTGTTGCAGCTCCTTGGCGTGCTCGGGGGTCATGGCAGTGGACAGCTGTTGCGGCTCGTGGGTTTGGATCGGCTTCAGGTCCTGAGATCGCACAGTGCTCACCACATACGGGTCCATCAGCACGCCATCGTTAGCGATCGCCGCCGACACCATCGCCATCTGCAAAGGGCTAGCCGCTACGTCGTACTGGCCAATCGCGCTAAGCGCCAGCTGCGCATCGTTGAGCTTGTCGGGGAATTGGCTGGCCACGCCTCCGAGGTCGGGCAGGTGCCGTCTGTCGAAGCCGAAAAGTTGGGCTTGTTCGCGGAGTTTGTCCTCACCAACATCAAGGCCCAGGTTGGCGAACGCGGTGTTACAGGAGACTTTGAGCGCCTGAGTGATGGTGATCTTGGTGCCGCCGCAGTTGGTGGAGTTGGGCAGGAAGACGCGGGTGCGGGGCAGCTTGAGCCGATCCGGCGAATCAACCATGGAGTCTGGCGTCTTCCCGTCAGCGAGAGCGGCAGCCGCAGTTACCAGCTTGAACGTCGAGCCGGGGGGATAGATCTCGCGAGCGGCTCGGTTGGACAGCGGGTGCTGGGAGTTGGACGCAAGCCGGTCATATGCCTTCCCCGCAGACTCGATGTCGTGGCTGGCGATGTCGTTCGGGTCGAAGGTGGGGCTGGTCACCATGGCCAGCACGGCGCCTGTCTTCGGGTCGAGCGCGACCACAGCGCCCTTCTGACTGCCAAGCGCGTCGGCGGCCGCCTTCTGAATCTTGGGGACAATCGTTGTCTGTACGCTTGCCCCTTCCGGCGACCGGTTTGTCGCCAGGTCAACCAGCCTGCGTACGAAAAGTGCATCATCTGTGCCCGCCAGCTGGGCGTTGTAGGTGCGCTCCAAGCCTGAGCTGGCGCGGTCGTAGGAGTAGAAGCCGGTGATCGCTGCATAGAGCTCGCCATCCGGATAGACCCGCTGGTATTTGAAGCGATCCTTGGCTGGCACCGTCTTGGCGATCTCAGTCTTGCCGGCCGCCAAGATCGCTCCGCGGTTCTGGGCGAACTCGGCATCGCGCACCCGCCGATTCTGCGGCTGGGCGGCCAGCGAGGACTGCCGAAAGATCATCATGTAAGTGCCGTTGGCTAGCAGCAACCCGAACATGATCATGGCGATGAAAGCGACTCGCCGGATGGGCTTGTTCATGCGCCCGCCTTGACCAGCTGGGTTTGCTCCACGTCCGGATTGATGGGAGCGACCGTCGCGGCGGGCTTGCGTACCTGGTGGGAGATCACCAGCAAGAGCCCGGCGACGATCCAGTTGCAGACCAACGATGACCCGCCCTGGGACATGAATGGGGTGGTGAGGCCGGTCAGCGGCAGCAGCCGAGTAACGCCGCCGATGATGGTGAACACCTGCAGCGCGAAGGCGAACGACAGGCCTGTCGCCAGCAGCTTGCCGAAGGGCTCCCGGCACTGCAGGGCGACGCGCAAACCTCGAGCCACAATCAGTCCATAGATCATGACGACTGCCATCAGACCGGTCATGCCGAGCTCTTCACCGATTGCGGCGGCTATGAAGTCGCTGCGGGCCAGTGGTGTCAGCCCCGGTCGGCCCAGCCCTAGGCCGGTGCCCAGCAAGCCGCCCCAGGCCATGCCGAACTGCGCATTGATCACCTGATAGTAGAGGTCGAAGTTGGAGAAGGGATCCAGCCAGGCGCCCACCCGCGCCCGTACGTGGCTGAAGTTGAGGTAGCCGAAGTACGCTCCCGCGGCGAACAGCAGGGTGCCGAGCACCGCCCAGCCGGCCCGCTCGGTGGCGACGTAGAGCATCATCACGAACAGTCCGAAGAACAGCAGTGAGGTACCCAGATCGCGCTGCCACACCAAGATGGCCAGGCTGATCAGCCACATCACCAGGATCGGGCCGAGGTCACGGGCCCGCGGCAGGTCGATGCCGAGTATCCGATATCCGGCGAGCGCCAGCACGTCGCGCTTCTCGACCAGATAGGAGGCGAAAGCGATCGCGAGCAAGACCTTGGCCGCCTCCGCTGGTTGGAAGCTGTAGGGACCGATATGGATCCAGATCTGGGCGCCGAACTTCTCGGTGCCGAGCCCCGGCACCAGTGGTAGCAACAGCAGCACGATGCCTGCGAGGCCGATCGTGTAGGTGAACCGCTGCAGCGGCCGGTGATCATTGAGCCAGGCGACGACCAGGATGAACATCAAGACGCCGATCGCTGTCCAGATCAGCTGCTGGCGGGCACCGTTGAGTGGCGGGTCGTTGATCAAATCAATCCGATGGATCATGACCAGGCCGAGGCCATTGAGCAAGATCACGCACGGCAGAATCACGGGGTCCGCGTACGGGATTCGCCACCTGACTGCAATATGGGTGAGTGCCGCGAGCAAGGTGCAGATGCCTGCGACGTAGGGAAAGGCCGACGACAGCTCGCCGGTGACATTGATGTCGACCAGGGCGTACGCGCCGAGGGTCAGACCCAGCGCAAAGATCATCAGAGCCAACTCAACCCCGCGCCGCTTGCGCGGGACGACAGTGACAGGCGCCACAACACGCATGATCAGCAGCTCGGCTCCGCCTGCCCAGTGACGGGCGCTGTGGGTATCGGGGTTGGCTTATTGGCGGGCTTTTTGCTCGGTGTCGGGCTCGGTTTTGAACCTGGTGTGGGTTTTGGCCGCGGCGAAGCTGTCGGCTCTGGGCTGGCGCACCTCTTGGCTGCCTCGGTCAGCTCGGCGACCGTCTCGCGGGCCGAGTCCAGGCTTGCGACATCGATATTGGCTTTGACCTGCTCCTGATAGAACGGCGGCAGCTCGCTCACCGTTAGTTGCTGTACCTCGTAGACCTGCGACAAAGCCAGGCCGGGCAGTCCTTCCGACAGACCTTGGAAGATCGCGACCTTGTTTTGGTCGGCGCCCACGAAGTATTGGGTGCGAGTCCACCCGTAAGCCATGCCCAGTCCTGCAACTGCGACGAGGAGCAGAGCGAGCAGCCCGATGAGCGGCTTGCGAAAGCGTCGCTGATGCGGTGCCTGCGGGTTGTATCGCTCCTCGTCGTCAATCGGGGGCGGCTCGAAGTCGGCCAGATTGGTCACGAGGGTCTCGTCGTGTTCATCCTGCTCGACACCCTGACCGCGCCGAACGCCGTCGGTGGGAATCGGATGCTCTGAGGCGGCGCCAAGCACGACCACCTCGTCGGTGCCTCCCGACTCAACGACATCGGCGACGATCACCGTGATGTTGTCGATTCCACCCTCGTGGAGAGCCGCGACGACGAGGCGCTCAGCAGCATCATTCAAGTCAGGCAGCTGCAGAGCGGCCTCGATCACGTCGTCGTCGATTAACCCGCATACGCCATCGCTACAGAACATCAGCCGATCACCGACGGCGACCGGCACCATGGCGAGGTCGGGGTCGTTGGTGGGCTGCCCGTTCAGTACTTTCAACAGCAGCGAGCGGTGCGGATGCATCGCGGCTTCGGTTTCGCTGATCTTGCCGTCGTCGACGAGGGATTGCACCCAGGTGTGATCGTGCGTGAGCCGTTCCAGGTGACCGTCACGGAACAGGTAGGCGCGGCTGTCTCCGATGTGCGCCAGGCCCAGCTGAGCGCCGTCGAACATCGCCCCGGTGACGGTTGTACCCATGCCCTCCAGGGAGAGATCGGACTCAACCAGTTCCGCGATCTTGTCATTGGCTTGATGAATGGCGCCCACCAGCACATCGAGCATCTCCTCGCCGGCGGTTGGACCCTCGATCTTCCGGATGGTGTCGATTGCCACGGCGGAGGCAAGATCACCCGCGGCCGCGCCGCCCATGCCGTCAGCTACCACGAGCAGATGCGGGCTCGCGTAACCGGAGTCCTGGTTGTTCTTGCGGATCAGCCCGATCTCGGAATGGGTCACATACCTCAGCTGGAGCGTCATCTGATCACGGCTCCAGCCGCAACATGGTCTTGCCGATGCGTACCGCATCGGCAAGCGTGATCGTCGTCGGCGCGGTGATCCGCTGGCCGTTGACGTAGGTGCCATTTGTGGAGCCGAGGTCCTCTACATAAATCCCGTTCGGGCTACTGACCACGCGGGCGTGCCGAGTGGAAACGTAGTCGTCATCCAAGATCAGCTGGCAATCGGCGCCACGGCCGATCATGATCACTCCGCCGGCAAGTTCGGCCGAGAGACCTGCCTGACTGCCCTGGGAGATCACGAACACCCGAGGCTCCCCACGCTGTCGCCTTCCCCTCCTGGACGGAGGCGGAGGCGTCTCCAGCTCTTGGGGTTGCGGCTGGTCCGAGGCCCGAACTGTCTTGCCGAACAAGTCACTTCGGATGACCGAGACTGCGGAGAGGATGAATAGCCACAGTAGGGCCAGATAGACCACCTTGATGACCGTGAGGGCGATTTCCGACATCGCGTCTCATCGTCCGCCGGGAGCGTGAACGAGCATTCGGGTGGACCCGATCTCAATCCGTGTTCCCTCCTGCAGGACGGCTTGTTGCACCTTCTGCCCGTTCACCATGATGCCGTTGGTGGAACCCAAATCGACGATGTCGATCTGCAAGCCTTGACCTGCTGGGTTCACCCGGATCTGGGCGTGCCGGCGCGAGATCCCCGGGTCGTTGATCCGCAGGTCCGCCTCACTGCCGCGGCCGATCACGAGTCCGGGTGGCTGCAGCGGATGCCGGGTGCCATTGACCTCGAGCACCAGTGGCGCTCGATTGATGGAAGTTTCACTCGCGCGGCCGCCGCGAGGGGTGATACCGGCGACTGCCTGGGAGGTGACGGTGAAACGGCCGGTGGGCAGGTGGGAGTCCAGCTCGAAGCCGATCTTGATCGGGCCATTGAACACATAGCCCATCTCGCGGGCATGGTTGTGAAGCTCGGTTGCCAACTCAGCGTTCAGAGTGCTGGCGTACGGGGCGAGCTTGTCGTGGTCATGTTGGGAGAGGTGGACGGTGAAGTCGTTGGGCACTAAGCGCTTGTTGCGGGACATCAGCTTGGCCTCGGCATCGAGTTCGCGCTGCAGCCGCGCGGCAATCTCGACCGGCTGCACGTCGCCCTTGAACGCGCGCGCGAAGGCGCCGCTAACCGCGCCCTCAACTTTCTTCTCAAAGCGCGCGAAGATGCCCATGTCCCTCCCTTCCCCGAGGTCAAACTAGATCGTATCCGCAGAACATAAGTCGGCTTGCTACGAAGAGAATTGAGCTGGAACCGTTGCCAGGCGTGCAAAACTGACGCATCAGTCACGGTCCGGGTTCGTGCTAGCCTTTCCCGGCTGGTTCGGATCTGGATGTGATCCGAGCGCGAGTGGCGGAACGGCAGACGCGCTGGCTTCAGGTGCCAGTGTCCGCAAGGACGTGGGGGTTCAAATCCCCCCTCGCGCACCAGTAGGAACCCCCCGCCGACCTGGGTTTATATGGAATCCGCGGCAGGTTCAGAGGGCCCATTGTGGCACCGCTGTGGCACCGACTCAGTTCGGAGGCCCTGGCATGGCATGGATTGAACAGCACAGACGCGCCGACGGTAACCTGACCGCGCGGGTGATCTGGCGGCCCGGTGGTACTCGTGACGCCACCCGCCTGTGGGAGACGTTCGGCGCTGGATCGGACGCGCAGAATCTCGCGCGCGCGGACGGTTTCAAGCGGATGGTCGAGGCCGCTGGTCAGCGGTGGCCCGACGGATGGGTGAAGGGTGAGGGGTTCGTCCGGCCGCCGGATGTCGCCGACCCAATGACGCCTCCACCGAGCTTCGACAAGATCGGCGAGGAGTACGTCCGGCAGATCGTCGACCTGTCCCCCGGGCAGCGGAAGCGGTACCTCGGACAGCTACAGGTGCTGGCACGCACGCCGGTGCGAGGCTCGCTGATCTTCGCGGGTCCGATCACGGCAATCGGTGAGGCGCAGGTGAAGACATGGCTGATCGAGTGGGACCGGTCTTTAAAGACGAAGGCGAACTACCACGGTCTGATCTACGGCGTGTTCGCGTACGCGGTGAAGCGTGGCTATCTGGCTGCGAATCCGGCAATCGGGACGGCGCCGAAACAGTCGAGGGTGAAGCAGTCGAGGCCGGAGCTGCGGTTCCTGACCGAACGGGAGTTGGAGACCGCCGTACGGCTGGCCAAGAGACATGGGGACGTGTTGGCCGTGACGGCCGGGACGGGATTGCGGTTCGGTGAGATCACCGCATTGTGGGTCGGGGATATCGATCTTGACCGCGGCACGGTTCGGGTGAACAAGGCGTGGAAGCGCAATGGTGAGGATGGCGCGACCGAGACCCCGGGTTGGCTCTCCCGGCAGTTGCGGGCGAAACACACGATGCGTGATCACCACCTCGGGCATCCCAAGACACCGCGATCCCGACGGACCATCACGATCGCCCCGGCCGTGGCGGCGCTGCTCGAGAGGAGAATTGATGGCCGACCGGCCGACGACTTCGTGTTCACCAGCCGGACTGGCCTGCCGTTGCACAACGGCGACTTCTACACCCATATATGGCGGAAGCTTATGACCGCAGTGGCGGCCGAGGGGCTCGCTCCATTCCGGTTTCATGATCTGCGGCACACACATGTCGCGTGGTTGATCGCCGGCGGTGCGCCGCTGCCACACATCCAGGCCAGACTTGGCCACGAGTCGATCACCACGACGATCGACACCTACGGTCACCTGTTACCAGCGGGAGATGAGTTGATCTCCAAGATCATCGATACGGCGCTAAGCGGTGGCACCATCCGGCCGGTGTCGACGCCGTGATGGGATTAGAGCTTTGTTCGGGTTCGGTTGCGTTGGATCGGGATCACGTCCGACGTCACCGGTTGTTCGCCGGCGGCGATCAGTTCGTCCAGATGCTCGACCCGGAACCGGATGTGCTTGCCGATCCTGGTGCAGCGGACCTTTCGCTGTCGGACCGCATCAGCGACCCAGCGTGCGGGCACGTTGAGATACGTCGCGGCTTCGTCGATCGTCAAAAGCGGTCGTTGCTGAGGCGGCGTACGCGGCTCACCACCCACAGGGAGTTGGCTCGACCTCATACTCCTGAAAGACACGGCGATAACCATGGCGGTCTCGACGTCCTCGGCATTCGGGGGTACGTGGTCTGCGGGGTGATGTCGTTGCAACCCGGACGTACCCCCACAGGTCGGTCTTTGGGGGCACGGTTCGGGTGACGTAGACCTGCGACCTTCGGCATAACGCGCGGAAGGAGCAGGAGCGTTGAGCGTTGTGGAACAGCTCGGTGTGGCGGACTTATCGCAGGGATTGGCAGAGGCCCGGCGGCTCTGGCAAGACTGGCTTGAGCAGGATCCACGGCTAGCGTCGGCGCCAGCGGTCGACGGGCTTCGGGACTGGTTGATGCTGGTCGGCATCGACGCCGCGGACGAGGTGCTGCATGCGTTGGTTCAGATCGGCTCGCCCTCCGGAAAAGATTGCCGGCCAGCGGCGTGGGTCGTGGCTTGGGCGTTGCTGCCCGGCGCAATTGCGATCGCCCAACGGGCGCCGGCGGGTCCGGAGACGGATGCGCTGGTCGCCAGCCAGCTTTGGCTGGAGATCCGTCAGTTCCCCTGGTGGCGGCACCAGAAGGTTGCGGGCAACGTGCTGGCGAACATGCGATCCGTTCTCGCTCGGGAAGGAATGCTGAAGCGACCATCGTGGGCCGAGCGGCGAACCGTGCCGACAGACAGGTTGCCGGAGCAACAGCTCCACAAGCAGGTTTCGCCTAACGAGGAGCTGATCGACGTGCTGTCCTGGGGCGAGCAGGTCGGTTTGATCGGATCTCGCGATCGCCTGCTGCTCGCTTCATTGGTGGAGCAGACCGATCGGTTGGGGGTCCGGACAATCTGTCGCAGCGGACAGGGACTGATGTCAGCGTCAGCGTTGGCGGAGACGGCGGCGGAATTTGGACTGTCGCCCGGGACAGTGCGCAGACGCGCGCGGCGGAGCATCGACGCGCTGGCGTCAGCTTGCCGGTCGGGCCGATTCGAGCCGTCGATCTAATTGCACAAGTCGCTCGTACACCACTCTGCCGGACTCAACTCAGCGAGCCGAAGACTCTGCCCGAAACGGAGGGGTACGTACCCCTCCTTGACTACTCCGGCGGCCGCCCTGAAAGCACAAAGGTCTGTGCGACCACTCTCGCGGCCTCCCCGATGGCCCAGCCGCCCTTGGTCTTCGGGGCGGATGTCAAGGGTGAGCGAAGCGAATCCGTAGGACGCGAAGCGCCCTTGACCTCTGCGGCTAAGACACATGATTAAGAGAAGCCAGCAATGGTGGCCACACGACGATTTTGCGCATGCTCGCGCGTAAGCGGTCGTTGACGGACAACTTTGGGACTCGGTGCGTTGCTGTCACCGTTGCTGTCACTCCTGGCCGAACGCGACTTCGTGCGTGTCAGTGATCTCTGGCGCGCATGACAATACGGCGGTAGGCGTAAGTGAGGTCCGTGGGTTTACCCAGATGATCGCGGGGCGCCGGACCGATTGACTAGCAGTCTGACTGGCATGGAGCAGCTTGGAAGTGATATGCATTTGCCTTGGTTCAGTTCAGAGGAGCGTCCGAGACGCTATCCGTAAGAACCAGGCGTACGTTTCAGACTGCCTAGGTGTGAAGCACGCCAGATCGTTGTCGATCCCTATGCCCTGAGCGCCGAACCTTCCAGAGAGCGTCCAGGCGCGGTTGCCGATTTGCGCCGCAATAGTCACTCAGCTCGTTACTCACTTTGGAGTTCTTCCCGTGATCGGATTCATCGGAGCGGTCCTGCTGGTCGTTTCCGTCGCCGCCAAGTGGTTCAATCTCTGGGGCCAGTTCCCGGCGGCGTTACCCTTCCGATCGCAGTCCGCGATGGCAGTAGACAGTGGCGTGGGTTGCCGGAGCCGGTGTGGCAATCAGGAGCGAAGCAGCGGTATCCCTCGTCGTTGTCATAGGGAGTTCAGCGCCGGCGTTTGCTCAATGGGACGATCCACCACAGGACGGCAATGGCCAGCCCGACGATGCCGGCCACAATCACGGCGGCCAGGTCGCTTACCACGTCGGCGATTACGAAGTACGTGGCTAGGGTAATGGCGGCCGAGAGCGGTATCAGCCCGATGATGACCTGGCGGTTGACCGAGCGCTTGAAGGCCGCCCGGTCGGTCAGGGGGCTCATGAGCCGGTGCTGGGCCGCCGGGGCGATGAAGATGAGCAGGCTGATCATCGCGCAAATGAACAACGCCACGTATACCGCGTTGTCTAGCCGACTGATCGTGGTATAGCCCGAATTGAATGGCAGGGCTATCAGGAAGGCGACTAATATCAGTGTGCCGGGCACCAGCAGGCGGATTTCGCTCAGGAGATCAGTGAGACCCTCGTCGGGCGGGGCGGGGGATTTCTTGGGCACGGGCGCGGTCATGGGGCTCCTTCGTTGGATGGCGGACGCTGCGGGGCGAACTTACCGGGCGGGGCAGTGAAGCTATGCTGGCCGGAGCCGCGGCGAGGATCTATTCGTGATTCGCGGGGATGTCAACTACTCGGGAGCGTTGGGTCCGACGTAGATGTCGGTCGACCCGTCGGGGTTCTCCTCGACCACCAGCTGGCGTTGGCAGCGAAGGAACTCACTAAGAAGATCCGCGAGCAAACTGACCGAACTGCTTAGCCGTTCGCGCTCAGAGTGAATGGGTCGAATTGCCTGGACGAATTGGTAGTGCCGGGTAATACCACAGGCGAACGTGTTCCACGTATGGCATTCGAACGCGGAACCCCCGACGAATACGAAATGCAGAGGAGTTGACGCATCACTCCGGTTTGCCGATCTGGCAATCACGCCAGCACGGCGGGCGGAGCCAGCGAATCTAAGCGTGGCAGGACAAAAGCCGCCAAGGGAAACATAGAGCGGCGTCCGGCGCGCTTCCCGCGGCAATGCCCAGCCCGATCAGTTGACCGACGCCATTGTGTTCCAAAGCTGACGCCGGCTTGCTAGCCGGATGCCTTCACCACCTAGACGTGCGGGACGGACGAGCCGATGGCGCTGGCTCTGCTCAAGCCGCGGCAGACCTGCTGCCAACTCACAATGGCAGTTCATGAGGTTACTCGTGCCTGCTGCTCTTCGAGGCGGTGGCGTCCCGCAAGGTCCCGGAGCCGGATCTGAGGCTCACTTGCAGGCGCCTTCTCCGGGATGTCGCCTGCCTTCGAAATCGACGCCCCGTACCGGGCAGCTAGTGGCGACGCCGAGATGCCGTGGAGCACTACTGAGAGCAGGATTGTCCATGTAACGGTCTGTAGGAGCATTCCACTGCCGCCGCTAGGGTCGATCTCCTCCAGGGCAAGGAGTGTGAAGACGACCGAGGCGAGCCCGCGCGGGCCGAACCAGCCCATGAATGCCAGGGTGGTCGGACGCAGATGCGTTCCGATGAGCGCGATCGCTACCGGCACCATCCTGATTACCGTGAGGCTGAGTATTGCGTAGAGGATCGGTTGAGCTGAGAGGTCGTGGGTGAGCAGCGCTCCTACGAAGAGAGCACCGAAGATCGACCACACCAGGAATGAGCCCGACAATCCGAGCGTCTCGGTGAACTGGACGGGTCCTGCCAGGCGGCGTCTGGTGGCGGCGCCGAACAAGATGCCACCGGCGAACGCTGCGATGAATCCGTTCCCGCCGATCGTGACGGCTCCCTGGTAGGCGAGCAA
>Ga0307292_10000208_pt1 | contig 19473 bp, 14 predicted proteins | sample ER_DNA_149_FD_194471 | JGI IMG/M metagenome (GOLD analysis project Ga0307292, IMG submission 194471) | Bulk soil microbial communities from the East River watershed near Crested Butte, Colorado, United States - ER_DNA_149 | ecosystem: Environmental > Terrestrial > Soil > Floodplain | place...
GTTGATGTCGCTCACGTCGCCGAACCGGCAGACCATGCTCTTCTCGGCGACCATGCCGGGCGCGATCGTCGCGCTCGCCCGCCGCTACATGCGCCAGCCGACCCACATCCGTGCGATGGGCGACCCCAGCGAGAACGCGCATACCGTCAAGGCGATCGAGCAGTTCGTCTACCGCGCCCACGCCATGGACAAGGTGGAGATGCTGTCGCGCATCCTGCAGGCGCGCGGACGCGGGTTGACCCTCGTGTTCAGCCGCACCAAGCGGACCGCCGCCAAGGTTGCCGAGGACCTGTCCGAGCGCGGGTTCGCCGCCGCGGCGATCCACGGCGACCTCGGCCAGGGCGCCCGCGAGCAGGCGCTGCGGGCGTTCCGGCACGGCAACGTCGACGTGCTGGTGGCGACCGACGTCGCAGCCCGCGGCATCGACGTCGAGAACGTCACCCACGTGGTCAACCTCCAGTGCCCAGAGGACGAGAAGACCTACGTCCACCGGATCGGCCGCACCGCTCGGGCCGGCAACACCGGCATCGCCATCACGTTCGTCGACTGGGACGACATGCCGCGCTGGGGGCTCATCAACCGCCAGCTCGACCTGGGGATCCCGGAGCCGGAGGAGTCCTACTCCTCCTCGGACCACCTGTATGCGGAGCTCGACATCCCCACGGACGTCACGGGGCGCCTCGGCACGGCGCAGCAGACCCGGGCCGGCCTCGAGGCGGAGGAGCTGGAGGACCTCGGGGAGACCGGCAAGGCCTCGGGCCGCCGCGGCAAGGGCCCCGAGCGGCGAAGCGAGGCCACCACCACCCAGGAGCGGCCCCGCCGCAACCGCAACCGCCGGCGCACCGTCCGTACCCACGCGAACGACGGCGACGTGGCAACCGCGCCTGCCACGTCGGCCGCGGCCTCGAGCTCCGCGGGTCGGTCTGAGGCGAGCGAGGCGTCGGGCTCGACCGAGGACGCGCCACGTCGCCCGCGACGGCGGCGCCGTCGGGGAGGCAGCAGCGCCGACACGGCGCCGGCCTCGACCGAGGGCTGAGCGCCGGCTCGTCGCTGGGCCGTCACCACGTCCGAGCACGGTCGTCACCGCGCGCTCAGGTTCGACCGTGTCCCTGGTGTGACGAGCGGGTGCGCCATGACGTCCGCCGAGCCAGCAGGGCCTCGGCCACCTCCCGGTAGGCCGCCGCGCCCTTCGACGACCGCGACGTCGAAAGGATCGAGCGACCCACGGCGGGCGCCTCGGCGAACCGGACCGTCTTGGGGATCGGCGGCGAGAGCACCGGCAGGTCGTACCGTTCACCCACGTCGGCCAGCACGGCGCGGGCGTGGTTGCTCCGCCCGTCGAACAGCGTCGGCAGGATGCCGAGGATCTCGAGGTCTGGGTTGAGAATGCGCTGGACGTCGGAGACCGTGTCGAGCAGCTGCCCGACGCCGCGGTGGCTGAGCATCTCGCAGGGCATCGGGATCAGCAGGCCGTCGGCCGCGGTGAGGGCGTTGAGGGTGAGGACGCCGAGCGACGGCGAGCAGTCGAGGACCACGACGTCGTAGGAGTCGAGGACCGGCTCGAGCGCAGTGCGCAGCACGTACTCGCGGCCGGGCCGGGCCAGCAGCTGCGCCTCGGCACCGGCCAGCTCGATCACCGACGGCACCAGGTCCACGCCGTCGACGCTCGTCACGACGGCGTCGGCCACCGGCGTGCGCCCGCCGAGCACCTCGTTGATCGACGTCTCGACGGCGTACGGGTCGACGCCGAGCGAGAAGGTCAGACAAGCCTGCGCGTCGAGGTCGACCAGCAGGACGCGTTCACCCCGTTCGGCGAACGCCGCCCCAAGGCTCGCGACCGACGTCGTCTTCGCCACGCCGCCCTTCTGGTTCGCCACCGCGACCACCCAGGCGGACCGGCCCGCCGAGGGGCTGGAGGAGCTCCTCCTCGGGGTACGACTGGCCATGCGCACGCCTCTCGTCACCGGCTTCGAGGGCTGCCCAGGAGGATTTCTCCGGCCCCATCCGCTGTCCCTCCGGACACGACGCACGGTAGTCGCACCACGCGCACAGCGCGGACGGCAGGGGTGGGAAGGACGGCGACTCGGCGCCGAGGTCGGCGAACGACGCGTCCGCGGCCCGGGCGTCGCGGGCGAGCGAGTCGGCCTCGTCCAGCTTGCGGGCCAGCGACTCGCCGGTATGCGTGTGCACCGCCACCGTGCCGGTGGGCACGTGGTGGAGCTCGACCCGGACGCACCGGCGCCGGAACATCCGCCAGGCGGCCGCCGCATACAGGGCCAGGGGCAGGGAGGTCCGCGCCTCCTCCACCGTGGAGGGACGCCGACTGGTCTTGTAGTCGACGACGACGAGCTCCATCCCGTCGGGCCCCTCCCGCTCGTCGATCCGGTCGACGCGACCGGTCAGCACCAGGCTGGCGGTGCGCATGGAGACCACCCGCTCGATGCCGCGCGGCTGCGTGTCGGGGTCGACGTCGCCGAGGTAGGCCTCCACCTCGCCGCCGACCTTCACGCGCCACCGGGCACTCTGCTCGTCGTCGCGGAACCCGGTCTCGATCCAGGCCCTCCGCAAGAGCTCCGCGCCAGCCGCCGCCGTCCGCTCGCGACGAGGCAGGTCCCACCAGTCGCGGAGCGCGTTGTGGGTGGCGATGCCGACCGACGTGTGCGCGCGGGGCGGACGGGCGGTTGGCCGTGGGCGGTCGAGGTACTGGAACCGGTAGCGGCGCGGGCACTCGAGGTAGGCCAGCAGACGACTCGGCGACGCCGCATACAGCGGCGTGGGCATGCCGTCGAACATGCCCTGTCGCGCCTGCATCGTCATATCCGCAAACGTACCGAGACACGGCGACGACCCCCGGCATTGATCCACAGAGCCGGGAGCCTGTCGCCGAGTGGCTCAGAGCCGGTCGTACTGGCCGGCAGGCGGCCGGTTCGCCTCCTCGCGGTCGCGGACGACCTTGGAGACCACGACGACGGCGAACATCGCGCAGAGGATGCTCATCCCCATCGTCCAGCGTTGCTGCACGCTGACGTCGAGGAGCCAGAGGTTGACGAAGTTCCAGACGCCGGTGATGGCGAGGAAGAGGAGCGCCGTCCCGAAGAAGGCGGCGGTATGCGGCTGAACCTGCTGCGGCTGTGACATGACGTTCCGTCCTTTCGGGTTCTCACTGCTGGGTGCGTCGTGCTGCGCGTGCCGGCCTTGCGGCGCGCCGGTGACGAGCGCTCACCGCGGCCTTGGACAAGCTGTGCCGCTGGCCGTCGAACTGGTGCACCTTGAGCACCTGCTCGAGCTTCGAGTGCCGGATCCGGCTGGCCTGTTTGCTGATGCCTTGAGCTGCGCCGATGTCGCCGTAGCTCGTCTGCGGCAGGGTGGTCCGCAGCTCGTGCACCGCCTGGGCCTCGAGGATGTCCAGAGCTACCCGGGCCTGGGAGATCAGCTGCACCAAGTTACGTTGTCGTCATGGTCCGGGCCTCAGACTTCTTGGGTCACGAACGACCGGACGGCGCTGGCGACCATCTGCACGGCGATCGCCGAGAGCAGAAGGCCGGCGATGCGAGTGGCCAGGACGGTGCCGGACTCGCCGAGGACCCGGCGAACGACCGTCGCGAAACGGAGGAAGAGGTACACGACGAGCATCGTCCCCAGCAGCGCGAGACCCACGGCGATGTATCCAGGCACTCCTGGCCCTGCGCCCGCCTGCTGGACCGCGAGCATCATCGCCACGATGGCCCCAGGGCCCGCGAGGAGGGGCGTGCCCAACGGGACCATAGCGACGTTGACCCCGGCGTCGGCCATGGCGTCCGACTCCTGGCCGGTGAGCAGCTGCAGGGCGACGAGGAGCAGGAGCAGGCCCCCGGCACCCTGCAGGGCGGCGATCGAGACGTGGAGGTAGTCGAGGATGCGTTGCCCGAACAGGGCAAAGAGCGCGATGACGCCGAACGCGACGAGTGAGGCCCGCCGGGCTGCTGCAGACCGCTCGCCCGACGTCATTCGCGCGGTGAGCGCGAGGAAGATCGGCACCGCGCCCGGTGGGTCCATGATGACGATGAGGGTGATGAGCGTGGAGATGAAGAGGGTCACCGAGGCGGAGAGGCTCTCAGTCATGCCGGTTCACCGCAGCACCGGAATCACTCCACTGGAGCGGGCCTCGATCTCGGCCAGCACCTCAGTGGCCGTGGTGTTCTCGCCGAGCCGGTTCTCCTTGCCGGCGCCGTGGTAGTCGCTGGACCCGGTGACGAGGAGGCCGAACCGCGCAGCCAGCTCACGGCCGTGCGCGCGCGCCGCCTCGTCGTGGTCGCGGTGGTCCACCTCGAGACCGGACAGCCCCACCGCCACCATCTCCTCGATCACCGCGTCACCGGCGCCGGCACCTCGGCCGCGCCCGAACGGGTGGGCCTGGACGGCGACGCCGCCCGCCTCGACCACCAGTCGGACTGCGTCGACCGGGTAGGGGGCGTAGTGGCGCACGTAGTAGGGGCTGTCGTTACCGAGCCAGCGGAGGAACGCCTCGTCACGGGTCTGCACCGTCCCGTTGGCCACCAACGCGTCGGCGATGTGGGGGCGGCCCTCGGTCGCCCCCGGAGGCACCTGGGCGACGACGTCCGCATACGAGATGGGGATGCCGTCGACGGCCATCCGCTCGACCATCCGGCGCAACCGGCTGACCCGCGCCTCACGAGCGTGGCCGATCTCCCCGGCGAGCCGAGGGTGGTCCGGGTCGACGAGGTACCCGAGCAGGTGGATCGACCGGCCGTAGCGCGAGCAGGAGATCTCGATGCCGCGGACCAGGGCGACGCCGTGCTGGGTGGCCGCCTCAGCGGCTTCGTCCCACCCGTGCGCCGTGTCGTGGTCGGTCAGCGCGACGACGTCAAGGCCGGCCCGGCGCGCGGCCCCGACCACGTCGGCTGGCGCCTCCGTGCCGTCACTCGCCGTCGAGTGGGTATGCAGGTCGATGCCGGCCAGCGCCGCTCACCTGGCCTCGGGGTGTCGGCGCCGGACCACCCTCGTAACGGCGGCCATGACGACAGGGATGAGGCTCCAGGCGACGAACGCCCACCCGTGAATCACAAAAGCGAGGGGAATGGAGACCCCGAAGAGGCCCATGAGCACGAGGTTGCGGGTCCGCCCCCGCTGCAGCAGGCCCGGCGGGGTCTCCGGTGCGAGCAGCCCCTCTCGTTCGAGGTAACGCTGGGCCAGGAAGAAGGTCAGCGCCGCACACGCCTGGACCAGTGCGTAGAAACCGAACCGCCACGGGAAGTCGCTGTGCGAGATGTCCTCACCGCCGTAGATGACCCGCGTCGCAAACGGCGTGACGACGACCGTCAGGAGCCAGAGGATGTTGAGCGAGACGAGGCGCGGTGGTGCGTCGGTGACGTACCGGTACACGCGGTGGTGACCGCGCCAGTACTGGGCGATGACGAAGAAGCTGATCAGAAAGGCGAGGTACTCGCCGAAGTGGTCGGCAACGAATTCGCCCAGCCCAGAAGCCGAGTCGGCATCGGGCACCGGGAGATCGAGGGCCAGCAGCGTCATGGCGATCGCCACGACGGCGTCCGAGAAGAAGGCGAGCCGTTCGACCGACTGGCCGGCCGCCTCCGCGGTCGCGGACCGGCCGATCGCGCCGATCGCGATATCCGGCCTCCGGCGGCCGGATGGTATCCGCCCACTCACGGGCGCCAGCGTAGCGACGCGTGTGCCGGCTAGTCGGGGTCCCCGCGAAGTATCGGAGCGCAGCGGAGAACTTCGTGGGGTGACCTAGCGCTGGTCGACGTCCGCGGGGAGCGGCCGCCCGGGATGGTCGCCGCCGCGCGCGTCGAGGTAGGACTGCTTCGGAACCATCACCTTGCGCCGGAAGACGCAGACGAGGGCGCCGTCCTGGTTGTACCCCCGCGTTTCGACGTGGACGATCCCGCGGTCGTCCTTGCTCGTCGACTCCCACTTCTCCAGGACCGTCGTCTCGCCGTAGATCGTGTCGCCGTGGAAGGTCGGCGCGACATGGCGCAGCGACTCGATCTCGAGGTTGGCGATCGCCTTGCCTGAAACGTCCGGCACGGACATGCCGATGAGCAGCGAGTAGACGTAGTTGCCGACGACGACGTTGCGCCCGAACTGGGTCGAGCCCTCCGCGTAGTGCGCGTCCAGGTGCAGCGGATGGTGGTTCATCGTCAGCAGGCAGAAGAGGTGGTCGTCGTACTCGGTGATCGTCTTGCCAGGCCAGTGCTTGTACACGGCCCCGATCTGGAACTCCTCGTACATGCGCCCGAACTGCATGGCCCGCATCCTGCCGGACGGTCCGGTATGCGGGTACGTCACCCATGCGTGCCGTTGCTCACGATCATGACCGGGTCAGCCGGTCGACTGCCGCGCGAATCGCCTGGACGCTGACGCGGGCCGCATACGTGCCCAGCGAGACCCCCGCCGCCAGCCCCATGCCGACACCGACCGCGCCGAGCAGGGTCCCGAGGCCCTGGTAGAGGCCTGACCCGCTCTCGCCCGAGACGATCTCGAACAGACCGCGATAGACCGCCCGGCCCGGCAGGAGCGGCACGATGGCCGCCGTCGTGACGGCCAGCGCCGAGAAGCGGATCCGGCCCAGGGCCAGTTGCGTCACGAAGCCGATCACCGACGCGGCCAGGGCCGCGGCGAAGCCTGAGCTCGTCCCAGCCTCGGAGACGAGCAGGTTGACCGCCCACCCCACGGCCCCGACACCGGCCGCCACCAGGGTGCTACGGACGCCGGTATACGTCGAGACCGCCCAGCCCGCCGCGATGAGTGCGGCGGCGACCATCTGGACGAACCGTCCGGCCACGTTCTCGGTGTCCGGTGAAATGGCCAGGACGACGCCGAGGCGGTTGGCAACGCCGAGCACGATGACGATGCCCACGACGATGCCCAGAGTCAGCACGATGACCTGGAAGATCCGGGCGCCGGCCGTGACGTAGAACCCCTCGATGGCGTCCTGCGCGGCTCCCACCAGCGACAGCCCGGCGAGGAGCACGACGATCCCGGACGCCACGACGACCGAGGGCAGCACACCCTGGAAGCGCCCGGTCGAGGACTGGACCACCGCCAGTGCGACGGCAAAGAGCGTGGGAACCGCGGCGCCGATGGCCTGTGCGAAGAACCCTGGCACGCCGCGGCGTCCCAGCGCCGTCAGCACCCGGAAGATCACCGCTGCGCTGAGGATGCTCGTCGCCACGATGACCCAGCCGCCGCCGAGGAGCAGCGAGGTCCCGGCCCCCATGGCTCCCGAGGCAGCCGTGGTCACCCAGCGGCGGTAGGGATGCGGGGCGCGGACCACCATGTCGAACCGCTCCCGGGCTTCGGACACGGGGATCGGCTCGGCGGCGATCGAGTCGACGACGTCGTGAAGACGCTGGAGGCGGGTGTAGTCCTGGTTCCGGGCCCGGACGACGCGGGTCACGCCCAGCGGGTCGGCGTTGGGGCCGCGGTTGTAGGAGACGGTCAGCGCGCTGAACGTCACGTCGACGTGCAGCGACCGCAGCCCGTAGACGGCGGTCAGCTTCAACACGCTGCCGACGACATCCGACGCCTCGGCGCCGGTGGCCATCAGGGCCACCCCGACGCGGACGGCCAGCTCGACGACGGCCCGGCCGGTGGCGATGTCGACACCGTCAGGCTGGGTCCAGATGGGGATCGGGTCGGTCGGCGGGTCGGTGGCGCGGACGACGTCGCGGGTCCGGCGGCGCAGCGCGCTGCCCGTGGCCACCCGGCCCCGCCGCGACCGGGACGGTCGCCGGGGTGGTGGAGCGTCGGGCACGACAGGAACCTACGGCCAAGAAGGCGGTCAAACCGGCCATGCAGCGCCGTGGTGCCGGTCGATCACCCCGCGACCACAGGCATACCGGTCGACCCCGATGTGAAAGCCTGACGACATGGCGGACTTCGTCGGTGCGGTCGACCAGGGAACCACGAGTACCCGCTTCATGGTGTTCGACCACCACGGCACCGAGGTGGGCCGCCACCAGCTCGAGCACGAGCAGATCCTGCCGCGGGCCGGCTGGGTGGAGCACGACCCGCTGGAGATCTGGGAGCGGACCAAGACCGTCGTCGGCTCGTGCCTCACTCAGCTCCACCTCACCGCCGCCGACATCGACAGCATCGGCATCACCAACCAGCGCGAGACCACAGTCGTCTGGGACAAGAGCACCGGCCGGCCCTACTCCAACGCCATCGTCTGGCAGGACACCCGTACCGACCGGATCGTCAAGGCGCTGGACGCCGACGGCCGCGGCGACGTCATCCGGCAGCGGGCCGGCCTCGTCCCGGCGCCGTACTTCTCGGCCGGCAAGATCCAGTGGATGCTCGAGAACGTCGACGGGCTCCGGGCGGCGGCCGACCGCGGCGATGCGCTCTTCGGCACCGTCGACTCGTGGGTGGTCTGGCAGCTCACCGGCGGCGCTCGTGGCGGCCGCCACGTCACCGACGTCACGAACGCCAGCCGGACCATGCTGATGGACCTGGAGACGCTCGACTGGGACGACGAGCTGCTCGGGTTCTTCGACATCCCCCGCTCGATGCTCCCGGAGATCCGTCCGTCCAGCGACCCGTCGCTCTACGGCCACACCATGCCGAACGGCCCCTGGAACGGCGAGATCGCCATCGGCGGCGCCCTCGGCGACCAACAGGCGGCCACGGTCGGCCAGGTCTGCTTCGCGCCCGGCGACGCCAAGAACACCTACGGCACGGGAAACTTCATGATCCTCAACACCGGTGAGGAGCTCGTCCGGTCGCAGCACGGGCTGCTCACGACGGTCGCGTACCAGCTCGGCGACGCCAAGCCGGTGTATGCGTTGGAGGGCTCGATCGCGGTCACCGGCTCCGCGGTGCAGTGGCTGCGCGACCAGCTCGGGGTGATCCGCAGCTCCGAGGACGTCGAGACGTTCGCCCGCCAGGTCGACGACAACGGTGGCATCTATTTCGTGCCTGCATTCTCCGGCTTGTTCGCGCCGTACTGGCGGTCCGACGCCCGAGGAGCCGTCGTCGGGCTCTCGCGGTTCAACACCGCTTCGCACCTGGCCCGCGCCACGCTCGAGGCCATCTGCTACCAGACCAAGGACGTCGCCGACGCGATGTGCGAGGACAGCGGCGATGCCGGTCGACCGCTCGACATCAGCGTCCTGAAGGTCGACGGCGGCGTCACCGTCAACGACCTCTGCATGCAGATCCAGGCCGACGTGCTCGGGGTCGAGGTGATTCGACCGGAGGTGGCGGAGACGACGGCGCTCGGCGCCGCATACGCCGCCGGTCTGGCCACCGGCTTCTGGCGCGACACCGGGGAGCTGAAGGCCAACTGGCGGGAAGACCGGCGTTGGACGCCGCAGTGGACCGACGAGCAGCGGGCCGCCGGGTACGCCGGCTGGCGCAAGGCCGTCGAACGGACCCTCGACTGGGTGGAGATCTCGTGAACCCGCGTCCCCTTTCCCCTGAGACCCGCGCGGCCGCGATCGAACGGCTCGCGTCCGGTGAGGAGCTCGACGTCCTGGTCGTCGGGGGCGGCGTGGTCGGAACCGGCTGCGCGCTCGACGCGGTCACCCGCGGCTTGACGACGGGGCTGGTCGAGGCGCGCGACTTCGCCTCCGGCACGTCAAGCCGGTCGAGCAAGCTCGTACACGGTGGGCTGCGGTACCTCGAGATGTTCGACTTCCGGCTGGTCCACGAGGCGCTCACCGAGCGCGGGCTGCTGCTGACGAGGCTGGCGCCGCACCTGGTCCGGCCGGTGCCCTTCTTGTACCCGCTGACGCACCTCGGCTGGGAGCGCGGCTACGTCGAGGCCGGCCTCTCGCTCTACGACTCACTCGCTCGGTCCACGGGCAACGACGGCGGCCTGCCGTGGCACAAGCACCTGAGCCGGCGGGCCACGTTGCGGATCGCCCCGGCGCTGAAGAAGTCGGCGCTGACCGGCGCCGTGCAGTACTACGACGCGAAGGTCGACGACGCGCGACACACCATGGAGGTCGCGCGCACGGCGATGACCTACGGCGCGCACGTCGCCTCCCGGGTGGCGGCGGTCGGGTTCCTCCGGCAGGGCGAGCGTGTCACGGCGGTCCGGGCGCTGGACAAGCTGACCGGCCGCGAGTTCGACGTCCAAGCCCGGCAGGTGGTCAACGCGACCGGCGTCTGGACCGACGAGACCCAGGCGATGGTCGGCGAGCGCGGCCAGTTCCACGTCCGGGCCTCCAAGGGCATCCACCTCGTCGTTCCGCGCGACCGGATCCACTCGCGGTCGGGCATCATTCTGCGCACCGAGAAGTCGGTCCTCTTCGTCATCCCGTGGGGCCGGCACTGGATCATCGGCACGACCGACACCCACTGGGAGCTCGACAAGGCCCATCCCGCCGCCACCTCGGCCGACATCGACTACCTGCTGGAGCGCGTCAACGCGTTCCTCACGACCCGGTTGACCCAGGCCGACGTCGAGGGCGTGTATGCCGGTCTGCGGCCGCTGCTCGCCGGCGAGAGCGAGCAGACCTCCAAGCTCTCCCGCGAGCACGTCGTCGCCCACCCCACGCCGGGGCTGATCGTCGTCGCCGGAGGCAAGTACACGACATACCGGATCATGGCCCGCGACGCCATCGACGAGGCCGCCCGCACGCTCGGCGGGTCGATTCCCGAGTCGACGACGCAGGACATCCCGATGGTCGGCGCCGTCGGCTATCAGGCGATGTGGAACCGGCGGGCCGCACTGGCGGAGGAGTCCAGCCTGCACGTCGAGCGGATCGAGAAGATGCTCATGCGGCACGGGATCCTCACGACCGAGATCCTCGACCTCATCGCGGCGGATCACTCCCTCGGCGAGCCGCTTCCCTGCGGTGAGGACTACCTGCAGGCCGAGATCGCCTACGCGGCGTCTCACGAGGGCGCGCTCCATCTGGATGACGTCCTGGCGCGCCGTACCCGGCTCTCGATCGAGACCTTCGACCGCGGGATCGGGGCATCCCGGCCGGCCGCCGAGATCGTCGCGCCGATCCTCGGCTGGGACGCCGCCACCATCGACAACGAGGTCGAGCACTACCGCCAGCGGGTCGAGGCCGAACGCACGTCGCAGACCATGCCCGACGACGAGTCCGCCGACCGGGCCCGGCTGCGAGCGCCGGACATCAACGGCTGACCGCGCTACGCCAGGCTGACCGAGAGACGCTCCAACAGCTCCGAACGGGTCGAGGCTCCACTGCGGCGCTTGATCCGCGCCATGTGGTGCTCGACGGTCTTGGCCGACAGGTAGAGGGATTCACCGATCTGGCGGTACGTCATCCCGGCCAGGACCATCTGCACGACCTCACGTTCGCGAGCGCTGAGCGGGACGGCGCCCGCCTTCGCCTCCGCCGGCGATGGCGCGGCGTACCCCGTCGCGTCATCCGAGGTCGTGGACAGCAGGTCGCGAGCGCACTCCATGAGCGACGCCGTCGTCCTGCGGTCGATCGCGCGGGCGGCCGCGTGCCCGGCCAGCCGCGCGCCCTCCCACCGTTGCCCGACCGTGCCGAGGCCGCGGGCGGCGCCTTCCACTGTTGGCGGGTCGACGTCCCCGCCGAGGACCGCCACCCAGCTGCGTCCGGCCCGCGCCAGGGCGGCGGCGAACGGACTGGTCGACGCGGCCGAGAGGAGGGCGGCCGCATGCGGCGCCATCGCGTGCGGCCGGTTGGTGAGGATGGCCGCCTGGATGCCGTACCAGTAAAAGGCTGGTCCCCAGAGGGGTGGGTTGCCCAGCCGGTCGAGCAGCTCCAGCGCGTGGTTCCAGACCGGAGCCGCCAGCTCGGGCTCGTGCATCCGGGCCGCGGCCAGCCCGATCTCACCGAGCGGGAGCAGGCTGTAGACGTCGACCGGGTGGCCGACCAGCACTCCCCGCGCGTCGACCCACAGCCGGGCGAGCGCGCGAACGTCGTCCTGTCGGCGGGCCAACCCCAATCGCAGTCCCCAGGCCCACGGCTGCTCGCGTCCGGACCGCGGGTCGATCGCGTCGAGGAAACCGTGAGCGGCCGCAAACTGTCCCGCTTGCATGGACGTCCACGCCCGGAGCGCCGCGTACCGGGAGGCGCCGGCTGGGTCGTCGGACTCGGTATGCCGCGCGAGAACCGAGTCGGCCATGGCCAGATCCCCGGTATGCAGGGCCATGAGGGCGGCGAGGGTCTCAGGCGGGTCGGGCATCAGCTCGGGCCGAGGGGTGCCCGACGTGAAGACGCGCTGCACCAGGGGCGACATCGCGGCCGGCGGGTTGTCGCCCAACGAGCCGCGGACCGCGGTGGCCAGCGCGCGCACCGGCGACCCGGTCAGACCCGGTGCCCTGTCGCCAAGGGAATCGAGCAGCTGGCCGGCGAGGGTGCTATCGCCGGCTCCGTAGAGCACGTATGCGGCGACCGCCGCCGCTTCCGGGTCGTCGCGGAGGACGGCAGTCTGAGCCGCCCAGCGACACAACGAGGCTGCCTGCGGCAGCTGACCGCTGAGCACTGCGACGGTAGCCGCCACTCGCACTCCGGAGGGCTCCGGATCCTCGCCCCGAGCCGAGACGCCGGTGAGTGCGACGCGAGCTCCGTCGAGGTCGCCGCCGAGGGCCAGGGCCTCCGCCCGCCGGATGGAAAGGATGTCCGCCGCACCGCCGCCGTCGATCGCCGTCGCATACAGGCTGGCGCTGGTGACCGGGTCGTCGGGGAGCAGCTCGTCACCGCGGACAACGAGGGCGTCGACGAGCCGCCGGTCCCGTAGCCCCGCGTGAACGAGGTCTTCCGCGAGCGGTCCGAGATCGACGCCGGCGCCCGCGAGGTCGTCGACCACCGTCAGGAGGTACGGACGGATGCGGTGCCGCGGCACGTGGTGGAGCACAGCCCTGCGGACGAGCGGCGGCACTTGGCCGTCGCGGCTGAGGATGCCCGCGTCGTAGACGCGGTCGAGAAGGCTGCGCAGCGGGGCGCCGGCCAGCGGGGCGAGCGGCGGCGGAAGTGGACCGCGGTCGACGGGATACCCCGCGCAGAGGGCCATCACCACCTCGTTCACCTGCTTCGGCAACCGGCCGAGCGCGCGTAGGACCTGACGTTCAGGGCGGGTAGGCTGCCCCGGGCGTGGGAGCGCCGGCACGGAGTTCTCGTCGGCCAGCAGCTCGGTCACCAGCCACGGCAGCCCGCCGGTGGCCGAGACGACGGCCCCAGCCTCCTCGAGCCGGTCGCGATCGCCGGTCGGCTCGAGCAGCGTCGCCACCTCGTCGGCGGTCCACGGCTCCAACGGGACGACGGTTCCGGCGCCGGCGAGGCGGTCGAGGGCCTCGCCGAACGAGCCGTCCCCCGGTGGCGGTTCGACGGCCACGACCACCCGTGGAGCCGACGCCACGCCGTGGCCGAGGACCGCCAGCTCCCGAGACGGCAGCAGGTGGGCGTCGTCCACGAGCACGACGTCGGGAGTGTCGCTCCCGGGAGCGAGGGGGTAGCGCTGGGTGCGAAGGCCGAGCGTGCGGCCGCTGCGTTCGAGATGACGCAGCGTGGTCGACTTGCCGAAGCCGGCGGGGGCGACGAGGAGCACGTGGCCGCGACCCTCCGCGAGCAGCCGCAGCGCCGACTCCGCCGCCTCGGTCACGACCTCCGCGTCCCGCACCGTGACGTGTCGGGTCACCAGGTCTCCTAGGGCGTAACGGTGCTGTCGGTGGTGTCCGCGAGGTCCGCCGAGCCGCCACCGCTGGAGCCAGCGGTCGAGGCCGACCCCGAGGCGGGCGACGAGTCGCCGTTGCTCGGCACGGGGTCGGTCGCGGGCTGCGGAGCCGGGTCGCCCGACGGCGTCGCGTCGGAGGCCGGCGGGTCACTGGTGGGCGGGTCGGACGGTGGTGGGTCGGACGGTGGTGGGTCGGACGCGAGCGGCGGGTCGCGGGGCATCGGGTTCGACGGGGCCGAGTCGCTGGCGGACGGTTCCGACGCAGGTTGGGTGCTGGACGCCGACGTCGCCCCCCCGACCGAGGTGGCGCCACCGGTCGGCGTGGCGGCACCAGCCGAAGTGGACCCGACGGCCGGCGCGGACCCCCTCGTCGTTGGCGATCGGGGAGCCAGCGTGCCGGAAGCCCCAGCTCCGCTGAGTCGTCTCGGCGAGGGCGTGTCGTCAGCATCCGCCGGAAGGACCATCGACAGCATCTGGTTGGGACCGAGCGTGCCGGTCGGGCCGGATAGCCATTGGGCGGACGGATCTCCTGCGCTGGGCGTGAAGGCGAGCCCGGACCCGTCGCCGATGCCCCCGGCCGCGCCCGCCCGTGCCGCGCTGCCGAGCCCGGTGGGCGCCGCCCACGTCGTGGGGTCGTCGGCAGTCTGCATCGCCCCGCCGATCGCCGGCACCGCCGCGACGGTGACCAGGAGAGCGGCGGCCATGGCCAGGTTGGTCGGTGCGGGCATGGGGATCCGGGCGAGCCGCGGCTGCGAGCGCGTGAACGCCGCCAGCACCCAGGACGCGGCCGGCGTTTGAGCGTCGGCGGGACGGCCGGTCGAAGACACTCGATCGTCGCCGTTCACCGGAGCCGGCGCGGGGTTGACCGCGGGATTGACAACAGGGCGCACCGCGGCGCCCCGCTCGACACTCGCGGCGGCCGGGTTCGTCCCAAGTCTCGAGGAACCGGAGGCGCCGCCCGGTATTGACGTCAGCGGCACCACCGGGTCCCAGTGGCGCCGGGCCTTGGCCAACGCCCCTACGGTCGGCTCGTCAGCCCTGGCCGCGGTCGGCGCCGGCATCGCGGACCGGGCTTGCCGGACCGATGCCGTTGCCGGCTCCACGCGGTCGACCACCGTGGCCGGGGTCGTCCCCTTGGTCATCGCGTCACCGACCCGCGGCACGGCGAGCACGGGGACCTCGAAGCGGGCACCGGCGGCCTGAACCAGTGACGGGGCGGCCGCCGCTCCGCCCAGGAGCAGGACCATCCGCAGCGGCGCCTCGTCGTCGTCGGTCCGGGAAAGCGCCGCCGCGAGGGTGTCGAGCTGCCGTCGGAGGAGACGGGCACCCAGCTCCTCGACGTCGCTGCGCACCATGCGGACCGGGACGCCCTCGACGTCGACGTCCACCGCCGTCTCCGTGGACAGGGCCACCTTCGCGCGCTCACACTCGCGTCGCAGACGGGTCATGTCGGGGCTGGGCGGTCCCACCGGTCGGCCGAAGCCGTCTCCGCTGCGGAGGGCCGCGAGCAGCACGTCGTCGACGGCATGGCCTGCGGCTCCGCGGTCGACGCGGACGGCGACGATGTCGCCGGTGGCTGGAGCGGACTGCTTCCACACGGCCGCCTCGACGCTGGAGCCTCCGACGTGAAGGACTCCCACGCGGTCGCCCGCACTGAGCTCGGCGCACTCGGGCGCCGCGGCCATCGCGGCCGCTGCCCGCGAGATCCAGGTGATGTGCGTGCCGACGGGAAGGCGTCGAGACAGGTGCCGCTCCACGGTGGCCCGACCGCGACGCGACACGTCGACGGGATGCACGAGCGTCAGCCGGCTCGCAGCGACCGGCTTCACGAGGTTGAACAGCGTCGCGATCTGTCGAGCGACCATCTCGGCGCCGGCGACTGCCTCGCCGCCGACGAGCATCGGTACGGGGTCGTCGACCCGCGAGAGCACATTGGCGACGAGGATGTCGCCGGGATGGAGCTGGTGGCGGGCCCCCCAGAACCAGCGCCCCGCCTCGGTGACCCGGAGGTCGGCGGGGAACTGCCCGGGCGCCGCACCCTTCACGAGCCCCGGCCGGGAGAACCGCCCGGCCCGCTCCACCGTCACCCAGAGGTTCGTCTCCCCCAGCTCGACGACCACGTCGGTGACGAGATCGGTCATAGCCCCGTTACGCATACACATCCCCTGTTTTGTCCGCCCTCGACGCTCACGATAAGCGGGGCTCCGAGGCCCCGGCATCGGCCGTACGGACACCGGGGTTCCAGCGGGCTAAACCCCCTAATCACCCCCTAGTCCCTCATCCCGCGACCGAGGCCCCACCCCCAATGCGGCCGTCGAGGTGGGGGTGGTTACCCCGATGCGGCGCCGGGGTGCGGGTTCCTACCGTCCTCCGGAGGCAGGGAACGGTTCCCGGCTTTGACCCGCAGGGGAAGGAACACACCGCATGGCCATCACCCAGAGTCTTCTGGACTTCATCCTCAACCTCCTTCGCGACCCCGAGGCCGCGCAGGCCTACCACGCGAACCCGGAGGCCGCCCTGGCGAGCGCCGGGCACAGCGACCTGAGCTGCGCGGACGTCGACGCGGTCCGCCCGGTCGTCCTCGACTACGCCTCGGTCAGCATGGACCGCGAGTACAACACCGGCGGCAACCACTCCTCCGCGAGCGGCGACTCCGCGTGGGCGTACAGCGGCGGCGGGCACCCGAGCGGTGGCGGCCACGCCAGCGGCGGCGGCTACGACGGTGGTGGGCACCCCGGTGGCGGTCACCCCGGTGGCGGTCACCCCGGTGGCGGTCACCCCGGTGGCGGTCACCCCGGTGGCGGTCACCTCGGTGGCGGTCACCCCGGTGGCGGTCACCCGGGCGACGGTCACCCCGGTGGCGGTCACCCCGGCGGAGGATCCGCTGGCGACGACCACTCGCACGCCGTTGCCCAGCTCACCTCGATCGTCAACAACTACACGTACTCCTCGACCATCGACGACCGCGACACCGTCACCGACCAGTCGGTGAACCAGAACATCTGGGCCGACGGGGACGTGACGCAGATCTTCGACAACGACGCGATCATCGCGTCCGGCGACGGCGCCATCGCCGCCGGCGGCTCGGTGGCGGTGGACAACTCCACCCACACGTCGATCCGGGACTCTTACAACGACAACTCCGACAACTCGGTGTCGATCAGCGACTCGTACAACGACAGCTCGGACAACTCCGACAACTCGACGAACGACTCGTACAACGACAGCTCCGACAACTCGGACAACTCTGATCACTCCGACCACTCGGTGACGATCAGCGACTCGTTCCAGGACAACGACGGCATCGACAACGACGGCGGCGACAACGACCTGGTCGACGTCGACGACTCGGGCAACGACAACTCGCAGACGGACAACTCGAACCAGGGCAACACCACCGACTCCGGCAACGTCGTCAACTCCGGCAACACGGCGACGGACTCGTTCAACGACAACTCGGGTCAGGACAACGACGGGATCGACGTCGACAACTCGGCGAACGGCAACGCCATCGACTCCGGCAACGGGAACGTCGTCGACTCCGGCAACGGGAACGTCGTCGACTCGGGCAACGGTTCGTTCAACGACAACGACGGCGTCGACAACGACGGCGGCGACAACGACCTGGTCGACGTCGACGACTCCGGGAACGACAGCTCGGACAACTCGACGACGGACAACTCGACCACCGACAACTCGACGACCGACAACTCGATCAACGACAACGACGGCGTCGACAACGACGGTGGCGACAACGACCTGGTCGACGTGGACGCGGACCACTCGTTCCAGACCGACCCGGTCAACGTGGACAACAACGACGTCCACTGATCGACCGGCGGTGACCGCGCGCGAGCGCTGAACCAACCGCACAGGCCCGGCGGGGATCCCCGCCGGGCCCGTGCGCTGCCCGCGACCGGCACCCGAGACATCACCGACGACGTTCAGACCGAAACCGGGCGATCCGGGAAACGCCGCAACGACGAGGCCCTAGCATCGACCGGGCGCTGCGGGGGCAGCATCACCCAGAGGAGAAGACACATGACCGTGGCAGCACCGGATCTCGTGCGGCGCACCCGGTCCCTGTGTGAACAGCAGGGGCGCGTCGACCTGGTCTCCAGGCTCGAGCACACGACTCGCCGGCTCTCGGACCCCTCCGTGCGGGTCCTCGTGGTCGGTGAGTTCAAGCAGGGCAAGAGCCAGCTGATCAACGCGCTGGTCAACGCGCCGGTATGCCCGGTGGACGACGACGTGGCCACGGCGGTGCCGATGGAGGTCCGCTACGGCGCCGAGCCGGCGGCCGCGCTGCTGCTCGCGTCCCGGTCCACGTCGGCTGCCGGCGGACCGGCGGAACCGGAGGAGGTGGCGGTCGACATCGACCGCGTCGCCGGCTCGGTCGCCGGACGGGTCGGGCGGACCGACTCCCGCACCGTGGTCGGCGCGAAGGCGTTCCTCCCGCGCAAGCTCCTGCAGGACGGGCTCGTGTTCGTCGACACGCCCGGCGTCGGAGGCCTCGCCTCGAGCCACTCGGCCAGCACGCTGGCCGCGCTGCCCACCGCCGACGCGGTCATCCTCGTCTCCGACGCGTCGAGCGAGTTCACCGCCCCGGAGGTGACCTTCCTTCGCCAGGCGCTGGCCGCCTGCCCGACCGTCGTCGTCGTCCTGTCGAAGACCGACCTGTTCCCCGACTGGCGCCGTGTTCGAGATCTCGACGGCAGCCACCTCGAGCGGCTCGGCCTCTCCCTCCCGATCCTCCCCGTCTCCTCGAACCTGCGGCTGGCTGCGGCCGCGCGCGCCGACTCCGACCTCAACGAGGAGTCCGGGTTCCCCGACCTGGTGCGATACCTGCATACCGAAGTCCTCGGCCGGCGCGACCACCTGCTCGTGCGGTCGACCGCCCACGACGTCACCGGCGTCGTCGACAACCTGCGGCTGGCGCTGGCCGCCGAACGGGACGCCCTCGACGATCCCTCGGCCATCCCGGAGCTCGTGGCCGCCCTCACCGAGGCCCGCACGCGAGCCGACGAGCTCAAGCGCCGCTCGTCCCGCTGGCAGTCCACGCTCTCCGACGGTGTCGCCGACCTCAACGCCGACCTCGACCACGACCTGCGGGACCGGATCCGGGTCATCGTCCGCGAGGCCGAGGCGTCCATCGAGAGCGGTGACCCCGGTGACTCGTGGGACGAGTTTTCGGTCTGGTACGAGCAGCGCATCTCGGCCGCGATCGCCGACACCTTCCTGTGGGCGGAGAGAAACGCCGGCTGGCTGGTCGAGGAGGTCGGACAGCACTTCTCCGAGGACTCCAAGACGCTCACGGCCGACTTCCACCTCGACGACACGACCGGCCTGGTGGACCCCGTCCACGAGCTCGGGCGGCTCGACACCGGTCACCTCAACGCACTGCAGAAGATGCTGGTCGGACTTCGCGGCTCCTACGGCGGCATCCTCATGTTCGGCCTCCTCACCGGTCTGGCCGGCATCCCGCTGGTCAACCCGATCTCGGTCGGCGCGGGGATCATCCTCGGCACCAAGGCCTACCGCGACGACGCCGACCAGCGGCTCAAGCGCCGTCGCGCCGAGGCCAAGGTCCTCGTGAAGAAGTACTCGGACGACGTCGTCTTCTACGTCTCGAAGCAGCTCAAGGACCGTATGCGGATCGTCCAGCGCGCCGTCCGCGACCACTACAGCGACGTGGCCGAGGAGCTGTCCACCTCGTTGAGAGAGTCGGTGGCCAACGCCCAGAAGGCGGCCTCGGCCAACGCCGCGGAACGAGCGGCCCGGCTGGCCGAGGTCAGGCAGAGCCTCGGCAAGCTCGACGAGCTG